>Ga0256404_1001568_pt1 | contig 54439 bp, 49 predicted proteins | sample RumenRJG_01DNA_FD_185990 | JGI IMG/M metagenome (GOLD analysis project Ga0256404, IMG submission 185990) | Bovine rumen microbial communities from Lethbridge, Alberta, Canada - RJG_01 | ecosystem: Host-associated > Mammals > Digestive system > Stomach > Rumen | place: Canada: Alberta | collected... | reverse complement strand
CATGAGGATTTTGTTGTCTGGATAGAGATCCTGAAAGAAATCCCTTATGCCTACGGGGTTGACGAACCACTTCTTATATACAGGGTGTCTGATAGTTCGAAGTCATCCCGGAAAAGTAAGGCGGCATTAATGAACTGGAATACCTACAGATATGTGGGCATGGGGATTCCGGAAAGTATTTACTACATGATGTGCTACACTGTAAGAGGACTAAAGAAGTGGAGCAGGATAAAGCGGGCTATGGGGGCAGAATCGTTGAAAAAATAGACCTTTTGTGATAACGTTAGTAAAAAGAAAGGTTTCTTGGATAACATTTGGAGGTATTTTATATGAATATAGATGGTTTTATTCCAGTTAAAAGAGCAGAAATGTCAATGCTGGATTATACATATGATTTACTTACTGAATTATCGGATGATGAGCTTGCTGCAGTACAGAGCGTGGCAATAGCATTAATAAAAAAGGGCTCAGGTAACAGTATCGGAAGTTCATCCGAGGAGATCAGACCGTTTCAACCCCAAACTGAAGAACAACTTATGACCAGAATAGATCATTCTTTAAGTCAAATTGGTCAGGGGCTGTATAAGGATGCTGAAGATGTAGAGAATGAACTGCTCATGGGGATAGAGGGTTGAAAATATATAAAGTAGTTGTTACGGCTGATGCAAAGGCAGATTTAAAACGATACAGAGATTACTTGATTAATGTTAAGAAAAGTAGTCAGGCTGCAAAAAATGTGGTTTTGGATTTTAGAAACACAAGAAAACAGCTTGAAACAGTGGCAGGAAGTTTAGCTGATCCTCAGAGCGATGCTCTAAATGAAAGAAGGTTAAAGAGAATTAATTTTCTTAAGCACGACTACTTTTTGTTGTTTAGAGTTGATGGCAATAAGGTTTATGTAACGAATATGTTTCATCAACGTGAAGATTTCGAAAATAAACTGCGCTAAATAATAAAAAATAACGGAATTGCTGATTTACGAAGTTCATTACAAGTTCGGTCAAATTGTTGCTTCGAAGTAATGTTGTTTGTAAATGACAACTTTGTACGAACTTGACAACTTAAAATGGTATTGATTAAATAGTAAAGGCTATCTTCAAGATAGTCTTTTTATTATAGCAATAAGTATCTTGTTTTAACATGAATTATAAATATGGTGAGTCATATGCGGAAAAATAAAACCTGAATTGTGTGTGACTTGTGGAGATAATAATGACAGTTTATTTTATAAATCCTCCCTTTAAATGGGAATATGGTAAGTTTTCCAGAGAGTCAAGAAGCCCGGCTGTGGCCAAGAGCGGAGTTTTGTATTATCCGTTGTGGCTTATATATGCTGCGGCTTATGCAGAGAAAAACGGGTTTGATGTAAGATTCCTGGATGCTCCGGCGAAGAGATATGACTTCGAAAAAAGCCTGGAGATAATAGATAATGAGCTTAAGGTATACACGAACCCGGATGGTCCCGGTGGAACTCACAACCTTTTCGTTGTGGATACCAGCACTCCTTCTATAGAAAGTGATGCGGCATTCTGCAAGAGAATAAAAGAGAAGTACCCACAGGCTTTTGTTTACATGGTTGGAACACACCCTACGGCAACAGCTGAGGAGACACTTTCCAATTACCCATGGGTAGATGGCATCGCAAGGAAGGAATATGACTTCACCATAACCAAGCTTGCAAAGGTTATGGATGATGATTTCTCTTCAAACCTCGCTTCCCTCCCAGGCATCAGCTACAGGAGCAGGCAGGACGGCAGCATTAAGCACAATCCGGACGCGGAGTACATCACAGATCTTGACGAGATACCTCTGGCATCGGACTTCATAAAGAGACATCTCGACTATAAGGATTATTTCTTTGCGGCGGCAGAGTACCCGGAGATACAGATATTCACCGGAAGAGGCTGCCCCTGCAGGTGCAACTTCTGTGTATATCCTCAGACCATGCACGGTCATGGATACAGACTCAGGAGTCCTCAGAATGTGGTGGAGGAGTTTAAGTACATCGCGGAAAACTTCCCCGATGTGAAGGAAATAGTCATTGAGGATGATACTTTTACTATTAATAGGAAGAGAGTGACTGAAATCTGTGAGCTTCTTATAGAGACCGGGCTTAACAAGAGATTCAAGTGGCTGTGCAATGCCAGGGTGAATACATTGGACTTGGAGACCATGAAGCTAATGAAGAAGGCCGGGTGTCGACTGGTTATACCGGGGATTGAGAGCGGAACCCAGGAAATTCTTGATAATATCAAGAAGGGCACTACCATCAAGGAGATTAGGGAGTACATCAAGAACACGAAGAAGGCCGGGCTTCTGGTGCATGCCTGCTACATGGTAGGAAATCAGGGTGAAACCAGGGAATCAATGCAGAAGACTCTGGAGCTGGCGCTGGAACTGAACACCGACACCGCCCAGTTCTTCCCGCTGATTCCATATCCTGGAACGGAAGCCTATGAGTGGAATAAAGCGAGGGGATATATAAAGTACGGCTATAGTGAGTACTGCAAGGAGGACGGAACCCATAACTGTGTGCTGGATCTGCCGGGCATTCCCGGAGAAGAAATGGTGAAGTTCTGTGATGATGCGAGAAAGAAGTATTATCTCAGACCCGGATATATACTGCATAGGATTTGGACGGGGCTGAAGGATCCGAATGATCTGAAGAGGTCACTGAAAGCCTTTGGGCAGTTTAAAAAGTATCTGTTTAAGAAGTAGAGTGGACCACGAACCCCGTCCCCATGGTCCATCAGAAGAAATACCTATATACACGAATAAGCGATAATTTGATATAATAAGCAGATTGAGTGGAATCTCAGTCTGCTTTTTGGTTTGGAAATCATGCAGTGATCCAAATGATTTCGACTCAAATATATTTCAAGGTGAATTAGTAGATTTATGGAGAAAGTTGCAGTCCTCATGTCCACCTACAATGGTGACAGATATCTGGAAAATCAAATAGATAGCCTTCTGGCACAGGAGGGCGTTGAGGTCGAGATCCTGGCTAGAGATGACGGCTCTAAGGATAGGACTCTGGAAATACTCGAGGAGTATAAGGGAGCTAAATCAAACTTTGACTATTATATTGGTGAAAACCTTGGTCCGGCAGGCAGCTTTTTGGACCTCATGAAACATGCGCCGACGGCAGATTACTACGCACTTTGCGATCAGGACGATACATGGCTTCCGGACAAGCTGAAAATCGCTGTAGAGGCGATACAGCAGCGTAAGTATGAAGATAACACGCCCATCCTTTATTATGGTATGCCCCGTTTTGCGGACAACGACGGGAAACTACTAAAAGGCCCCAGGGGAATCTATGAAAAGTCCTTGGATTTTCCGTCCTGTCTTATTAAAAGCAATTCTACAGGCTGCACCATGGTATTTAACAGGGAGCTGTTAGAACTGATCAACAGCAAAACTCCCGGACCCATCACCATGCACGATGAATGGCTTCACAAGGTGTGTCTGGCTGTAGGAGGCACTCTCATATATGATGAAGATGTGCACATATTATACAGGCAGCATGGAGGGAACACCATAGGTGGTCAGCTTTCTCTTTGGAAAGTTCTGAAAAGGTACTGGAAAACATTTGCGAACCCGGACTGCATAAGGAGCAAGTGTATAAAGTCAGTCGTGGACAGCTTCGGGGACAAAATGAGCCCCCAAGACTGCGAGATGGCCGAGAAAGTGGCTTCATACAAGGATAGTTTCGAAAACCGGATTAAACTTCTGTTGGACAAAGGCATAAAAACGGAATATCCCAAGAGAAACTTCATGTTCAAACTAGCTGTACTTTGGGGAATATTTTGACTATATTGGGCTATGGGAAAACCTGCCCCAGGTCCATCTCGGGTCCCCAGAGACCTACAGGTCTACATTTAGGGAATTACACAATGTCAATAAAAACATACTTATACGAGAACAAATATACTAAAAACATATACAGAAAACTTAGAAGGGATTACATCCAAAAGCACTACCTGACCGGAGAGCATGAGTTTATCAACCGTTCAGAAGGTCATGAAAAGCTTTGCCTGGTGCTGGCGGGATACAAGAACTATCTGATCCCGGCGGTGATGGGGAGACTAAAGATGTTCGCTCCGGAGGATATGGACATCTGCATCATAACTTCAGGCAAATGGTCGGAGGAGATAAACAAGCTATGCGAGGAGAATAACTGGTCATATCTCAGCACCAAAAGGAACAACGTAGCTCTGGCCCAGAACATGGGTATAGAGCTACACAAAAAGGCAAAGTATATCTTTAAGCTTGATGAAGACATTTTCCTAACAGAAAAGTACTTTGAGAGGATGTATGAGACCTACAAAGAGTGCAAGAAGAGCTCAGACTATAACATCGGCGTTCTGGCACCGCTCCTTCCCATCAACGGCTACGGTCACTTCAAGTTAATTAACAAATTCGGCCTTACAGATATGTACAGGAAGAAATTCGGTGACCTGAAGATAGCTGCCGGAATCGACAGAGCTATCGAAAACAGTCCGGAGCTTGCCAAATTCATGTGGGGAGAAGCAATCATGGTCGATGGGAAAGAGTACAGACTTCCCACCATCGACGAAATGAACAGGAAACTTTCGGAAGAAGAAGCCGAGGTTGAGGCCTGCCCCATCAGATTCAGTATCGGAGCCATACTTTTCGAGCGAAAGCTCTGGAAGGCTATGGGCTATTTCAAGGTGGACAATGGCGCCGGAATGGGAAGGGATGAAGCCCAGCTCTGCAGCTACTGCCTTTTGGAATCAAGACCTGTCATGGTCAGCAGCAATATCCTAGTTGGGCATCTGGCCTTCGGAAGCCAGAATGAATCCATGAGGGAATACCTCGAAAAGCATCCGGAGATATTTCTCCCGCCGAAAGCAAAATGAGGTGAAATCCAATAAGGGACTGCTTCTTCCGTCTGTATAATAAGGGCCAAGCAGATCTGCGTTTGCGTCAGAAGACGGGGCTTCACCTGAGTGATAAATCAGCGCTACATCTGAATGAGGAATCAGCCCTGCGCCTTTTTATTAGAAGAAAACTGCAAAAAACTACGTTTGTGAGGATTTAGATGGCGAACAAAAGCATTAAGAAAAATTACATATATAATCTCGCCTATCAGATACTTCTGGTGCTGACCCCGCTGATAACCACGCCTTACGTATCCCGTATTCTGGGGGCGGACGGCGTAGGCACCATAAGCTATGCGGAATCCATAGTGTCCTACTTCGTGCTGTTCGCGACTCTGGGCATCAGCATTTTCGGACAAAGGGAGATTTCCTACGTTCAGGATGACAGGGAGAAGCGAAGCGTCATATTCTGGGAAACAAAGGCGCTGCAGGTCATAACCAGCGCAGTTGCACTTACGTTTTACATAGTGCTTGCAATGTTCCAGAAAAATACATTGCTGTATCTCGTCTTCTCCTTCAGGATCCTGGAAGTACTGGTGGATGTGGTCTGGCTCATGCAGGGGCTGGAGGAATTCGGCATCGTTGTAGCAAGAAACTTCATCTTCAAGGCCATAGGTGTCCTTTATATCTTTCTTCAGGTGAAGACCAAGGATGACCTTATCAAGTACGTCTTTGGCTATGCATTTTTCCTGTTCCTAAGCAGCCTGTCGCTATGGATCTACGTGCCGAGATATGTGAACAGACCGAATTTCAGAGACATCAGACCCTTCAGAAATATAAAGGTGGTGCTCTCATTGTTCGTGCCCACCATTGCGATCCAGGTGTACACCGTCCTCGACAAAACCATGATCGGCTTCATCACCCGGGATGCCTTCGAAAACGGCTATTACGAGCAGGCCATAAAGATCTCAAAGCTTGTTATGATGGTGGTGACAGCCCTCGGAACGGTAATGATCCCCCGTATAGGTTATCATTTTGGCCGGGGGGAAACCGAAAAGGTTGAGTACTACATGTACCGGGGTTACCGCTTTGTGTGGTTTCTGGGCATTCCTCTTTGCTTTGGGCTCATCGGCACTGCCCCAAACTTCGTACCCTGGTTTTTCGGAGACGGTTTCCGGAAGGTCATTCCGCTTCTCCGGATCCTCAGCTTCCTGATCCTAGCCATCGGTATCAGTAATGTCACCGGCATGCAGTACCTGGTGCCCACGAAAAGGGAGCATTTGCTTACACTGACGGTGGTTATCGGAGCTGTTGTGAACTTCCTTTGCAATCTGGTGCTGATCTACTTTTTTCAGTCCATGGGCGCGGCGGTGGCATCACTGACAGCGGAAACCACCATATCTCTGGTGCAGATCTTCCTGGTGCGAAAGGAACTTTCCTTTTGGAAAATAATGAGATCAAGCTTGACCTACCTCGTGGCAGGTGGGGTGATGCTTACGACTCTCATTATCATGAACATGAATTTAAGTCCTTCGGTGCTGCACACAGGAATCATGATTGCAGCAGGCGGAAGTCTTTACTTTTTGACACTACTGGTTCTGAGAGATACGTTTTTCATTGAGAATATGAAGAGTGGATTGGGTAAGGTTGCTGCACGAATAAGAAAGTGAAATCGTTTAATGATCGCAATACTTCTTGCAACATATAATGGAGAAAAATATATAAAAGAGCAGATTGGCAGCATCCTGTCGCAAATGGACAGGGTGCCGGAGAAGTGCGCCATTTATGTGCATGATGACGGATCTACAGACGTAACTTGTGAAATCATAAAGGAATATGTTGTCAGCTATCCGGGAAAAGTCGAGCTTCTTCAGGGACCACCTCAGGGAAGTAGTACAAAGAATTTCATGTTCATGCTTAAGGAAGTTGAGGCTGATTACTACATGTTTTCAGATCAGGACGATGTCTGGCTTCCTGACAAGATAGAACGTGAGTATGAGGAGATAAAGAAACTGGAAGTCTCTCCTGCTCTTGTCTTTTCTGATATGAAGGTGGTGGATGAAGACCTTAAGGTTATTGATCCATCATTTTACAGTTACTCCAACCTAAACCCGTACAGAACAAAACTAAACGAACTGATACTGGAAAATGTTGTCTCGGGATGTTGTATGATGTTCAACAGAAAGTTAAGAGATCTGGCACTGAGATACAGTGATTTGGACAAAATCAAGTGGCATGACTGGTGGATATCGGAGATTGCCGCGGCAGTCTCAGGCATGGGTAAAGTGGAGGACAATCTACCCGAATCATCAGCAAGTACAAACAGTGGCTCGGAAATAGAGAAAACTACCATCTCCTATATTCCTGAACCCCTGATGTTGTACCGTCAGCACGGAACCAACGCTGTAGGGGCCACAGAGGATTTGAGCCTCAATCGTGTAACGAAAAAACTCTCCATGATACTTGGGGGAGAGCAGTCTGAGCAGACTAGGAAATTTATCCGTGAGGCCGTGGATCAAGCAAAACAGCTCCTCGGTTTAAAGGATGATATAAGCGAAGATTCATATAATATAATTAAATCTCTGACAGATTTCGACAGTCAGGGAAAATTACAAAGGATACAAAGTTTCAGGCAACTGAAGATTACAAGGGATAAAAGAAATTTATGGATGATGTTACATCTTTAAATCAGAATAAAGTACTGACTATATCAATCGCGGCTTATAACGTTGAAAAGACTGTGATCGAGACTCTGGATTCACTGGTAAAGGGAGTTACTGCAGAGACACTCAGTAAGCTGGAAATTTTGGTGGTGAATGACGGCTCAAAAGACAGCACCAAGGAAGTGGTGGCAAATTATGAAGAGCAGTACCCGGATTCTGTCACCCTGATAAGCAAGGATAACGCTGGTTGGGGTTCCACTGTGAATACTTCCATAAGCTTTGCTAAGGGGAAGTATATTAAACTCCTTGACGGTGATGACTGGTTTCAAACGGAAAACCTTCCGGAATTCATAGATTTTCTTGAAAAGGCGGAGGCGGATATAGTTCTATCCCCATATGTAAAGCGATTTCCGGACAGGGAGGAGCTTCAGGATGTACACACAGAGATAAGCGAGCAAATCTCCAGCCTTGAAACACTTAATCCGGATATAGACATCTACATGCATGAAATTGCAGTCCGGACAGAGAGGCTGAGGGAAGGGAAGGTCAGCATCATTGAGAGATGTTTTTACACAGATAACGAATTTGCTTTCGAAGTCTTAAAGTGGTCAAATACTGTTCAACGGTTCGAAAAACCTGTATACATTTACAGGCTTGGAGATTCAGAACAGAGTGTAGGACTTTCCGGAATACTCAAGCATTATAAGGATACGGTTTCCGTGGCAGAGAAGATGTATGAAAGCTATTGCAGTAAAGAGGACCGAGCAGAACACCGGACAGAAGAGCGAAAAGAAAACCTGAAGAGCATTATCGAATCGGAAGATCGGAAGGGTACTAACGAAATAAAAGACCAGATTCTTCGGCGGAAGCTACTCCTCATAACGGATTCCCTTTATGTTTCCTATCTTCTGGTGAATACCAAAGAGGCAAAAAAAGAGCTGATCCGGTTTGACAGGAAACTTAAGGAACGTCCGGAGATTTACAGGCTCACGGGAGAAAACAAAAAAATAAAGAGCCTGAGGATGACATGCTTTATATTGTACGGATATCTGGCAGGAAAGGTTAGAGCAAGATTTTAGGAGACCTTATATGGATAAAGTGGCGGTACTTATACCATGTTATAACGAATCGAAGACCATAAGGAAGGTTGTCACGGATTTCAAAGCAGTTTTGCCGGAGGCAAAGATTTACGTTTACGATAACAATTCCAAAGATGGAACTGATGAAATAGCAAGAGAAGCCGGAGCTATAGTCAGATATGAATACAGACAGGGCAAGGGAAACGTTATCAGAAGAATGTTTGAAGAGATAGATGCAGAATGCTATCTTATGGTGGATGGTGACGATACTTATCCTGCAGAACCTGCAAGAGAAATGGTGGATAAAGTCTTGATCCGTAAGGACGATATGGTAGTGGGTGACAGACTCTCCTCCACATATTTTGAGGAAAACAAGAGACCATTCCACAACTTTGGAAATTCCATAGTCCGCTGGAGTATCAATACTCTTTTCAAAAATGATATAAAAGATATCATGACGGGTTACAGGGCCTTCAGCTATGTGTTTGTAAAAACATTTCCGGTTCTTTCAAAGGGCTTTGAGATAGAGACGGAAATGAGCATTCATGCAGTAGATAAAAACATGTTTGTTGAAAATGTTGTTATCGACTACAGGGACAGGCCGGAAGGCAGTGAATCAAAGCTCAATACCTATTCGGACGGAATCAAAGTTCTCATGACCATTATGAGACTTTTCAGAACCTACAGACCTGGAAGATTCTTTGGAGTCATCGGCGGAATCCTGGCGCTTCTATCCATAGGATTTTTTATTCCGGTATTCACCGCATTCCTGCAGACGGGAGAGGTAAGGCAGTTTCCTACACTGATAGTATGTGGGTTCACTATGATTGCCGCCATTCAGTCATTCTTTGCCGGGATGATTCTTATGAGTATAAATCAGAAGAACCGGCAGGATTTTGAGATGATCCTGAATGACTGCTATCATAAGAAGAATGAGCATAATGCATAGACACGTTTTATATAGTGATATATTTTTTATAGCTGATTAGGTTGACATTTTTGTGTCAAATATATAAACGTCATTAAACATGCTTTTTTAGATGAGAAAGCAAAAGAGGGGGATAGTACAAAAGTTGGAATTAATAATAAATCTGCGGGCATATCTTGTTCCGGTAATAGCAATCTTGCTATTGAACAGTATTCCGGTATATCTTTTTAAGAAGCCTTTTGGGGAGACAATGCCTATCACCTGGGCGTGCAGTTCGTTTACCCTTTATTTTAGTCAGTTTTTATTTAGATCATTTAATCCGGGATTCTATCTTTTGATTATTTTGACTCTGATAGGTGCTTTTTTGCTTGTCCGAAACAGGGGTCATATGACAAGATTCATGTCAGTTGGATTTGTGACCTTTCTAACTATCAGTGCAATCGCAATAATATTTGATTTTAAAAGAAATTTATCGGATTTTGACGAGTTTTGGCACTGGGGAACAATGATCAAAGAGAGCCTTAGGCTAGACAGATTTTATTGTGTGAATGAATCCAGACTCATCATTCACAAAGATTACCCTCCATTTCTATGCATGGTGGAAGTTATGTGGGCGAAATTTGCCGGAATCTACCGTGAGGATGTGGTTACTATAGCGCTTCACTTGTTCTGTGGATCGCTTCTGTTGCTCCCGGTTACGGAACAGATTGCAGAGTTTAAGGGTATAAAGAGTATCCCACGAATTGTGAATGATATTACACAGGATAGTACCGGCATGATTTCGAAAAAGATAGTATGGGTTTTCCGGATCATGGTCATATCCGCATGTGCTCTTGTTGCTGCATATGCGCCTATTTTAGCGTTGGATGTTCCGCATGTAACATCAACCCTTCTGGCCGATACTCCGTTAGCTATTCAGTTTGGATATCTTCTTTATCTGGTTTATGATGGAAAAATATATAAAGACAGATTTACATTTGCTTCGTTTGTTGCTGTGTGCATATCCATGCTGATGACAAAGCAGGCTGGTATAGCTCTGCTTCTGGTAGTACTTTTCTCCTATCTTGTCACGGGAATTTATTGTTACAGATGCAAGACACCGGTGATTTTAAGAAACACTGCCCTGTCCCTCGTAATACCTTATGGAATAAATACACTATGGAAACAATACGTTAAAGGGCTTAATGTTTCAGACATACGTTCTGTCGCCGGAGGAAACGGCCAGTTTGATCTCGGTAAGATTGATGTTGCAACCTACGTTAGTGCAGTTACCGGAAAGCTGGAAGGAATAGAAAGCGAGACCTTTTATAAACTATTCAGAGCCTTTTTTTTCAGAAAGATAACAGCTGTAAAGTACCTGCCTGTGACATTTGCCACAGGAACGATAGGGCTGCTGATACTTGTGTGGCTGATACATATATTTTTCGCTAAGGATTTTGATCAAAAGAAAGCAATATGCTTTTCTGTCACCTGGATAATTGGGACATTTGGGTATGTATTCATGCTTTCTGTATTATTTATGTTTTGCTTTACTCAGGATGAGATGGAAGAACTACGTGGCTATGAAAGGTACGTGGATTCCTTTTTTGCAGGTGGAGTACTGTGCTTGCTTATGCTGATGGCAGTATTGATTCTGAAAAACGTTAATGTTAAATTCAGTATGCTGGGAATATTAGCAGGGACTTTGATCTGGGCTCTTATAGTGACAGGGAACTGTATAGGACAGTACAAGCCATTCTTTTTAAGACAAGATTACTATTCATATTATAAAAAGTGTGCAGAAGATATAATTGGGAGAGCTGAAAAAGATTCTACAATTACAATAATATGTAATGAAGGTTGGTATGGCTATCCACAATCAATCATATATTATTATGCCAATGAATATGACATCCTATGGGGACATGATATTTACTCAACTGATTTTTCTGATCAGTCATCACGGGAAGCAGTTATGAATCAGCTTGAACAGAGTGACTATATTTATGTTATGGCTTCTAATGAGTCTTTAGACAAGTTTTTTTCAGAGATATCAGATGAGGAATCTATGATTCCCGGAAATATGTATAGAGTTTCTCATGGGGATCAAATGATCATCAGTAAAACAGAGTGATTGAACTGAAACATGGAGAATGGTTGTGAAAAGGATAAGATTTTGCTGATGAGTGTAGGAGAGTTGAATATGGGGACTGGGTTAGTGGATCGATATATTAATATTGAAAGAAAAAAGATCTATGGGGTGTTGTACTATATCGCCATGATCATATATTTACCAATGATGCTCTGCTCCATTTCATATCTGCAGCCTGAGCTTGGGGAAAGCGGTATGAGGCTGCTGCATCATGCCAGGATCGTCGCCTATCTCATCCTGCTTTTTATAGTGGGTGACACAGCTCTGAGAGACCTGCTTACAGGACTCAGGAACAAAAGCTTTCTTTCTCCGGGGCAGCTGGTGCTAATGCTGGCGCTTTTCATTTCTGTCGTCAGCGCCTACATCTCGAAAAAGAGCGAAGCCTTTGTCATCATGCTTATCATTGCCGCCGCCATAGACGTGAAGCCGGACACAAGGAAGCTTTTTGCACTCATTGCGGCGATGCAGTTCGCCTCCATACCGGTATTCTGGTATCTGACAGTTCGGGGCGTACTTCCGGATTCTCAAGAGTATGCAGTCGATTTGATGAGACATTCCTTTGGATTTGCCTATGTGACCTTCGCTCCAATGCTGCAGCTCTTCATATCCATGGAATACATTTATTTCAGAAATATCAGAAAAATCAGTCTGACGGAGCTGGGTATCCTTCTGGACATAAATATTGTCCTGTACAAGTACTGTAAATCCAGGAACAGCATGCTGATATTTACTGTTGTATTTGCAGCAGCCCTTTTATATAAGTTGGTGCCGGATGTTATAGACCGGGTGATTGCTCTTTTATCAAAATTCATGGGATTACTGATGGCTTTGATCTTTGCGGTTTCATTTATAGGCCCATACATCTTTACACATTTCTATAAAGGAGATGTTTCAAGGGGGCTCGGCTCTATCGCGGCAAGATTCTACCTTTCCTATGAAGCGATGCAGCGATACAGAGTCATTACCCTCTTCGGACAGAAGATAGATTGGGAAGCCCCGCTTCTCAGCAGCAATAAGGATGGCTATGTTTTCGTGGACAATGCTTATCTCCACGGGCTTCTGGATTTCGGTATCATTTATTTCATACTGATGCTTCTTATCTATATGGTGATTCTCAGGATCTTCAGGCAGAGGAAAGAGTTCATGAACTATTTCATGATCGTCATGATACTGTGCCTTTCCGTTATAGATCCGAGGCTTTGGGTACTGGTGTTCAATCCATTCCCGATGCTGATTTCTGAGGGGTATGAGGAAATGATTGCGGAGATCAGTGCTCAGCTCAAAAAGAGAGGCAAAAGCTCAGTCGTGAGCAGCCGGTAGCATATAAAATGAATCATATATGGGATTAATGACTCATTATGGAAGGTTAATGGTTAGAGTCATAAAGTCGGGGAGATATGAATGATTGAAAAGTTAGGGGAAACAACAGAAAAGAGTGTGGAAACAACTGAAAAAACAATAGATAAGATCAAGGTGGTCTCAGACGGCCTGTACTATCTGGCGGCAGTGATATATTTTGTTTTTAGCATTATTGCCACCTCCCATGTGAGAACCCTCCTGGGATCAAAGATGTATATCCTCATCATGGCAGGCATGCTGGGACTTTTGATGCTTAGAGAGCTGTTGGGCTTTATCTTTGTAAAAAGATATGGAATAAGAGAAGTGATAGGACTCGCGATATGCGGCTTTTTCTGGTATATTGCTGAGAAAAATGATTCCTCAATCCTTGTCTGCTCCTATCTTCTTGTGTTTGCTTCAAGAAATGCGGACATGAAAAAGGTCTACAGGATCATATTTATCACCATGGTGCTTACATGTTCAGCGATCTTTCTGCTGGCAGAGAACAATGTCATACTGAACTCCATCTACTACGATGAGGGAAGATTCAGACATATATTCGGATTTCACTATCAGCTGATCCCGCCCTGCCATCTTCTCAATATAACTATGGTTTTTGCGGTGCTGAAGAGTGAGAAGATAAGCTTTTCAGAAATCGGTATACTGTTCTTTCTGAACGGTGCACTTTACAGATGGTGCAGGGCAGATCTTTCCGGGGCAGTGACCCTGATAGTGCTGCTGTTCATGATCCTGGTAAAGCTGTATCCGAAGCTTCTGACCTCGGATTTTCCGCTGTGGACGCTTTTGGATAGAATCGCGGTCATCATATTCCCGCTGTGCATGGCACTGAGTCTCGGACTATCGATTCTCTATTCCGATTCTGTGGGCTGGATGAAGGCTCTTGATGACGCCACAAGGGGAAGACTCCACTATCCGCAGCAGGCGATTCAGCGGTACGGCTTCAGCATGCTCGGGCAAAGCATTAACTTTATAGGCATAGGAGTGGACGGAGGAAGCCATGGGGGCGAGTATGACTATGTTGACAATCTCTACATTTCCCTGCTTCTCAGATATGGTACCATCTTTGTGGTCATAGGGATACTTCTCCTGACGGTGACCATGTACTACTTATATCAGAAGAATATGAGGATTTGGCTCTGGATGCTCTCACTGTGGGCGCTCCATGGGCTTTTGGAGGACAGGATGCATCTTGTGTACTTTAATTCCCTTCTGCTTATCATAGGGCAGGCTGTGCAGAACGTAAGAATGGAGTTATTATGTCGAAAAACAAATTGCTAAAAATCGCAGATATAACAGTTTTTGCAGCTCTTATGGCTGTGACATTCCTTAGTTTTTCCGATAAGTCGGTTGCAGCGAAAATTGACTCTACAGTCCTTCCGGAAGAGATCAACAAGGGTTTCTATGAGGTTATAAACAGCCGGCTTAGTGTAGAGGGCGATGAATCAGGTGCAGAACCTACGGTCAGCAGATACAGCTTCTTAAAGGGCGCTCTCGACGGAGAGATAGTCACAGCTTCGGACTGGAAGGTAATGTCCAATAACCTGGAATACCAGATACAGACAGACCTGGCAGTGATGGACTTTCAGGACGGCACCGGAGTGGTTGTCAAAAACGATGAGTTTCCCACAGGCACCTACGGCACGCTTCAGGGTGTTGCGATAGAGGGCGAAGGAAAGGTCATAAATGTGTCTGACTATTCTGAGGTCATGGCAACCGTGAGTGAAGGTGCGGCTTCGGAGGGGAAGGAGCTTAAGGACATCAGCGATATTTACTCCTATCTTAAGGCTCTGAATGGTACCGAATACAATCTCAAGGCTCTGAACAGTACCGACTACACGATTTTTATAGCAGTCTGTGATGAAGGAACCTCATCTATAAATGACAAGCTTGTGGAGCTTTTGAACAAGCTGGGTACAACAACAGACCTGAACGAGCGTGCAGAAGACAATGTTTATGACAGAATACACTACAGAGACAGCTACTATGCGGTTCTTTCACAGGGAAAGGCTCTGGATGAAAATGTAAGTCACGATAAGATCAGCACCTCCGGAAAGCTTCCTGGAGGAACAGAGTACGTAGTGGAAAGTGCCGGATATGATACCGGGGAATCCATGGCTTCCATCAGGATCGACGGTGAAGAATACGCCGTAAACGCCAGAGGAATGAACTTCGTGGTTTATGACGAGAAGAACCATGAGGTAAAAGACCGGGTGTGCTTTGACACCTGCGACGGGCTGTGGTGCCATAGATAGAGGGAAAGGGTAAATGGACTTAAATAAGATCAGGAAAGTGTTATACTATATAGCAAAATAGCCGATAAAGACTTTAGAGAAGTATGAACGTTTTTTCTCTACTCGCTCATTTTTTTAAAATATTGACTGTGTTTTTGATAAGGTGTATAATTCCTAGACCTTATATTAAAGGTGAAGAAATGGTTATTAGGAGGTGCGTGATGGCTAATTTGTATAGGATAATTGGCGCTAACGTCTATACCTTTATGCAGAAGGCAGAACTCACTCCCGAAACACTTGCTGAAAAGATGTCATATTCATTAAAGGATATTTGGAATGTGATAGAGGGCAAAGTGATGATTCCTCCTGTAGAAATGAAGAGACTGGCGTCCGTTTTAGGTGTGTCCGGAGAGGATTTAGTGAACAATGAGGTAGATAGAGTCTTTCCTAATCTGGAATTCATGAAAGAATTTAGTAATCCGGATAGTTTGGATAAGATACTTGACTTAATGGATGAGTACGTTGAACTTTGTGAGGCTATATGAAATTAGTAGGGGCTGTGCATTGATTGTACAGCTCTTTTTTTAGGAGTGGATATGGATTGGAGCGCTGTTTATAGCTTTGTACCGGAAGTTTATACTCATCATATAGGCCGCAGCAGCATGGGCGATGTACATATGATATTAATGGCATCTTTTATGAGACTTCCTGTTTTTTTATCAGAAGATTCTGACATCGCGCTTCTTCAAGACATAGCAAAGAGGCGTTTGTCGTTGGCATCATATCAGTTACAGATATTTGATACGGTGGATCTTTTGGGGCAGATTGCAGCAAAGGATGATATCAATATAACTCATAAAGAATTTGAAAGAATAGTAAAACAAGTTGGAGAACGGGCGAATTGGGCAAAGATTAATTCTATTTGGAATGAGAAACATAATCGTGGGTAAATGGTCTAAACCATAGGTAGAATAAACTTTTCATATTTTACAAGCTGTGCTAGAATACTTCTGAAAAAAATAATGTAAATCGGAGAGGCGGATGGCAGAAGCTTTCCGCCTTTCGTTTTAGAGGTTTAAGCGGGGAGAAAAAATGGACCACGCCCCCCGTCCCCATGGTCCAAAATAAGACACAAGTAGGGAGATTATGAAAAGAAAGAAACTGGAACTCGTTATTACGATCCTTATATATATATTTACTGCCTTCATGGCGAGTGCATTGGCGGTCTACATACTCAGGTACTATTCAAAGCTGACCGAGGAATTCCTGGCATTTGACTTCTGGATGGACCTCGGGATTCCTGCAGTCATAGCGGAATGTCTCGCCATGACCATACTGCTCTATAACGGAAAATATGGATTCGAAAGGAAGCATTTCCCTGAGTATGCGGCAACGGCATTCAGGAGCACCGTGTACTTTGTGGGCATGTGGGCTGCGATGCTTCTCATACAGAAGAATGACATCACAGAGTCGAGATACTATTTTGTAACAACCGTAGTTCTTCATTTCGTTATCCTGACGGTGCTGCTTTACTCTGTTCAGAGGGCAATGATCGCGAACTTCTACAAGACTGACTCAGCGTCACTTGTGGCAGTCATTACTGACAGAAAGAATGCACAAAGTGCCTCGGAGCTACTTAAGAGCGACTGGTCAAGGCGAATCGTGGGAATAATGCTTACGGATGATGACGGAACGGGACATGACCGTAAAGAAGAAATCGACCATGTACCGGTCATTTCCTACAGTGGAGAAATAGTGGACACTGTGAGAAGCAGTGCCATAGATGAGATATTTATCCTTGGAGCAGATGAGAGATCGGAACTAGTCCTTAAAATGTCAGAGGAATTTGCCCAGATGGGCATAGCCTTCCACCTGGGGCTTTCCTCCCTGAAGAGCCTGGAGAACCGTCTGAGTGACGAGACAAAGGAGTATATCCCCAAGATCCAGTCAAGACTTGGCTACCTTGGTAAATATCCTATGGCTATCCTTCAGCCTCCTGTTGTTGGACTTAAGGATGAATATGCCAAGAGATTCATGGATATCCTGGGAGGTCTCGTAGGAACCTGCATAGCGGCTATACTTTTTGTAATCGTAGGCATCGCCATAAAGCTTGACTCCCCGGGTCCCATAATCTTTGCTCAGGAACGTATCGGAAAGAACGGACGTCGATTCAAGATGTATAAATTCCGCTCTATGTACATAGATGCAGAGGAACGCAAGGCAGAACTCATGAAGCAGAACGAGATGAACGGCCTCATGTTCAAGATGAAGGACGACCCCCGAATCACTAAGGTTGGCAAGTTCATCCGAAAGACCAGCCTTGACGAGTTTCCTCAGTTCATTAACGTACTTCTCGGGGATATGTCACTGGTAGGAACCAGACCCCCAACCGTAAACGAGTTTAACCAGTATTCAAACTATCACAAGAGACGACTCAGCATGAAACCCGGTATCACAGGTATGTGGCAGGTAAGCGGCAGATCCGATATCACTGATTTCGAGGAAGTGGTGCGCCTAGACTGTAAGTATATCGACAACTGGAGCCTGTGGCTGGATTTTCAGATCCTTGCAAAAACTGTGCTGGCGGTAGTGATGAGGAAAGGTTCGGAGTGAGTCTTCAGGTTCATACAGAAAGCGGAACAGGTATATATCTACCTATTCCGCTTTTTCATTTACCTGACACTTTCTCATATCTTCAATCAACTTCCATAGGTTGCAACCTATGGAAGTTACTAGTTCTTCTTCCGAAGATGCGAACAGTTTTGCGTGTTCAACTGCCTCCAAAACATGAGGCAGGTAATTCAGTTTGAACTTTATGCCTCTTTTTCCATGGTTTGCTTTAACAGAGACCTCATTACTGACAAAAGTATGGTTTGATGATATTTTAGGGTTTTTCAATATATCTTCAAGACGATCAGCATATTCTTCCTTGACATTTGATAGGTGAAGCAGCAACCAGAATTCAAAACAGGGATTTGCAATGAAGCATCGATATGGAGGATTAGCTTCATTACAATGGGAAATGATTTTCTTCATATCCTCTTCGGAATGAGATTGTTTGTCCCGATCAATCATGATACAAAATTCATCAGTATCACTACTGTATTTCTTTAAGTAATGACGGTAATTTATATCATATCCGACTGTACGAAGCTCGTTTGTGAATTTATTCCGCGTTTTTTCAGGAATAGACTCCATATTTTCCAAGTAGGTTTTGATAAAATCAGTACCATAAGAGTCCAAAAATTCCTTCGGAATGTCATCGCTAAGATCATCGCTTGATTCTCGTAGCAACAGATATTCTTCCAAAAGTTCCAAAACCTGATCCGGGGCACTGTGTCCGTCTTTGTTGGAGCGGTTAAGGACAGCAACATCAACTAATGCATCAATCCCAAGCTCTTTGCGAAATTGGGATAATCCGTTAAAGTATTCTTTTTCTGTCTGATTTCCTTCTACGGCGATATAGTAAACCTTTTTGGGATCAACACGTTGTTCAGAAGTTTCTCTTTCATAATGGGAAGCAGAAAGACGAAATTTATTCTTCACTCAAAGCCTCCACTTCCGGAGAAAAATTCCCATTAAATATCGGAATAGCTCCATATCTTCCAATCAGATAATCATTTTTTACAACTTTATCAAATCTGGCTTTAAACTTGTTGAGAGAATATAACTTTGAGCTGTGATCATCTGAGCGTTCTACAAACCAGATTTCGTCCTGCCTTAAAAGATCAAGATCCATAAGGTTTGAATCGTGGGTTGTGGCAATTAACTGGCTGTTTACACCACCGGTCAGTTCGAAAAACAACTGGAAAAACTTTGTTGATAAGTTTGTATGCAAGCTTCGATCAATCTCGTCAATAATTATTACCTGTGGCTCATTGTTTTTGTATAGTAATGGCACAAGATCAAATAATCTCTTAGTACCATCAGATTCATCCGCATATTCAAAAGGATCGTTCTCGTTTCCGTGGTTCAAGACAAGTTTATTGTAAATTATATTACCATCGCAATCCTTTCTTAAGATAACTACCTGATCACCTATTCGGAATGTAATAGGATGTTCGCTTGCCTCGTTGGATATTTTGATCTTTATTTGTTCGGCCTGCTCTGCAGGCAACTCCGCTAATATTTTGTCAAAATCCATGGCACGTTGTTGGCCACTGATTGACTCGATACCAGTATCGAAGTATGACAGTATTTCCTGGAAAAATTGACGCTTAATGTTGTCTGATGCCAGTTCGTTTATAAGATTGTACTTTGATTCAGGGAAGAGAATTATAATATTCAGAAACCACTCGTATATATGAATAATCTCGCTCAAGATTCCGCTTTGATTGTTGCTGCGTGAAGCTATGTCGGACAACATAGTTTTTTTTCTCAGAGCCGGAGAAATGAATTCGCCGTAATCATCATAATATACGTGGAGACGCATAGAGGGAGATTTGGTACTTTTTTCAACATCGGTCTCAACGGAACTGTTTCCTGCATAATCAACATTTCTGTTAAAGATCGTAAATTCTTTACCATTTTTATCTATTCGAATCAGCCATTCAGAAATTATTTCTCTTTTTGAGTAGGAAATGGCAATGCCATAGGAATATTCCTTGCCGTTTGAGATGATATTATACTCGAACACGCCCGGTTCCATGAAAGAATCTTCAGAGATGCGGAAATGTTTTTTTACCAAATTAACGCTATCCAAACCAGCAATAATAACATCACGTGAAAAGCTAATGGCTTCAATCAAGTTGCTTTTGCCACCGGCGTTAGCACCAAATATCAAACCGCTTTTGAGGATTTTTCTCCCGTCGATGTTTGCAACATGATCCTTATGTCTGGTGATTTTGCTCGCAACCATAGAAATGGACTGCGTATCTCTAAATGATTTGAAATTGCTAACTGAAAAACCTCGTAACATCTTTTGACTACCCTTCTTAGCATTATAATAGCTATAGAAGCTACGCTTCTATAGCTATTATAATGTGAAAAAATCGCTTAGTCAATACTATATATAACTATTAGCGATGTAAAAATATAATTATAATGTGGATTAGTCACATATAAATTGACTGGCAAAAGTGAAAATGGTATCATTGATGTAGGAATTCATTATAGTATTTGTTGTCGGGAGAGATGGGTTGGTGATTGAAAAGGCAGAATAGTATAATAGAAAAGAAAAGTGATCAAGAGGGAATTATAATGGCGAACAGATTTCAGAAGTTCATATACTTCCTCTCAGCGGAAGCTCCAATAATGTTTGTCTTTGCCGCTGTGTGGAAGGTACAGAAGAATAGTTGGAAAGTTCCGATTATTTCGATAGTAATTGGAATACTTCTGATTATTCTCTTTGAGGATTTCTTTAGAAAGGCAAAATCGACTCTTTCAGTTCTCGATGTAGAAGGATCGGAATTCAGATGCATAGATGGGTGGATGATGGTCTATATAACCACATATCTGTTTCCTTTTGTGTCGTTAAAGTTTGGCGATGTGAGCTGGATCATTCTTGGAATCATATTGCTGATTATAATGGCAATACTTGTTTTCTCTGATCATGTAACTCCTCATCCGTTGTTGTTCTTCAAAGGCTACCATTTCTATGAGTTAAAGGTTGAGAGGCTTGCGTCAGATTACAAGGTAATCTCAAAGGAACAAATAAGGGATGTAAAGGATATCAAGAAAGTATCTCGCGTGTTTGAATTTTTACTTATAAGGATGAGGTGATAAAGTGTTTGTTGATAGCTCCATATTTATACTTGCTAGCGATGGAAAGATATTCAGGCTTGAGGTGGATCGTGATTCACAGAGGGCGATTTGCAGCTTATTCTCATCCTCAGTTGAAAATATGACCAAGGGAAAAACTATACGAGATTTTGAAGTCAATTATAAACTGGAAGGTGATGAGATTTTCAGAATAGAAAATTTTATTCTCAAAGATGAAATAAAGGAAGCTATAAGAAATCCGCTTGGAGTGAACTCATATCGTAAAGATGATATTAGTTCTGAAGATAATGAAGATTTCTCGGGCTTTCCAGTAATAAAGGCACTTTTTGTTGGAGAAAGAATACAAGATGAGAAAGGAGAACATTTCAATATAGGATTTCAAAGGTACAGAAAAGAACAGAATTTGATAGCACTTCCATTTCGTTTATTCTGCTCCAATGACACTTTTAAACGTGAGAACCATTTCGGTATCGGAATAACCTACAATCTTGACTGCTACTGTACTGGCGATGAGCTTCAGTTTTCATCCTTTTACTATGCCAGGCAAGTTTTCAATCTTGGAGAATACTATCGGTCTGCTTCCGATTTGGAAGTGACTGAATTCATTAAGAATGAGGCGTTGCATTTTGAAAATGCGGAGACGTTCAACAATGTGGCCAACACATATGTAAGAAGAAAAATTGCCATGATTAATGACTCGGAAGTTCTAAAGAATTATTCGGCAAAACAAATCAAGAGTCTGGCTAAAAATTCTGGAATAGACGTGAGAGTTCAGGAAGGAAAAGTTGTTATTCCTGCAGAAAAGAATGAAGCATTGGCTGTGGTTGCATTTCTTGATGAAGAAGCTTACCTTGGGCCGTTCAGTAATGATTTGTTGCTTGCAAATTCCAAGAGAGTGTTGAAAAAGGCGTGAAACTAGTTTGGATTTTGCTTTTAATACTGTCCACCCCAAGATCATTGATTAGGTTTGTACTAAACAGGAGTGAGTAGAGTAATGGCAAAGACAGATTTTTGTATTATTTGTGGAAAAAAATTTACTGATGGAATTAAACGTTCTAAGGAGCATATAATTCCTCATGCTTTAGGAAATGATCGTTTGATTACCTTTAATGTGTGTGAAACATGCAACAACAAAATTGGCACCAATATAGACGCTTATCTTACAGACTATATTATAGTAAAGATGATTCGGAAGGTTTCCCTTGAAAAAGACAAGGATTTACAAATATTAAATTCATATTTAACTGATGATAAAGGGAACAAATTCAGAATACGGGATAGTGGTCCAGAAGTAATTCCAAGCGTAATAAATATGGATAAAGAGAATGGATGGTTCCGAATAGGGGCTGCGACGAACGAAGATGGAAAAGTATTTGCAAAAAAGATACTCAAGAGAGAAGCAGGTCTTGACAATGAAGCAATTGATAAAATTCTTAATGATAGTGAGAAGTTTAGATGGGTTGAAACTCAGAGCATTGAGACAGGAAGTTTTCAACAAGATGCTACGTTGGATTTTTCACGATTTAAGCTGGCAGCCATAAAGATTGCATATGAGTATGCGGTTGAAAAATTGGAAGGGTACGAGAATGACCCAGATGCTGCAATTCTTAGAGCATACCTGTTATCAGGAAGATATGGTAAGAAAAGATTTGTAAATGAAGAGTGTAATGATATCAATTGCAGATGTAGATGTATTGATGAAAAAATAAGGCAGGCTATAAGTGAACGATTTTCTGAAGTATCAGAACAATATAAAGTAAGGCACTTGGTCGGGCTAGTGAAAGATTTGGATAATCAATTACTTTGTGAGATTCGAATGTTTGATTCTGATGTTCTTACATTTGCCGTTTTATTATCTAAAGACGCACATGGTTATTTGAATGAAACCGATGCTATTGAAACAATTATTACAGAAGACAACGAAGTCCATGATTTGACCTAAGCAATTCAGTTTGTTAACGATACAGAGAAATAGTGGAGAGTGTGTGGAATGAATCTATCGTTGGGGATGGGATAAAGATTTTTTATGGTTGACACAGCTATTACACAAATTATAATAGATGCCCTTGAAGATAAATTCACTAATATGAATTTCCAAGTTGCAGCGTATATTGAACTAATGGAAAAGATTAGGGATGATGGTTCAATCTCTCTGCTTACAAGATGTGCGTATGAACGTTATTACGATATGACGCAAGCACGATTGAGTTTATTATGGAAAAATAGGTACTTTGAGATTTTTGATGATTGTCTAAAGAATAAAGAGAAAACAATTTCTTTTGAAAACCTTATGAAGGAGGTAGGGCCAGATGGTAATTGCGTACAGTTTTCATTTATAAGTAAGCTGTTCCATACACTGAAGAATGAAGAACCGATTTATGATAAATATATAAGAGATTTCCTTGAAATTAGTACTCCAAGCGGAAAGAAACCGGAGGATCGTGAAAAATCTGCAGTTAAGATTTATAATAATGAGATTAAGGTCGGTTTCTATGATAACTGTGAGTACGCCGAATTAAGAGACCTGATGTTGGATTTATTTACTGAAAGGTTTCCTAATGTGAGTGGAGTTTCCAAAAATAAGAAAATAGACTTTGTATGTTGGGCACTTGGTAAGAAAAAGATGAAGATATCAGTGCTTGTGGATTTACATAAAAAGGAAAGGAATGACTTAATAGCCGGTTAGATGTGCACCTGTGTGTCAGATATTAAGGCACCAAAAACAGCGTTAATAGATGAGGATAGATAGAAGAAATTATATTTATCGTCATGGAAATAAGTATGAATATGCCGGATATAACGTATACCCCAGAACTCAAAATAGTTTATTGGCTGACAATTTGTCAGCAGTTGAACTATTTTGGCTTCTGGGGTAAAATTGCTTCCGATATATCTGAGTGGATCTGGGGGACGGGGTTCGTGGTCCATTTTGTATGTTTCACTTTGCGGACCATCAATCCCGTCCCCCAGGTCCATCTGAACGAGAAACAAATCTCAATTAGGATGGAAAGATAAACATGACATACAACGTCAAAATAATCATAGCAGCACACAAACCATACAGGATGCCTGAAGATTCCATGTACCTTCCGGTACAGGTAGGTGCAATAGGAAAAGAGAGCATCGAAGGCTATCAGAGGGATGACGAAGGAGAAAATATCTCCAGACTCAACCCCTACTTCTGCGAGCTGACCGGTCTTTATTGGGCGTGGAAGAACCTTGATTCAGACTATATAGGGCTTGCCCATTACCGCAGGCACTTCTCTTCAAACCCACACGACAAAGATGTATGGAACAGTGTGCTGAAAAAAAGCGACATCGAAAAGGATCTAGGCAGAATCAAGGCCTTTGTGCCCTTCAAGAGAAGATACTATATAGAATCCTTATACAGTCACTACGAACACACACATCATATCTATCAGCTTGATGAGACTAGAAAGATCCTTGAAGAACGATACCCTGAGTACTTAGAATCCTTTGACACAGCCATAAAACGCAGTTGGGGATACATGTTCAACATGATGATAATGCAGAAACCTCTGTTCGACGAGTATTGCACATGGCTTTTTGATATCCTGTTTGAGCTTAGAAACCGACTTGGTGAAGAAGGGCTGACACCATTTCACAGCAGATATTACGGAAGAATCTCGGAAATTATTTTTAATGTCTGGCTGCTTCAGCAGCTAAAGTCCGGAAAGCTCAAAAAGGAAGAAATCAAGGAAATCCCTCTTGCCCACATGGAGAAGATCAACTGGTGGAAAAAGGGTACGGCATTTTTGAAAGCCAAATTTTTAAAAAAAAGATATAGTGGGAGCTTTTGAGTTCAACTGCTGACAATTTGTCAGCAGTTGAACTTTTTCCTAAAAAGAAGAATCTTTTAAAGAAACTCCGACCTAATGGGTGGCTTTTACTCGAAAATAGGGATATGATATGCCATGCGTATAGAGATTTAGGGAGTATTGTCATGCCAAAATTTTGACTTTGATTTGATAATAATTCTGTAAAATTGAATAGGGATTATATATCTTATGAAAAAAGTATCAATCATAGTACCGTGTTATAACGAAAAGGAATCACTGCCTATTTTCTTTGAGGAAGCAAATAAAATACTGGCTTCTTTAGATTATGAAAATGAGATTATTTTTGTAAACGACGGTTCAAAAGATGAAACATTGGAAATATTGAAAAACCTGGCAAGAGAGAACTCAAATGTCCGATTTATCTCATTTTCCAGAAATTTCGGAAAAGAAGCAGCTATGTATGCTGGTTTTTGCAATGCCACCGGTGACTATGTGGCTGTAATGGACGCGGATCTTCAGGATCCTCCGGCACTTCTTCCTAAAATGCTGGAAATCCTTGAAACCGGAGAGTATGACAGCGTTGCAACAAGAAGAGAAAACCGTGAAGGTGAGCCGCCTGTCAGATCCTGGTTCGCAAAGAGATTCTATGAAATCATCAACAAAATCTCAGACGCCGATGTGGTTGACGGAGCCCGTGATTTCAGACTTATGAAGCGCGAAATGGTTCAGGCCATAGTGGAAATGGGCGAATACAACAGATTTTCCAAGGGTATTTTCGGCTGGATCGGCTTCAGGACCTACTGGCTTCCCTTTAAGAATGTTGAGAGGGTGGCAGGCGAAACAAAATGGAACTTCTGGAAACTTACCAAATATGCCATAGACGGAATCATCAACTTCTCTCAGGTTCCGCTGGACATTTCCTCGTGGATTGGCATATTCATGACCTTCTTCTCATTCCTTTTTCTTATATTCATAATAGTAAGAAAGCTTTGCTTCGGAGATCCCGTTGACGGATGGGCATCGACGATCTGCATAATCGTGTTTATCGGAGGACTGCAGCTGTTCTGCCTTGGCGTAATGGGAAAATACATCGCCAAGACCTACATGGAAAGCAAGAAAAGGCCGCATTACATAGTTTCGGAGAGTAATGTGGAGAGTATAAAAAAGATTAACTGACACTAACAGTCTTTGGGAAATGAACCATTTACCCCGTCTCCCCTTTGGATTCATTACAGTTGCTGGAAGATGGAACACAGGCTCTGCCTCCTGGGATCATCTGTGATTCATGAAAAGATAAGTGGAATATGGGCAGTTTTTGAATCATTTTGCAGATTTGCATGACGCATCAATAATTTCGTTGCCAAGCCCATAGCAATGGAAAGGAGCAAAGATGTGTTCAAATATGAATGCATCAAATATTGATATTATGGTTATCTCTGTAGTTATAGCAACATATAATGGCGAAAGATTTATAGAAGAGCAACTTAAATCCATCCTTGAACAGTCTGTACAACCGGATGAAGTGATAATATGTGATGATTGCTCTACGGATAAAACTGTTGATAAAGTCAGGAGATTAATAGAAGAAAACGGGCTTAAACATTGGGTTTTGCAGGAAAATGATGAAAACAAAGGGTTTAAGCTGAATTTCCTGCAGGGTATGAAGATGGCTGCCGGAGACATTATTTTTCTTTGTGACCAGGATGATATATGGCATCCGGAAAAGATCAGGTTGATGAAAGAATGTATGGAGAGAGACCAAAAGGTTTCGCTTTTAGCGTGCTGCTACACTGAATTCACAGACGAGGTACCTGAAAAGCCATTTTGGGGCAAAAGCGGTTCAACAGACTCTGTGATAATTGATGAATCGGATCAAGTAAAAAGAGTGCAAAGAGTTAATCTGCCAAAGAATCTCCTGAATGTCCCATACCCGGGTTGCTCTTATTGTGTCAGAAAGACATTTCTGGATAAATGTTTATCTTATTTTCTCTGCAACTCTCATGAGCCTGTGGCTTACGAAGAGGAACTTATAGCCTTAGGTGGAAGAACCTTTCATATAACTGCCAGAAGCAAGAACCCTCAGCTTTACAGAAAAGAACTGGAAGAAGTTTTTAAGGAACATGCAGAAGAGTGGTCTGCCGTCTGGGTGAATGTAAGCAGCCTTGCGAACATAGATTATCTTAAAATCGCGAAAAAATATAACATAGAAAAAAGAATCATCCACAGTCATAATTCCCGAAACATGGACAGCAAGATCAGGGGCGTACTGCATCATATAAATAGATTTTGCATAGAAAAATTTGGCGAGAGGGCTTTGAAGGAGAGTATGAGACGACTTGGGGAAATGATATGAAGAGTCAAAATTTGAGAGATAAAAGAATCGGTGATAAAAGTAAGCAGCCTATTTGGACAATCGTCCTTATATGCGCAGTTTTTTTATTTGTCTTCTTTTCGCTCCTTTTAGCATTTAGTTTAAGATGGCTGCTTTCACAGTGGGCGTCACTCACTATTGAAGAAATCCTGATTCAGGTTGCGACCTCGGTAGGAGGGACTGCAAAAGAGAGAGTTATTTCTTACGCTAAACATTGTCTGATTCCGGCTTCCGGTTTGACAGCTGCGGCAATGATAGCGGCGTTTTATTTCAAGAAGGTCAACAAAAAAACAGGAAGTGCAGTTCTCGCTATTCAGGTAATCGTTTCGGCTGTGATTTTGCTCATTACCGGAATCGTTGCATGGAAAGAATTAAAATTTGAAGAATTAAATACCACTGAATATTCAGAGCTGGTTGATGGTGAATATATAGCCACTGAAACAGCGGAGATCAGTTTTCGAGAGAAAAAGAACCTTGTATATATTTATCTGGAATCTATGGAAACTACCTTTTCTGATGCTGAAAACGGTGGGGCATTTCCGTATAACTGCATTCCTGAGCTCTGTGAACTGGCTAAGGATAATGAAGATTTTTCAGGACCGGAAACGAAGCTGAACGGAGGACTGGTGCTTCCCGGAACCGGCTGGACCATCGCCGCTATGGTCGCCCATACCTCAGGCATTCCTATGAAGATAGGCAGCAACAATATGAGCCGTTTAAAGGAATTCTTCCCAAAAATGACAAATCTGGGAGATATACTGAATGAGAATGGCTATACACAGGAACTTCTGATTGGTTCGGACGCCGATTTTGGAGGGCGCAGGACACTTTTCTCCCAGCATGGAGACTATAACATTGCTGATTACAATTATGCTAAGGAAAACGGATGGATAGCTGAGGACTATAATGTCTGGTGGGGTTACGAAGATGAGAAGTTGTTCGGTTTTGCAAAATCCGAACTTCTGCGACTGGCTGGTGAGGACGAACCGTTTAATCTGACCATCCTGACTGCGGATACACACTTTCCGGATGGTTATTTCTGTGAACTCTGTAAAGATGAATTTCCTGACAACCCCTATGCCGATGTTATGGCATGCTCCAACAGACAGGTTTCAGAATTTGTCCATTGGATCCAGGAACAGGAGTTCTATGAGGACACGGCCATAGTTCTTATGGGGGATCATATAACCATGGACGAGGATTTTTGCGATAATGTTCCGGATTCCTATGAAAGGTGTGTCTATACTGCATATATCAATGCTGCCGTGGAACCTGTTCTGAAGGAACGAAGAGTGTATTCCACCTTTGATGCCTTTCCCACCACACTTGCAGCTATAGGTGCGGAAATCGAAGGAAATCGTTTAGGCCTCGGCACAAATCTGTTTTCAGATACGCCAACACTTTGTGAAAAATATGGTGTAGAAGTAATGGATGAAGAACTAAGGAAGAATTCCCATGTTATTGATTCCCTTCAGCAGGATTCAGTGTATGATGAGATACGTGAAACCGGTGATCAATTTATAAAGCCTTGCACTGCATATTTGGAAAATAAAAAATGCCTGTATTCCCGTTTTGATTTTTCTGCGTTGAAAGAATGGGATATAAACAAACCTGACAAGCTAAGCCTTCAGCTAAAGGACACAAAAAAAGACAGGACATTAACTGAATTATCTATTTCATCTGATGGAAATATTACCCATGGATTTCAGTCTACATCTGAAGATGATGCGAAAGACAGACTATGTTTACAGGTAAAGAAAAAAAACGGCAAGCTTCTTGATGAATGGTATTTTGATGCAGCTGAAGTAAATATACCGTCAGGAATCTGGGAGATGCACATCGATAATCTTTTTTTAAGAAACTATATCGTGAGTCTTGAATCTATGAAAAAGGATGATGAAATAAGGGCTTTTCATGATGCAGCTAATGATTTTGAGCTTTCCGCAGTATTCAGCCTGGACTATGAAAAGGCCGGGGAAGTTCTTCAGTTTACAACTACCATAAACAAATGGTTTATGTGCAGCCTCGAGACTTTCCTGAGCGAGATTGATAACTCTGATTATGCAGTTTTTATTTCTGTGTCGGATGAGGCCACACGATCTTTGTCGGATGAAGCAAAGGATCTCCTTCATGATCTGGGATTACAGGAAGATCTGAATGATAAGTTCCGTTACAGTTACTGTGCATTGATATGTGGCGGAGAAGTACAGATAGAACAGTTATGTGAGGAAAAGCTGAAATACTCAGGTGAACTTCCTGATGGGACAAAGTACGTTCTTACAAGCGGTGGATATACTGCAGGTTCGGAAAGCCATATAATATTAAACGATATTGAATGCTCTTCCGGCATGAGAGGCCTGAATATCGTGATATATAACTTGAGCACAGGAACGATCGAGGTAAAAAGAAATTTTGATACACATCTTACGATGGACGAGATTAAAGCTCAGTGAGATAAAAGATCAACCGGCATAGTTCCGGGAAAGAGAACTTGAAAAGATATGAAAACAGAAAACCAAGAAACAAATAATCTTGATGATCAGGGGATTAAAACCCAAAAAACTGAAACGAAAAATCATGGAACAATCATGTTGAATGAAAAATTAATAATATTCGGAAAAGCACTTTTTGTAAAAATGATTTTCTGCTGTATAGTATTTTCACCATTCCTTACAGAGAGGCTCGTGAATTCTCATGATGCCACCTGGTATGGAGCAGATTATATGGGAGGACCATGGGAGCTGTCCATCGGAAGATTTATGATAGGGCTGTTTGATAAGGTGAATTTTGCCAGGCACATTCAGCCCTTTAATCTTCTGCTGACACTCTTTATATGTGTTGCTGCAACCGAGCTCATAGCCTTTGCTTTCGGCCATTCCGGTGATAATCTGATAAACTATTGCTTTTCATTTATGTTTCTTAGCAATACAGTTATCACCACATGGTTATCATATTCCTATACATCAACTGTGTATGCATGGGGGCTGTTCTTTGCTGCTGTATCATGCGCTGTCATATCAAGGTATTATACAGAAGAAAATCTCAAAAAGAGGATAGCTTATCTGGTATGTTCATCAGGCTTTTTTGCTCTTACCATGGGGACATACCAGTCTTTTTTGTGTTGTATTCTGGTCATAATGCTGTTCTTCATTATTTATCTTGTATGTAGTGGTGAAATCATTAAGAACCTGTTTGAAACTGTTCAGGGATTTATCCTGACCGGGATACTTGGATCCATATTTTATGAAGTTATTCTTCATTTAATGCTGAAAATCCGCGGTATTACTATTGCTTCATATAACGGGGCGGACAGTATTACTTTAAACTCCATTCTGTCCAACTTGCCTGACGGAATAAAAACCTGCATAAAGGATGTGCCTTTATACTTTAGCGGTGCCTTGTTCCATATAAGCATGTTCAGATACAGAAGTGCGTTTGTTGTTATTTGGGTTTTTGTGATCGTATCGATTATTTATCTGATAAGAAATCTCGACAATAAAGTCATAAGGATCATTCTTGCCTTTGGGTGCTTATGCTGCATCCCGATAGCAGCGTTGGTCACAAAACTGCTGGCCCCTCAAAGCGGACTGGAATTGCAGCAGACCGGGTCATATGCATTATTAGTACCGCTGGTTTTTATAACTCTTCTGCCGCAGTTAAAGAAGAAAATCTCAGGAAATCGAAAAAAATTCATCGCTGAACTGGGTATGGTTCTGATATCCTTTGTTATCGTATGGGGACGTACATACGCCAACCTTGGTGATCAGGAAGCCATGCGGGAAATGATATATACAAGAAAAAGCATTTGCACTGAAATTTATAGTGCGGTGATAAATCAAGGGTATGCAAAGGAAGGTTATCAGCTTGCAATCGTTGGTGATCCGACTAAATCCCCCCTGTTTGTTCATGAGCCAATATATGATGATGCAAATGAACTGGCGGCCATAGGCTGGTGGAGCGTTATACGAGCCTGGAGAGGAGTGTATCGATACGAACTAGGGTTGAACCTGCCTTTTGTTGAGCAGGACGTATACGAGGAAATTCTTGGGAATGAGCAGGTACAGCAGATGCCAAGTTTCCCCAACGTCGGAAGCATTATCGAAGTTGGAGATATAGTAGTGGTGAAAGTGTCATGAGTGGCTTGTTTGGGGAATGTCATGAATTAAGGTGACACATAATAAGAGTTGGGTATAGGTATGGGAAAAATAGATTTCAAAATAATATTGTATCGGGCAAGCTATGGCTTGCTGTGTCTTGGAGCCTGTTTATATATAGCCGAAAGGTCTTACACTGTATTTATTTCTAATACTATACTGTTTCAAAGCGTTGTTGTGTTTATGTTGTTGGCTACCTTTGCTATGGTGGCACGGGGAAGAAAGATAAATCTCGTTGGGAAAATAGCTGCAGTAGTATGCATCACCCTCATGACCAATGTGGTGATACTTGACTTGTTTGCAAACATAAATACCGAGGTCAGGATAGTTTCATTTAAAAATGAAGGCCAGACAGTTGAAATACCGGCAAGTGAGAGTATGGAATTCAGTTATTTTAATTCTCAGTGTCCGGTCGATGATGTACGAGTTTTCTTTGAGGAAGAGAACGGAGCAAACGTTCATGTCTCAGTTGTAGATTCCGGTAGCGGAAAATTCATTCTTGAAAAAGATATTAATGATGAGGATTTAACTTCGGATGCGAATTCCGAAAGAACTGTAATGTCATTACGTCCAACCGGTGGATTTGAAAGAGGTCATTACGAAATAGCTATTGAAAACAGGGGTAATGAACCGTTAAAGGTATGTACAAGCGGTGATGATCTCGATGTGGAAGCGATAAAATACACCGATATAGGCTTCTATATGGCGTTTATACTTATTATCATTCTTCTTGGTTATGTGATGGCACTTACTCATTGCATGAGAAAATATAACACCATCAGTATAGAAACATTTTTTATCATTTCTGTCATCGCTTTGGGATTATGTTATTTTATCTTGTTCACTCCCTGGAATAACAATGATGCGCAGGCACATTATCTGGCATCCTACAGACTTTCAAATATCTTGCTTGGTTATCCGGAAGAACAGCAATGGTTCGGACGGGTGGAAGATGGAGAATTCTACAAGGATATATGGGGTAAATTCGGAGGAGTGCTCTCGGACTATAATCCCGGAATGCTTAGCTACACTAAGGTCGCATACAATTTCAAGTTTTTCTGTGAGAATGTGGCAATTCAGGATTTCCCGGCTCATGATGAACGTATGGAGTACTATTCACTAATATGTTACTGGCCTCAGGTGTTAGGACTTGTCATTGGAAGGCTTGCGGGATTTAGTGCCATGGCGTGTGTACATCTTTCAAAACTATTAATTTTCCTGTTCCACGTGCTTGGATGTCTTAATGCTGTCAGGACTACCCCTGTCGGAAAAGGAGTGTTTGCCATGGTTTCGCTGCTTCCGCTTTCTCTCATGAGCAGCAGCAGTATTTCCTATGATCCGCTTGTGATGATAACAACTTTGAATTTTACGGCATGTATTCTGGCTCTGTATAAGGATCCTTCTTCAGGGAAAATGCTTATGCAGACCATGTTTTGGGCCTTCATGATCGGTGCAACAAAGGGCGGCGGATACCTTCTGTTCCTGCCGATGGCTTTTCTGATTATTGACCGTAACAAGCTGAAATCAAGTCTTATAAAATGCATGGGCATCATCGGTTCCGGTATTTTTTCTGTACTTCTTTTTGACAAGTGGTTACAATCGGGAAAAGAGTTTTTCCAAATGGGGCATGAAGGCGGTGATCTTTTGAGCGCATCATATGCATGGAAATCACCTTTGGGATATCTCAAAATGTGTATCGTCACTTATCTGGAGCAGGCAGATATTCTGTCTTATGAAATGATAGGCTCAAAATTGGGATGGCATATTGAGTCGACGATACCTGCTTATGTCTTGGCGGGACTTGTCATTATGATACTACTGTATTCCGTTTTTGAAGAGGATAAACTTGAACTTGATAGAAAATTCAGGTATTTAGCCGGGATAGTAATAGCATTGTTGATGTTTGCAATGCCGGCTATGATGCTGAGGGATACACATGCAGGATCCGCAACTATCTATGGTATTCAGGGCAGATATTATCTACCGGCATTGGTCATTGCTCTTTTGGCTGCAACAAAATTCACGTTACATGGACATAAATTCTATTTTGACAGGAACTCTGAAGCAATTTTGATAAAAAATAAATGCTTATACCTGTTTTGTTTTATTTCATGCCTCGCGGTATATTATCTGATGAGACTTTATTTGAGGAGATAAATATGATGATGCCGGTAGTGATACCAGCCTATGAACCGGATGAAAGATTTATTGATCTTTTATCCACGCTTGTGAAAGAAGATGTTTATATAGTTGCTGTCGATGATGGAAGCGGAGAGAAATATGAAGATATCTTTGAGCGAGTGAAGGTAATAATTAATAATAAGGGTATAGTTCTTAAGCATGACATAAACAGAGGAAAGGGAAGAGCCTTAAAGACAGCTTTTAAATATGTGCTTGAGAATTGTCCTGATGCTGTGGGAGTTATAACGGCTGATTCTGATGGACAGCATACAAAGGATTGTATTAAGGCAATAGCTTGCAGTTTGATGGAGCATCCGGATTCTCTGATACTTGGAGTTAGACGATTTGATGGAGAGGATGTTCCGTGGAAAAGTAAATTTGGAAATACGCTCACTCTTAAAGTTATGGAGATGGTGTCAGGTTTAAGAGTAAGCGATACGCAGACAGGTCTAAGAGGAATTCCAAGGAAGTTTATGGAAGAACTGTTGGATGTTGAGGGAGAAAGATTTGAATTTGAAACAAGGATGCTCCTTGAGACTGTAGGAAAATATGATATCGTTGAAGTTCCGATAGAAACCATTTATGATTCAAAAGAGGATCATCAGACTCACTTCAATCCATTTAAGGATTCCTTGAAGATTTATAAGATACTCTTTGAAAAGTTTATAAGATATACATTTGTGTCGGTGTCATCATTTGTTATAGATATATGTGTATTTTCACTCCTGTGTATAATATTGAAAAGCTGGAATGATGTATTTTATCCGACTGTTGCTACAATTATCGCAAGAATTATTTCTGCGACCTATAATTACATGATGAATTATAGGTTTGTTTTTAAAAGTAAGGAAAAGCAAATTGTTTCAGCAAGTAAGTATGTGACCCTGGCATTTGTCCAGATGGGTTGCAGTGCAGTACTGGTCACATTGGGCGTATGGATGATTTACGGTGTCAATGAAGCTATAATAAAAACAATTGTTGATACAGTCCTATTTTTCGCAAGTTATCAGATTCAAAAGAATTTTATATTTTGAAGTAGGATAATGAAAAGATTGAGATAAGGATTAGTAATTGGCATATTAATTAGGAGTAATCGTGGAGAAAATCAGTTTCATCATTCCTGCACACAATGCAGAGAAGACTCTGGAATGGACAGTAGAAAGCGTCAGACGGCTTGATGTTGATTATGAGATCCTGCTGGTGGAGAATGGTTCCACGGATAAAACAGAAAAGATTGTGTCAGAGCTTTCGGAAAAATATGAAAATGTAAGAGCTCTTAATTCAGAAAAGGGAGTATCTAAAGCAAGAAACAAGGGAATACAAGAGGCAGAAGGAAAGTGGATTGTTTTTTTGGATGCTGACGATGTATGCCTTAAGGAAATTGAAAAGCTAATGATACAAATTACATCCCTTAATGATGTAGACTTGGTAATGGGAAGCTACATGAAGGATCAGACGCCGATAATTCACGATTATGCTGCGTTGAATACAGTGGCAGAATGCGATGATGAGCTGAAGGTCTGGATGCTGTCGAGACCAACTCTCAGGATGCAGGCCTGGGCGAAGATCTACAGAACAGATTTTCTGAAGGACAAAAAGATTTTCTTCAATGAAGAACTGTCTTACTCGGAGGATTCAGAGTTTGTTATCAGGGTTCTGGAGAAAGCAGGAAAGGTGTTTGTTTCGGATATCCCGATCTATCAGTACAAAACGGGAACACCCTCTGTTATGAGAAGCTTTGTTGACGGAAGGATCGAAGCTTATATAAAGGCTCTGGAAGCAGCAGAGAAGGATGTGGAAGAAGAAAGTCCGCTGGTAAAACGAGCCTTTGCAGATTATGTTTCAGCTCATATCAATATAATCGGGGTTCATGATATCTTTTCTTGCGATATCAGAGAATCCTGGGGCGATAGATGCCGGAAGATGAGACAGTGCCTTGAAGAAGGAGTCATACAGCGAGCGCTTTTAAGGATAGCCTTATCTTCCGATATTCAGAACTTGCCGGTTTTGCTTTGTAAGTACAGACTTACTGCAATAGGAGGAATGATCTATTATCTTCGTTCTCTCCAAAACAGAAGAAGGTACAAAAAAGGAAAAAATAGATAATGATGGACTATGGGGGACGGAGTTGTTGGACCATTTTTGAGATTTGCGCAATGGACCATGAACCCCGTCCCTTGGGACAATCAACCCCGTCCCCGGATCGCAAAATGGAAGGGCTTGGAATTATAGGAAGGAAAGAGCTTAATGAATAGAATACTGGTATTCGGAATGACAGAAAATCCCGGTGGGGTAGAAAGCTTCCTCATAAACTATTACAGAAATATAGACAGAGAGAAGCTACAGTTTGATTTCCTATGCAACTCTCACGAGCCTGTGGCCTACGAGGATGAGCTGATAGCTTTAGGCGGAAGAACCTTTCATATAACTGCGAGAAGCAAGAATAGGCAGCTTTACAGAAAGGAACTGGAAGAGGTTTTCAAAAAGCATGCAAAAGAGTGGTCAGCTATCTGGGTTAATGTTTGCAGTCTGGCAAATATTGATTACCTTAAGATTGCCAAACGATACAGCATTGAGAAAAGAATCATACACAGTCATAACTCCAGAAATATGGACAGTATGCTCCGAGGTGTGCTTCACTATATAAATAAGTTAAGTCTGGAGAAGTATGCCACAGACTTCTGGGCGTGCTCGGAGGAAGCAGCAAGGTGGTTTTTTAACGGAGAAACTCTTAAGAAAACTGAAGTTATCCACAATGCCATCGATGTAAACAGAATGAAGTTTGATCCTGAAAAGAGGGAAAAGATAAGGGATAAGTATGGCCTTCAGGACAAATTCGTCATTGGAAATGTAGGAAGACTCCATTTCCAAAAGAATCAGGAATTTGCAGTAGAGGTTTTTGGAATTTACCATAAGAAACACCCCGATAGTGTTCTTGTTCTGGTTGGCCAGGGCGAAGACGAAGAGAAGCTTAAAGCAAAGGTTAGTGAATATGGCCTCTCAGATTCTATTTTGTTCCCCGGAGTTCAGAAGGATATACAGGGATGGCTCAGCAGCTTCGACTTTTTCCTGTTTCCATCTGTGTTTGAAGGACTTGGGATAGCGGCACTGGAAGCACAGGCTGTCGGAATTCCGGTACTGGCCTCCAAATACGTGATTCCGGAAGAGGTTAAAATGAACGATAACTTCGAGTTTTTTAATCTGAACAAAGGGTCGGAAGCCTGGTGTAAAAAACTGGAAGATATGTTACCATGGCAAAGAGCAGAATATGATACGGTAAAAGAGAACTTTGTGAAGAACGGATATGACATCGAGACTGAAGTGTCAAAGCTGGAGGAGCTCTTATTACAAAAATGAACAAATTTCAGATAGTAGAAGTAACAGAACAACTGAATCACGCCGGCACCAAAGCAACTTCGGATATGGCCATCGTAGCCGAAAAACTTGGCTTTAAACCCGTAAAAGTTAAGATGGATTCCACAAAGAAGACATTTTTTGGAAAGGTCATAAGACAGAAAGGCTACTTCCGGGATTGGAGAAAGGCAGAAAAAGAGGTAACAGAAGGATCGATCCTGTTACTTCAGCACCCTTTCCATTATCCACAGCTTACCAGAGAAAAGACCCTCAGAAACATAAAAAACAAAAACGTTAAGATAATATCGCTGGTTCACGATGTGGAAGAGCTCAGGGCATTCCGATACAACGACTACTATAAGCGTGAGTTTGAGTTCATGCTGGAGATCGCTGATATCATCATCGTCCACAATGAAGTGATGAAAAAGTGGTTTATGGAAAGAGGCGTGGAAGAGAAAAAGCTCGTGACCTTAGGCATTTTTGATTATATCCAGGATGAATACAAGGAAAAGTCTATCATCTTCGAAAAAAGCATCACAGTTGCCGGAAACCTTGATATAGAAAAGTGCGGCTATATAAAAGAACTTGCAGACCTGAAGGGAATAAAGGTTCATCTCTACGGCCCAAACTTCAACGAAGCCTTGAAAGACTCCGGGGATATAACCTATCATGGTTCCTTTCCCTCATCAGAGATACCAAAGAAACTTGATCGTGGTTTCGGCCTCGTCTGGGACGGTGAAAGCATTAACGGCTGCAAGGGAGCCTCGGGACAGTACCTTAGATACAACAACCCCCATAAGCTCTCCCTTTACATTTCATCAGGTATCCCGGTTATCATATGGAAAGAGGCAGCCGAAGCCGGATTTGTAGAGGAGAACAAGGTTGGAATAACCGTTCAGAATGTAAAAGAGCTGGAAGGGATATTCGATACTCTTACGGCGGTAGAATATGAAACTATGGTAAAGAATGTCAGGAAGATAGGGAAAGCCTTGTGTAAAGGTGAATACGGGGAAGAGGCGCTAATGGAGAGTATGGGCCGGATTTCTTAATTGATAAAGAAAATATGAATATTACATAACATTACAGTTAAAATTATTGGCTTGAAGCGAGAAACAAAATACAATTATGTTAATATGATTAACAAAAAATGTTGACTGGAGTATATATTTTTCTTACAATGTTATGGCTATTTACGGGGGAAACACACAATGAGAGAGTTTAATAAGAAAAAATTTTGCGATGACTTGATTTCCTTACGAGGAAAGACATCGCAGAACGATTTTGCTAACAAATTAGGATTAAAAAGACCTACACTTTCTTTGATTGAAACCGGAAAACAAATTCCAACATTTGAGATATTAAGCAAGGTTTGTGATATGTCTGGGAAGTCCGTGGACGATTATTTCTGTGATTCCTTGACTGATGGTTTGGTTTATCTTATGGGAAGTCTTGATGCGAATGATAAATCAAAAATCGAAACTATGATTGACCACATCAGAATCAAGGAAAAATATAGATTACTTGCGAAGAGGGGCGTTTATGACATCGGTTGATAACAATGATCTTTTTGAACAGTATTATCAAAAAGAATACGATTTTAATACTGTGTCTTTGAGTAAAAATGAAATTAGTGTCATAAAAAAACTTGTAAGAGAAAAGCGCGTGGATTATGCACTGGCTCCCATTGGAACGGGTATTTTTGGCTGGATTTATAAGCAGAGTCAGAATATTCAGTTTGAGTTGTTAGAATTTGATTCTGACAGAATTGATGGGATGCTTTATATTCCTACTACAGGTAAGGAAAAGGCATACATTGTTTTAAATTCCAACAAACCTTTGGTTAATCAGATTTTCACCGCTGCACATGAATTTTATCATTATATTTGCGATTATCAAAAGTTCAAAGAAAAGCCGTACATTTGTGACTTTGGTGACCTGAAAGACGTTAATGAAAAAAAGGCCTGTAGATTTGCGGCTGAGCTTCTTCTCCCGGAAGAAGCTTTAAAACGGGAAGTTGAGGACTTTTGTCGATTTGTTGAGGTTAAAAATCTTGACAAGGCCGAATTTAGTGATGCGGCAGCATTTATTATTGCCTTAACGCTTAAATATCAGATGCCATTAAAAGCCGTAATATATAGACTTTTAGAGGAAGAATATATAAATGATATTAATAGATACATAAGTAGTTATGATTTTATAAAAAGGGTACTGCTTGAGATTAAAGTAAGTGAGAATCTTGTAAACGAGCTGTACAGTAATAAGAATGCTTATGTGATACCATATGGAAATATCTATCAAAATATGGAGAGGGCGTACGTTTCGGGAAATGCCTCCAGGGAAGAGGTGTTAAAAGATGCAGAGGAATTAGGCCTTGATATGTCTCTTATAAATGAATTTTTGTCCAAGGATACATATGATGATCCGGATGACAGCGAAGATGACGAAGAGTTATTTGCTCTTATTCGTTCAAGACAGGAGTGATCTATGTATACACCTCTTAAGAAGACACCTTTACATGATCTTTTGAACAAACCAATACTCTTTGATGCAAACATATTTATGGTTGGAGTAGAGAATCGGAATAGTGATCCCAATTGTTCATTTGAGAATATAAAGGAGTTATTCTTGATTCCACTTTTTGAAAGTTTTACAGATATTTATATTCATGAGGAAGTATATAAAGAGCTGGATCCGGATTCCAAGGGATTTGTTGATGGATATCTTGATAAGAATACTAGAATTGTTGGCGAAGATGGTATGTATGGGAAAGATCCTAAATATACAACGATTTTTAACAATATTGCTAATCATGAGCTTGTTGAGTATTCTCGTGGAAAATCTAAAGACAGAGGCGAAGTATATAGCATGGCATATGCTGCTTATCACAATATAAACTACTTCTGTTCAAAGGAAATCATGGTTGATAATGTGGCTAAGGAACTTGAAGATCTTAATAAGATAGATATCATCACTTTCGATATAATACTACTTCAAGCTTATATATATTATGCAATGAAAAATGATAACACCCATAGTAAGGGGCTGAAATCAGTATATAAACGTTATTGTACTGATGTCATAAAACGACATAATCTCCCTGATACTTTGGGAGAATATATCAAAGAAAATTCGAACTATTTATAAAATGTATAATAATTGGCGGTGGCAGTTTATTTGAGATGATCTGATGATATATTTACTGATACTTACAACCCTTATTTTTCTTATACTAAACTTTCTTCTGGCAAAGAAAGACTATATGCATCCCGCGGTTATCTTCCATGGGATGTTTCTTTTGTATGAGCTGATGTGCCTTTTAGGAGAAGAAGCTTACGCCGTGACCCTTCATGTCGGCTCGTTGTCCGTTATCAGTCTTGGATTTTGCGCCATGACCACGGCGAACCTCATATCCCATGACGTGGGAAAAAGAAAGGAATTATGCATATCAGAGCTGAAAGCCATCAAAGTCCCAAGAATATATCTCATAGCTCTTATCATCATGCAGGTGGTGTCTATACTGTACTTTTGTAAGTACCTAGGCAATTTATCAACAGCCTATTACGGAACTTCGGACTCGACCATGAGTGAAAGTATAGAATTATATGATACTTTGACAAAATTCCTGAGAGATGAATATAACGAGCTTGCGGTTCCGATACCTATGGCTTACCGAATCACCAATCCCTTATGTGCCGGAGCGGAATATATCGTTCTCTACATCATGGTCAACAATTTTCTTGTGAAAAAGAAGGTGGATCCGTTGATGATCATGATACTTGGCCTTATGTGTATCAGGATCATAATGAACGGCAGCAGGAGCCCACTTCTGAGAATATTTACCTTCATATTTCTTCTTTTGTACGTGCTTAGTATGAAAAGCGGAAGAATCCGAAGGGGAGACATGAAGTTTTTCCGGAAACTAATTATAGCGGCCTTTGGATTTGTAGCGCTGATGTTCATGGTTTTGATCATCATGGGCAGAACTACGAGATTTACCGGAATAGTTGACCACCTGTTTGTCTACTTTGGAGCCCCTATAGTAAACCTTGATACTTTTATAGAAAGCTATAGAGTAAAGTTGCTGGCTCCACTTGAAAGAGGTGCCCTTATTGGGGCTCAGACTTTTAAAAATTTATATTTTTATTTGTACAAGCTCTTTAAGATAAGGGGTTTCTCTGATATAGAAGAAATAGAACTGTTTGCTTTCAGCAGCAATAACCGTGAAATCGGTAATGTCTACACCATGTTCTACAAGATAATCTACGACTTTGGCTTCCTTGGTGTAGTGCCTCTTACTCTCATTATGGGGATTTACTACTGTGAAACATATCGTAAAATAATGAGTGAGAAGAGTGACAAAATAATAGACCTCAGGCTTTTGATCTATGCTTACCTGTTTAACGATATAGTGATGTCGGCTTTCTCAAATCGATTCTACGAAACGATATTTGATGCACCATTTATAAAGTTTATTATTGTGGTGATTCTTCTGGATATATTTCCGGTGGAGATGAGGTTTCGCCATGAAAAAACAAGGAGCAAGTAAAAGATTTATTTAAGACTTGGAAAACAAAGTAAGATAGTTACAGTAGAATTTTTGATAATTATATAAACGTGACATGGTTCCGATGGTTCTTGTCATCATGTTATATAGGACAAATGAAAGTAGTATAATTATACGAAGGAGAACATATACGTTGGATAAATTTGTAAAATGGATTTTTGGTGATAAAGAGGGATTATCTAGAGAAGTTGTAAAAGCATTTACTGGTTTTTTTAAATTTCTTTTTTTAAAGAAATTTAAAAATGAATCCTTAGAAAGAACAAATTCGAGTATTAATATAACGGGTGATAATAATGTTGTAGGAGATACAAACATAGGGAGAGTTATCATTCAAGGAAATTTTATTGCTGAACAAAATGCAGAGTTAAATTGTGAAGAACATAAAAAATATAAGAGGACTTGGTTTTCAGAACGATTTGATACTTTCCAAAACCTTATGAACAATACAAGAGTGTTTGCGGAAAAAGAATATACCACAGAATATATTAGCTTTCTTCTGGGCTTAAGTGGTGTTGAAGAATTAAAAAGATTTTTAGATGATGGTGAGGAACCTGATGATTTGTTTAAGAAAAAATTTGTAGATATATTTGGGTTGAATGAAGAATGGATTATGTTCAATCGAGGTGAATGTCCATTTGCTTCAAATCAAAGATTTTATGGGGATGACCCAATGGATATTTTACGTAATAATACATTAAACAATATAGATAGTTTTATTATGATCATAGGTAAAATAGAAGGAAAAAGATATGCGATTATAGTTAAAAAATACTCAGAGGTTCATTATGAGGTGATTGCAAAAGAGTTTATTTTTTATCCTGAGGTTGGGAGACATGGGGAATCCATGCTGGTAAATCTTTACAGATTCGTTAGAGAAACAGAAAGAATTAACAAATTATTCCCTTCGGTATATGTAGCTAATGAAAAAGAAACTATGAACATATTAAAAGGCACAGTTCCGGCTAAAATCGTATTTAGGTTTCCGGTTATAAGAAATTTTGAAAGTATATTTCTGGATTTGAATAATGAAGATTATGACCTTAATCATTTAGATAAGGACATTATACAAATAAAGAAGATAATCAGAGAACGAATATCAGAAATTGACAATATCAACCAAACAAGTGATAGAAGAATGATAATGAAAAACCTTGGACAAGACAATGAAATATAATATGGTATCAACATTGATGCCATATACCAATGTCAATAAATTAATGTCAAATTAACAAAGAAATCTCTAATTATGGGTGATAATAATGCTTAAATGTTTTGAAGTAAGTAACTTTATGAATTTTAAAAATACTTTTACTTTTAGATTTGACAAAATAGGTAAGAAAGACATTGATTGTTGTTGAGGGGAAACACGAAAAAACAACATTAATCAAACTTCTTCTGAAATGTTTTCCGCGATTAGATATAAACTACAGTGATGTTGAAATATTTGGGGCCGATGTATCTGATGATGGTGTTCTTTACGTTAATTATCCTATGATAGAGTCATATTTGGATATGGATAAAATACCTGACAGAGCATATAAAAAAAAGTTTTAACTTATAATCTTTCCGGAAAAGATTATAAACAAAAAGTCAGAGAATCTTCGGCTTTGCTAAAATACATAAAGACATATGAATTAATTGAAGAAATAATATATAAATCATTTCCTGGGATTGATAACGAGGAACGAGAGACTATAATTACAGATGTTTTATTTATCAAAAGTGATTACAATCTTGAACAGGCGATAGAAGATGTTTTGCCTAAAAAAGAGTGCTATTGTAAAGAAGTACGTACATGCAAATTTTATATTGCCAGCAAAATGAGAGAATTGGGTTATCTTCATGATGATATCGATTTCTGGACTAAGTTACAGCAAATTTTTGAGTATGTTATGAAAGAAAATTTGAAGAAGATATGGTATGTAGAGGATGACAATAATGAAATTGGGTCTCGAGAAATTCGATATATATATGACAATGTGGATTTGAAAGACTTACTGGTGATACAAGGCAGAGCAAGTAAAGGTGACACAGATGGATTTATATGGGTTGTATGTACTTTCATGATTTTCTGTGGAGAATATAAATTTTTTTGGGAAAATGATTTTTTAAAATAGTTTTTTGCTCAAGGGGACTCTGATGGTTTTTTTAACAATAAATATAGCAGACACACTAAAGGACAAAACATAATTAAAATTGCTGCTCAACACTCTAACCGAGTGCTTTTTTCTTTTTGTCATCTTTTGCCTATCCTACAGAATACAGGTGGGGCTCACCACCTTTTATATAGATCCGAACTATACCTTTTGGAACCGTCTATACAAACTGACGCTGCTTGCTGCCGGTTTTAAGGTAGTAATGATGATGGCGTCACTTAGTGGCGCCATCAACAGTATGGCAACCAGCGGACGAAATATCAGAAGCTACTAGGGGTATATATCACCTGCGTTATAGTTAGCAATATCAGTCTTTTTTATGTATAATAGAGGTATGCTGTAGATTGATCAATAGATTTAAGATGGTCTTGATTAATTCTCGGTAATAAGAGTCAACAGGATATTGGTGGGATTTGTCCTGCTTTATTGTAAATAAGAAAGAATTATTTAGTCTGGAAGAAAGAGAGTTATAGTAATATGATTGAACGACTTAAGATTTCAAATTTTAGATGTTTTTCAGAAATTGATATTTCTGGAATAAAACCAATAACGTTGTTTTCCGGAAAAAATAATATTGGAAAATCTTCATTATTAGAGGCTCTTTTTTTTATGTACGATCACGCAAATGGTTCTCCTTTTTTAAAAATGAATAGAGTCAGGGGTGAAGTTTATAATAGAAGCATTCAGAATACATGGGAATCTGTGTTTCATAATATGAATACAGACGAGCCAATTGTTATAGAGATGATAAATGGTGGAGATAGACATGTATTAAGGTATGAGAAAGAAAGTACTGCACTTCTAGATTTCTCTAAAGAGATAGACCGTAACCTTCAGACTTTTGATTATTTGAGTAATATGTCTTCATATGCTTTGAAAATGACATATGAAGCAGGTGATTATGTAGAAGAAGCTGATTATGTTTTTGTTTCCGGCGCTGAACAGACACAGATTGCAAAAGATATAAAGAGAAGGAGAAATGGAGAAACTGTTGCCAGAGAGCCGTTAGGGAATCTTACATATCTTACAAATACAAATAATAGGGAAGACGTATATTTGATAGATTTGTTTAGCAAACTGGAAATAAATCATGGAAAAGAAAAGCTTATTCCTATACTCAGAATAATCGATAAGGACATAGATGATGTTAGTGTTCTGTCTACAAGCGGTGTGGTACAACTGTATGTCAAGAAAAATGGTCTTACAATGCCATTTAGATATTCCGGAGATGGTGTTATAAAACTGATGGGTATAGCGTTACGCGTACTGGCCGATCCGGGATGTGTTCTTCTTGTAGATGAGATAGAGAATGGACTTCATTATTCTGTTTTGGAAGAGTTGTGGTCTGTAATCGCGGAAGCATCAAAGGTAAACAGTTGTCAGATTATAGCTACTACTCATAGCTATGAAGCTATTAGGGCGTTAGCGACGGGGGCCAAAAATTCTTCCAGAAAAGATGATTTTGGTTACATTAGGCTGGAACGTAAGGGTGATCTGATCAAAACAAAAAAATATGATTATGAGGACATGGCTGATGCGTTAAGCGCAGAGTTGGAGGTTAGATGATAGATGGGCAAAGTAAATGATATTATTTGTCCCAATATTATATTGTGTGAGGGCATGGATGAGTGGTCATTTTTGGTCAACTAGGTGAAATAGATAAATATCTATTCAAAATGCAAAATGATTATTCTATGAAATATCCAAGGGTTCATAAAAATAAATTACATATGTTGATTTCGTCATATGATAAATATGTTGACGCAAAAGCGGGTGAAGCAGGTCAGAGAGGGCTGTATAATTGGAATAGTTGTTACTTGACTAAGCTGAGAAATTTAATGTATGACCTATGTACATACAACGGACATGGAAAAGCCTCTTATAAATAAGGGGCTTTTCCGATGTAGAAGACTAAGAACTTTTGCGGTCATCAGTAATAACAGGGAAATCATTTAGATATACAGAACAAAGATAGATAGTTACAGAAGAAGTTGTTAATTTTATAATTGGGATGCGAAACTCTTCCGGAAGAACATAGAGAAATCGTCAGAAGCTGGAAACAACGGATTCGGGGATAGTTTATGATGGAACGGCACCTGAAAAAAGGAACCATCTTCATATCCATGGAAAATGAGGAGGTTTATCAGGTGAGTGGCATCATATCAAGTTGGGAAGAGATGTTTTTTGGTGCACCCATGCCACTGATTCTGGAGGCAACCTTTATGCCATTCCGGGATGTAATTACCTCAGACGGACTGATAATACCTTACAACATCATCATCGAAGGCGGTATGAAACGGCTGTTTAAGGACATCTACATGAATGCGAAGAAGAACGGAAGGATACACCAGATGCTTTGATGCTTTACTGGGATATTGGGACGGGGATTAATGGCTTAGTGGGCAAATCTGAAAAACGGGTCACTAACTTTATCACTATAGGTCTGTTATAAGACGGCAAAAGGAATATTATGAAAAAGAGCTGGCTGTTTTCGAGAAGAATTCTAAAACGGAGAATCTTGGAATAGTAAAGAGAAGTATTTTTTACGTGCCGGAACTCAAGTGAAGGGCAGATGTTCTGTTGTCAATTATTGCAAAGAAAGTGACTATGGAAGATAGCGCAACGTTTGATCTGGATGTAAGGATTATGCATACTATCCGAGACGGGTATGGATATGAAATTGAATTTTCAGAAAACGATTAAAGGAAACATGATAAAGATTATCTTTGGTTGGAGCGGTTGGCAGGTTTTTACCATGGGAGTGTGGGCATCTACAAATATAATAACCATATGAAGGATGAATAAATCATGAATTCAAAGCTGCAAGAGATAAATCAAATCATTTCTCTCTGTGATGATCTTGTAAGGGAAGTTCAGGAGGTAGGCCTCTTGAGAACAGGGAACAGGACGTATGAAGAGTATAAGGCACGGATTAGCGACTTCTTTTCCAAACGCGATTTGAAGAGAGACTTTGGACCCTATGAAGTTCTTTGCTCTTTGTTCTATAATCGTGGGCGTAGTTATACAATAAATTTGACTGAAGCACAATCCATACGTGATAATGTCATTGCACTGAAACATCAATTGTTTGCTGATGCGTATGAAAAAATCTTTATAAGCCATCGTGAAAAGGATCAGGAACAAGTGGCTGCCTTTATGGATTTATTGTACACAATTGGAATTCGTCGTCCTACTGTTGGAAATGAGGAGTCAATGATATTTTGTACTTCTCATCCTGCAACGTATATTGATAACGGTGTTCGAAATCTTGAAGAAATCAGGATTCAGTTTAACAACCCAGATCACATCTTCTTTTTATTATGGTATTCGGACAACTATTTTGAAAGTCAAGCGTGTTTAAACGAAGCTGGCGCAATATGGGCATCACGAAGGAAGTATCAGGAAATACTAATGCCTGATTTTGACAGCGCAAAGATAGGTGGCCTGATGGACAAGCAGAAAGTATGGTTCAGAGCAAATGACAAGTATAGGTTAAATTGCTTCAAGGAAGAACTTGAAGCAATGTTTGGACTTGATCCACTGAGGCAGAATGCGTGGGAACAGGCACGTGATTGTTACATTTCGCGGATTGAGGCAATAAGTCGCATAAGAAATAGCAAATAAATGATGGTTAGGAAATGAAAGGTGAAAAAGAGATAAAATGCGCTGACTGTGGAGAGATTTTTTTCTTCAAAGCGATGAAAGTGAATACTATGCTAAGAGAAACAAGAGAGTACCCAGATTTTGTCCCATATGCAAGAAAGAATATATATTTCAGAACTGTGGGTATGAGAAAAAATTTCCAAAGAATATACAGAATATGTTGAAAACTTTGAATGAATACAAGGATACACCGGAATGGAAGAAGTATGTAAACTTTAATCCCGATAATGTTAATCCTGAACATATTCTGCCTCATTTCATATGGATTGTGTAAACAAAGTGTTCTGCATAGCTTACGCAGTCTATAGTACCTGGCATCAATGTTCAAGTAAGTACGTGACTTTGGCATGCTTTAAGATGAGCAGCGGCGCGGTGATGATTACGGCTGCAGTGTGGTTTTTTAATGCTGTTAATGAGACTATACTCAAAATGATCGTGGATACTATATTGTTTTTGTTTGGCTATCAGATTCAGAAGAATTTTATATTCTGAGTTAATGAGAACAAAAGTGAAGATTATAGTAACCGTCGGCAATATGTTGGTGTAATTCCATTAACACTTGTTATGGGGACTTACTATTGTGATACATATCGTAAAATAATGAGTGAGGAGGCGATTAGCAATATGGAAATCAGACGGAAACGTTTTTATTTACAAGACGAAGAGTTACGTAGCAGGGATGGTGATTTTTTTCGGCATGAAGATCTTGCTGCAAATGTTGAGCATATAATTAAAGACGTGGATGCGCCATATAATATTGCTGTTATTGGTAAGTGGGGGTTGGGAAAATCCTCACTAATTAATATGGCATTATCAGGAATAAGAAACCTTGAGCATGATTATTTGTGTGTATACATAAACGCATGGAAGTATGAAAAGGAAGTATTAAGCAGAGTTTTTCTTCGTCAAGTTATGAGCAGGCTACAGCCAAATGAAGATAATGAACAAGAGAAGACTAAAAAATCAATTTTTAAAAGCCTTAATCAGATTTTAAGGAATAGTACTGCGGAAATGGGGGGATTTAAAGATTCGCTGAAGAATTTTATTTCTCGATATTGGTGTTGGGGAACTGCTTATATAGTTGCATCGTTGATATTATATTGTTTGTATCGATGTATGATGTTTTATCTTAATCCGGTTGATCCTGTACAGGTACCGGAAATGTATTACGTATATTCGGTATTATCTGGTTATCTGCGCAATTCAGCTACTTTGCTTCTTGCACCGGCCTTTTTATTTCTGCTTACAAATGTTGCTCTTGACTTTAAGAATAATCCTCTTCACAGGGTCGGATTTCAATTACCAGAAATCAAGGTGGAAGATTACGAGCGTGAACTTGGAGTACTTATTGATAGAAAATTAAAAGAGAACCCTAGTTTTAAGATTATAATCACTCTTGATGATCTCGATAGATTAAGCCCGGATAAAATGGTAGAGGCTCTTGATGCCATAAAGATGTTTATTAATTTCAGAAATTGCATTTTTATTGTGCCATTTGATGACAGTATATTAAAAACGGCTATTAACAACAATCGATTTTCTGAAATTGGTAATCATAATATTTATGAAGGAGAGCAGCTGTTGGATAAGCTTTTTCAGTATAAGATTTATCTTATGCCTCAGCTGGGATATGATATAAAAAAATATGCTAGAACACTATGCCTTGAACAGCTTAATGATTTTTTTGTAGAGTATTGTGACAAGCAATTATTTATTAAAGCATTGGATAGAATCATCATACATTATGATGTATCAACTCCAAGACAGGTCAAGAAGCTGGTCAATACATTCATTTCATATATGATGCTTGCCCGTAGGAGAGAAAGTGAGGGGAAAGTACCCCAAGGATTTGCAACTACAGAGAAAGGTGTATTTACGATTGCGAAATTATCAGTATTGCAGGCAGATTATAATGATTTTTATGATCTTTTATTTGATAAGCCTGATTTGATTGATGATATCTTGGAGTATCAAAAGACACTGAACATGGATGATGAAACCAAAGGAAAAGATGCCGATAAGTTTTCAGATATAGAGAAAGATGTCATTGGGATTGCTAAAAACGGGGGATTTTTACCTAAGGCAGAGTCACTTTTGAACTTCTTACATAGTACGCGCAATTTCGGAAGAGATAATCTTAGTGCATACTTATATGTGACAGAAGACGATATCGCAAGGGTGACCGGAGCAAAGGATCAAAGAGATTTTATTAAAGCTGCTAGCAGTGGGAATTCCGATACATGTCTAAATTTGCTTAGAAATAATGAAAAATTATCTTTAGTTGCTGAAGAGTGTATTAAGAGCAGTAATGATGGTGTTGCTATAGCTGGTATTCTTTCTGCTGTAACGATGGTCTATAAAACAATACCCGAGGATTACATTATAAAATTGGCAAATGCTATATCAGATCGTGCGGATGATGTTATTGATATATGGGAGGTTTATGAAATCGAGGGGATTGAATCAGAAGGACTTTTGAGCTTATATGAGGCGTCGGAAGGAAAAGAATCGTTTGAACGTTTGATTGATTATTATATTGGAGTTGTTCGTGATATTGAAAATATAAAAAAAGATTTAACCGCCTATTTTGGTAAAATGAAGATTCTTCCCAAAAAGACAATGGCACTACTGAATGAATATGTGCTGAAAGCAATTATATCCCAAAGAATAGGATATAAGGATATGATTGAAATCAGAAGGACCTATGCGCTTACAGATGTACCTTGGATGAATATTTATTATAGATATATAATAGATGGTATCAACGAAAATGCGGATTATAGTAATAACTCATTTTTGGAACTAAGATATATATATGAGATTGAATCTGAAAACAACACTGAAAAAGCGTTTCAAGAGTTGAGACCACTTTTTAATAAGCCTTGGGCTACAGAAATTCTGACGGAGATGATTAAAAAGGATAGGGATAGACTCTCTAATTCAATTGTATGCGATTTGATAATGCAACAGATTGCCAGTAAAGATGAAAATGACGAAAAAATCAACGAATTATTAACAGCATATGATTATGAATTTACAGAAGCAGAAGATTTTTCTGCATTAGATAAATATCTGACAGCTCAGATATCCAATAATAAAATATATGATTTATTGAAGGTATATGGTGATAAAAATCCTATTAAGAACATTTCAGGGACAGTAAATACATTAATTAATAATGCTTTTAAAAAGCACGATGAGATATTTGTAGATTGTGCCAAAATGATAATACAGCTTGATGAGGGAGATTATTTGCCTGCTATACTACAGAATATCAGTAATTTTACAGCAACTAGTAAGACGAATTATAGTGGTGTCGCCGATATAATGTCTGCGTATGCAACTAAAAAGCCGGATGATATTATAGCTCGTATAAATACATTGATTATGCAAATGGGAGCTAATTCTGGTTCCAAACCCACAATAATTGATGAGTATTACCTATTTATATTGAAATTCTTTGAAAATGAAAAGGGAAATGAGAACTTTTCGGCTTTGCTTAAGACGTTCATAGCTGCAGTTATTTCAAGAATCAAAGCGAAGTTAAATATTGAAGCAGGTATTAAGGTATTAATAAGTTTGTCAGATGATATAAAAGATGATGTTTTCTTGAATGTTGAACCTACACTATATGGAATATGCTCGGATGTGAATATTGTCAAGGATTTATATATTCTTTTTGAAAAGAAGAAAAATCTTTTTGGCTATAATGATGGGCAAATAGATATAAAGCATTTGATTGATGTATGTTTAAATGCCATAGAAAAGACAACTTTGAAAAATGAGGCGATACAGACCTTAGGAAATACAGTTCATTATATGGATGATGTGGCAAAATTTGCTTTACTTATCCAAAGCGATGGAATTGAAATAGAAAAAGCATATCCATTATGTGGAAAATTCATCGATGAAAAATTACGATCAGAATCGTATGCGGTTTTAGCAGTTCATGATATATGTGAAATTATTGACAGAGATGGAATAGAGTTTATTGAAAAACTGTTTATCAGTCCTGTAGGAACAGTACTAAAAGCAACAGAAACAGTAATCAGAAAGAGTGATGAATTTGCATATAATGAAGTGCAAAGTATAGCATCATGGATTTCAGTTAATATTTCTGATAACAAGGTAAATGAGTACATTGATGAAGTTATAGCTATTTTAGCAACGGAAGTTGATAATAATAATGATGGAGTAAAGCTTTTAGACATTATCGAACGTATTCCCGAGAAGCTATTCAGTAGAAAAAAAGACAAGTATATCCATGTTTTTGTTGATCTTGTTACAAAAGGATTTGGAGAAGAATTTAATGAGAAACTCATGGTTTTAGCGAAGAATCGTCGCATTTTTAAAGATGTTATTGCACAAGCTCCGGATAGAATGAGTGAGGAACTTGGTAGATACAGCAAAAAGAAATGATTGTTAGGTATTATCGGAAGCAGTTCTGATAAGAAATTGCATACCATAATAATAGCGGGGATAATAAAATGATAAAATACTTATACGCAAACAATTACAAATCATTAGTTAATTTCAGAATTGAGTTTGATCAACTTAATTTAATGATCGGAAATAATGGAACCGGAAAAAGCAGTGTTTTGAAATTGATTATTATGTTAAGAGATTTTATAAATGGCGGTAGTAGGACATTATCGCTTTTTCTGCCGGGCTCTACGACAAAGTGGATGAAAAGTGAAGTTCAGACATTTGAACTTGGTTTAGAAGATGAAAAGTATAGTTATTCATATATGCTTGAGGTGGCACATCTTTCGGATCCAAAACAAAGTGTGGTGCTTTTGGAAAGAGTTCAATGTGATGAAAAAATTATCTATGAAATGAATCAGGGTAAAGCCATAATGGTGGATGATAGGGGTGATACAAAAGAACTTCTTGTGGATCCGACAATTTCTGGAGTGGGTTTTGTTCCACAGGATGGAGTGCATACCAAGTTATCTGCTTTTAGGAAACAGATTGATTCAATAATACTGTGTAGTCCTATGCCTAGTCTGATGCAGAATACGATACAGAATGATGTTTTTATGCCTAATATTAATTGCACAAATATTGCATCTGTATACTCAGGTCTCGTTCAGATTGAACCGCAAGTATATAATGATTTGATTGATGCTCTAAAAAGATATAATCCAACATTTATAAGAACAAGGTTGGATATCCGTAATTATAACAAATATTTGGTGTTTGATTTTAAATATAATGATATTGAATGTAATTATCTCTTGGGAGAATTGTCAGAAGGAGAGAAAACACTGTTTGCCCTTAATCTGATTTTATATGGATTCATAAAAAGAGGATATACGGTTTTACTGGATGAACCGGATAACTATGTATCACTGAAAGAGATACAACCATGGTGCATAAACTTAGAGGATATGATTGAAGATAATGGACAGTGTTTGATCATTTCTCATCATCCGGAGGTTATAGATTTTCTTGCAGAAACAAGAGGAAAATGGTTTACCAGGTTAAGATCAGGAGAAAGTAAAGTGCGAGATAAATTAGATATTGATGAAAATAAAGACTTGCTTACTTACTCTCAGATGATTTCAAGAGGATATTTAGATGAAATTGAATGATACCTACGAGTATATTGTCCTGTGCGAGGATGCACAAACCAAAACATTCATTCGTTCTTTTTTGCTACAGCATAATATACCTTCTGGAAAAATCCATTTTAGAAACTATCCGGTAGGAAAAGGATGTGGGGAACAGTTTGTGAGGGAAGCTTATTTTATAGAAGCTCGGTTATTAAGTTCAAGATATAAATTTAGGAGAGAGGTTTTGGTAGTTTGTTCTGATGCAGACAGTTATTCAGTAATTCAAAAAGCCAAATCACTAGATGAGAAGATTGCACAATTTGATAAGTCATGGGATAGAACAAAGCTGCCTGTACTTATGTGGATTCCCAAACGTGAGATTGAAACATGGATACATTATCTACGTGGAGAGGATGTTGATGAACAGACAAGTTACAGACATTCGGGTAATCCTGAACGGTGCAAAAAAGAGGCGATTAGGTTCAAGGAATATTGTCAGGATGTAATAGAATTCAGTGAAGTTCCATCATCAATGAACTTTGCAAAAGAAGAATACATTAGAGTATGTAATATGCAGCATTGATTATAGGCTGCATATAGAAATAATCATAAAAAACCTGTTTATAAAGTTCTTATACGATGGAAATGTTGTATATCCATTATATGGTAATATTCAGATGGACTTTAAACATATGGATGAACTGATTAAAGAACAGTTTGAGTACGTGGTTTGTAATAAGAAAGAATTACTCGATGGAATGGCTGATATGAAATGGTAATGTAAAGTGTATAATTCTTGTATTCATGGTCTTACGCCTGATGCTTATGTTTAGATTCTAAAATGTCTAGATTACAGTTTTATCATTCATGTGGGGTGAAAGTAATTATGAGGATAGAGTTCAATCCGACTACTGCTCGAAAAGATATATTATCATTGATAAATGCTGATGATGGTATAAAGTACATGAGTTTTCGCTGTTATAAAGGTTCAGATCGATGGATTAATATGAATCTGTGTGTGCCATTTGTAATCAAGAATGATAAGATGCAATGGAAAGTAAATTTATCAGATGTGACGCTTTTGGATATTTATCTGACATTTCAAGAAGATGCTCAAGTGGAAAGAGAAGGTTTATATATCGATGATGTTCCGGGTTGGAGCAGAGAGGATATAAATACATCAAAGACTATAGATTATTTTGTGAAGTATTTGTTCATGAAACAAACACGCTGGGGAATAAGGATTCATGGATTTCAAGACAAAAGGATAATTAAAGAATTCATAAATACAACAGAAGTTGAAATTGAGAACGTATTGCAAGCTGTTTTTTTGAAAAATAGTTATACCGTAGATTCATTTAGCTTTTTGTTCGGAAAAGAGAAATACCAAAGTAAATCTATATTAAAATTGTTGGGGTATCAAAGAACTAAAAACAACTGCGTGTATGTGTTGAATACATCAAGGCAGGAAGAGGTTTATGAAGCGTTAGAGCAAGCGAAAAGTCTTCAACATCAGTATCATATAAGCAGAAGCTGGAAAGAAAGGCTATTTAGTAAAATAGGGCGCAGCTTATCTTTGTTGGGAGACAGAATATGCTACCCTTATGCTGTTAACATGATAAAAGATGAACCGGTATACAAGGAAAAGCATGACACCATTCCTTATATTATTTCAATCATTATAG
>Ga0256404_1001567_pt1 | contig 54471 bp, 48 predicted proteins | sample RumenRJG_01DNA_FD_185990 | JGI IMG/M metagenome (GOLD analysis project Ga0256404, IMG submission 185990) | Bovine rumen microbial communities from Lethbridge, Alberta, Canada - RJG_01 | ecosystem: Host-associated > Mammals > Digestive system > Stomach > Rumen | place: Canada: Alberta | collected... | reverse complement strand
CCTGTTTCTCGTATGTTTCCAACAGTTCAATGCATATTATATCACACTTTTCCTGTTTTGTCTCGCTTTTTTATGCTTTTTTCTCTCGATTTTTTGCTTTACTTGCATTTAGTTTTTCATTCAACCAGCAAAAAGCCCACAGGAAAATAAACCTGTGAGCTTTGTTGAGTGCACGCGGATTGAGGGATTTGAACCCTCGCGCCCGTTTCCAGACCTACTCCCTTAGCAGGGGAGCCCCTTCACCACTTGGGTAAATCCGCAAACGTATTTCGGGAAAAAGATCCCGAATAGAAAAATGTGGCGGACAGGGTGGGATTCGAACCCACGGTACGTTGCCGTATCACTGGTTTTCAAGACCAGCTCCTTAAACCACTCGGACACCTGTCCATTCAGCGACTTAATCATTTTATCACAGTTTTTTTCTCTTGTCAATAGGCTTGTTTCAAAAAAATCAAAAATCATAAGAAAAAATTTGTAAAAACACTTGCAATTTGAGAAAATGTATGATATACTATACGAGATATTTATCAAAACGGAGGTTTTATCTATGTCTACAATGGAAATAGTTGCCGGTTCAATACTGATTTTTGTCAGTCTTATACTGGTTTTGATAGTTCTTTCTATGGAATCCAAGGATCAGGGACTTACATCTGCCATAGGCGGCGGTTATAACGAATCTTTCTTCGGAAAAAATGGTAAGAGCACAAAAGAAGCCAAGCTTTCAAGGATCGCAAGAGTTTGTTCGGTTCTGTTGTTTATCGTTACACTTGCGGTAAACATAATAGTTTCGATCTACTCGAAAAAGTAAGAGACCCGGCTGCTGCAGATAATGCGGCAGCTTTTTTGTTTAAGTCAAGGGAGAGCAAAATGAAAAAGACACAGAATATAAATGACCCTATCAGGGCGCTGTTTGGCTGTTTTGACGATTCGATGATACAAAGCTGTTTTGAGGGAGTTTACGGAGAGCTTTGGTGCGACGATCCCCAGCAGCCGGAAACGGCAGTTATCGTTTCGGGAGATTTTATCTATCTTGCAGGCAAAGCTGCGTATGCAGAGGAAATAGCGGACTTTTTGAAAGACAGACCCAATGGGGTCCTGGTGCCTTCATGTGAGGACTGGTTCGAGCTGCTCAATGGCCGGTGTGTGCACCCTCTCAAAAAAGTGGAGAGGTATCATATGCAAGCCCCGGAGGAGGGCTTTGACAAAAGGGCTCTTTCAGAGATGGTCAAGGGTATGAATGAGCTGAAGATCCCCGGGTGTGAGCTTTGCCGGATAACAAAAGGGGAGTTTGAATGGTGCCTCGGATCAGATTGGGCTTATTCGTTTGTGTCCAATTTTTCGGACTATAATGAATTTAAAAGACACGGCTTCGGCTTTGTCATAAAGCATAATGGCAGGATAGTCAGCGGAACGAGCAGCTACTGCTATTACAGCAAGGGCGTGGAGGTGGAGGTTTCCACGGCGCCCGAATACCGCAAAAATGGCCTTGCAAGGATAACGGCGGCAAGGTTTATTCTGGAATGTATTGAAAGAAAACTTGCCCCTAACTGGGACGCAAGGAACATGGCTTCGGTGAAGATAGCCAAAAGTCTGGGCTTTGTTCTTCACGACGCTTATACGGCTTATGAGTTTGAATAACAAGCTGACAGGATAAAAGGAGAAAAGATGAAAACAGATTACAAAAAACTTATAGTCAGCAAGCTCAAACGCTCCGGGAAAAAGCCTGTGCGCTACAAGGAGCTTTTGCGTGACTGTAAAAGAAAACATTTTGATATAGATAAGTTCAACGATACCGTTGCATCTATGAAACGCACAGGGGAGATAACCGAGACAAAATTCGGCTTTAGTCTGGGCGAAAAAAGAAAAGAGCGCAGCTGTAAGGTCGTTCGCATAAACCGTACCTTTGGGTTTGTGCAGGACCTTGAAACGGGTGTGGATTATTTCGTTGCAGGTAAGTATCTCATGGGAGCCATGCCGGGAGATATTGTTAAGGTCCGTGTGTTCAAGGGCAAGGGAGAATCCCTTGAGGGTGAGGTAACTGCTGTTGAACAGGAGAATTATTCACGCTTTATGGGAGAGATAGTAAACGAATTCGGACAGCTCAGGATCGTTCCGGATACCATGTGCAAGTCCTCAATGAGTTTTGACAATCCACAGGGGCTTGAACTGCATGAGGGAGATAAGGTCATTGCCGAGATAACCCACAGGGGCAAGCGACACAGCGAGCACAGCTGTGTTATCACCGCAAGCTATGGAAGCTCTATGAGGGCGTCGTCCTGTGCTCTTTGCGTTGTTGAGATCAACGGGCTCACTCCCGTTTTCCCGCCCCAGGTCATAATGGAGGCAAGAAACGTCAGCGACTATTCACGGATAGATAAGGAGATACCCAAGAGGCTGGATCTGCGTGATCTGCCCATATTCACCATCGACGGGGCGGACACAAAGGATATAGACGATGCTATAAGCGTTACAAGGACAAAAAACGGATACGAGCTTGGTGTGCATATTGCAGATGTATCCCATTATGTTTTGCCAAAGTCCGAGCTTGATAACGAGGCGTTTAAGCGTGGTACCAGCGTTTATTACGCAAACAGAGTGATACCTATGCTCCCAAAGGAGCTTTCAAACGGCATATGCTCGCTCAATCCCGGTGAGGACAGGCTTGCTTTTTCCTGTATAGCCCAGCTGGACAAGCAGGGACATATCACAAGCTATAAATTCGCAAAAACCGTTATACGATCACGGGTCAAGGGAGTTTACAGCGAGATAAACGAAATGCTTGAAGGGTACAATTCAAGATCCAACAGCGTTAAATACGAACAGGTGGCAGATCAGCTGCCGGTGATGCTGGAGCTGGCGGATATATTAAAGGCGACCCGGCTGGAAAGAGGCTGTCCGGAACTTGAGACAGCGGAGGGAAAGCTTATCATTGACGAAAACGACAGGTGCGTTGACGTTGTTCCAAGGACAAGGGGACGCAGCGAGGAAATGATAGAGGATTTTATGCTTGTGGCAAACGAGTGCGCCGCACGCTTTGGCTTTGATAAAAAGCTGCCGTTTGTATACCGTATCCATGAGGAGCCAAGTGAGGAAAAGACAGAGGGGTTCAAGCAGGCTTTGGTGCAGCTGAACATACAGTACAAAATAGGGCAGCATACCACCCCGGGTGACATTGCGGCGATCTTAAAACAGGTGAAGGATACACCTTTGGCACCTATTGTTAACAGCATCGCTTTGAGAAGTATGTCAAAGGCGAAGTATTCTACCGAGCCTGTGGGGCATTTCGGTCTGGTGCTGGACGATTACGCTCACTTTACATCACCCATAAGGCGTTATCCCGACCTTGCGATACACCGCATAATGTCAGATTATCTGTCAGGGGAAAAGACAGAGGATATTGCCCGCAAATATTCAAAGTTCTCCTATGCCGCAGCAGACCAGGCGACAAAAACGGAAATAACTGCCATGGAGGTGGAGCGCAGCTGCGAGGACTGTTACAAGGCGGAGTATATGCTCGGCCATGTGAACGAGGAGTTTGACGGGATAATCACAGGTGTGACCGACTTCGGCGTTTTTGTGGGGCTTGAAAATACCTGCGAGGGACTTTTGCATATCGACCAGATGCAGGAGGGGCTGTATAAGTCCGACGAAATGATAAGCCTGAAAAATTACTCAACAGGTCAGACCTACACCCTTGGGGACAAAATAAGGGTGAAGGTCATGGGTTCAAATGTGAACAGCGGAAAGATAGATTTTACCCTTGCGGATGAATAAGTGCTTATATCTGCCCTTGCAGCTTTGCAGGGGCGGTTTTTTGCGCTTATGTACTAAATCGGGAGGTGATTTGGGCAAAAAGTATATTTATCATATGCGTTTTTATAAAAAGTGCTAAAAATCCGGATACCTCTTGTAATATTTATTGAAATATGTTACAATGACATAAGTATACTTGTATATATTTTCTTTTGGAATAAACAGGAATAAAGGAGAAGATAACTATGAATTACGGCTACTTTGACTTGGAGAATAAAGAGTATGTCATCACCCGACCGGATACCCCCGCTCCCTGGGCGAACTATCTGGGTTCACCTGAGTACGGTGCTATCGTGTCCAACAACGGTTATGGATACAGCTTTGTGAAAAGCGGTGCCAACGGACGTATTTCCAGATACCGCTTCAACTCGAATATCGGTCTGCCGGGCAGATTCGTTTATCTGCGTGACAGCGAATCGGGGGACTACTGGTCATGCACCTGGCAGCCGGTGGGCAAGAGCCTTGACGATTATAAGACCGAGTGTCACCACGGAACAGCTTACACCACCGTTAAGTCGGACTATTCCGGTATCAGCTCCCAGATCACCTACTATGTTCCTCTCAATAAGACCTATGAGGTGTGGAGAACAAAGGTGACCAATAATTCCGGCAGAGCAAGAAAGCTGTCCGCTTTCGGTTTTATCGAGTTCACTAATGAAAACAACTATGAACAGGATCAGGTCAATCTCCAGTACACCCTGTTTATAACAAGGACCTCGTTTGAGGGAAATATGATAGTTGAGCATATCAACGAATTTGATAACAGGGACGACAGAGGCTTCAACGGACAGGAAAGATTTTTCGGACTTGCCGGACAGAAGGTGAGCCATTATAACGGCAGCCTCGATGCATTCATAGGTCCGTACAGAGATTATGGAAATCCCGTTGCTGTGGAAAGAGGATATTGTGACGACGGCCTTAACTTTAACAGCAACTGCTGCGGTGCATTGCAGTCGGATATAGAGCTTGCCGACGGCGAGAGCGCAGAGCTTATCTATGTTCTGGGTCAGAAGGACCCTCAGGCAGCCCAGGCTGTAATGGAGCAGTATGAGAAAAAAGGCACAGTTGATGCAGAGCTTAAAGAGCTGGTGGATTACTGGCATTCAAAGCTGGACAACTTCAAGGTAAAGACACCTTCCGATGAGTTCAACAACATGGTAAATGTATGGAATGCATATCAGTGTTTTATTACATTTATCTGGTCAAGAGCAGCTTCGTTCATCTACTGCGGACTGAGAAACGGATACGGCTACCGTGATACCGTGCAGGATATTCAGGGCATAATCCATATCGATCCGGAGCTTGCTGCGGACAAGATAAGATTTATGATCTCCGCTCAGGTGGACAACGGCGGCGGATTGCCCCTTGTAAAGTTTGACCATAAGGCAGGCTTTGAGAACTGTCCGGATGAAAACGACCCCAACTCGGAGTACGCTTTGCAGACAGGTCACCCCTCTTACAGAGCAGACGATGCCCTCTGGCTTTTCCCCACGGTTACAAAGTACATCGGTGAAAGCGGAAACAAGGCTTTCCTTGACGAGGTCATCGTTTATGCTAACGGCGGAGAGGACACCGTTTACGACCATTTGAAAAATGCTATCAGATTCTCTATGGAAAGACTGGGCGCACACCATATGCCAGCAGGTCTGCACGCTGACTGGAACGACTGTCTGAGACTGGGCGCACAGGGCGAATCCACATTCGTGGCTTTCCAGCTGTTCTATGCTATGAACGTTATGAGAGATATGGCCAAGGACAGAGGCGACGATGAATATATCTCCTATCTTGACAAGGTGCAGGCTGAGCTTTCAAAAGCTCTGGGCGACTGCTGGGACGAGGACAGATTTATCAGAGGTATCAGGGATAACGGCGTCGTTGTAGGTGCTAAAAAGGATCCCGAGGCAAATATGTGGCTCAACCCGCAGTCATGGTCTGTTATTTCCGGGTTTGCTTCAAAAGAGCAGGGGATCACGGCTATGGACAAGGTACACGAGATACTCAACACTCCTTACGGCATAAAGCTTATGGAGCCGCCTTACAAGGATCATTATTTTGACGGGGCACTGATGCATATTTTCAACCCGGATACCAAGGAAAACGGCGGTATCTTCTCACAGCCTCAGGGCTGGGCTATACTTGCCGAGTCACTTCTGGGCAGAGGCGACAGAGCATTTGAGTACTTTATGGAGTCCGCTCCGGCAAGCATGAACGACAAGGCTGAGATAAGAGTGATGGAGCCGTATGTTCACGGTCAGTTCACCGAGGCTACACGTTCGCCTTTCGCAGGAAGATCGCACGTCCATTGGCTCACAGGTACAGGTTCGACCGTTATGGTGGGCTGCGTTGAGGGTATATGCGGAATGAGGCCAAACGCAGACGGACTTGTTATCGACCCGTCTATACCTCACGAGTGGGACGGTTTCAATATCGAAAAGAACTTCCGTGGAAAGCATATCAGCATTGATATAAAGAACCCACATCACGTTCAGAGCGGAGTCAAGGAAATGACTGTCAACGGCGAAAAGGTACAGGGCAATTTCCTCTCGGCAGACAAGCTTACGGACGTTACAAAGGTTGAGGTCATTCTTGGATGATATGAAGATCACACACAGGGCGCATTTTGGTGCGCCCTTTTTTATGCGTTGTTGTCTGACGAAAATTTGCACATTATTTTTTGACAATTTTGTTGAGTGTGACAGAAATGAAAAAATCAGCTTAACTCGCTTTACAAAGGAAAGGATTTATGATATAATGGATAAAATGTGAAAAGGAGGAGCTTGAAGTGCAAAAGGCATATCTTATTCTGGAAAACGGTACTATTTTCGAGGGTAACAGCTTTGGCGCTGCCGGTGAAGCTGTTGGTGAAATAGTTTTTACTACCGGTATGGCGGGCTATCTTGAAACTATTACCGATCCTTGTTTTTATGGACAGATCGTTGTTCAGACATTTCCTTCCATTGGAAATTACGGTGTTATTGCCGACAATATGGAATCGGCTGATTCACACGTTAAAGCTTATATTGTCAGAGAATGGTGTCAGGAGCCCAGCAACTACCGTTGTGAGGGTGATCTTGACACTTTTTTAAAGGAAAAAAATATTGTCGGTCTTTGCGGTATCGACACAAGACAGCTCACAAAGATTATCCGTGAAAACGGAGTTATGAACGGAAAGATCGTGGGCGAGGGCGCAAGCTTTGGTCTGACCGATATCAAGGGCTACGCTATTGAAAACGCCATTGAAAGTGTTACCTGCAAGGAGGAAAAGACATACAAGCCTCAGGGTGAGGTGAAGTTCAAAGTGGCAGCTTTGGATCTTGGCATGAGAAATTCCATGCTGGCACAGCTGCTTGGCAGAGGATACGAGGTAACTGTGCTGCCTGCATTTACAAAAGCTGAAAGGATAAAGGAGCTTGGGGTGCAGGGCGTTGTGCTTACCCAGGGCCCGGGAGATCCTTCACAGTATACACAGATCACCGATGAGCTTAAAAAGCTTAGCGAGATGAAAATGCCTTTGTTTGCAGTGGGAATGGGTCACGAGCTTCTTGCTCTGGCGCACGGTGCAAAGACTTATAAACTTAAATATGGTCATAGAGGCGCAAACCAGCCTGTTGAGTATATGGCTACGGGAAAGACATATATCACCTCGCAGAATCACGGCTACGGCATTGAAAACATTGCCCTTCCCGAAAACGCAAAGGCAAGCTTTGTCAATGTGAACGACAAGTCCTGTGAGGGGCTTGAGTATGAGGGAGAACCGGTGGTATCCGTACAGTTCGATCCTGAGCTTGACGGGGGACCGCTCGATACCGGATTTTTGTACGAAAAGTTCGAGGGATATATGAGCAAGTAATACAGCACACTCAGAAAGGAATGATTCTAAATGCCTTTGAAAAAAGATATAAAAAGAGTCCTTGTCATCGGTTCGGGTCCTATCGTTATAGGTCAGGCTGCTGAGTTTGACTATGCGGGGACACAGGCTTGCCGTGCGCTTAAACAGCAGGGACTTGAGGTAATACTTATAAATTCAAACCCCGCCACTATCATGACGGATAATGCAATGGCGGATAAAATATACATAGAGCCGCTTACACTTGAAACAGTCAAGAGAGTTATAAAGAAAGAACGCCCTGACAGCGTGCTTTCGACCCTTGGAGGACAGACGGGACTTACCCTTTCCATGCAGCTTGCAAAGGAAGGCTTCCTTGATGAATACAACGTAAAGCTGCTTGGAGCACGAGTTGAAACTATCGACAAGGCTGAGGACAGACAGATGTTCAAGGATACTATGGAGTCTATCGGACAGCCTTGTATCCCATCTAAAGTTGTTAATACGGTAGAGGATGCCGTTGATTTTGCCGGCTCGATCGGATATCCACTTATTATCAGACCTGCTTTCACCCTTGGCGGAACAGGCGGCGGTATCGTTCATAACGAGGAAGAGCTCAGAGAGATCACAAGAAACGGTCTTTATCTTTCACCTATAACCCAGGTGCTGGTTGAAAAATGTATCAGCGGCTGGAAGGAGATAGAGTTTGAGGTGATACGTGACTCAAAGGGCAACTGCATCACAGTATGCTCGATGGAAAACGTTGACCCTGTGGGAGTGCATACGGGAGATTCTATCGTTATCGCTCCGGCTGTGACACTCTCAACACAGGAGTATGCAATGCTGCGTACAGCTGCCCTGAAGATCGTTGATACCCTTGAGGTCGAGGGCGGATGCAACTGTCAGTTCGCACTTGATCCCGAGTCGGATAAGTATGCGGTCATCGAGGTAAACCCAAGAGTTTCCCGTTCTTCCGCACTTGCTTCAAAGGCAACGGGATATCCTATCGCAAAGGTTGCAGCGCAGATCGCCATCGGATATACTCTTGACGAGATAAAAAATGCCGTTACCGGCAAGACATATGCCTGCAACGAGCCGACTATCGACTATATCGTTTGCAAGCTGCCTAAGTGGCCTTTTGATAAGTTCGTTTATGCAAAGCGTGAGCTTGGCACCCAGATGAAGGCAACAGGTGAGGTAATGTCCATAGGAACAAGCTTTGAGCAGGCTATAATGAAGGCTGTGAGAGGCGCAGAGATAGGACACGACTGCCTTATCTCTCCCAAGCTGGAAGAGCTTTCGGACGAGGAGATAAAAGCTAAGATACACAACTGTGACGACGAAAGACTATTCGTTGTTTACGAAGCGCTGCGCCGTGGTGTGAGCGTTGAGGAGATACACAGGATAACCATGATAGACGAGTGGTTCCTCAACAAATTCCTTAACCTTATCGCTATGGAAAAACAGCTCAAGGAAAATTACAGCGATGAGGTTTATCTTGCAGCAAAGAAACTGGGCTACCCCGACAAGGTCATCGAAAGACTTTCCGGTCAGCCTATCAAAAAGCATATCCACTGCGTATATAAAATGGTTGACACCTGTGCTGCCGAGTTTGCGGCACAGACACCGTATTTCTACTCCACCTATGATAACGAGGACGAGGCGAGCGAGTTTATTGCCAACAGAGTGGGCGAGAAAAAGACAGTTATCGTATTCGGCTCAGGTCCTATCCGTATCGGACAGGGTATCGAGTTTGACTATGCCTCTGTTCACTGCGTATGGGCACTTAAAGAGCATGGCTACGACGTTGTTATCGTAAACAATAACCCCGAGACGGTATCCACAGACTTTGATACCGCCGACAGACTTTACTTCGAGCCCCTTACCGACGAGGACGTATGGAACATAATAAGGGTGGAAAAGCCTGTTGGAGTGGTCGTTGCATTTGGCGGACAGACGGCTATCAAGCTTACAAAGTTCCTTGACAGCAAGGGAGTAAAGATACTGGGTACACCTCCGGATTCTATCGACGCTGCCGAGGACAGAGAAAGATTTGACGAGCTGCTTGAACAGCTTAAAATAAAGCGTCCTGAGGGCTTTACGGTAATGACCGCACAGGAGGCTCTGGACGTTGCAAACAAGATAGGTTATCCTGTGCTTATGAGACCGTCCTATGTCCTTGGCGGACAAAACATGATAATCGCCTTCAATGACGATGATATCAAAGAGTATATGGCAATAATCCTTGACCAGGGTATCGAGAACCCGGTGCTTATCGACAAGTACCTTATGGGTACAGAGCTGGAGATAGATGCTATATGCGACGGGGAGGAGATACTTATCCCGGGTATAATGGAGCATATCGAGAGAACAGGTATCCACTCGGGCGACTCTATCGCAGTTTATCCTGCATGGAACGTTTCCGATAAGCTTATGGAAAGGATAGTTGACTGTTCAAAGCGTCTTGCTATATCCCTTAAAACAAAGGGACTTGTCAATATCCAGTATCTTATAAACAACGATGAGCTTTATGTTATCGAGGTGAACCCACGTTCTTCAAGGACCATTCCTTACATCTCAAAGGTCACAGGCGTTCCCATGGTTGACCTTGCTACAAAGGCTATGCTGGGAGAAAAGCTGGCTGATATGGGCTACGGTACAGGTCTGTATAAGAACTCACCTTACGTTGCGGTAAAGGTACCTGTATTCAGCTTTGAAAAGCTCATAGACGTAGACAACCACCTGGGTCCGGAGATGAAGTCCACAGGTGAGGTGCTCGCAGTATCTTCAAGCCTTGAAGAATCGCTGTACAAGGGACTTACAGCAGCAGGCTATAAGCTTGGCAAAACAGGCGGAGTATTCATCACCGTTAGAGATACCGACAAGGGAGAGATCCCAAGGACAGCTAAGCTTTTTGCGGACCTGGGATTCAAGCTTTATGCCACAAGGGGCACTGCCGCTGCACTTAAAGAGCACGGTATCCAGGCAGAGGTGGTCAATAAGATACATGAGGGCGAGAACAACACAATTGACCTTATTGAAAGCGGAAAGGTATCTTATGTTATCTCCACATCGGCAAAGGGCAGAATGCCTACAAGAGATTCTGTAAAGATAAGAAGAAAGACCGTTGAGTGGAATATCCCTTGCCTTACCTCTATCGACACCGCCAATGCGATCGCAACATCACTTCGCAGCAAGTTTACCGAGAACTCCACAGAGATAGTTGACATCAACAACATGAGAAAAGAAAAGCAGCACCTTGAGTTCACCAAGATGCAGGGCTGCGGAAACGATTATGTATACTTCAACTGCTTTGACAAGGAGGTCGACAACCCGGAGGGTCTTGCTATCAATCTTTCAGACAGACATTTCGGTATCGGCGGCGACGGAGTAATACTTATCTGCCCTTCCGAAGTAGCAGACGCAAAGATGAGAATGTTCAACCTTGACGGCTCGGAAGGAAAAATGTGCGGAAACGGTATCAGATGTGTTGCCAAGTTTATGCGTGACAACGGTATTGTTGACAAGGACGATATGACAGTTGAAACTCTTTCGGGCATAATGAAAATAAGCCTTACAAGACATTACGGCGAGGTCAACGGCGCTACTGTTAATATGGGCAAGGCTATACTTGAACCACAGCAGATACCTGTTACCCTTGAAGCAGGCGAAAACGGCGCTGTGGTCGACAGACCGATCCATATCATCGACAAGGATTTCAATATTACCTGTGTTTCGATGGGTAATCCCCACGCTGTTACTTTCATAAATAATGTGGACGATTTTGATATCGAAAAATACGGCCCCGTATTTGAACACCACGAGATCTTCCCGGAGAGAGTCAATACCGAGTTTATCAAGGTCGTAGATGAGCGCACTCTTAAAATGAGAGTCTGGGAGCGAGGCTCAGGCGAAACATGGGCCTGCGGAACAGGTGCGTGTGCAGCTGTTACTGCGGCTGTGCTCAACGGCTACTGCAAAAAGGACGAGGAGATAACTGTTCTTTTGAGAGGCGGTACGCTGAAGATACGCTATACAGACGATGCGGTTTACCTTACCGGAAATGCCGTTACCGTATTCTCGGGCGAAATAATCATATGACAATATATAATACCATGAGGAGTTGTTACAAATGCCACAGATAAACGAAAACTTTTTAAAGCTTGAAAAGAATTATCTTTTCATAAACATCGCAAAAAAGGTAAATGCCTATAAGGCTGCACATCCAGATGCTGATATTATAAGAATGGGTATAGGCGACGTTACACAGCCTATTGCAAAATGCGTTGTTGAGGCTATGAAAAAGGGCGCAGACGAAATGGGCGTTAAGGAAACGTTCAAGGGGTACGAGGATTCCGGTGCGGGATATGAGTTTCTCCGTGAAGCTGTTTCGGGATATTATAAGTCCTTCGGAGTTGATGTGCCTGCCGACGATATAAGGATAAACGACGGCGCAAAGGCTGACTGCGGAAATATCGTTGATATTTTCGGCAACGACAACACCGTGCTTATCACAGACCCTGCATACCCTGTTTATGTTGACACAAACAGAATGTGCGGAAGAAAGGTTATCTTTGCGGATTCCAACGAGGACAACGGCTTTGCCGCTATGCCGGACGACAGCGTAAAATGCGACCTTATATATCTTTGCTCGCCTAACAACCCAACAGGTTCGGCTTATACATACGACCAGCTGAAGGAGTGGATCGCTTACGCTAAAAAGAACAACGCTGTTATTATCTATGACAGCGCTTACGAGGCATTTATAACCGATGAGAATGTCCCAAGATCTATCTATGCTGTTGAGGGCGCAAAGGAAGTTGCTATCGAGATGTGCTCGCTTTCCAAGACAGCAGGCTTTACAGGTATGCGCTGCGGCTACACAGTAGTTCCAAGCGAGCTTGTTGTAAAGGCTTCCGATGGCAGCGATGTCAAGCTTGCAGACCTTTGGGGAAGAAGACAAGGCAGCAAGTTCAACGGTGTTTCGTACCCTGTACAGTGTGCTGCTGCGGCAGTTTTCACCGAGGAAGGCTTAAAGCAGACAAGGGAGAACATCGAGTATTACAAGAACAATGCAAAGGTGATAGGTGAAACTCTTGACGAGCTGGGCATCAAGTACACCGGCGGAAAGAACAGCCCGTACATCTGGCTCAAGTGCCCCGGCAACATGGGCAGCTGGGAGTTCTTTGACCTTTTGCTTGAAAAGATAAACGTAGTCGGCACACCCGGCGCAGGCTTTGGAAAGAACGGCGAGGGCTGGTTCAGACTTACTGCATTCGGCGACAAGGACAGAACAGTTGAGGCTATGGAAAGGCTCAAGACTCTGAAATTCTGACATATTGTTTTAACAGGCTCCCTGCACCCAGCAGGGAGCTTTTTTGTTGACTTGAAATGAATGCTGTGTTATACTTAACAAAAAGCATTATCGGGGTAAATATAATGAATAAACGGCTCCACTATATCGACAACCTGCGCTGGCTGACGGTGTCGATACTTATAATCTACCACGCTGCGATCGCCTATAATACCTGGGGCGAGGCAAATTATATATTTTTCAGACCCGTCAAACCAATAGGGGCATTGGTGAGCTTTGCAAGCCCCTGGTTTATGCCGGTGATGTTTCTGCTTGCCGGGGTCTCTGCCAGGTTCTCGCTGCAAAAGCGTGGATACCGCACCTTTATAAAAGAGCGCTTTTTGCGCCTTGGGATCCCTTTCGTTTTCGGTATTTTTGTAATAAACCCCATTTTGAGCTATGTGGCGGACGTTACCCACAACGGTTACAGCGGCGGATATTTCGCCCACTACTCCGTGTATTTTACAAGATTCACCGACCTTACAGGCTACGACGGAGGATTTACCCTGGGGCATTTCTGGTTTCTTGGGGTTCTGATGATAATATCACTTGTTTCCTGCGCTATAATCAGGCTTATGGGCGATGTGGGCGCAAAGGGCAGAAAAGCCTTTGCCGTTGGCGCAGTGCTGACGCTGGCGGCGGCAGGGCTGTTCGAGGTTGATGTTATGGGCAAAAAAGTACCGACCTATCTGTGCGTCTATCTGCTTGGCTACTTCTTTTTCAGCCGGCAGAGCTTTTTGCAGAGCCTGAAAAGATACAAAATACCCATTGCGCTGTTTGCCCTTGCCGCAAATCTTGCAAATACAGCTATATTTATATTTATCGGCGGACACTCCGCACTCAATAATATCTGCAACTACGCATCGTTTATTTTCGCAGTCCCGGCACTGGTGATACTTGCACACGACCGCCTTGACTTTTCAAACCCCTTTTCAAGGTTCAATTCAAGGGTGTCATATGTGTTTTATATCCTGCACTTTCCCATAACGATACTGTGCCAGTTTCTTCTTGGCCGCACAGGAGCAGGTGATGGGGTAAATTTTGTTCTGACGCTTGCTGTCTGTTATCCGCTGACGTATGTATTGTGCTTTGCTGTGGACCGCTCACGATATATACGAGTGCTTTTCGGCTCAAAAGAAAAGGGTGCAGGGTGAACACCGGGGAGTGTGTATCTGAGTGCCAAAATGGGTGGGTGCCGTATTTTGCTGTTGACTTGAAGGCATTTATGTGATATACTGATTTAAAACCCTAAATTGCTTATGGAGGACATGTTTTTATGAAAATGACGGTAAGCAAAGCAATGGTCGAGTGCCTGAAAGCAGAGGGGATCACCACTGTTTACGGCTATCCGGGCGCAGCTATTTGCCCCTTTTATGACGAACTTAAAAACAGCGAAAAGGATATCCGGCACGTTCTTGTGCGCCATGAGGCTAACGCAGGTCACGCTGCAAACGGATATGCCCGTATTTCGGGGAAGCCTGCGGTTTGTATCGCTACCTCCGGACCGGGCGCAACAAATCTTATTACAGCGATAGCTACAGCTTATGCGGACTCTATCCCCATAATCTGTATCACGGGACAGGTCAACACCGACCAGATAGGCTCGGACGTTTTCCAGGAGGCTGACATCACAGGTGCGGCTGAACCTTTTGTAAAGCACAGCTATCTGCTCAAAAACGCAGACGACGTTGCAAGAGTATTTAAAGAGGCTTTTTATATTGCAGGTACGGGAAGACCCGGTCCTGTACTTATCGACGTTCCTATGGACGTTCAGAAGATGACTGTGGATTTTGTATATCCTAAGAAATGCGATATACGAAGCTATAAGCCCACAGGTAAGGGCAACGCTTTTCAGGTGAAAAAGGTAATGAAAGCACTTTGTGAGGCTGAAAAGCCCCTTATATGTGTAGGCGGTGGTGTTTTTGCCGCCCATGCACAAGAGGAGATCGTAAAGCTTTCTCATATGATGCAGATACCTGTTATAACAACTATGATGGGAATTTCCGTGTTCCCGGACGATGACGAGCTGTTTTGCGGCATGATAGGCTCTTTTGGTATCAAAGCTGCAAACGCTGCGGTAAATCTTTGCGATACGCTCTTCCTTGTGGGGGCAAGAGTGGGTGACAGAGCCGTTAGTACGCCTATGTCCCTTGCAAAGACAACTACTATTATACATATAGATATCGACCCTGCGGAGATCGGGAAGAATATCGGTACGGATATTCCTCTTGTTGGCGATGCAAAGCTGGTGCTGCAGCAGCTGCTTGAAAAAGCACAGCCAATGAAACATACACAGTGGCTCAAGGAGCTTAAACAGTACCGCACAAGCTATGAGCCGGTGAAAACTCCCAAGGGGACAGTTGACCCTAAGGAGTTTATGCTGAAGCTTTCGGCGGCTATGCCTGCAAAGACCACTATCGTTGCAGATGTGGGACAAAACCAGATCTGGACTTGCAACAACTATAAATTCACCAAAGGGGGAAGACTTCTCACCACCGGAGGTATGGGTACCATGGGTTATTCCATACCCGCAGCTATCGGCGCAAAAATGGCAGACCCAAAGCGCCCCACTGTTGCTGTTTGCGGTGACGGTGCCTTCCAGATGTCCATGATGGAGCTGGCAACTGCCGTTCAGCATGGGGTGGATATCAAGATAGTCGTTATGACCAATAACAGGCTTGGAATGGTGCGTGAGCTTCAGACCGCAGGATACCGGGACAGACAGACAGCTGTTTTTCTCGACGGTTCACCCGATCTTATCAAGCTGGCTAAGGCTTACGGCATAGATGCTATGCGTGTTGACGGGAATAATGACGTGGACAAGGCTGTGGACATGATAGTAAACCACAAGGGAATGTGCCTTGTGGAGGTGGATGTTGACGATATGTTCCCTTCACGCTGATTGATAGTTTATCAATCTTTAGTTCATACAAAAACAACAAATAGATGATATACTTTCAAATGGATATTTAATCGGATTCGGAGGTTTTTTGATGAAGCATACAATTTCTGTCCTTGTTGAAAACCACAGCGGTGTTCTTTCAAGGATCTCTGGACTTTTTTCAAGACGAGGCTTCAATATCGAAAGTCTTGCGGTGGGACCTACCCACGACCCCTCTATCTCAAGGATCACAATAGTTGCCGACGGCGATGACCATACCGTTGAGCAGATCGAAAAACAACTCAACAAGCTTATCGAAGTCATTAAGGTCAAGACCTTTGCAAAGGACGAGTTCCTTGCAAGAGAGCTTATGATCGTAAAGCTTACAGTTTCTCCCGAAAAGAGAAGTGAGGTAATGACTATCGCAGAGATAATCAACGCAAAGGTAATGGATGTTACTCTTACTACAATGACGCTGGAGATATGCGACGCTTACGCTCAGCTTTGCAGATTTGAAGAGATCATCGCACCTTACGGGATCATTGAAATGGTCAGAACAGGCACAGTTGCCATCGAAAAGGGCAGTGAGACATTCAGCCCCAAGAAAAACTAAGTATCATACAGCCTAAGGGCTGAAAAATAGTAATTTTTTAATTGGAGGAATCAATTATGGAACAGGCAAGAATATTCTATCAGCAGGATTGTGACATCAACGTGCTCAAGGGCAAGAAGGTCGCTATTATCGGTTACGGCTCACAGGGTCACGCTCATGCGCTCAACCTTAAAGAGAGCGGCGTTGACGTTTGCGTAGGTCTTTACGAGGGCTCAAAGAGCTGGGACAAGGCTGTAAAGCAGGGCCTTGAGGTTATGACAACAGAAGAGGCTGCAAAGGCTGCTGATATCATTATGATACTTATTCCTGATGAGAAGCAGGCTGCACTTTACAAAAAGAGCATCGAGCCATATCTCACAGAGGGCAAGACACTTATGTTCGCTCACGGTTTCAACATTCATTTCGGATGCATCGTTCCGCCTAAGAACGTTAACATCGTTATGATCGCGCCTAAGGGACCGGGTCACACAGTAAGATCTGAGTACCAGGCAGGTAAGGGTGTTCCTTGTCTTATCGCTGTTGAGCAGGACGCAACAGGCAACGCTTACGATATCGGTCTTGCATATGCACTTGGTATCGGCGGAGCAAGAGCAGGCGTTTTGGAAACAACATTCAGAACCGAAACAGAAACAGACCTCTTCGGTGAGCAGGCAGTTCTCTGCGGCGGTGTTTGCGCTCTTATGCAGGCTGGTTTTGAAACACTTGTTGAGGCAGGCTACGATGAAAGAAACGCTTACTTTGAGTGTATACACGAGATGAAGCTGATCGTTGACCTTATCTACCAGTCAGGCTTTGCAGGAATGAGATATTCTATCTCCAACACAGCAGAGTACGGCGACTATGTAACAGGTCCAAAGCTTATCACAGAGGAAACAAAGAAGACTATGAAGAAGATCCTGTCCGACATTCAGGACGGTTCTTTCGCAAAGGAGTTCCTGCTCGAAATGTCAAGCGCAGGCTCACAGGTTCACTTCAAGGCTATGAGAAAGCTCCATGCAGAGCATCCTTCCGAGAAGGTCGGTGAGGAGATCAGAAAGCTGTACAGCTGGAACAACGAAGAGGACAAGTTCATCAACAACTGATAATAATGCAAAAAGAGCAGTCCATATATGCGATGCTGATATAGAAGTTTTGCCCCGAAGCAAATCAAATTGCTCCGGGGCATTATTTTATTATTTGTCTGCTCAGATAAAACAAAATTCAGTGTTCAATGCAAACTTTCAAAACCGGATAATAAACAGGTTTTTTGGTCAAGCTTTTTCTCGTAAAAGAAAGCTACACTATCCTGCGGATAGCGTGCGGTCGAGGGCGGCGCCCTCGTCGCTCTCTGCAGAGAGCGAAATCCTCATACATCGTGCGCTCCGCAAGGGGTGAATTCCAAAACAGTCCGGTGGACTGTTTTGGAAGAGGGGACGCCCTGCAAGAGAGGGCGTGCCCCTCAGAAACACAATGTCATAATACTTCTATATTGACACTGCCAGTACCGGCTGCTCTTTTTTTATTTAATAATATATTTCAGCCGGCTGAGCTGATAGCTGCTTTCATTGTTCTGACGTATTCTCCAATCTGTTCGGGTGCCTGTTTGCCGTGCTTTTCAAGAAGCCTGATTATAGCCGAGCCGACTATCGCCCCGTCTGAAAGCTGCGCCATATGTTTTGCCTGCTCGGGTGTTGAGATGCCAAAACCGACTGCACACGGGACGTTGGTATTTTGTCTTATCACATCTACGATCGAGCCGATATCGGTGGTTATCCGGCTTCGCACACCTGTTACACCAAGACTTGAAACAACATAGATAAATCCCTGTGCCTGACTTGCTATCATGCCGATGCGCTCATGGGAAGTTGGTGCGATAAGGGAGATAAGATCTACGCTGTACTTATCGCACATAGGCTGAAACTCGCCCTTTTCCTCAAAGGGCAGATCGGGCAGGATAAGTCCGTCGATGCCTATTTCGCTGCAGGTCGATATAAATTTTTCTGCACCGTAGGAAAAGACAACGTTTGCGTATGTCATAAATACCATGGGAACGGTAACGTCCTTTCGCAGCTCGTTTACAAGTGAAAAGACCTTATCGGTGGTGGTTCCGCCGTTGAGTGCACGAAGATTTGCCCCCTGGATAACAGGCCCTTCGGCTGTGGGGTCTGAAAAGGGGATTCCAAGCTCGATCAAGTCGGCACCGTTTTGCGCCATTGCCCTTACGGCTTTTGCGGTGGTTTCAAGATCGGGGTCGCCGCAGGTTATAAAGGGTATGAATGCTTTGCCCTTTGCGAACGCTTTTGATATATTACTCATGGATATCCTCCCCTCTGTAACGGGCGATAGCGGCGCAGTCCTTATCGCCTCTGCCCGAAATGGTGATAACTATGATCTTATCGCTGCTCATTGTGGGAGCAAGCTTTATTGCGTGGGCAACTGCGTGTGCCGATTCTATTGCAGGGATTATTCCTTCGGTCCTTGCAAGATATTCAAAGGCATTTACAGCCTCATCGTCGGTAACGGGAACATACTGCGCTCTGCCTATATCATGCAGATGTGCGTGCTCGGGACCGATGCCGGGGTAATCAAGTCCTGCGGAGATGGAATACACAGGGGCGATCTGACCGAAGTTATCCTGACAGAAGTAAGATTTCATTCCGTGGAATATGCCCAGCCTGCCGGTTGCGATGGTGGCTGCTGTTTCAAATGTATCAACGCCTCTGCCTGCTGCCTCGCAGCCGATGAGGGCTACGTCTTTGTCGTTGATGAAGTGATAAAAGCTGCCGATGGCGTTTGAGCCGCCCCCCACGCAAGCGAGCACCGCATCGGGCAGCCTGCCTTCCTTTTCAAGGATCTGCTGTTTTATTTCCCTGGAAATGACCGCCTGGAAATCACGGACTATGGTAGGGAATGGGTGAGGCCCCATTACAGAGCCAAGGCAATAATGGGTATCGCTTATGCGTGAGGTCCACTCTCTCATCGCCTCTGAAACTGCATCTTTAAGTGTTGCGGTGCCTGTTGTAACAGGTATGACCTCAGAGCCCAGAAGTCTCATTCGGTAAACGTTGAGCGCCTGTCTTTTGGTATCTTCCTCGCCCATAAAAACCACACATTCCATGCCCATGAGGGCTGCTGCGGTAGCCGTTGCAACGCCGTGCTGCCCTGCGCCTGTTTCTGCGATAAGGCGTGTTTTGCCCATTTTCTTTGCAAGAAGAGCCTGCCCGAGTACATTGTTTATTTTATGGGCTCCGGTATGGTTCAGATCCTCACGCTTGAGGTATATTTTTGCTCCCCCAAGGTCTTTTGTCATTTTCTTTGCAAAGTAAAGCCTTGAAGGTCTGCCTGCATATTCGTTGAAAAGCTCGGTAAGCTCGGCGTTGAACGCATCATCGTTTTTATAGTGCTCATAAGCCTTTTCAAGCTCGATAACTGCGTTCATCAGCGTTTCGGGGATATACTGTCCGCCGTGGATACCAAAGCGGCCTTTAAGTTCAGCCATTTCTATCCTTCCTTTCTCACGGCAGCTGCGAAAGCTGCCATTTTGGTTTTATCTTTTTTGCCGTCTGTTTCAAGGCTGCTGCTGGCATCGACTGCAAAGGGGTGAAGGGTCTTTATTGCCTTTCCTACATTTTCCGAAGTCAGTCCGCCTGCAAGAAAAAACGGTCTTTGTACGCCTTTTATAAGTGTATGGTCAAAGGTCTTTCCTGTGCCCTTGCCCGAGTCAAGGAGAATATAGTCTGCGCTTGAAAGCTGTGCAAGCTGTAAATCGTATTCGCTTGTTACGGTGAAGGATTTGATGACAGGTTTGCCTGTTAGCTGTCGGATCATTTTGATCTGATCGTTGTCTTCATTACCGTGGAGCTGAATGATATCAAGTTCTTCGGCGTAATACTCCATGATATTTTCTATCGGCTCGTCAACAAAAACGCCCACTTTCTTTGCGCATGACCTGTGATCGTCAAGATAACTTACCAGTTCGCAGAAGGTGCCAAGACCGATCGAACGGCGAAAGCCCTGTGTGAGGATAAAGCCCACATAATCAACACCAAGTGCGCTTGCGGTGATAACATCGGATGGGTTTCGCATTCCGCAGAATTTTATCTTTGTCATTTCTATTCCCCTTTCAGCTCTCTGAGCTTTTGGGAGATATCGGCTGCACGCATGAGCGCTTCACCGATCAGCACTCCATCTGCCCCTGCCTGTTTTACAGCCTTTATATCTTCGGGGGTGTTTATCCCGCTTTCGGAAACGAAAAGAACCTCTTTGGGAACAAGACTTCGCAGTGCGGCACTGTTTTTGGTATCAACAGAAAAATCACGCAGGTCACGGTTATTTACGCCGATTATCCTTGCGCCGCAGTCAAGAGCGATCTTGATTTCATCGCTGTTGTGGGCTTCCACCAGCGCACTTATGCCAAGGGTGTGGGCTATGCAGATAAATTTCTTTATCTGCTCGGGCGTAAGGATCGAGCAGATCAGCAGAACTGCCTTTGCACCAAGGACCTTTGCCTGATAGATCATATATTCATCAACTGTAAAATCCTTACGCAGACAGGGGATAGTTACTTCCTGTGAGATCTGCCGCAGGTACTCGTCTTTGCCCAAAAACCACTTTGGTTCGGTCAGCACCGAGATGCAGTCCGCACCTGCCTTTTCGTACCGATGTGCTATTTCAAGATAGGGAAACTCATATGATATAACTCCCTTTGAGGGGGAAGCTTTTTTACATTCGCATATAAAGGATAGCTCCGGTTTTCTAAGCGCCTTTTCAAATTCAAAGCTGCCTTTTGGCAGGCTAAGGGCTTTTTCCTTCATCTCACCTGGAGAAACAAGTTTTTTGTAAGCCTGCGTTCTCACCTTTGCGTAGTCTGCAAGCTGCTGTAAGATGCTGCTCATTTTATATCACCGCTGTTGCTTCTTTCAATGAAGCTTTCAAGCGTTTTGAGCGCTTTGCCCGAGTCGATAAGCTCGGCTGCCAGCTTGATGCCATCTTGCATGCTATCTGCCTTGCCGGCAATATAAAGGCTTGCACCTGCATTCAGCAAAGCGGCGCTGCGCTTATGTCCCTTTTCGCCCCCAAGTATCCTGCGAACGATCTGTGCGTTTTCCTGCGGGGTGCCGCCTTTGAGGTCATCCTTTGTGCAGCGCTCAAAGCCGAACTGCTCAGGGGTTATGGTATAGGTCTTATACCAGCCGTCCTTTATCTCGCATATCCTTGTGGGTGCGCTCAGAGAGATCTCATCAAGCTTATCTGTTCCGTAAACGACCATTCCACGTTTTATCCCAAGCTCGATAAGCACCTGTGCAAGGGGTTCAACAAGGTAATCGTCGTATACTCCAAGCAGCTGCATTTTCGGACTGCCCGGATTGGTGAGGGGACCCAGGATATTGAAAACGGTTCTGAAACCAAGCTCCCTGCGGATAGCGCCCACGTATTTCATTGAGGTGTGGTATTTTTGTGCAAAGAAAAAGCAGATGCCCACATCGTTTAGAAGCTCACGGCACTTATCCGGTGACTGCTCGATATTCACCCCCAGCGCTTCAAGACAGTCAGCTGTTCCGCAGGCGGAGGAAGCTGCTCTGTTGCCGTGCTTGGCAACCTTTACTCCTCCTGCTGCGGCGATAAGGGCAGATGTGGTGGAGATGTTGAAGCTGTGTGCGTTATCGCCCCCTGTGCCCACGATCTCAAAGAGGTCAAGGTCGGTGTCGACTTTTGTCGCATGATCTCTCATTGCGGCAGCGCAGCCTGCTATCTCGCTGGTGGTTTCAGCCCTTGCGCTTTTTGTGGAAAGAGATGCAAGAAATGCGGCGTTTTGTGTGGGGGTGGTCTCTCCGCTCATTATCTCGTTCATAACGGTATATGCCTCATCGTAGGTGAGGTCCTGCTTGCTTACTATTTTTACGATGGCTTGTTTAATCATTTCTTTTTCCTCCTTAAAGGTTTATAAAGTTTTCAAGTATTCTTTTTCCGTTTGGTGTAAGTATGGATTCGGGGTGGAACTGGACCCCGTAGATCTTATGCTCTTTATGCTGCACCGCCATTATCTCTCCGTCGTCGGTCACAGCAGTTATTTGCAGACAATCGGGGATAGTATCCTTTTTAGCGGCGAGTGAATGGTACCGGGCGGCAAGCATTGATCTTCCGATCCCGGAAAACAGCGGCGAATCAGCGATGATCCCGATCCGGGACTGCTTGCCGTGCATAAGCTGTTTTGCATAGCTTATCTTTGCACCGTAAGCCTCGCAGATTGCCTGATGTCCAAGGCAGACCCCAAGGGTCGGTATTTGCCGGCAAACTGTTTTAGCTGCCTGAATTATCATGCCTGCATCGCAGGGTCTTCCGGGGCCGGGTGAAATGACTATCTTTTCGGGGGCAAGAGCGCTTATCTCACCGGCGGTCATTTCGTCGTTTCTTATGACCTTTATATCGGGCTTTATCTCGCCGATCATCTGATAAAGGTTGTAGGAAAAGCTGTCGTAATTATCTATCAGCAGTATCACTTCACATCACCTCCCAGCTCCTGTGCTGCTTTAAGTGCGCCTATAACGGCGGCTGCTTTGCCGGCACATTCACGGTATTCGTTTTCGGCAACTGAATCTGCAACTATCCCTGCGCCGCTGCGGACAAAGACTTTTCCGTTCTTTTTGAATGCTATCCGTATAGCTATACAGGTATCAAGGTTTCCTGTAAAATCAATGTAGCCGACTGCACCGCCGTATATTCCACGCTTGTTGTTTTCAAGCTCTGCTATCAGCTCGCAGGCTCTTATCTTCGGTGCGCCCGAAAGTGTTCCTGCGGGAAGGACTGCGCTTATGGCATCTATTGCATCGCAGCCGTCCTTGATCTCGCCCCTTACGGTAGACCCGATGTGCATAACATGGGAAAATCGCTCGATGCTGCGGAGCTTTTCCACCTTAACGCTGCCAAAGCGGCTCACCTTTCCAAGGTCGTTGCGTCCGAGATCTACCAGCATATTATGCTCGGCAAGCTCTTTTTCGTCAGCAAGAAGCTCCTTTTCAAGGGCTTTGTCATGTTCTTCGTTTTTACCCCGTGGTCTTGTGCCTGCAAGGGGAAAGGTATGCAGCACGCCGTTTTCCAGCTTTACAAGGGTCTCGGGGGAGGCACCTGCGATCTCCACATCGGTGCCGCTGAAATAAAACATATACGGTGAAGGGTTTATTGTGCGAAGCATTCGGTAGGTGTTCAAAAGGCTGCCTTCAAAATCTGCGCTGAGTCTGTTTGAAAGGACTATCTGAAAAATGTCCCCCTCATAGATATGCTGTTTTGCCTTTTCGACCATGTTGCAAAACTGCTCTTTGCTGAACAGCTCCTGGACAGGGGAGGTCATTTTGCCCGGGGCTTCAAAAAGCTGCTCTCCGATTTCAAGAATATGGGCTATGCGTTCAAGCTCTTTAACCGCACGCTTATACTCGCTTTCAGGATCGTTTAGCTTTATGTTCACTATAAGTATCAGCTTTTGCCTTAGATTGTCAAAGGCGATGACCTTATCAAAAAGCATCAGGTCAATGTCTTTGAAATGCTCCGTATCCGTAGTCGGCAGGCGAAGCGATGGCTCGCTGCAGCTTATAAAATCATATGCGAAATAACCCACAAATCCCCCTGTGAACGAGGGCAGCCCTTCTATTTTCGGGCTTTTGTATTGTGATAGGATAGATCGAAGCACCTGCTTGGGGTCACCCTGAGTTTTTTTGCCGTCAACGATGACCTCGTTTTGCGAACAGGTGACTATCCTCTTGGGTTCAAATCCAAGGAAGGTGTATCTTCCCCATTTTTCGCTGCTTTGTGCAGATTCAAGCATAAAGCAGTGATTCGATACCTTTTGCAGTTTTCTCACTGCCTGTATTGGGGTGCATATATCGGAAAGGATCTCGCAGCTTATGGGGACGATGTCGTAGCTTCCTTGTGCGGCATATTGCCTTACTGTTTTGATATCGGGTGTTGTTATCATGTGCATTACCTCCTGTTTGAGACTGTCAGGGGAGTGCACGGGCAAATAAAAAACGCCCCCGACAGATCGCTTTTGATCTGTCAAGGACGAATAGTTCAAATTATCCGTGGTGCCACCTTGATTCACGGCTGTGCCGTGCCCTTAGCAGGATACTATCATATCCCCGGCTTTGTAACGTCTGCCTCTGACGTCGCAGAATACTTTGTGATGACCTCACCACATTTGACTGCGCCCTCTGCGGTCCATTTGACAACTTGTTTCTTACCCGATCTCAGCACCACGGGCTCTCTGTAAAGGCATAACTGCCGTTATCTCCGCATCAACGGTTTAACTTATTAAATTGATGAAATAATAACACTCTTATTGATAAATGTCAATAGTACAGCACTATGTTTTACATTTTGTTAACATTTGATTTTCAATCGACATAAAAGGTGCACCTGATATTTGCCTGAAAAAAGAGGGTATACTCATGTATTTTTATTTACCGAGCATCTGCGGACCGAAGCTTTCGGGGAGCAGCTGTTCAAGTGTCATTTCTTTATAGTCTGTTTCCGATCTTGCAAAAATGACCGTAAGTTTTTCAGGGTCGCAGAATTCCCGCATTACCTGCCTGCATATGCCGCAGGGTGGACAGTAGTCGCTTGCACAGTAGTTTGCACCGCCTGCGATGGCGATGGCTGTGATCTCTTTTTCGCCGCAGGCAACTGCGTGGGATATGGCATTTCTCTCTGCACAGATGCCGGCGGGATAAGATGCATTTTCAACGTTTACGCCTGTATATATCTTTCCTGAGCTGCAAAGGACAGCAGCTGCCACGTTGTATCCCGAATAGGGCGCATACGAGTTTTTAAGGCTTTCAAGCGCCAAGCGGATAAGCTGTTTTTTGTCTGTCATATTTATCACCTGCTTTGATCCTTTTATTTCATATAGGCTTCAAGTCTGTATATAGGCATCCCTTGAGAGGAGAACCTTTGCTCATACTCGGTGACGATGTTGCCTTCAAAATCGCTGTTATGCAGATCAAGGCTGACGTTTTTGAGTGCAAAGCCGTTTTGTGTGAACTGTTCGATGGAGAACTCAAAAAAATGCATATTATCCGTTTTCTGATGTATCTCGCCGTTTTTGGTAAGCAGCTTTTTGTAGATCTCAAGAAAGCCCTTGTGAGTAAGTCGGTGAGATGCGTATGTGTTTTTTGGAAAAGGGCAGCTGAAATTGAGGAAGATCAGCCCGATAGAATTTACAGGGATATAGCAGTCAAGGTACTCGGCATTTCCACGAAGGAAAATAAGGTTGGGTATGTGCTGCTCAATGGCATTTTCAGCGGCATCGACGATAACGTTGCTGGACTTTTCCACCGCAAGCAGATTAACATCAGGATGTGTTTTAGCGTACTCGATGGCGAACTGTCCTTTGCCGCAGCCGATCTCCAGTATCACGGGTGCATCGTTTCCGAACAGTTGCTTATAATCAAGCAGGCTTGAGGTGTCCTTTACCTGAAAATTCTTCTCGTCCCTGTCCAAGTATATTATTATATTTCCGCAGGCCTCCAGCCTTGCTTCAAGATTGCGTTTTCTCCTCATTCTCATCGTCAATGGTCGCTCCTTCAGCTTTTTTTTCAAGCATCACTCTGAACAGCATCATAAGATCAAACACTGCCAGTGTGAACAGATCTATTATAATAAATCCTAAAAACAACAGAAAATAGTCAGGAACTATCTTTTCTACCTTTTGCATAAGGGGATAGGTGTTTCCGCCGACATTTATATTGTCATAGCCCCACGGAGCGTCATTGCTCTGATAGATCGCAACAGGGGAGTAAAGCTTGCATATCCAGGGCAGCTTTGCATCGCTGTCTTTGATAACGAACTCACCGCTTGAAAACAGCTGGCTCTCGTGGAAATAGTAGTAACCGCCCTCATGCTTTTCGTACCTTATCCCGGAAAGTATTGTACCGTTATGAACTCTATATTTGCTGCGATCGGACTCAATTGCCTTCTGATCGACCTCAAGCAATATGAACGACACCGCAGCAACAGCGGCAAGCACGATGTTGACCAGCAGTATCCTGTGCTTTTTTGAGCCCTTGAGACGCTTGACAGCATGAAATATCGTAAAGCCTGCGATTATCAGACCAAACAAAACAAACATATCTATACCCCCTATTTCAGATTATGCTCAAACCAGTTCCGGTCTGAGGTGCATTTCAGCCACTTGGTGCACGAGCCGGTGAGTGCGTTTTCGTAAGGGTATATATTAAGCATTATCTCCGGTTCTTCATCACCGCTGTAAATTGGGGTGACTTTGAAACTTATGTCCTTGCTGATTATGCTTGAAAGGGCATCTTCTATTGTTTGTCCTTTGGCGACACGCTGGGCGGCATCGGATATTTTCAGATCCCGAAGCTTTGCCTGGTAGATCTTCTTCCCGTCTTTTTTTGTCACAAGGGGCATACTAACTTTTCTCGGCACAAGTTTGCCCTTGCGCTGTTCCATTATCTCAAGGTCTTTCAGCTGTACTTCTCCGCTGTCGATAGCCTCTCCAGAAAATGAAACGCAAAGCCCCTTGTTTGATGCCTTTCCGTCGCTGGTAATGCTGAAAGAGAACCTGAGAGAGTCGATAAGTATTTTTCCGCAGGCTGCAAAATCCAGCTTTACCGGCATTTCCTTTTTCCCAAACAGCCTCATTGCCGCACCTCCCGTTTATTCCATGGAACTGTTTACTAACAATACAGTATAGCACAAACATTTGCTTATTGCAAGTTTTGCAGGATGTGATATTTTGTATTGCAATTTTCAGTTGTTTGTGTTATAATATATAAGGTTATTGGCTCGCTGATATGCGTGCCGTGAGCTATGGAGAAAATCGCCGCATCTACAAGCAGCGGCAGATGAAAGGAACGATTCAGATCATGAAGAAACTAATGCTTGGAAACGAGGCAGTTGCAAGAGGACTGTACGAAGCAGGCTGCCGTATCGCATCGGCATATCCCGGGACCCCATCAACGGAGATAACCGAGACACTGGCAAAGTATGATGAGGTCTATGCTGAGTGGGCGCCAAACGAAAAGGTCGCTATGGAGGTTGCCCTTGGCGCATCTATCGCAGGTGCAAGAAGCTTTTGTGCAATGAAGCACGTGGGACTCAACGTTGCTGCCGACCCACTTTATACCGCAGGATATACCGGCGTTACAGGCGGAATGGTAGTGGCAGTTGCAGATGACCCGGGAATGCACTCGTCACAGAACGAGCAGGATTCAAGACACCATGCTATTGCATCAAAGACACTTATGGTGGAGCCTTCCGACTCAGCAGAGTGTAAGGAGTTTGCAAAAAAAGCTTATGAGCTTTCCGAAAAGTTTGACAGCCCTGTTCTTATAAGACTTTCAACGAGAGTTTCCCATTCTCAGTCTGCTGTTGAGCTTTGTGACAGGGTGGAAAAGGATCTTATCCCTTACGAGAAAAACATAGATAAGTATGTTATGATGCCTGCAAAGGCTATAAAGCGTCACCCGATAGTTGAGGATAAACTCAAGGCTGCTGCGGAATTTGCAGAGACAAGCGATCTTAACAGAGTTGAGATGGCTGATACAAAGATAGGCGTTATCACAGCAGGCATCTGCTACGAATACGCAAAGCAGGCACTTGGCGACAAGGCAAGCTTCCTCAAACTGGGTATGATAAACCCTATGCCTGTAAAGCTTATAAAAGACTTTGCAGCAAAGTGCGATAAGGTCTATGTTATCGAGGAGCTTGACGGAATAATTGAGAGCCATTGTAAGAATATCGGCGTTGACGTTATCGGAAAGGAGCTTTTCGGCTACATCGGTGAGATCTCCCAGACTATCGTTTCGGAGAAGATACTCGGTACTAAGCCGGAGTTTGATACATTTGCAGAAAATGTCCCGGTAAGACCACCGGTAATGTGTGCAGGCTGCCCTCACAGAGGTCTGTTTTACTGCCTTAAAAAGCTGGGGGTTACCGTTTCGGGCGACATCGGCTGTTATACCCTTGGCGCAACAGCTCCGCTGAACGCTATGGACTCAACTATCTGCATGGGTGCATCTATCTCTGCCCTCCACGGCTTTAACAAGGCTCTTGGCGAAAAGGCTGAGAAGAACTCCGTTGCAGTCATCGGTGATTCCACATTTATGCACAGCGGTATGACAAGCCTTGTAAATGTGGCATACAACGCTACAAATTCCACCGTTATAATTCTTGACAACTCTATCACAGGTATGACAGGTCACCAGCAGAACCCGACCACAGGCAAGAACTTAAAGGGAGACCCTGCTGCGGCGGTAAATCTTGTTGATCTTTGCCACGCTATCGGCATAAAGAGCGTAAGAGTCGTTGACCCTTATCATATGGCTGAAACGGAAGCTGTTATAAAGGAAGAGCTTGCAAAGGACGAGCCGAGCGTTATAATCTCACGCAGACCCTGTGCGCTGCTGAAATACGTTAAGCACAATCCTCCGCTGAAAGTTGACAGCAGCAAGTGCGTTGGCTGTAAGCAGTGCTTGAAGATAGGCTGTCCTGCTATCTCTATGCACGACGGAAAGTCTGTCATCGACCATACACAGTGCGTTGGCTGCGGCATCTGCACAGAAATGTGCAAGCTCGGTGCTATCGTAAAGTAATTCATACCGAAAGGAATGTACATAAATGGAAACAAAATCAATCATGATAGTTGGCGTGGGCGGACAAGGCTCGCTGCTGGCATCAAGACTTATAGGAAATGTCCTGCTTCAGCAGGGCTATGACGTTAAGGTGTCTGAGGTACACGGCATGAGCCAGAGAGGCGGTTCGGTAGTCACCTACGTTAAGTACGGCGACAAGGTGTATTCGCCTGTTGTTGAAAAGGGTGAGGCTGATATCATCATCAGCTTTGAGACCCTTGAAGCTGCAAGGTATGTGCCTTTCCTCAAAAAAGGCGGTCATATCGTGCTTTCCACTCAGCAGATAGACCCTATGCCCGTTATAAACGGTGCGGCGGTTTATCCGGAAAACATCGTTGAAAAGCTCAAAGGTATGGGCATTGATGTTATCGCTGTTGACGCTTTGAAAATAGCTGAGGAATGCGGAAACGCAAAGGCTTCAAATGTGGTGCTTATGGGTGTTGTGTCAACAAAGATGCCGTTTGAAGAAGCTTGCTGGAACAAGGCGGTAGAGGAATGTGTGCCGGCTAAATTCCTGGAGCTTAACAAAAAGGCGTTTGCTATGGGCAGACAGGTTAATTAAGTTAGTTTTTTTAGTCCGCAAAGGAGTGAAGGGCAATGGGAAAGTATTGGAATGAAAAGATAGAATGCATGGAGCGTGAGGAGATGCTCGCCCTGCAAAGCCAGAGACTGGTAAAGCAGGTCCAGCACGTCTGGGACAACGTTCCCTACTATCGCAAAAAAATGGAAGAAAAGGGCGTTACACCGCAGGACATAAAGGGCGTTGAGGACCTTTATAAGCTGCCGTTCCTTTCAAAGGCAGATCTGCGTGACGCATACCCCTACGGTCTGCTGGCAAAGCCCCTGAGCGATTGCGTAAGGATACATTCTACCAGCGGTACCACAGGCAAAAGAGTAGTGGCTTTTTATACGCAAAATGACGTTGATATGTGGGAGGATTGCGTTGCCAGGGCTATTACCGCAGCCGGAGGTACAAAGGATGATGTATGCCAGGTGGCTTACGGATACGGCCTTTTCACAGGCGGTGCCGGACTTCACGGAGGCTCCCATAAAGTGGGCTGCCTTACATTGCCTATGTCATCGGGAAATACCGAAAGACAGATCCAGTTTATGCAGGATCTTGGTGCTACTATACTTTGCTGTACCCCTTCCTATGCCGCTTATATAGGTGAAACGGTCAAGAAAATGGGACTTACCCCGGACGACCTTAAACTCAAAGCCGGTATCTTTGGTGCCGAGCCGTGGACAGAGGAAATGCGTCAGCAGATCCAGGATTCTCTTGGTATAAAAGCGTATGACATCTATGGACTTACCGAGTCAAGCGGACCGGGTGTGGCTTTTGAGTGCCAGTGTCAGCACGGAATGCATATAAACGAGGACAACTTTATTGCCGAGATAATAGACCCCGAAACGGGCGAGGTGCTGCCGGATGGGGAAAAAGGCGAGCTTGTATTTACAAGCATAACCAAGGAAGCTTTCCCGCTTTTGCGTTACAGGACCAGAGATATATGTGTCCTTACAAGAGGAAAGTGCGAATGCGGAAGAACACTTGTGAGAATGGCAAAGCCTATGGGCCGCTCGGACGATATGCTTATTATCCGTGGAGTAAACGTTTTCCCGTCACAGATAGAAAGCGTATTGCTGAAAATGCACAATGTGTCGCCTAATTACCAGATCGTTGTCGGACGTGAGAATAATACCGATACTTTCGAGGTAAGGGTGGAGATAACTGAGGAGATGTTCAACGATACCATAAGATCCATCGAGGAGCTTGAAAAGAAGATCTCTCAGGAAATGCTTTCTGTCCTTGGTATCAAGGCAAAAATACGTTTGGTTGAACCAAACAGTATTCCAAGAAGCGAGGGCAAGGCTGTAAGAGTTATAGATAACAGAAAGCTTTTGGACTAAATAAAATATATATTTCAGATAGGGGGTCATTAAAATGACAGTAAAACAGTTATCAGTTTTTGTTGAAAACAGACCCGGAAGATTAAGTGCGATCACCGAGCTTCTGGGCAACGCAGGGATCAATATCCGTGCCATGTCTATTGCAGATACCAAGGACTTCGGTATATTGAGACTTATTGTTGACGATGCGGAAAGATCCGTTAGCGTCCTCAAGAAAGAGGGCTGTTCGGTAACCCTTTCCAATGTTCTTGTGCTGAGGATAGCCGACAGACCCGGCGGACTCGCAGAGGCAATGAAGGTGCTTTACGGGTACAATATCAGCGTTGAATATATGTATGCTGCATTTATCAATACCGAAAACAATACCGCTTGTCTGGTGCTTCGTGTGGACGATAACGACAAGGCGGTAACTGCCCTTGAGGAGAAAGGTTACAAGCTTCTTTCACAGGATGAACTGGGGCTTTGAAAAAGTCCGCAAAACCCCTTGAATGTAAGCTTAGGCTAACTATTCCCAAAAAATGAAATTTTAGTGAAAATACAAAAATGTACTTGATTTTTATGAAAAATGTGTTATGATAATAACAGGCACAAGAGGTCGTGTCTGTATAAAATGAAAACAAGGAGGATTTCACTATGGCTTACAAAATCAGTGATGAGTGCATCGGCTGCGGCGCTTGCGTAGACGGTTGCCCTGTTGGTGCAATTTCTTTGGACGGCGATAAGGCTAAGATCGACGCTGATGCTTGCATCGATTGCGGTGCTTGCAACGGTGTTTGCCCTGTAGGAGCTCCAAATCAGGAATAATTACATAGTCGACAAAGAGCACCTGTCCCACAAAGGATGGGTGCTTTTTTTGTGCAATTTTACCATAAATTACAGTTTGTAATCGTTAAAATTATATTGATTACAGAAATGTTACAACTTGGTTACAAAAAACGTTGACACTCTTTATCATGTTGTGTTATACTTGTATACGGGGAAAAACATAATAAGGAGTTACTTTATAATGAGTACATTGAAAACCAGCGTCAAGAGCAGGATAATCGCCGCTGCGGCTTGCATTGCCGTAGGTGCCGGCGCATCAGGTTATTTTGCTGTTGGCATTGGCGGAGATCAAGTTAATATTGGTGAAACGGATACTTCTTTCACCGCACAAGCTTCTAAAGAATCATCCGCAGAGAAAACACAGCAAGAAAAGACAGTTACTTATTCAATGTGGCAGCCAAAGCTTGCAGCAGCTCCTGCATCTGCTCAGACAAAAACTGTGACACAGCAGACCACTAAGCAGACCACAACGACTTCTGCAACAACAAAGGCAGCTGCAACCACAACGAAAGCAGTTACCACAAAAAAAGCGGTTACTACCACCAAAAAGGTGACAGCGGCTAAGCCGGTGACCACCACAAAGATCCAGGGCAATCCTGTTATTTACGATGTAGGCGGTTCGGTAAAGGAAAGGCTCAATTCTGTTAAGCCTGAGGAACTCAAGCCGACTATAACCGTAAGCGGCAATGAAAAGGCAGTGCTTGAAAAGTACATGAAGGCACTGGTAAATGATAAGATGACCAATTACGAGAAGGTGCTTACCTGCTATGACTATCTTATCAACCACACATATTATGCATACGGCGGCTGGAACAACCCGATGCAGTCTGTATTGGTAAGAGGTTTCGGCACCTGCACAGAGTATTCACACGTAATGTGTGCAATGCTGCGTTACATGGGCTTCAAAGCAAATACCGTATGGGGTCAGACCACACTTGCAGGCGGCGGATATGGCCAGCATATGTGGGTCGAGCTTACAATAAACGGCAATACTTACGTAGTTGACCCGCAGGTAGATGACAATATGTCCTACGGCGGAAGACTCTCACACAAGAGATTTGTCAAGCTTTATTCGGAAGTACCCGGACAGTATATCAGAGGATATACAGAGAAGTGGTAATCAGAAATAAGAGATAAGAGGTAAGATTTTGTGTCTTACCTCTTTTTTATTTGTCAGAAGATATGTTTACACCGCCGAAGTTTCAGCCTACGGTGCTTTGTTCAAGACTTTTTTTAAGCTCGCTTATATATGTCCTGCATATCTCACTTTTTGCGCTGTGCTTTTTTGTGATGTAGCCGATGTGCATTATGCTGTTGGGGTTCTCGCTGTCCTCTTTGTAGGGAACGACAACATATTCGTTTGAGCTGCCGTCCTTTGAAAGTATCCCCGAGCAAAGGGTGTATCCATTCAGGGTTCGCATAAGCTCGCCCATAGCCGCCCTGTCAGTAGCCCTGATAGAGCGTGGATAGTTGTTCTCGCTGAGTATCTCCTCGGCAAAAAGAAAGCCGTCGGTGCCGTCCTGCTCAAAGGAAAGACAGGGGTATTCGCCAAGCTGTTCAAGACTGAGCGAGGTCTGGTTTGCAAGGGGATGACCGCTGTACATATAAACATATGCGTGGCACTTTATAAGCTCTGTAAATTCAAGCTCGTACTCGTCAAGAAGCTTGCTTATAAGCTTGCGGTTGAGGTTGCTTATATAAAGCACGCCAATCTCGCTTTTAAGACTTCCCACATCTTTTATCACATTTTGCGTCTGGGTTTCACGTATGGCAAAATCAAACAAAAGGGTATCAAACTTCTTGACCGTGTTTATAAATGCGTTTACCGCAAAGGTGTAGTGCTGAGTCGATACACCGAATTTGCGCTTTTTTTCGCTGCCTGCGTAATTTTCGCACAAAAGCTCATACTGTCTGTAAAGCTGTGCAGCCTGGCGCAGAAAATCCTCACCCTCTGCGGTGGGTACAGCGCCTTTATGAGTCCGCAGGAAAATCTGTATGCCGATCTCGTTTTCAAGCTCACGCACGGCGCTTGTCAGCGTTGGCTGCGATATGCCAAGATGCTGTGCTGCCTTGTTCATGGAACCGTACTGTTTGACAGTCAGCGCATAGGATATCTGAATTAAAGTCAATACGACCGCCCCCTTCTTTATTTCTCGAAAATAGTATCACACTTGAAGTCGCTTGTCAAGAGAAAAGTGTATGTATTTTTCTGCCCGGGCAATGTGATTTTTTTATTATAGGTTATAAACTGGATTTATAGCAAAGCCGTTTTTTGATAACGATTTCTTATAATGCCCCATTTTTCCCTGCCCAAGAGCGCCCGCAAGCAGCTTTTATACCTTGAAAACCCTTTATTATAGGCAAAGACAACGTTATCATCTTTTGTATTCAGCCGCTTGTTCCGGCTGTTTTTTTCTGCGAAATTGACCGAAAACAAGTGAAAACATCGCCTGTGAGGAACGCTTGGTGATAACGATGTCACGTTTTTTTGTTGACCCACAGGCAGTTTTAGGCTACACTGAACACATCGCAGAAAAACGAAATCAAAAACCGAAAGGGAGTCATCTTATGGCAGAATTAAAATTTGACACAAAAAAGATCAAGGCAGGATATGATTCCAAGGACAACAACCTTGCGATCTCACCGCCGATCTATCAGACCACATCATATGATTTCAAAAACACACAGCACGCACAGAATCTTTTTGCCTACAAAGAGGCAGGCTATCTTTACACAAGGGTAGGCAACCCGACGGTCACATACTTTGCAGAAAGGGTTAAGGCTCTTGACGGCGCAAAGAACGCAGTCGCAGTAGGTTCGGGAATGGCAGCTATCAGCTATACGCTTTTGAACCTTGCTTCAAGGGGCGGAACGATACTTGCATCGCCTTATCTTTACGGCGGAACGATAGATGCCTTTGACAGACTTTTTCCTGAGTTTGGTATAAAGATAAAGCTCACCGATGCGGTGCTTGATCCACAAAAGCTTGAGGAGCAGATAACCGACGATGTAAAGGCTGTCTACGTTGAGTCTATAAGCAACCCAAATGCATATCTGCTTGATATTGATGAAATATCAAAGGTCGCACACAAGCACGGTGTACCGGTTGTAGTTGACAACACCCTTGCTACGCCTTATCTTTACAGACCCTTTGAGCATGGAGCAGATATAGTTGTTTACTCGGCAACAAAGGCGCTGACAGGTCACGGTAATATCATCGCAGGTCTTATACTTGACAGCGGCGATATGAGCCTTTACACAAAGGAAAAGTATCCCCAGTTCTATGAGCCGATAGTTATGCTCGGCGGCAAGTCCACCGCAGATATATTCCCCGATAATTTCTTTATCTTCCGTGCAACGCTTGTATACCTTAATCTGCTCGGCGCAGCCCTTTCACCCCAGGACGCATACCTTGGCATTATAGGTCTTGAAACACTTTCAGAGCGTGTGGCAAAGCAAAGCTCAAACGCTGCAAAGATAGCTGCATACCTTGAAAGCTCGCCTGCGGTGGAGTGGGTACGTCACCCCAGCCTTGCAAGCTACAAGTTCAAGGAGCTTGCAGACAAGCACCTTACCAATGGCGGCGGCGGAGTTCTCTCATTCGGTGTAAAGGGAACTCCTGAGCAGGAGGCAAAGTTCATCAACAGCATAAAGCTGTTCCACTACCATGTAAACCTTGGAGATGCACGTTCGCTGATAGTTGACTCACCAAATACCACCCACAGCGAGCTTAACGAGGATGAGCTGAAGCTTGCAGATATACCGCACAACCTTGTTCGTATATCCGCAGGTCTTGAGGACGCAGATGATCTTATTGCCGATCTTGAACAAGCTTTCACAGCCGCAGGTCTGCTGTGATAAGCAAACGAAGGGAAGTATGATGAAATGAGCTCAAGGAAAAATGAGAAAATAATGCTGCTTGTTCTTGCGGGACTTTTTGCAGCGATAATAACTGTATCGACCATGATGTTACGCATACCCACCCCGACAAAGGGATATATAAACCTTGGCGACTGCTTTGTGAACATTGCAGGCTGGCTGCTGGGACCTCTTTACGGCGGAGCAGCGGCAGGCATAGGCTCGTCCCTGTCGGATCTTTTTGCAGGATACACAGTGTATGTGATACCTACATTTATAATAAAGGCTCTTATGGCAGTCACGGCGTTTGCAGTATTCAAGGCTTTGAGCAAAAAACTTCCGACCCTTGTGGGCAGGATAATTTCTGCCATAGCAGCAGAGCTTGTGATGGTCGCAGGCTACGCAGTCTATGAGTCGTTTCTTTACGGCTCTGCGGCAACAGCGCTTACGGGCGTTGCAGGCAACATCCTCCAGGGCATCGGCGGAGTTTTGTTCGGTGTGCTGCTGTATGAAGGATTTATCGCAAGGATACCTGCGGTAAAAAGCCTTGTGTCAGCAAAGAAATGATTTGAGTAAAAAAGAGAAAAGGAAAGTGGTGCAGCGGTTGTCATAGTCACCCACGAGCTTTTTGTCCGTGACGGTGCGGATGTGTTGTATTTTGTGCACAATAAAAGTCTTGTGAGAGAAAAGGGGTAAATATGTTCATAAGAAAAGCTAAACAAAGCGACCTTGACCGGATCGCAGAGATCGAAAGCATCTGCTTTCCCCAAGGACAGGCGGCAGGCAGGGAAGCTTTCCGGGATCGCCTTTGTTCGTTCTCGGACTACTTTATGGTAATGTGCGATGAATATGGAAAGGTGGTTTCCTTTATAAACGGCTTTACGACCGATATACCCGATCTTACCGATGAAATGTATAAAAATGCATATATGCACGATAAAAATGGTACGTGGCAGATGGTGTTCGGATTGTGCACGCTCCCTGAATACAGGCAAAGAGGTTTTGCACAAAGGCTCCTTAAAGAGTTCATCAGGCAGGCAAGGCTTCAGGGAAGAAAGGGCGTTGTGCTGACCTGCAAGCAGCAGCTTATCACCTACTATGAAAAGTTCGGCTTTGTCAGCGAGGGAGTGAGCAGAAGCTCGTTTATCGGTGAAGTGCAGTGGTACCAGATGAGGCTTGTGCTGGGATAAAAATTAACATTTACGGTATTGACATAGTTATGATGATGTGATAATATCATAGTAATTTGATATGAAAACTATGTTGAAAGGAGCGGGCATCAGTGTCGTTGAAGGAAATTGCACAGATGACAGGAGTTTCCGTGTCTACCGTAGGCAGGATACTAAACGATCCAAAGCACAGATGCTCTGATGAGCAGGTGCGTAAAAGGGTCCTTGAGGCGGCTCGAGAGATAAACTATATCCCAAACGCAAATGCCAGAAATCTCAAATCGGGGGGCAGCCTGGGGGATAAGATATATTCTGTGAATATATTGCTCACAAGGTTTTCCAGCGAGACTGCCGATCCGTTTTATGACGAGCTTCTTATGCAGCTGGAAAAAGAACTGCGAAACAGCGGCTGCATAATTGCCAACGTGTGGCATAACGCAGAGTTTTCTGATGAAAGATCCGGCAGGGCGGATAATCTCTCTGCGCTTGTTGATTCGCTTTACGATGAAAATTCTCAAAAGCATGACGGGCTTATCATCATAGGGAAGGTCACAAGGCGTGGGCTGCGTGTGCTTAAAACCAAGGAAAAGAATATAGTTTCCATAAACCGCAACTCCACCAACTATGAGGTGGACGAGGTCCTTTGCGACGGCAAAAGGATAGCACGTGAGGCTGTGGCGTACCTTGCACGGCTGGGACATACAAAGATAGCCTATGTGGGCGACTGCCATAACGAATCCCGCTTTACAGGCTTTCAGGCGGCGCTTGCGGATATGCACCTTGCGCCGGACATCGACTATGTTTTTGATACCTCACCCAACGAGCATAACGGGCTTATGGCATACGACTATTTCAAATCACTTGCAGACCCGCCTACGGCTGTTTATTGTGCAAATGATATTCTCGCTGTGGGGATCATAAACGCCTTCGGAAAGCGCAGGCAAAAGCACTATCTGCCCTCTGTGATATCAAGTGACGATATAGATGCGGCTCAGTACACCAAGCCCATGCTGACAACGATATCACTGCCAAAGTCCGACATGGTGCGCTTTGCGCTGATGCTTCTGCTTGACAGGATAAAGGGCGGTCACAAGATCGTCTCACGCATTGAGCTTGAAGGCACTCTGATGATACGGGAAAGCTGCCGCAGTTACAGCGAAATAACTGAACCGGAGTATTATATCTGACATGGTGCGGTCAAACATGATAACGTTATCATTATAACAGGCGCAAAAGTCTGTTCAGCCTGCATTTTAGCGCACAAAGTCCCTGTTTCAAGCGTGATAACGTTATCACAATGTAAAACTGCTTAACGATGATTTAACATTTACGTTACCTTTTCTTCGGATGATCACCGCAAATAACGTATATTCACAAGGGGCAGACTGCCAGGTGTGATAACGTTATCACATATTGCGGTTGACTTATCCGAAGTTTTCATTTACAATAAAACCATACCAAACAGATAGGTAAAATATGAAAACGAAGGGAAGAATAGTTATGAGTTACAAAAGCATCGATACAGCCCTTATCCACGGCGGTATTTCCATAGATGAGCGCACAGGCGCAGTCAATGTCCCCATCTACCAGACATCCACCTTCAAACAGGACGGACTTGGAAAGATGAGAGGATACGAGTATTCAAGAACGGGAAATCCTACCCGTGAGGCACTTGAAAAGCTTATCGCTGAGCTTGAGGGAGGATATGCAGGCTTTGCATTTGCCAGCGGTCTTGCCGCTGAAACAGCGGTGCTGAGTCTTTTGCATTCAGGCGACAGGGTGCTTATCTCCTCAAACGTCTACGGGGGAACGTTCAGACTGCTGAATAACGTCTTTGACCACTTTAATATCACCTACACTATTTCTGATACCGAAAATCCCGAGGCTTTTGAAAATGATATTACGTTCGATGTAAAGGCGGTGCTTCTTGAAAGCCCGGCAAATCCCCTCATGACAGTTACGGATATAAGAAAGATCGCACATATAGCTCACGAACACGGTCTCTTGGTTATTGTGGATAACACCTTTATGACGCCCTACCTCCAAAGACCTATCACCCTTGGCGCAGATATCGTTGTCCACAGCGCAACAAAGTATCTTGGGGGACACAGCGACGTTGTGGCAGGACTTGCCATTGCAAAGACAAAAGAGCTTGCCGATAAGATCGCCTTTGTTCAGAACTCCACAGGGGGAGTTCTTCCACCCTTTGACAGTTTTTTGCTGATAAGAGGCATAAAAACCCTTGGAGTAAGGCTTGACAGACACGTGGAAAATGCGCTGGCTGCCGCAAACTTCCTCAGCAGTCACAGCGCAGTTAAGAGCGTGCATTATCCCGGGCTTGAAACAGACAAGGGCTACGAAATAAATAGGTCGCAGGCTAAAAACGGCGGCGTTATGATCTCTTTTGAGCTAAAAGACGGGTATGATATTAAAAAGTTCTTTGAGAGCCTTGAGCTTATCACCCTTGCGGAGAGCCTCGGGGGAGTTGAATCACTTGTGTGTCACCCATCAACAATGACACACGCATCTATTCCCGAGGAGATACGTAAAAAGGTCGGCATCACCGACGGACTTATAAGACTGTCCATAGGCATTGAAGATATAAACGATATACTTGAAGATCTTGAACAGGCGATAAACAGCTCAAAATTGTGAGGTAAGATATATGCTGTATGAAAATATGCATCAGCTCGTTGGCAATACGCCGCTTGTGGAGCTTGTGAATATGGGGGTCTCCCCCGAAGTACATATTTTTGCAAAACTTGAAATGTATAACCCTTCCGGAAGCGTTAAGGATCGTATCGGTAAGTATATGATAGAGTGCGCTGAAAAAGAGGGAAGGCTTAAAAAAGGCGGCACGATAATTGAAGCCACCGCAGGAAACACCGGACTTGGGATCGCATTCGCTGCACTTGGAAAAGGCTACAGGGTCATCTTCACAGTTCCCACAAAGTTTTCCGCAGAAAAGCAGGCGCTTCTTCGTGCGCTCGGAGCAGAGGTAATAAACACTCCGCGTGCAGAGGGAATGCTGGGCGCAGTAAGAAAGGCAGACGAGCTTCGCGAGCAGATACCCGGCGCTATCTCGCTTGAGCAGTTCAAAAACCCTGCCAATCCCCTTGCCCACTACGAAACCACAGGCAAGGAAATATGGGAGGATATCGGCGGAAAGGTAACACACATAGTGGCAGGTGCAGGAAGCGGCGGAACATATACGGGCATAGTCAGGTATATCAAACAGCAGGACCCGGCCGTTCAGGGTGTACTTGCGGACCCGGAGGGTTCGACTATCGGCGGCGGAGAGCACTTTGACTACAACATTGAAGGAATAGGAAATGATTTTATACCCGATACAATGGATATCAGTCTTGTGGATAAGGTCGTCAAGGTCAATGACCGGGAGGCATTTGCCACCGTGCGTGACCTTGCCCGCAACGAGGGGATAATCGCAGGTTCTTCGTCAGGTGCTGCAATGGCAGCGGCTTTGAAGCTTGCAAAAACACTTGACAGGGGAAACATTGTCGTTGTATTTCCCGACCGGGGAGACAGATATTTCAGCACGGGATTATTTGGATGACGGTGATATAATGATCTATCTGATAGCATTTGCAAGCTCTGATGGAGTTAATATTGACAGACATTTCGGAAATGCGGAAAAGTTTTATATTGTAAAGCTTGATACCCGGAAGCTTGACGGGGATATAGTCGAACAAAAAACTGTATCACCTGCCTGCATGGGAGGAATACATGAGATCTCAGGGTTTGATGGGGTACTTGAAGCCCTTGGAGGTGTAAGCGCCATTGTTGCACAGCGAATTGGAAACGGCGCACGGGAGTATGTTACACAAAAGGGGATCGCTGTATATCAGATGCCGCTTCAGATCGAACAGGCTTTGTGTCTGCTTATGGAAGAAAAACAATGGGAGGTTGACAAATGGCTATCTCATACGAAGAATTGACAACAAAGCATCCATGCTTTGCCAGAGGAGATAAAAACGGCAGCGGACGGATACATCTTCCTATAAGCCCGAGCTGTAATATTGAGTGTAAATTCTGTGAGCGCAGCTTTAACAGCTACGAGGTGCGGCCGGGCGTTAGCAGAACGGTCATCACACCCCACGAGGCGATAGATGCCATATGCAGAGCTTTGCAGTTGTGCCCCGATATAAAGGTGGCAGGTATCGCAGGCCCGGGAGATACTCTTGCAAGCCCTTTTGCCCTGGAAACTTTCAGACTTATAAAAAAAGAGTTCCCGGAGCTTGTAAAGTGCATGAGCACCAACGGACTTTTGCTTGCCGAAAAGGCACAGGAGGTCATTGATGTGGGGATAGACTCGCTGACAGTCACAGTCAATGCAGTCGATCCGCTGATCGAGGCGCAGCTCAACGACGGGATCGTTTGGCACGGTGAGCATATAACGGGTATTGAAGCAGCACAGATACTTATCCAGCAGCAGCTAAAGGGCATCGAGCTTGTAAGCGATGCCGGATTGACCGTTAAGGTGAACACAGTTCTTGTTCCCGGTATAAATGACGGACATATTGAAAAGATAGCGATGACCGTTGCAGAAAAAGGGGCAAGCATATATAACATCATTCCGCTTATACCCCAGCACAAGCTCAAAGAATGCCGTGAACCGGACTGCATGGAGATTGAAAGGGCGATACTCATAGCATCAAAGCACATAGATGTTTTCAGGCATTGTCAGAGATGCCGTGCAGATGCGGTGGGGATCCCCGGCGGTGAGGACTTTGGAGACAGGGTCTACCTTGATCTGCAAAGGCTTTCAAAAAAGGATACATTTTCACATGGTTAATATAAGATATGGAGGAAAGTAACATGGCTAAAGAATTAAGGCAGATCGCAATTTACGGAAAGGGCGGCATCGGTAAATCCACCACCACCCAGAACCTTACAGCAGGACTTGTGGAGAGAGGAAATCATGTAATGGTGGTGGGGTGTGACCCTAAGGCTGACTCAACAAGACTTCTCCTGGGCGGACTTCACCAAAAGACGGTACTTGACACACTCAGAGATCAGGGAGAGGACGAGATCGAGCTTGACTCTATCCTCAAGGAAGGCTTTATGGGCACAAAGTGTGTTGAATCGGGTGGACCGGAACCGGGCGTAGGCTGTGCAGGGCGTGGTATCATCACATCCATCGGACTGCTTGAAAGACTTGGTGCGTACACAGAGGACCTTGACTATGTGTTCTACGATGTCCTTGGAGATGTTGTCTGCGGCGGCTTTGCAATGCCCATACGTGAGGGCAAGGCAAAGGAGATCTATATAGTTGCCAGCGGTGAGATGATGGCGCTTTATGCGGCAAACAATATCTCAAAGGGTATTGCAAGATACGCTCGTCAGGGCGGCGTAAGGCTTGGCGGCATCATCTGCAACAGCAGAAATGTTGACCGTGAGGCTGAACTTGTAAGAGCATTTGCTAAAGAGCTTGGAACACAGATGATCCACTTTGTTCCCCGTGATAACGATGTACAGCGTGCAGAGATAAGGAAAAAGACTGTTATACAGCATTTCCCTCAGTCACGCCAGGCAGACGAATACAGGGCGCTTGCGGAAAAAATAGAGCAAAACGATATGTTTGTTATCCCCAAGCCTATGACACAGGAAAGACTTGAAGAGATACTTTTTGAGTACGGACTTATGGAAAATATCGAGGACGATTACAGGATCTGATAGGAGAGTGCTTTATGAGTAAAGTCAATTTAGATATACCCGAGGTGGAAATAAGGGAGATACGTCTTGGCTCCATAACGGGATTTCAGGGAACTGCCAAAGAGCTTGTTTCAGCCTGCTCCGGCTGCGGGAAATTAAAGGACAAGAACCGTTCGTTCAGCCAGTGCCTTGGCTGCGGAACGTCAAATGCCGCTTGTACGCTGACGCTTATCCAGGACGCAGCGATAATATCCCACGGACCTGTGGGCTGCTCCACCTGTCTGCACGAGTTTGCTTTTACATATCGTGTGAACGCTTATCTGAGACAGCTTGAACACCCCACACAAAGAAAGATATTCTCCTCCAACCTTGAAGAAAAGGACACCATTTACGGAGGCGCTAAAAAACTTGAATCTGCCATCCGTGAGGTTTTCAAAAGAGCAAAGCCAAAGGCTATCTTTGTGATAACCACCTGTGCGGCAGGCATTATCGGTGACGATGTGGAAAGCGTGACCAACGCCGCACAAAAGGAGCTTGGTATACCCGTTGTGGCAGTTTTCTGCGAGGGCTTCCGTTCAAAGATGTGGACATCGGGTTTTGATGCAGGCTATCACGGCATTGCAAGAAAAATAATCAAGCCCGCAAGACAAAAGAGGAACATCATCAACGTTATAAACTTCTGGGGAAGCGACATCTTCCGTGAGTGGTTTGCAGAGTTTGGGTATGAACCAAATTACATCACCCCCTTTGCGACCGTTGACAGCCTTAGTTATTCCAGCGAGGCGGCGCTTACGGTGCAGGCTTGCTCAACGCTGGGCAGCTATCTGGGTGCGGCACTGGAACAGTCCTTCGGTGTGCCGGAGATAAGGAACTCTCCGCCATACGGAATAGTTCAGACAGACCGCTGGTTCAGAGAGCTTGGTCAGATAATCGGCAAGGAAAAAGAGGTGGAAGAGTTCCTTGTCCGCAAAAAGAAGGAGTATATGCCAAAGATAGAGGCGCTGCGTGAAAAGCTCAAAGGCAAGACTGCATACGTTACAGCAGGCGCATCTCACGGACACTCTCTTCTTGCTCTTCTTAAAGAGCTTGGCATGGAGCCGAGAGGAGCGGCTATATTCCACCACGACCCAAAGTATGATAACGAGGACGAGCGTGCGGATACTCTCAAACACACCGTTGAGGATTATGGTGATGTGGAAAACTACAACGTCTGCAACAAGCAGGAGTTTGAGCTTGTCAACGTGCTCCATAAGATCAAGCCCGATATACTCCTTGCACGTCACGGTGGAATGACCTTGTGGGGCGCAAAGCTCGGCATACCCTCACTTCTTGTGGGTGACGAGCATTTCGGAATGGGCTACGAGGGACTTGTTAATTACGGTGATCGTATACTTGAAACTATCGACAACGATGAGTTTGTAAAGAACCTTGCAAAGCATTCGTCAAATCCATATACAGATTGGTGGCTTCAGCAGGAGCCTTACACATTCTTGGGAAAGTAAAGGAGAATTCATATGGCAGGATTGATTGAACAGGAGAGATATACCTGTGCGATAGGAGCTTTGCAAACGGTGGTCGCCATACCCCGTGCAGTTCCAATACTTCATTCGGGACCCGGCTGCGGAGTGATGATAAAGGGCTTTTTTGAGCGCTCGGCAGGGTATGCAGGGGGAGAGACCGCACCCTGTACAAATTTCAGCGAGAAAGAGGTCGTTTTCGGCGGAACGGACAGACTTCGCAATATTATAAAAAACACCTACAAGGTGCTTGATACCGATCTTCAGGTGGTAGTTACCGGCTGTACCGCAGGCATTGTGGGAGATGATGTGGCAAGCGTTACAGATGAATTTCTCTACGAGGAGGACAGACCCATTGTCCACGTTGAAACTTCCGGTTTCAAATCCAACAACTATGTTTCCCACTCGGCTGTGGTAAATGCAATAATTGACCAGTACGTAAGCAGATTTGAAGATCAGAATCCATCACGCTCTGAGAAAAACCTGGTGAACCTTATTGCATCTATCCCTTACCAGGATCAGTTCTGGAAAGGGAATCTCAAAGAGTATAAGCGGCTGCTTGAAGGATTGGGACTTAAAGTCAATATCCTTTTCGGACCGCACAGCGGCGGCGTAAAGGAGTGGCAGACTATCCCCAAGGCAAACTTTAACGTCTTTGTTTCCCCCTGGTACGGCGAGCCTATAGTCAAAAATCTGCAAAGGCGCTACGGTCAGCCTTACTATCAGTTCGGTTATATGCCCATCGGTGCAAACGAAACAACTAAGTTTTTGAACGGCGTTGTTGATTTCGCACTTGAAAACGGCGCACAGATCGACGAGAAAAAGGCAAGGGCATTCATCACTGAGGAGGAAAAGGCATACTACGAGGAGATAGACAATCTGGCAACATTTCTTCTTGAATTCCGTTACGGTCTGCCAAGCTATGTGCATATCCTTCACGATGCAGGATATGTGACCGGACTGACAAAATTTCTTCTGCACGAAACCGGACTTGTCCCCAAGGAGCAGTTTATTGTTGACAATGTTCCGGCAAAGTATCAGCAGCAGATCTTGGCAGACATCAAGTCTGCATCAGACAAGCGTGAGATACCTGTGTACTTTGACCCTGACGCAGGTGCAATGCAGGATATTATCCGAGGGCTTGACCACAAGGGCAGGGGACTTATCCTGGGAAGCGGCTGGGACAAAGAGCTTGCCGCTGAGATAGATGCAGATTTTCTTTCTATTGCCTGTCCCACACCGTACCGTATCGTGCTGACCACAAACTATGTTGGTTATTCCGGCGGTCTGCGTGTTATCGAGGATATCTACAATACAGCATTAGCTTCATATAAATAACGTAAAAAGCTGCCGTTTTATCCGGCAGCTTGCCCTTTAAAGGAGGGGATATTATGGCAAGGATCGCAGCTGCAACAAGCGACGGCTTTACGGTAAACGAGCATTTCGGTCACGCAAAGTTTTTCCGTGTGTATGATCTGGGTGAAAAGGATCATACCTTTGTAGAAATACGTGATGCGGTGGCTGTCTGTCAGCACAGCCTCGGACACGATACCACACGTTTTGATAAGATAATTGAATTGCTCTCAGACTGTGATGCGGTGCTGGTGCAAAAGATCGGAGAGGGTGCGGCGGCTTACCTTATCTCAAAAGGCGTAAGGGTCTTTGAGGTCAGCGGAAGCATTGATGCGGTACTTAAAAAGTTCATTGAGAACGGAATACTTTAAAAAAAGAGCACTGCTTTAGTTTAGCAGTGCTCTTGATGTTTTGTCAGAACTCGTATGGGGTTATCTGATATACAAAGTAGTTCAGCCAGTTGGTGAACAGAAGGTTTGATGCGCTCAGCCAGCGGCTCACAGGTTCTTTATCCGGGTCGTCGTCAGGGAAATAGTTTTTCGGCACATCAGGCGAAAGCCCCTTGTCGGTATCACGGATATATTCTTCTGAAAGCCTGTAAAGGTCATACTCGGGATGACCGTTGACGAACACATTGCCTTTGTTATCTGTGATGATATAAACACCTGTCTGGTCAGACTCGGCTATAATGGTCAGATCATCGTTGCTGAGTATATCATCTTTATTCAGACCTGTATATCTCGAATGAGGCGCATAAAAGTTTTTGTCGATCCCTCGCATAAGCTCGCTTTGCGGATCAGTTATGGTGTGACTGAACACTCCTGAAAGCTTTTTGTCAAGCTCTGATTTGCGTACACCGTAATGATAGTACAGTCCTGCCTGAGCTCCCCAGCACAAATAAAGCGTCGAGGTAACGTGAAGCGCTGCCCATTCAAATATAGCACTCAGCTCTCCCCAGTAGTCAACATCTTCGTACTCCAGCTTTTCTACTGGTGCGCCTGTAACGATCAATCCGTCAAAGTACTTGTTTTCTATCTGATAAAACGGCTGATAGTTGTTGAGAAGATATGATGCCGGGGTGTTTTTGTACTGATGTGTTACGAGCCTGATAAATGTCACCTCTATCTGCAAAGGTGAATTGGAAAGCAGTCTTAAAAGCTGCAATTCGGTGTTTTGCTTATCCGGCATCAGGTTCAGTACAGCGATCTTGAGCTGACGTATATCCTGATGCTGCGCACGTTCCTCAGTCATTGCAAATATATTTTCTTTTTTCAGCTTCTCAATGACCGGTAAGGTCTCTTTCAATCTTAATGGCATATTTCCTTCCTCCCTTGACTAAATGTAGTACATATAGTTTTGCTCTTCAGCAAGACCCTGTTTGTATTCTTTTATAAGATCATCAAGTGTCATCTTTTCGATGAAACGCAGCATATTGCTGTTGAGATTTGACCACAGACAGTTATTTACAGATTCACGTATCCCATCGGAGTGCCCGTCACATTTTTCATATGTATTTGCAAGGATATTGTTGTCAAGGGTATTGAGGATATCGCAAAGCAGTATCTTGTTTGCAGGACGTGAAAGCCGGTATCCGCCGTAAATGCCTTTATGTGACCTTACAAACTTCCCCTGACGCAAAACAAGAAGTATCTGTTCAAGGTATTTTTGAGAGATGTTCTGCCGCCGGGCTATATCCGAGGAACGAACAGCCGTCCCGTCCTCGGAATGGATACCTATATCAGTCAGCGCAACAATACCCAGCTCAACTTTTGTATTTATCTTCATTCCGCCCTTTCTCCCCTTAATATATTTATTTCTTTTGTTCAAGTATCTTTTCCATGGTGTTCCAGCTGAGCAGTGCACATTTCACTCTGGCAGGCATTTTTGAAACGCTGTGCAAAGCGCCTGCCTCTTCAAGCTCGTCGATCTCTTCGTCGGAAGCCTCGCCGGATATCATCTTTCTGAAAAGATCTGTGTAGTGCCTTGCCTCGTCAAGAGTTTTCCCTATAATAAGTTCAAGCATTATATCCGCACTTGCCTGTGAGACTGCACACCCTATACCGGTAAAGGAACCGTCTGCGATAATGCCATCGTGAATGTCAAGATTAAGGGATATGTTATCTCCGCAGGTGGGATTCAATCCCTTGCAGCAGTCGGTCGCACATTCAAGCTCATGCTTGTGCAGCGGGTGCAGATTGTGATCGGCAAGGACCTCTCCGTAAAAGCTGTCAGTTGTCATAGCCCATTCTCCTTCTTATTGAACCCAGTGTTTGTATAAACCTTGTTATATCCTGTTCATCGTTATAAAATGCAAGACTCATTCTTGCTGTTGACTGTACATCAAGATACTGGTGCAGCGGCTGTGCACAGTGATGACCGGCTCGTATGGCAATGTTGTCTGCATCAAATATGGCTGCGATGTCGTGAGGATGAACACCGTCTATGGTAAATGTCAATATCCCGTGGTGATCTTCCGGATCGTTTGCACCTATTATATTTACGTGGGGGATCTTTTTCATCTCATCAAAAGCCAGTGCTGTAAGCTGATCTTCACGCTCTTGAATGGTTTTAAACCCGATCTCTTTTATATAGTCTATTGCAGCAGCAAGTCCGGCAGCACCGCCGGCGTTGACTGTGCCTGCCTCAAACTTGTGAGGAAGCTCTGCATAGGTGGCATCTTCACGGGTGACATATTCGATCATCTCGCCGCCTGAAAGAAACGGCGGCATTTTTTCAAGTATTTCCTGCCGTGCATAAAGCACACCGATCCCCATGGGAGCAAGCATTTTGTGACCGGAAAAAGCAAGAAAATCAACGTTAAGCTCTTTCACGTCAATAGGAATATGCGCCGCACTCTGTGCAGCATCGCAGACGATGAGCGTGCCGTTTTTATGGGCAATGCCTGCAAATTCCTTTATTGGATTGAGCCTGCCGAAAATGTTAGATATCTGTGCGATGGCAAAAAGCTTGGTGCGTGGGGTGAGAGCTTTTTCAAGATCCTTTGCTGTGTATTTTCCGCTTTTGTCACATTCAAGAAATTTCAGGACCGCTCCCTTTTGCTTTGCAAGTATCTGCCAGGGCAAAAGGTTTGAATGGTGTTCGCTTATGCCTACAAGTATTTCGTCACCCTGGTCAATATTTGCCGATCCCCAGCTGAATGCGATCAGGTTCAGACTTTCGGTGGCATTTCGTGTAAAGATTATCTCTTTTGTGTTGTTTGCACCGATAAATTCCTTTACACTTTTACGGGCGTTCTCGTAGACCTCTGTTGCTTTTACGCTAAGCTCGTAAAGCCCTCTCAGAGGGTTGGCGTTTTGCTCGATGTAATACTCCGCCAGGGTGTCTATGACCCTTTTGGGTTTTTGCTGGGTCGCCGAATTATCAAGGTAAACAAGATCTTTGTATTTATTAAAAACAGGGAAGTTTTCTTTGCCTAAAAGAGAGTTACTCATTTTTATTACCTCGTCCGATCTTATTGTATATGCGCTGGCGGATCTGTTCATCTGAAATAGTATCCACTATCTGTGCGATCTTTGAAAATGCCATAAGCTGTACGATCTTTTCCTCCGGCAAGCCTCTTGACTGCATATAGAAAATATGCTGCTCATCAACTCGTCCGATAGATGCGCCGTGGCTGCCCTGAACATCCTCCTCAGCACAAAGTATCAACGGGACAGTTTTGTTTTTCACCTTTTCACCGATAAGCAAAACATCCTCGTTTTCAGCGCCCACCGCACCGCAGCAGTCTTTGGCAAAGTCGATGGTACCCTTAAAGATCTTTTCGGAGCTGCCGTTCATAACGCCCTTTGCAGTTATCTGCGAATTGGTTTTTCTTCCAAGATGATCTGCCAAAAGATTTATGTCCAGCTTATCACTGCCGCCGAGAAGATAGCCGATGTTAGCTGTAAATACTGATTTTCTGCCGTCGAGGGTGGCGTTTATATCGCTTAGTGCGTCACCCGGCTCAAGAAAGATCTGTATCAGCTCAAATCTTGCATCGTCGCTAAGCTTTGCATCAATCATTGCCACTGTTTGTGCCTTGCCTTCAAAAACCTGCACCAGTGTGACAGCGGAGCCGGTTTCCGCCTTGACAGTTGTACGGATACTTGCTTTATTCGTGGGGTCTATAAACATTACAGCCCTTTTGATCTCACCGCTTCGTGCTGTGATCTCAAAAGCTGTGCTTTGCAAAACCTCCGACTCGCTTTTTTCTTCGTCAAGCGTGACAGTTTTTATGTCAGACGCATCAGTTTCTCTTTGTGTATCGTTCACTCCCAGCCAGGAAAAGGTGGGGACGGGAAGTTTGTTTAGTTTTATCATACTCATTTTTATCACCCTATGCTTCCATGCATTTCAAGTCCGATGAGGTTGTTCATCTCCATGGCATATTCAAGGGGAAGCTCCTTTGAAACGTTGTCTGCAAAACCTCTGACTATCATAGCTTTTGCCTCTTGCTCGCTCATTCCTCTGCTCATGAGATAAAACACAGACTCATCGCTTATGCGGCCTATCTTAGCCTCGTGTCCGATGTCTGCAAACTTTGTGCGTATGTCCATTGCCGGCACCGTGTCTGAACGTGAAATGCTGTCCAGCATAAGCGATTCGCAGCTTACTGAGCTTTTGCTGCCGTGGGCCTCCGGCTTGACCACGACTGCACTTCTGAAGGTGCTTATTCCGCCTGATTTGCTAATGGACTTGGTGTTCATATAGGATGAAGTATTCGGTGCATTGTGGACCATTTTTGCACCTGTATCAAGGTTTTGCCCCTCGCCTGCAAAGGTTATGCCTGTGAACTCTGCACGGGCACCCTCGCCGTTGAGAATGCTCATGGGATACAGATACGAAACGTGGGAGCCAAAGCTGCCGGATACCCACTCTATCTTTCCCCCCTGAGAAACAAGCGCACGCTTGGTGTTAAGGTTGTACATATTCTTTGACCAGTTCTCGATGGTGGAATAGCGCAGCGTTGCGTTTTTGCCCACATAAAGCTCCACGCAGCCTGCGTGCAGACCTGCCTCGTAATACTTCGGGGCAGAGCACCCTTCGATGAAATGCAGATAGGAGTCTTCTTCCAGGATTATCAAAGTGTGTTCAAACTGTCCTGCACCTTTTGCGTTGAGCCTGAAATAGGATTGCAGGGGTATATCAAGCCTTACACCCTTTGGAACATACACAAACGATCCCCCCGACCATACCGCACCGTGGAGCGCCGCAAACTTGTGGTCTGTGGGAGGGACCAGCTTCATAAAGTGAGATCTTATCATCTCAGCGTAACGCTCATCATGCATTGCGCTTTCAAGGTCGGTGTAAACTACTCCCGACTGTGCGACCTCTTTTCTTACATTGTGATAAACAAGCTCGCTGTCATACTGTGCCCCCACACCTGCAAGCGATTCTCTCTCCGCTTGGGGTATGCCAAGGTTTTCAAAGGTCTTTTTTATATCCTCGGGAACATCGTTCCAGTCTGTGTTCATGCGGCTTTTCTGCCTTATGTATGTGATTATCCTGTCAACGTTAAGTTCGTCTATGGACGGTCCCCAGTTGACCATTTTTATCTTATTGTATATATCCAGCGAGTGCAGACGCAGATCTCTCATCCATTCCGGGTCGCCCTTTTCCTGTGAGATCTCTCTGACTATTTCCTCTGTAAGGCCGCTGCCAAGGAAGCTGCTTTCGTCCTCATCAAATCTGAAATCATAGAGTGAACGGTCGATGTCCGCAACATATGTTTTTTCCCCCATCATCTCACTCCTTGTCGGTATATTTGTCAAATCCGTTTTTGATAACATCATCAACAAGCTCAGCGGGGCCGTCACAAACTATCTTTCCACCTGAGAGAATGTGGGTCTTGTCAACGGTTAGCGACTCAAGTATTTTTGTGTTGTGGGTAATGATAAGAAGAGATCCGCCTGTGCGGTTCTTGTATTCGTTTATCCCCTTTGAGACTGTTTTAACAGCATCAACATCAAGCCCGGAGTCTGTTTCGTCAAGTATTGCAAGCTTTGGTTCAAGGATCAGCAGCTGAAGGATCTCGGCTTTCTTTTTCTCGCCCCCTGAAAAGCCCACGTTAAGATCCCGCTGTGCATATGAGCTGTCCATATCCACAAGCTCCATTGCGGCTTTAATCTTCTTTTTGAAATCCCACAGCTTCATATGTTTGCCGCTTATCTGCTCCAGTGAGTTGCGTAAAAATTCCGAAAGGGTTATCCCGGGTATCTCAACAGGGTTCTGAAACGAAAGAAAGATGCCCCTTTTTGCCCTTTCGTATGCAGATTCGTTAGTTATATCCGCACCGTCAAAAAGTATCTTACCGTCTGTGACAGTATACTCAGGGCTTCCCATTATCGCAAGTCCCAGAGTTGATTTTCCCGCACCGTTATGACCCATAAGAACATGAGTGCTGCCTTTTTCCATACCCAGTGAAACACCGTGCAGCAAGGGCTTGTCCTCCGCACTTACGCAAAGGTCTGTTATAGTTAATATCTGTGACATATTTATCCTCCCGAGTCTATTAAGTATAGTATGTTAATTATAATCCTACCGTTACAGTATGTAATAAACACATTGTAGCATTTATTACCTACCAAGTCAATAGGAAATAAGCGAATTTATAATATCCTACAATATAGGTAGGTTAATATAGCTTATGTTTGTACAACATTTCCTATTGACTTTGTAGGAAATATGGGTTATACTTAAAACATACCAATCCGATAGGAAATAGATATTATACACACGAAGGAGTGCTGATAATGACACTTATTTTTACAGTACTTATCCGCAGCAATTACCGCTATGGACGAATGCATTATAAATGTACGGGATAATAATAAGAAATAATAACATATCACAAACACTGTAAATAAAGGAGTAAATATTATGAGCAATTATAGATTTGAAACATTACAGCTTCACGTTGGACAGGAGCAGGCAGACCCTGCAACAGATTCAAGGGCAGTGCCTATTTATCAGACCACATCTTATGTTTTCCACAATTCCGAGCATGCAGCAGCACGTTTCGGACTTACAGACGCAGGCAACATCTACGGCAGACTTACAAACTCCACTCAGGATGTACTTGAAAAAAGGGTCGCAGCACTTGAGGGCGGTGTCGCAGCACTTGCGGTAGCATCAGGCGCAGCAGCTATCACATACGCTATACAGGCACTTGCAGGCAAGGGTGAACATATCGTTGCACAAAAGACTATCTACGGCGGAAGCTACAACCTGCTTGCACATACACTTCCCATCTATGGGGTACAGACCACTTTTGTGGATATCCATGCACTTGACCAGGTAAGGGCAGCTATAAAGCCTGAGACAAAGGCGATATTCATCGAGACCCTCGGCAATCCAAACAGCGATATCCCCGACATTGAGGCGCTGAGCAAGATCGCACACGAGCACAACATTCCTCTTGTGATCGACAACACGTTCGGCACACCGTTCCTTATCAAGCCTATCGAGCTTGGGGCAGATATAGTTGTACACTCTGCAACAAAGTTCCTGGGCGGTCACGGAACCACCCTGGGAGGCATTATTGTTGACTCGGGCAAGTTCAACTGGTCGCCTGAGAAGTTCCCCGGCATCGCAGCACCAAATCCAAGCTATCACGGCGTTTCATTTACCGCAGCAGCAGGTCCAGCAGCATTTGTAACTTATATCAGAGCTATCCTTCTACGTGACACAGGTGCAGCGATCTCACCGTTCAATGCGTTTTTGCTTTTACAGGGAATAGAGACCCTTTCACTCAGACTCGAGCGTCATGCGGAGAATACAAAGAAGGTCGTTGAATATCTGGCATCACATCCCCTGGTGGAAAAGGTGAACCACCCGTCACTTCCTGACCACCCACAGCATGAGCTTTACAATAAGTATTTCAAAAACGGAGGCGGCTCCATATTTACCTTTGACATCAAGGGCGGAAAAGAAGAGGCATGGAAGTTTATAGACGCACTTAAAATTTTCTCGCTGCTTGCAAACGTTGCCGATGTTAAGTCGCTGGTGATCCACCCTGCATCAACAACACATTCACAGCTTTCCGAAAGCGAGCTGACAGATGCAGGCATCAATCAGAATACTATCAGACTTTCCATCGGTACAGAGCATATTGACGATATTATTGCAGACCTTGAAAATGGTTTTGCAGCTATTAAATAAAAAGGAGAGATTCTTATGGCTAACATCTACAAGGGAACACTTGGTCTTATCGGAAACACCCCACTGGTTGAGGTGGTAAATGTTGAAAACGAACTCAAGCTTGAAGCAACTGTACTTGCGAAACTTGAATATTTCAATCCTGCCGGGAGCGTAAAGGACAGGATCGCCAAAGCAATGATCGAAAAGGCGGAGCAGAACGGACTTCTCAAAAAAGGTTCTGTTATCATCGAGCCTACCTCTGGAAACACAGGTATCGGACTTGCGTCCATCGCCGCAGCAAAAGGTTATCGCATTATAATAACAATGCCTGAAACCATGAGCGTTGAACGCCGAAATATTCTTCGTTCATACGGCGCAGAGATCGTATTGACAGACGGCGCAAAGGGTATGAAAGGCGCAATCGCCAAGGCAGAGGAGCTTTCAAAGGAAATTGAAAACAGCTTTATCCCCGGTCAGTTTGTAAATCCTGCAAATCCTGAGATCCATAAAAACACGACCGGCCCGGAGATATGGAACGATACCGATGGAAAGGTGGATATCTTTATTGCAGGTGTTGGTACAGGCGGAACAGTAAGCGGAGTAGGTGCGTTCCTCAAAGGAAAAAATCCTGATGTGAAGGTCGTAGCGGTTGAGCCGGAAAGCTCACCTGTGCTTTCCAAAGGTACAGCCGGAGCGCATAAAATACAGGGTATCGGTGCCGGTTTTGTACCGGAGGTACTTGATACAGAGATCTACGACGAGGTATTTGTTGTATCAAACGATGATGCTTTTGCAAAAGCAAAGCTGCTTGCTAAAAAAGAGGGTATCTCGGTGGGCATTTCCTCCGGTGCAGCTCTTCACGCAGCTATCGAGCTTGCGCAGCGTCCTGAAAACAAGGGCAAAACCATCGTGGCGCT
>Ga0256404_1001566_pt1 | contig 54566 bp, 61 predicted proteins | sample RumenRJG_01DNA_FD_185990 | JGI IMG/M metagenome (GOLD analysis project Ga0256404, IMG submission 185990) | Bovine rumen microbial communities from Lethbridge, Alberta, Canada - RJG_01 | ecosystem: Host-associated > Mammals > Digestive system > Stomach > Rumen | place: Canada: Alberta | collected... | reverse complement strand
CAGAGTTTATCACAACCACCATATTACCTCTACGATCATTGATAGCCTGACCGCTTCCACCTATGAACAACTCTTTTATAGCAACTTTACGGTCTAATGATACCTGAATTGCCAAGTACGTGATGCCGAAACCTCCTTGTCCCAGCACTCGCTCTATTCGATATTTTCCACCCTGCAAGGTGGTGTTTGGTTGTAGGTTTTGCATGAATATTGTTATCAATTATCAAAGAACAAGGTTTTAACCCACCCAGAAACGAATAAGCCAATACCACCAATTGCACAAAGCAACCAGTGCTCTGTAAATATCCCTACAATGATCAGGACACCTAAAATGATGCACCAAACAATATACCCTATTTCAGAATCTCCAGATTGAGAAGATGAAGAATTGGAAGTGGTAGTAGAATAAGATTGAGAAACTACAGTCGTTTCATGTCCACCTCTATCTATGATTGTACTTTCGTCCTCACTCAAATTGTTGGTGTAGCTTGAATTCTGATTTGTTTGTTGTTCTATATACTGCAAGGCTTTCTTGGCATCTTCATGTCCCTGTTCAGCTGCTTTTTGGAACCAGTTTTTAGCTTTAACATTATTGACAGCCACCCCCAAACCATTCATGAAACATATGCCTAAATTATACTGAGCAATTGCTAATCCTTGCTTTGCAGCCTTTCTAATCCACATAAATGCTTTATAGTAATCCTTTATAACGCCAGTTCCTTCTGAATAGCATACCCCTAAAAGGTACTGACCGTCTGGATCATCTTGCTCTGCTGCTTTTTCAAACCACTCAAATGCTTTTTTATCATCCTCAGGGACTCCGTCACCTGCCAAATAGCATTTTCCAAGATTAGTTTGAGCAGAAGCGAGCCCCTGTTCGGCAGCCATACGGAAGTAGTAGGCAGCATCAGACTGATGCTCTTCTCCAGCAATCCCCATATGGTACATGATACCTACCAATAGTTGCGCGTCAGCATTTCCAGAATTTGCAATACCTCGAACAGTTTCCAAGCCTTTTTGGTTGTCAGAGTTTATTAGTGAGACCATCTCTTCTACGGTCATGTTATTATCCACCTTACCACCTTCGCTGATAACTGTTCCATCATTTCGATCTTTCAAAATCTTATTTTGTTCTTTTACAAGATTATCCAGTTCTTCAGCATCTTCATCTGTAGCTTCTTCTTCGCTCCTTCCGCTAAAATCAAATAACCAACCTAATTGTTGTAAGATTGCGACAACAATACAGTCGTGAGTCATTGGATAGCCTTCTACATCGGCTCCAAATAAATCTTTTATTTCTTTCTGAATTACATCAATTTGTTTTTTTGTCGCTCCTATATCCTTAACAAAATCTATGTCTTCGCCTTTCGTCTTAACGATTTCTCTATTGAAAACTTCTTTTGCAATAGAGATAACACCAATGCTGACGAAATCAACATAGTATTTTTGCTTCACATCTTCAGCCTTCTGTGGCCTATCTTTGCGTCTGGGCTGCATCATCCAGTTTATCATCTTATACATCAAGCCCAGATTACTCTCAGGAAGATCATCTTCTTTGAATTCTTCTATATCAAATTCTAATGGACTCTTCCCGGTTAGCAAATTAAATATTGTTGCACCAACAGCATACAGATCGGTCCAAGGACCAAATTGGTTGAAAAGCATACCAGTTTGTTCCGCTGGAGCATAGCCTGGAGTGAAATATAAAGCTGTTGAGGTCATTTCACTTGGCGTAATCTGCTTACTGGCTCCAAAGTCAATCAACACAACAGTCTTGTCAATTAGCATGATGTTGGCTGGCTTTATGTCTAAATGCCATATTTGGTACTTGTGTATTTCAGATAAAGCATCTAGTAGTTGTGGGAGGATATCCATAACTTCTGATTCCGTCAATGGATGCCCCTCTCGTTTCATCTTTGTAGCCAAAGACTCTCCTTCAAGATAATCCATGACGTAATACACGGTATTGTTCTCTTCGAACAAGTCATAGACCTTCACAATGTGCTCATTGTCCAATGACATTATGCGCTTGGCCTCCTTCTTGAACTTCTCTTTTTGTTTCTCATACAAAGAGTCATTTACAGAGTTGGAAACTCGAATGAAGTTTTCGACTCTTTCATTTACGCCGTTGAGGAACAACTCTTTTATAGCTACTTTCTTTTCAGAGTAGGGAAGCATTGGCGGGTGATAGTTTTTATTACCACACACTTGCATCGCCAAATAAGTGATGCCAAAGCCTCCCTGCCCCAGCACTCGCTCTATTCTGTATTTTCCACCCTGTAAGGTGGTGTTAGGTTGTAGGTGTTGCATGGCTCAAATGTTCTTGTTTAACTGATTGTATAATATTTCTAATTAACAACTGCTCTTATGCACATTCCTACATAATTTGCTTCTCGAATCAAATTTGGCTGAACAGGAGGGTTCTGGTAAATGTTTTTGTCTAAATGGAGGTGATAGACATAACATAAATTATATTGACGATCCAACTCTGCGGTTGCTGTCCATAGCTTAATAAAATAGCCAGGACGTCTTTCTCTTTCAAAATAATAGCCTGCGGCTGGTATGAAAATTGACCTGTTGTTGGGGCCAGTTACACAAAAACCATCTATTCCTTTATATCTTGCTTGTTTCCATTTGCAATTATCAATAAGTTCTTGAACCTCATTTTTTGTAGGAAGCCTCCAATTCCCACCCCAATTTGCATTGGCGGCATCATAAGCAGAACCTGATATGTTTACACCAATATCTCTTCGTATGCTAATTTGCGATACGCTTCCATAGTCTGTTCGAGCAGATGTTTCTCCCCATGCAAAATAAGAACCATATACCTCAGGTGAATTTGCCCCTAAATTACAATTTGCCCATCTAACACTTAATCCCAAATCTACATATTCATGTCCATTGTGTACACCTGTACTTGCGTACATATTAGTATCACTGCTAGATCTATGGGATCTCCTTACTGTTGGAGTGGGCTTTCTTCTAATTTGTCCACCTGCCGCTTGTGAATATGCAGACATAAAGGACATTACAAAAAGTAATAAAACTACAGACCTCATCATTTTTACCAAAATAATAATTTAAATCAATATAGTTGTTATTTTGTTACAGGTCTAATTGCGAAGCCAAAGTATCTTTTTGCTCTGACTAGACCTCCACCCTCTTTATCAAATCCAAATACTTTAGCCAATTCTGATACGTCATAATCATCATCATGCAGATTACGTGTCCAGTAGTAGCCTGTCTCACTTTTCTCAAAAGAAGAAGAGAGTTTTATACCTCCGGTGGCTGGTAAGAATATAGAATTTCCATTAGGTGCGGTAAACTTCATTCCCTTCACGCCTTTTATTGTAACCCATTCATGAGGCAAATTCCATAATTCTATAACATCTTCAATAGAGGGGGTCCTCCATGATTGCCCCCATGAAATTGTAGCAGCATCATCTTCCTTTACAAACGTTGTGCTTGAAAATCTATCATATTTATGAAAATATTCTTTTGTAAGAACATAATCATCTTTGGTTAAATCATAATTAATGTTCGTCTTAACCAAATCATTATAAGTTTCCCAACTATAGTTTTGTTTTGTTCTCACTTCTCCCCATGCGTAGTAATTTCCATATTCTTCAGGCTTTGATGCACCTAAATTACAAGTAGCCCATTTTACACTTAGTCCCAAATCTACATATTCGTGATTGTTGATTTTGTTTGATGATATTCTACGCTGGTTATTAACTTGATTGTTTGGTTGTGTTTGACTAGGACGACGAATTTGTCCTCCACTTGCTTGTGCAAGTGCCATTAGTGGACATAATCCTATTAAAAAGGATATCATTATAGTTTTCTTCATCATATTTATCTTTGTTTTTTAAAAGTCACTTGAAGGAACGTTGTTGTAACCTGATTTTTTATAATACTCAATTGCTTTTACTGTATTTATGGGGGTACCTCGACCAAATTCATAGCAAATACCAAGATAATACTGAGCGACTGTATTTTTATCACTAGCCATTTTGAAATATTTAAATGCTTCAGAATAATTAGTGGGAATTCCGCCTTTCCCATAATAATATATTTCTCCTATATGAAATACAGACCATACAGCGTATGGAGCTTGCCCCATATCATATACATTATTGAATAACTGTAAAGCCATTTGTCCACCATTAGTAGACTTCATGGCTTTCTTCGCCCCTTCATAAAACTGAGGCGCCGCTAATGAATACCACCTGTTTGATTCTGCTATGTTTTTAGGTACTCCATCCCCCTGCTTATACAAATAGCCTAAAGCCTGCTGAGCCATGGCATCCCCTTTTTCACCTGCTTTAGCCAACCATTTTACAGCTTCTATTTTATTAACAGCAACTCCTTCACCATTCAGGTACATAAAGCCCAACTCACTTTGTGCCTCCGGGTAGCCATTCTCTGCTGCTTTCGTAAACCATTTAATAGCTTCTTGATAGTCTCCTTTATCATAAAGAGAACTTCCCAATTCGAATTGTTCCTTAACAGTATATGTTTTATGGGAAGCCACTACAGGTTTCCTTGGCCTACTAGAGGCTTTATTAGATTGATGTCTCACAGGGCGCATTATTTGCCCACCACTTGCCTGTGCCGACGTCGTTAATGAGATTGTCATGCAAAATAAGAAACTAAAAATCTTTTTCATACCTCATTTTATTATTCAATTACATTACCATTTTTATCATACCAAGTACCATTACCAACACTAGGTTGGCCATTGCTATAGGAGCCAACATAATAACTTTTATCTTTTGCTATAGTATATTTTCCATAGTAGAAAGAATTGTCACGGAATTTACCTTCAAATTCATCCCCATTTGAATATTTAAAGTAACAATTATCACCTGTCAAAGTTCCATGTTCAAAGGGGCCTTTATAGTACCGCCCATCATTGAAGTATGCTTCACCTAGGCCATTGGGCTTGTTGTATTCGTCTACAGGTCCGCTATATTGACAGTTTCCTATAGCTGTGGAGTAACCCATTTGCTCTACTTTTTTTTCTTTAGGAGTATTAGAAACTGCAATAGATTGAGTTTCTTGTGCTGGTTGAGTAGAATTGCTACAACTTTTTCCCCCATTATTCATTATCAGTATAATAACAATACCAGCAGCTATTGTCAAAATGATTTTCCAAACACTTGAATTGCCATTGGCTTCTGATGTGTCATGTTCGGTTTTTGCAGAAGAAGGGTATACCTTTTGCTCGTACGTCACTTTTAGCTGTGGCTTCTTCTCAATAATTGTTTCTTCTGACTTTGGTGAAGTGATAATAGTTTCTTCTAAGGAGGCTGATTCTTTTTGGTCAAAGCCGACTTTATTAGAAACAACATCTTTACTTTTTTTATTCCTGCCTTCAGCCCCCTTCGTACTCTCTCTGTTTGTCAACTCGTTAATAGACTGTGGCCGCTGCAACCTATTGGTTTGCATCAACCAAATCACAAATTTCTTTCTGTCATCACTCACACTATAAGGCATGGGGAGAGCAAGATGTTTGTCCTTACTCATATCATCATCAATGTCACTGGGTAGAGGTGGGCGTTTATTTGTCAACAAATTGTACAGAGTAGCACCAAGAGCATAGATATCAGTCCATGGACCAAACTTTTCATAGTTCTGCTCCATCTGTTCTCGAGGGGCATAACCGTTGGTGTAGCTGATGGCCGTGCTTGTGGTTGCTCCTCCTTTTTGGGCATTCATTTGCTTAGAGGCTCCGAAATCAATGAGTTTTACATTACCGGCCTTATCCACCATGATATTGGCTGGTTTTAGGTCAAGATGCCAGATTCCTGCATCATGTACAGATTTCAAAGCATCCAATATCTGAGGTAAGAGAACGTTCACCTCATTCTCGGTCATTGGTCTCCCTGTACGCTTCAATCTTTCTGCCAAATTCTCACCATCTACATAGTCCATGACATAATAGGCTGTGCCGTTTTCTTCGAACAGATCGTGAACTGCAACAATATGCTCATTATTCAGTTTTCGTAAACGGCGAGCCTCTTTCTTGAATTTTTCACGTTGTTCAAGAAAACTATCGGTGTTCACGCTGTTGCTAACACTGACCGTAGTCTGATTGTCATCACGCTGGGTGATTCCCTTCATAAAAAACTCTTTGATGGCAACACGCTCATCAAACTCGATATTAGTAGCAACGTAGGTGTTGCCAAAGCCTCCTGATGAGAGGTAACTATCTATTCTGTAAGTTCCGTGGAGAATCGTTCCCACGCGGAGCATTGACTGGCTGTTGATTTCCTGTAGGTTCATTATTACGTTGTTTGTTTGAATCAGTAATTATTGTGTCTTTTGTACTGTCTTTGAGGATATGTCTTTGAATAGGTATCTTCATCATTGGCTGAGGACGTTGCAGTTTCTCTTTGTCGTTTTTCTTAAACAATAGAACAGTTGCAACTGCCAATAGTGCAACACAGAGTAGGCCTGCTATAACTGCCTTAATGAAAGGGAAACGCTTTTTCGCGGGAGTAGGAGGAGAGGAAACAATCTTCACATCGTCATCACTATCTGCTATCTGTACATCAGGCTTGGTATTAGTGGGCTGTATAATGTTTATGGCATTACATCGTGAAGTAGGTTCTTCGTTGACAAGTTTGTCATCACCATCTTCCTTTATTACATCCTTGACATGGATAAGCCAGGCAGAATGATTGTCTTTATTGTTGGCTGTTGCCTTAATTAGTTGACTTCGCTTCTCCTCGTCCGATATATCAGAAGAGAGCAAAGCCACAAGTTCTTCGTTCGTCATCTGCTCCAACATACCATCGGAGCACATATAGAAATAATCGCCAGGCTGAACATCCGTGATGTGGACGATATCGGGGCGCATACGGTTTTCCTCACCAGGCTGCATGGCACGGGTAATGATATTCTTCTGTGGTAAGGTTGCCATCTCCTCATAGGTAATCTCTCCTGCTTGATAAAGGTCAAACACTAATGAGTGATCGCGAGACTGATAGAGAACGGCCCCCTCCTTGCTTCCCCCCGTAGGGGAGGAATTAGGTCGAATGTGATAAATGCGGCTGTCACCCATGTGAAGGGCTGTAACGCCTTTATGCCCCAAATACAATAAGGTAAGCGTAGTGCCCATTTTTTTCAGTCCATCGTTACCTTTAAGGTCCAACTGTTGATAGGCATATTCCAAACTTGTCTTCAAGTCATTATCAGTAAGTGCGCAGTTTTCTAACAAATATGCCTTACGTAAGAAATGGGGAATACTGATACATACCAACCGACTGGCAACCTCACCATGTTCATGCCCGCCCATACCATCACAGAGAATGAAGAGATTATTGTTCTTTTCCTGTGGACTGTCTGGCCAAAGATAATCTTCCTGATTGTCGCGTTGCCCTAATTCATAGATGCTTAATGGGGGATGAATCTCTATCTTCATACGCTACGATAGTTTAAAGGTTAAAGTTGTATGTCCCATGGTGATGCTGTTGCCATCTGTCAGACGGATTGCATCTCCTGTTTCTATAGACTGACCATCGATGGTGGTCTGATTCTTATTCTGATAGTTGCTCAGCACGGCTTTCTTTTTACCATCCGGCAATGTTGTTACAGTAATGCTGCAATGCTGGCGGCTCATATAGCGGTCTGCAGTCTCTATCTGTATGGTAGCCTTAGAGGTTGAAGCCTTTCTTCCAATAATATTCTGCCCCTCTTCAAGTGGATAACTGACACCACCAAATACAAGGCTTGCCTTTGAGACTTCATTCTTTGGGGACATCACAAGTTGAGTGGCTCCGAAACTGCCACCAACCAACTGAGTGGCGCCATTGTCTGCCACAGGTTGTTTGGGGGGTGCATAGAATGTCTTTGCTTCCATTGGTTCTTGCTGTGGCTGGAACTTGACTTGAAGAAGAGTCTTGCACGACGGGCAGATGATTTGCTTCACCTCTTCGTTTTTCGAGTTCTTCACATCGAGCACCACACCACACTTCGGACACTTTATTCTTTTGGTCTGCATATTGTTACCACTTAATGATTGTCATATTGTTGTCGAACTTACCCCACATTACAGGATGTTGCTTATTGCCTGATGTCTTTGTAACGCCATCATGTACAAAATCGTAGAGTTCGCGGGCTGTGATACGTCTGTCCTTATTTGAGTCAGCACCTCCGCGCAATCCCCGCTCCAGATAAATAGTGAAAAGACTATTCTTATATGGCGATTCCAAAGAAGCCTCATTGGTGCGGGAAGAGAGGAAAAGCATCACGTTCTGCGCATTGTAACTTGCTGACTGCTGCTTGCTGGTTCGCATCTTTCCTGAATAACAGGCATCGGCAATGATAATCTTACGATTGGCCTTACAGCCTTTAAGCATATTGAAAATACGTTGATAGGTTAGCAGTCCGTCGTGGCAAACCAATGCGCCTGGAGTGCCATGCCCGCTGAAGTACAGGATGACTGCATCACTGCTTTGAGCATTGGCAAATGCTGTGCGCATAGTGCTTAACAGGGCTGTTTGAGTGGCTTGATTATTTACAAGAACACTGACAGAAGCATCCTTTGTAGCCCGAAACAACTTGGCTAAAGTTTGTGCATCGTTGTCGCTGATGCGCAGGTCGTTCTTCACACCGGGATAGTCGGCAATGCCTACGCTAACGACAAAAGTCTTTGCATGAATGCTTAGCGCAGAAACAAGGAACAACAATATGATGGCACTACGAAACTTCATCATGCAATCACATTCATGTCGTCGATGTTCGCGTCATTCATATAGTCGGGCATGTCGGGGGCCACATCGGGATTCTCCATCGAAGCTGTCTGGGCGGGATCAGGCTCATCGTTGAGCTCACCCAGTGTTGCCATGTGTCCTTCTCTGTCCATAATGACATCAGCATCACTTGGTGCGAAATTATTATCCATATCGATAATAGCAACATCGGCCTGACCATCACCAGTGGAATCATAGCCGACCACCAAGTGGCCTTCTGCATTTGCATAGCCAACGATATGCACATCTTCACCCATGTCAAAGTTTTGGGCTATCTGCTGTTCCGCGACTTCCACATCATTTGTATCACTAACGGGATGCAATTCTGCTTCTGGTGCTGGCTGGACAGCCACATCAGGATGAGCATCAGTAGGAGTAGGAATATCATGGACTTTAACCTCAGGATTAACCTGATGGGCAAAGTCGTTCTTTTGTTCTGAAGTCATGGCGTTCCACTCATCAGCAGTATAGGTATTATAAATACCTCCATGCCAAATAAAGACACCCCCAGGACCAACCTCTGCACGAGCTGCAGCAAAGGCTTCTCCAAAAGAAAGGTCGTTATGCATTTGAGCTACGGACAGAGATGTATCTGCTGTCTGCTGTTCTGTGTTAGCAGTTTCTTCTGCAGGGGCCTCTACGTCACCTTCTTCTTTTGCAGCTGCAAAAGCCTGACCAGAATACATCAATCCTGCACCCATCAAGATACCTGAAACACCACCAAGAGTTACATGTTTCCATGCCCCACCTTCTTTCTTGTCTTCTTGTCCATTGACAACCGGACGCTTCTCGATAATAGTTTCTTCGTTCATATTGCTATTGTTTTTAGTTGTTTGCAAAAATACTAAAAATCTATGATTGTTTAAAACTTTCAATGAGTTCCTGTACAAAGTATAGGGTTTCTTGTACGAAATGAGGCCTTGCTAACACAGTACCCTTATCAAGGGGCCTCAATTGTTAGAAATTACTTCTTGTACTTTGTCTTGCAGTATGGACATACTTCTCCCTGTGCCAGCACTTCATAGTCTTGAAACCCAAGGAAGTGGCCACATTTAGGGCAGGTATAGTTACGTTGAAGTTTCTTTTTAAGTTCCTCTTGTTTTTCGATGCTGTTATCGTTGAACCTTTTATAAAAACCATAAAGCATAATCAACAGGGCTATTGCTGTAAATAAGTAAGCCACGCCTCTTATTTCTTCTGGTCCAATTCCTGCTAACAGTCCACCAAGCATGGTAAATCCCATAGGAATACTTGCCAGTAATCCAATATTCTTCTGCTGCTTACGGATGCGGATGTTCTCTTGATTATAATCTTCCCACACTTTCCGCAATGGACGAATATCTGCGGTTTCAACCTTTGGCTCCTGTAAGGCTTCCCATGGAAATAGATACCGGGAATTTCCCAACTCAACTTTGTCATTTTCTGAAATGGCCTTGCTCTCAATAGCTATTCCATTTACAAAGGTTACATTTCGCTCATTCAAATTCTTGATCTGCCATTTACCTGCTCCTGCAGGTTGCAAAGAAATGTGATGGCGGCTTACATCCATAGGGACGCTTCCGGGACGGCCATAGGGTCTATCTTTACCATCTTTGATGACACTCAATTGTCGAGTTTGCTGGTTTCTTCCTATAATAATCTCCATAGCGATTTATATCTTAGTTCGAATAACAAGTTCTTTTACAGTCTTTAATGCCTCCTTTGAAACTGGCAATTGAAAAAGGAAATGCCCACAATCTGAAAGCATCAATATTTGTTTTTGAATGTCTACCTGGAATATGTAATTCATATTAACGATAAAACGTTTCCCTATGCGCATAAAATGCTTGGCATTGTCCCCCAACTGAGAAGCCAATGCTTCTTCTATATGTGCAAGGTTCAGAGTAACACATACTTTCTGCTTATTGGCTGTAACGATATAGGTATAATTGCCATCACCTTCGAAATAGACAATCTTTTCGATGTCAAGCCTTATTAGCTTGTCACGCGAATTGAAATAGATTCTAGTCTGTGCCATAGGGTTCAAAATATTAACAATTATCGGTCATTATGTAGTTTATCAATCATCTTAGATATTGCAAAGATAGACTATATTATTAAAAAAAACAAATTATTTTGTGTATTTATGCCATAAAAAGAATGAAACTTCTAAGGTTCACGGGAACACAGACTACATCCAATACCCACGCTTATGCCTTGATTGTTCTCCAGGTAAGCCACAGAGCAGACAACAGACAGATTCCTGCCTCTAAGTAGATATTTCCAATGACACATATTTCTTTGTATGTCAATCCCCATGCAACACCCACAGCTATCACTGTCAGGAATGTTCCAATAATCGTCCATTTCAGAATCTTTTTCATCTCGTATTGCTTTTTAATGATGCAAAGTTAGCTTTTCTATACTATCTGACAAAAGAAATCCCGCCACGTTGTATGAACTGGCGGGATTATTGTATGAGGTCTTTGGTTACAATTCCTATTCCAGATAATTGCTTAAAAGTCTTTTGTTATCGTCAGACGCCGAATCTTGCATGACGATAGCTGTATTGTTGTTATGGTTGGCAACAATGATGCTATATCCCTTATCTGATAACAATGGAGCACGGAGGCGTATTTCCATTTCGCCCCCTGTTTCTCCATTCTTCATCAGTAGTCCTGGATAGTCGCTACCAGCATCTATCATATCAGCCTGAGCATATCCCCTCTTTTCCATTTCAGATACAATCCATCCGAAATGTATCATAAAGTCATAAGGATATCTGTTGCGAAATCCTGCTTCAAATAATTCTCCTAAGAGCCATAAGCACCCTTTGGCCAATTTTACCACCAGCCAAAACAATGTAATAGCCCCAATAACCATTAAGACCGTTTGTAACACTTCCATTATTCATGAGTTTTAAAGTGAATAAAGATAAAGGCAGATAAGAACATTCATGCACAAGAGAATAAGATAGAGAAGGATGAAAATAATCAGGTTCACCACCTCGTAGGTGGTATGCCATTTCACGGCTATCCTCTTCAAATCGTCAACACAGAGGTCAAATGCAGCATCGAAAGGCAGATGATAGTGTTTCAGCATTTTGATGAAGCCATACACGTAAACAAAGCCGTAAAGTGCAAAAACAACGGATAGTGCCAGCCATCTCATCGAAAATGACTCCGACATCTTGAAGACAGCAACCACAACGGGTGCAAGCCCCGACAACGTCAGCACCGCTCCTTGTACCCATAGGTTGAACACCACAGAGATCTGCTTGTAGGTAAGCCCGAAAAGCTTACCTAACAAGATCAGGAACAACACACACAACCCGAACGGCAGCAATGCCAAATCAATCCAACGGAATTTTCTTTTCATTTTCTTTGATTAAGCTAACGGCATTTGTTTGATGTAGATGTACTTTGGATAATGGCCTAAGACGGTAAGCGTTACAGGACAAATCCATATCTCGCGAGAGAAACCTTCCAGGCCATAGACCTTGTAGGTGGCACCACGCAACAGGCCAGAATACTGTTTGTCGCATTCAAAGTAGCCATCCTTGTGCAAGGTCGTGATGCGCTTTCTGGATGGACGCACCAACACCCGCACGCGGTTCTCCTCTTTCGTGTCGAGGAACTTCAGCAGATGGTTCGAGCCAGCCACCATAGCCAGATTGTATCGGTCACCCGGCCACGGCATGTCTATGTACCAGGTCTTGTCTTCCGGCACATAGACGAACTGGAGGTCATACACTCGGCGGCGAAGGCCGCACATTCCTTTTGCATAAACCCATGCGAGTTTAGCATACATGATTGCTTTGTTCAGCATCTGAAAAAGTTTTGGTGAAAACGTCTCGGGACTCTCCCGAATGGCGGGTGCAAAGATACAACATTTTTTCTAATGCTCCAAATTTCATATAATTAACAGAATATCAGCAATTTATCGGTTTGGCATGATTTTTGCAACAATGCAGTTCAGATTGCAAACAAGCTACTTACCACCGGTATTTACTCTTGATTTGTTTGAATACAGGGATGTCCGAAACGGATGCAAAGAGCAGAATACAGGCACGGAACTTGATGGTATCAGCCCCGAAAATTTCGTAGGCAGAATGCTCGTTGTTGAGAACCGCTTCACATATTTCTATAAGTCTCTCTTTCAGCACGGGATGCCCGATATAGGCCTTGGCCTCTTCACGTCCGTTGATGCCGTAGAACTCTGCCATTTCAGAATGTCCCAGCCCTTTCATCTGCGGGAAAACATACCACATCCAATGCCCACGCTTATGCCCAGCCTTCACTTCCTGAAGGGCTTCGGCGTATGTGCCCGTGCCGTCATAGAGACCGCCGCTGTCCTGGGCATGGACAAATCGTAGGAGATTGCGATTACGAGCTTCTTTTCTGATATCTTCTGTCATATTATTCAGTTTTCCTGAGCATTATCTTGTTGTTCTCTGAGCTTGACCATTTCGTTGCTGACTAGACGGTGGGCATTAAAGAAGTCGCCTAACTCATTCCTCAAATAGTCTTCCAGATTTGGCATCTGGGACATGAAAGGGAAAACAGACTTGGAATGTACATCAACGGTATTTCTTTCTTCGTTAATGGTATAGACTGTCATAGTTGCACAATTGAGGTTGGAATTGTTAACAGCCTTTCTCAATCTTGAAAACTCGTCAATGTCAAATAGCTCCACATGCCCCCAATAAGTATCCCAAACGCGGACATACCATCCCTCATCAGTGGCACTGGCCACAAAGTTCTCTCCTTGATAAGCGAAAAGAATGTTTCCATCCTCAGGGTCTATCTCATACTGGCAGCCTATCTTGGTGAGTGTTTCTAAAAACAGATCTCTGGTACCTTTGTTTTCTTCTTCAGGTTTAACCGCAATCAATTCCATACTTGATTCAACCTCTTTTATTTTACTCTCAATATATTCTGATCTGGCACACTTCTCATAGAATTGATGAGCATTTAGATAGTATTCATAGGCCTTGATATTATCATCTGTCAGGTAGTACATATATCCCATATTATTGTACACCTCTGCAGTGTCAGGATGTTCTAAACCAAATATTTTCTCTGTGACATTCAAACTCTTTTCACAATATTCGATGGCTCCTTGATGATCATCCATTTTGTACTTCAGCCACGCCAATGCCATATATGATGCAGCGGTATTAATATGTTCAGAGCCTAACATTCTCTCACTTATCTCCAATGACTTGGTAAAATAGTCTGATGCTTGCGAAAGGCCTCCAATATTATAATGCACGAATCCTATACCCGTATATATGATTGCGGTTTCCGGATGATTCAGCCCCATTACATTCTCATAGATCCTAACTGCTTTAGGGCAATATTCTAAAGCATTAGAATTGTTGCCCATATAATAATAAGACATTCCAACACCATAATATGCAATCGCTGTCTTACGATTTTCATTACCTAAGGTGCTTTCATAGATTTTTAACGCCTCCATATAATTTTCTAAGGCATTAGAGTAGTCTTCTTGTTTCGTCAAAAGCATCCCAATATTCGAATATGAATCTGCCATACTAGGATGATTTGTACCAACAACCTCTTTGCAAATAGCTTTTGCCTTTTGGAACAGCTCTGATGCTTTGTCATAATGGCCTTGGAAAATGTAAACAAGCCCAGTGTCATTGTAAGATTCAGCTGTATCGACATGTTTCTCGCCCAAAACTTTTTTTCGTATGTCTAAAGCTTTTATATTGTATTCTAATGCTTTGGGATAGTCGCATAAGTTCCTATATACCTCACCGATATCATGATAGGCTGCTGCCGTAATGGGGTGATCATGCCCGTATATAGTTTCACGTAGAGTGATTAAAAGAGCATATCTTGACAAAGCCTCCTTATACATGCCGTAATAATAAAAGAACTTGGCAGAATCTGACAAAAGCGACTCATGCATTTTGTCATCAATGCCACTTTTATCGGCCATGTTTTCAGCTTGCCCATAAATAGCAGTGGCTCTCTGTATACGCTCATCAACAGGAACTGTAGTTTCACTCATCACGGTTTTAGCCTGAGACTGTAAAGCCTCTATCTGCTCTAAAATACTTCTTTTGTTATCTGACATTAGCTTGATAGTTTTATAATACAAATGATTAGTTCAAAATATCCCAAAAGGAGGCGGGAAGGGTGATATTCTCCACTTCTACGCAACATTCGAACAGTGGTGCAACTTCACCGATAGAATAGCCAGCGATGCCACATCCAATCTCGGTGACAAGGAATCGCTTCTCCGGATGAGCCTTGGCAAACTCACAGAACTCCTTGACATATTCTCCCATCACGCCAAGTCCGCTCATAGAGGGAATGGCATAGCTCATTCCCTGCAGGCCGTTTCCCTGTCCCATGATGGCCCCGAAGTTTTCCGCGGCTACTTTGGCTGCTCCTCCATAGTGAAGTCCCTGCTCGTTGGAACCAAAGACGAACACTTCGTTGGGCGCTAAACGTGTTATATGGTCAGGCGTCACACGGCTTTCGGGATTATTCGGGGAAGCTTCAAGTTTTGCCAGTTCTTCTGCTTCTACTTTTGGTATTTGCTTTTTCCATTCCTCCAAGAAGTCCTTCATGCTGTATTTCAAATCCTTCAGTTCTTCATTCTTGAACACTCCGCTCTTGGCCACATATTCCTCAATCTTCTTACGGAGTGTTGCCTCTGTCTTATAGACTGCCATTTTCTTCGGGTCGAGCTTGAAGGCGAACGACTTGCCTGTCTTCTTGCCGTTGACCGTCTCAAATTTGATTGCAGTAATCTGTATTTCCATTTTTACAACTGTCTAAAATAAAAGTTTTCAGGATGTTCGCCAAATAAGAAGTGAACGACATTACAAAGCCACACATCTTGTTTAAAGCCTTCAAGGTTTTCAACTTGATAGGTGCCTCCGATTTCGTCATGTGCCACCAGTCTTAGCTTAATCGGATTGTCTTCTGTTTCTTCCAGACTGACATCGACGGTAACGTACATGCCGTCTTCCGTCAGATAATCAAGGAATGTGTCTGCGCCATCAACCATTTCAAGGTCTTCCTGGTCGCCATCATATTCAGGCAGAACAACAAACCATCTGCCGTCTTCCCATTTCTCGAATGTCAATTCCATATCACCAATGATACTTATTAATAACTTGCTTAAAAATCGGTTCGTCAGAGACAGTGGCAAAAAGCAACATGCAAGACCTTACTTTAATAATATCATCGCCAAATATCTCATAGACAGAATATTTGTTGTTTAGCACTGCTTCTGATATTTCTACCAAATGCTTTCGTAGAATAGGGTGATTGATATACTGGTATGCCTCCAATCTTCCATTGATTCCATAAAAAAGCGCCGGACGGCTATGAGTTCCTTTGATGCCAGCCATTTGAGGAAATATGTACCATATCCAATGCGTTCTTTTGCCTCCGGACTTGACTTCTTGAAGTGCCTGTGCATAAGAGCTGACTTCATCACCATCGTTAACACCCCGGCCTGCACCATTATGAGCATTCAGGAACCTCCTTAGATTGGGGCATCGTTCATTTACAATTGATTCGATGAAAAGGTCATCTTGTCCTATCTGGCTATCAAGCTTATTCATTAACTGATGCGCTTCAAGGCAGCCTAGTAGAGCAAATTCTATCAGACTTGCCCTAAGTAGTCTGATTTTATTGCTATCATGTATCGCAGAAGCGATATCTTGTTGAAGCAATGAAGAGCACCATGGCTTATAACAAGTGTTCATGAAATCATCATCAATACTCAATGCCATAAAACCGAATCGAGTTAGAACGAAAACTTCATTTGCATTTTCAGTCCCTTCGTAAACAGGGAATAGAGACAAAAGCTCCTCCAAATCATTCTTGGCCTCTGTCTTACGCTTCAAAGATATGAAGGCTTTATAGTCTTCATATAACTTAATGTCGTGTTCCGTCTTAGGGAATCTGTTATATACGAAGTCCTTGTCTATATTGTTCATTAATATCTAATATGTGTTATTTCCAACCATACTTTCTTAATACCTGTTTGAACACGGGGTCATCAGAGATTGAGGCAAACAAGAGCATACATGTACGTAGTTTCATCACGCCCAGATTGCTGAAGATTTCAAATATCGGCTTGTCTATTTCCAATAGAACCTGTGCCGCCTTAATGAGTCTTTCTCCCAGGATAGGATGTTCTATGTATGCCTTGGCCTCTTCGCGGCCATCAAGACCATAGAAATCGGTCAGCTGACTTGTCCCTTTTCTTTTCAGCTGAGGATAGACATATCGAATCCAGCATTCGAATCCAAGTTTCCCTTCCAGGATCTCTTTCAATGCCAGTTCATACAAGGTGTAATCACCTCTTTTGCCATCCTGTGCCGTTAGAAAACGCCCTAGTCCTTCTTTGTTTATTTTTCCTTCTGTCATGTTATTTTAGTTAAACCTCGCACTATATAATGCCAAAAACGCCGAAAAGGTAAACAGCTGATAGTATCAGAATTCCAGGCGAAAGCCTTTTTCTTTCATCTCGTTGTAGCTCTCCGGGTTGAACTTATAGAGGAATGCCACTTTCTTGTTGGGCATTGGAAGTGTCTCTTCCAATTGAGTCAAAATGCCAAGTTTGAGCATCTTATTGCTGAAGTTGCGTCTGTCGAACTTCACGCTGAGGATAGCTTCGTAGAGATGCTGAAGCTGGGTCATCGTGAACTTCTCAGGCAACAACTCGAAGCCGATTGGCTCGAAATGAATCTGACGGCGCAGTTCATTGGTAGCCTCACGAAGTATCAGGTCATGGTCGAAGGCCAGAGATGGTACCTTGTCGAGTGGAAACCACTGGGCTTTGGCAGCATCGTCACCACCTTTTACCTCGCTGATGCGAACCAAGGCGAAATAGGCGATGGTGATGACTCGCTCGCGAGGGTCCCGGTCCACACCAGAGAAGGCATGGAACTGATGGATGTAGGCATCCTTCAGTCCTGTCTCCTCGAAGAGCTCACGCTTAGCACCCTGCAGTGCCGTCTCGTCCATTTTCAGGAATCCTCCTGGGAAGGCCCAGCGTCCCTTGAAGGGTTCGATGCCCCTTTCCACCAGAAGGATGTTCAATCGTGTTCCGTCGAATCCGAAAATCACGCAGTCGGTAGTGACACTCGGATGCGGGTATTTGTAATGATACTTTAGTTCTTCCATATTTTATTTATATTTGTTTATGCGGCAATGGGCAGATCCTTAAAATCCGCCCCGTCTCGCATCTTCATTATTTTCATCAATACTTTCTTTTTCTTACTCTTCACACTATTACCATTCTTATATCCAATTCTCCTCGCAATCTCCTCCATTCTACATCCATCCACATAATAACTCTCCAAAATCATCCTATCCACTTCCTTCAACTTACTCCAAATTCTTTCCAACTTCTCATACCTCTCATCCTCATTCCCTCTCTCATCCATCACATCAAACATCTCCTCAATTCCTCTTTCATCATCTTCACTCTTTCCAAATCCTCTTTCCATAATCTTATCCAAACTCTCAATATCCTCATTCACCTTCCTCAAATAATGCATTCCGATATTCCTACAAATCCTCATCAGATAACCAACCACACTCTTTTCCTTCAACTTAAACTCCTTATCCATCATCTTCTCCCACAACACCAGACATCCATCATTATAAACCTCCTGCAAATCTTCAAACCTCAATCCCTTAAACTTTCCCATCAACCACATCAAAACATTATCTCTCTCATTTTCCACCACCTTATTAAAAATAAGATTACTCACTCCAAGAAGTCTTCTCCTTTCTTTCTTCAGAGTCAACTTCTCAACTTTCTCTTCAAAACCACTCACCTTAATTTTTACTACCATACCTTTCACTTTTAATTAATGCGTAATTTTTACGCTGCAAAAGTATAGCAAATATTTGATAATTCCAAATAAATCTGCGTAATTTTTACGCATTCGATTACTTTTTCCCATTTTTTGGCAATATAATGTGCCTAATGTTGGGTAATAATGTGTTTAAATTATTGTTTTATGATGAAAATTAATGTTTATTCGGAGAAAAGTGGTAATTTTGCTTCAGATTCAAAAATGAAGCCCATGATTATCATCGAGTCAAAGCGGAAATCGCTTGAATCGCTGAAGGAGAAGTATCCTGATGCGATGATCATCGACGTGACGAGCAAGGCCCAGGATGAGTTCGTCAGGTTCAGTCCCTTCTATCCCAATGGCGGTATTCCCGTTCCGTTTACCGACGATGTTGCACTTTCTGTTGAAGGCATCTGGCAGGGCTTGAAGGTCTTCGAGGATGCTGACGTGGATACGTCCTTCTTCTCCAAGCGCGACATGAAGAACCTGAAACGCACCGTCCGCAAGTATGGTCAATGCCTCGGACATCGCAAGGGTGTTCACGGTGAGGAACTGCTTGGCTACATCGAGGCCCGCAAGATGATCTACCTCCCCTGCTACAAGTGGGTGCTAGAGAACAAACTTCAGAAACTAGTTGCTGCCGTGCGCATCATTTCAAAGAACAAACCCGTGGTGCTGCTCGACTACAACACCAATTCCGACGTGAACAACCCCAAGTCGCCTCTCTCGCATGCCTCGCTCATCAAGGCATACATCGAAGGTAACTATCCACAGTAACGCATGAACAGGTATCTTTGCATAAAATGAAAAATCTGACAATACTCAACAGTGAGTTCTCAAAAGAATTAGTACTTCTGCTTGCTCCTTCTATTAAGGCAGGATTCCCCAGTCCAGCCGACGACTATCGTCATGACAGCCTTGACTTCAACCGTGACCTGATACGTCACCCTGAAACAACATTCTATGGTCGTGTTGACGGTGACTCTATGATAGACGCTGGCATTTGTGACGGGGATATTGCGGTGATTGACCGGAGTGTGGAGCCTTCGGACGGCGATGTTATCGTAGGCTATGTAAATGAGGAGTTCACAATCAAGTTCCTGGATCTCAAGCATAAAGATGAAGGATTTATCGAACTGCGCCCTGCCAACAAGGATTATAAGCCCATCCGCATTAATGCTGATGATGATTTTGAGGTATGGGGTGTTGTTGTGTGGACCATCAAGAACTGGCACAAATGAAGAAGAAGCGGATGTAAAAGAATAGAAAGCTCCAACAGTTGAAGAATAAATATCTGTGAAATGTACGGCATCGTTGATTGTGATAACTGTTATGTAAGCTGCGAACGTGTTTTCCGTCCAGACCTGAACGGGAAACCAGTAGTGGTATTGTCGAACAATGATGGTTGTGTAGTGGCACGTTCCAATGAAGCTAAACGCATGGGAATAAAGGCAGGTATGCCTTATTTCCAGTTAGAAGAGCAGTTCCCAGACCAAAAGATTGCTGTATTCTCATCCAATTATGAACTGTATGGCGAATTGACTGGGCGGGTGGTAGACATCATCCGCCAGGAGGTGCCTGCCTATTTCCGCTATTCCATTGACGAATGTTTCATCTATATGAGTGGTATGGAACATATCGACTTGAAAAAATGGGGAGAGAATCTACACAAGCGTATTCGTAAGGGTGTGGGAATGCCCGTAAGCATCGGACTCGCACCAAACAAGACCTTGGCAAAAATGGCCAGTCACTTTGCGAAAAAACACCAGGGCTACCGACATTGCTGCATGATTGACTCGGAGGAGAAACGTTACAAGGCACTGAAACTATATCCTATAGATGAAGTGTGGGGAATCGGTCGTAGATATGCCGCCCGATTACAGGCTTTGGGTTGTCAGACGGCCTTCGATTTTGCCACACATCATCTGGATTGGGTTCGGGCAACATTCCACAATATTGTAATTGAACGAACATGGAGGGAATTAAATGGTGAGGACTGTGTACCCAATGAGGTACTGGCAAAGAAGAAAAGCATCTGTACTAGCCGCTCGTTTAACGGAATGATTACTGACTTTGCTGAGTTGAGTACACATGTGGCCAACTATGCAGCCCGCTGCGCAGAAAAACTACGTCAACAAGACACTGTAGCTTCTATTGTTGGTGTGTTCATCAACACTAATACATTCAGGGAAGACCTCTTGCAGTACTGGAACTTTCAGGAGCAGCGGCTGATAACACCTTCTTCATCCACGACAACAATAGTCCATGCCGCTACTGAAGTATTGAAAAAGATATATCGTCAGGGGTATCACTACAAAAAAGCAGGTGTCATCGTGATGGGCATCGGTCCGAAAAGTCCGATACAAACAGACCTTTTCGATTTTAATGCCGAACAATTTGAAAAAATGAAACGTCTTGATGCTGTCATAGACCGCATCAACAAGATTAACGGTTCGGAAACAATCGTGCTGGGTTCTCAGCAATATACCCGTAAAGACGGAAAGGGCAAGGCCGATGTGTTTGCAAATGCCATCAAACATGAATTCAGGAGTAAGAATCCCACCACACGATGGAGTGACATCATCCGCCTCAAATAATCATGAGAAAAGAATTTACAAACGGGAATAATAGTTTTTAACTTTACGAGAGAAAAACTGTTTTCCACGAAGACGTGGTATTCCTGGCAAATACTAGAACCCCTTCGTTTTAATACCTATTTCTTACGGTTCAGCAATTCCTGCTTGTCAACAACGACCCAAATGGTATCAACCACATGGCCTTGTTTCAATCCTGCTTGTTTAAGAGGATTGGCAAAATCACGATCTAACACTTCAACTCCATCAATGAAGTAATCTGACTCACCACGGTTTTGGAAGACATTTTTCAATCCCCAGACCTCATGGTATTTCAGTTTCACCTTCCAGCCTTCTACCTGTGCCTGATAAAGTAATTGAACTAGTGAGTCCTGGTCGGCTCTATCATTGTCAAAAGAAAAATAGAACGGTGCGCCACTTGTGTTCATACCTGTCTGTGTTAAGTTCAGACTACCTTCCCATGAATCCCAAAACACTCCTTTTTTTGTAAATTCTATGAGATTTCCTACTTTTTCTCCTACGGAGTAGTTCTCCTTACAACTCTGCAATATAATAGATGCAGTAAAGGCTATCACTACCATAAGAATGTTTCTTCTCATATTTTATTATTTATATTATAAGTTTGACATTGATTATCTGATTATTGATGCAAAGATAATACTTTTTTCTCAACTTAGTGCTGATTTCGTAATTCATTGGGGGTATAAATATCTAAATACGTATTTACATCAATACATTAATACCTTAATAATAACTGCTGACAATAACTACTTTTATCCTAAAATCCACCTTATTCTTGTAAAAAAACGTTAAATATTTCTTTCATTGCGTATTTTTTACACAAAAGATTTGGAGGTATAAAACTTTTGCTATACCTTTGCGTCAGAATTACACAATGAGTGTAGTAACAGTATTAACAAATAAACAATATTTTATTATGGGACTTTTTAGTTTTTTGAACAGAAAGAATGAGAGTGCAAACGCAGCCATCACGATGCTGCCAGTTTTGAACCCAGCTGACCAGTCTGAGGAGGAGGTCAACAGTGTGATAACGGCTCCAGAGTCAGAATCTCAGGAAAACAAACCGTTGACTGTTTCCTACGCTACAGGTTGGCCAATCGACATTATCTATGGATATCTTCATAAGAACTATGAAGAGAAAGGATTCAACGATTCCATGATCAAAAGTGACTTGGCCTTCAGGGACATGAACATGAACATTATCAAAAACAAGATCCTGATGGTGTTCCGTGAAATCAACCTGAATTATGATGTGATGAAGAGGGATGTTGAAACCCGTATGGAAACCTGTAATGCTGCCGGCCTGATTTCTACAGTCACCGAACTGGAGAACCAAATCGCAATCATTACTACCCACAAGCAGGAATTGGAACAGCTCGAAAGAGAGTTCAGGGCTGATGACCAGGCATCAGTGCCTATTCAGTCATACAACTGCGGATTCCTGAGAGGTGTAGCTACTATAGCCATGACAAATCCTCAAAAGAAAATAATGCCGCAAGCAAATATCGCCCAGCCCCTTTCACAGCAGAGAGCAACGGCATAATAGTGTGAAGAATCAATGAAGTCTAATCAATAAAAAGAGAGATTATGAACTGGTGGATTAAATTCGGTTGCAAGTTGACAGGATGGAGTTCAAGCGTACTGTCACAATGTTCGGAAGCTAGCAAATGTAAGTTAAGCAAATACACTTCTGCGTTGCTTATTCTCATCCTCATCTGGGGTGTTACTGGATTCTGTTTTGCTCAGAGATACATCGGGCTACCCACATGGGCCTGTGGATTTGTGTCACTTTTCTTCATCACAATTGTCATCATGATTGAGCGTCAAATCATCTTAACAAGCGAGAAGACATTTTCAATGCTTGCTTTCAGGGCTGTCATTGCATTTATCATGGCCATCGTCGGCTCAACAATATTCGACCAGACCATGTTTGGTAAGGATATCGACAAACAGATGGCAAATACAATTGAAGTTCAAGTAGCAGATCTGACCAAGCAAAGAGTCCGGATTATTGATGAAAAGCTCGCTGTTTTACATCAAGAAATCGATTCAATAGACTGCATAAACGCTAGATTACAGGCAGACATCAATGCCAACCCATTTGTTATTCAGAAATCGGTCACCAACAGCACATCAAAACTGGTTATGCCTGACGGACAAATAAAGACCGTGACGAATCCTTCCGTCACGACCAATCAGGTAGCAAACCCTAAACAGGCACTTCTGGAGGGCAATAGCAAGACTGTCGATAAACTACGTGAGCAAGAGCAAAAGTGGACAGAGAAAAAACAGAATGTGGAAGAAGACGTTAGGCGTGAGTGCAAGGAAAGCGTTGGATTCCTGGAAGAATTGGAAGCGATGTGGGACATCATCACTACACGAAAACTGGCAGGTGCATTTTATGTGGTGTTCTTCGTACTCCTAATGAGCCTTGAACTGTTTGTCGTGGTAAGCAAGATGGTAGACTCGGAATGTGACTATGAAGCTGCCATAAAAGGTGCACAGAAAGTAAGGATCGTACAGTTCTCAAATGCATTCAATAGAGTAACTTTACAAAAAGCCCGTGCCGTATGAAAACTATCTTGCTCGCAGCGTTGCTGTACTTGACACCTAATGTCTCAAGTAACACCAGTGAAAATGTGTACATCAGCAAAGGCAATAGTGCCTATGCGTATCACATGAAGAAAACATGCAGGGCGCTCAAAAGATGCAACGAAGAAGGACATGTGATAACAGTCACACTATCGAAAGCAAAAGAAATAGGACGAAGACCCTGCAAGATATGCTATAAGTAGGATGGTCTGAAGTTATACTTCATTCATTAATATTGTTTATTTGTCGTGTGCGGCCTTGTCCGCAAGGTCGCACACTTTCAAGAAGCCACAACAAATTAGAATAAATATGAACAACTTTAACAACATCTTAGACATGTTCCCAGAAAGGGAAATGAAAGACAAGCTCAACGATATAATCATTGTCATCAATGATTTATCCCAAAAGACACCTGTTGTCGGATTCCATCACTCTTTTTATGTGCCAGGATGGATTGGTTTCTTCCAGATTATGGCAGTTGAGAGTAAGATGAACAAATTTGCATCTCAACCATTCTGCCGCAACATGAACTATTATGAATTTGGCGACTGGATCATCGACAAGTCAAAAGAAATCGCCGACCTTCAGAAAGGGGCAACATCTGATGACCTGCAAATGACTCAATCACAGAACGAGGCAATTATTCGTGTGTTCAAGGTTTTGACAGCATTATGGATGAACTACTTACCAGAGGTTTCCACGTATCATAGCATAAAGTACACCGAAAACACTCTTATTTCTCCTGCCGGAATGGTATATAAGAGATTGGAGGAGAACTTAAAAGACATAGGATATAAGCCAAGTGATGACAGCGAACATGAGTCTAAATCCAGCGTGAAAGAAGAAGCTAAAGGCTGCCTGTATAGCATTGCTGGATATATCCTGAACATTCTCCTTCTTGCCGCCATATTCGGTTTGTTAGGGGCAATATTTGTCTGATTTTTACGTTTTGTAAATATGAGAAATTTGTTGTCGTAAACGGCAAAAAAGGTATTGCTGACTTTATCTTCAACATAATGAAAGAAGATTCAGAAATCTTTTGGAATCTGACAAAAGAATAATTAACTTTACAAGCAAAAAAGGATATGATAGAATTAAGACCTGCCCTCAATGAAGCTCTGAGGAACTTGGGGAACTGGAGAAACAAATACCCTGCCCAGGTTTACCCTCACAAGATTGTGCTTAACATGATGTATCGCGCATACAGCACACGCTTTGTCTACCAGGCATATGCCAATGACGAAATGCCGGAATTTGATGACTTCCAAGAAGCAGCAAAGTATGTTATTGAATTCTATGGGGAAACAGCGCTGAGAGAAGTTATGCCCTATCTGGAAGGATGGATGGCAAACAACCCATACGAACAAGTTGGACCTCTTAGCACAGCTCGCTATGAGAAACTGGCCACCCAAGCGGAAACAGACAAGAAATTTAAGGAAGAACTTGAATTCTCCTATATTTTCGAGCTGCTTAACGACATGAGCGTACTCTATTTCATCGCATTCAGGCTGACCGGAGAATCAGAGGTTGATGCCATAGCTAAAATGAGTGACGTTATCATTGAACCTCTCGAACATATGGATTATACCATCACGAAGCAGGTGTTCCAGCAACTCCTTGTTGGTAAATACATGAGCATGAATTACCACCCATTACCATAACTGTCTTTAATGGAAAACTTTCTGTGGTCATATTGTCTGAATGAAGAACAGTTTACAAAACTGTATCGTATCATTTGCAAAGTTCCAGGTTTGTTACAATACCTAACAAACCACAATGACCGTGAATTTACTAGGCATATTCTTAACTATAAAATGCATGTTGAAACCGAGGGAACATCAACCCTTGGCATAAGGATGAATTTGGAACTTATAAAGAACAAATATGACATATTCAGAAAGGAATATGAAAACAATAACAGGAATGAAAATGAGTTTTCGTATGATTTCGATCTTAACCAAGTCCTAACATGGAATCCCAAGCCAAAATGGACAAACGGCATGACTGTTGAAGAGATTGATTATCTTGACCATTTTATACCAAAGGTTACTGGGTTGCCAACATTCCTACATAAAAACACAAGCAGAGAAAACCTATATGATTTAATTGTCACCTATCAGATGCAATTAAACGCTACCGGTTTGAATAATTCAGAAACAGACTTTCTTCTTGAAACTATTAAGGAAAGATTCTACCGTATAATGGATGACCACAAAGATGCAATCCATTATGTAAACCATAGTCATCAGATAAATGACAGAAGACTGTTGGATGATTTCACAACGGAAGCTGCAAATACTTTCTATCCCTACGGTGTACAAGATGAAAGATGCAATGAATTTGCCAACAAATATATCAAAGTATTTCATCCGTATATTGCAAGTGAGATATTTCAAAAGTATTTTAGGGCAAATAAACTGAATGTCGCATTACCATTTGCCCAGCAAGAATTCAGTCATATATTCTCATCTCCAAATATATATTGGCACAACAAGGAAGCCATATTCGGCTATGTAAACATTCTCCATAATATATTAGATGCATTAGGGCACAAAGGACAAAATCAACTGCATGAAAAAAGCCAGAAACTCCAGAGTATATTTCTAGAAACGCTCTATCTGCTCCTATCCAGAATGATTTATTGGACAGATAAAGAAACACATAAAGATGAAAAATATGACGACACGAGTTTGCCCATCAATGTCCAGCATAAGCTCCGGGCATATAAGTTAAGAGGATACCTCATGGAACATTATGGAGAACTGCTTGTTTCAAATATCGAAAATGCGGATGCGAACAAAATGAGCTATGCTGATTACACTTCTGCTCACTTTATGGCATACATTCACAAAATAGTGGGCATAAACTCTATTTTCAAAAAAGAGGCTGATAGAGTGTTCCACCTGAAAGGGATATTCCAGCATTGCACACCAGAAAAGGCTTCTGAAGACGGTTTCCGTATGAGCGATGAACTTGCGATGGCCATACATAAAAAATACAAGGAAGGGAAATATAGTCTACCTCAAAAAGAAGTTTCTGAATTCGTTATATTCCTAAGAACATATTTCAAAAACGAACAAAAAATTGCAATGGAGAGCAATGAACCTATCTCCTATTTGCAAAAAGACAATTTCTCGCCTTCATACAAATCAAACAAAGACGAAATAAGGGAATATCTGCAAGCGAATGGTATTCAGTATCTATATCATTTCACAGAAAAGCAGAAGATTCAATCTATTATCAAATATGGCGGCTTATTCTCGTATAAGCGAGCGTTTGATGAGAGTATTGCCATGCCCGTTAGGGAGGATATGGCTCTCACACGAGACATTGACGCAAAATTAGGATTGGAAGATTACGTTAGAACCAGTTTTTGTTCCAGATTACCAAAAATAAAAGAAAGACAAGCCGAAGGCGCAGAACTGGTATTGTTAAAGATTGATCTAGACGTGGCACTGTTTGAAACTACGCTCTATACTGACATGGAAGCTACGCAGACGGGTATGCAATATGGGGCTGGTTTCGATGACCTGAAAAAGGTTAATCTTAAAGCAACTCAAAAGGATATTTCAAAACCAGGAGATGATGACTATTGGCAAAGACAAGCAGAAGTGTTAATTAAAGGTTTTATACCTCTAAAGTACATTACAAATGTTAATTCTCCTGAAATTTTAGTATAATGCGTAATTTTTACACAATAATATTTGGTGGGAATAAAAAGGTTTTGTAAATTTGCAGCGTAAATATTACACAATGAATCATTAAGAGTATGGAATATAATGAGAAAACAGGCAAATGGGAATCCAAATTTTGGCATCCGGCATTAACAACAGACGCTGTAGTTTTCGGATTCGACAAAGAGGATGGTTCTTTGCAAGTCCTCCTTATTAAAAGAGGCAAGGCCAAGCCAGGTGAAGTTCCTGCTTTCGAGGGATATTGGGCGCTGCCTGGTGGCTTTATCCAAAAAGATGAACCAACTGACGAATGTGTCCATAGAGAATTATTTGAAGAATCATCAATGAAGCTCTTTAATAATGACAAAGGGATTAAACCAGAATTCATTGAGCAGCTAAAAACGTACTCTGCACGAGGAAGAGACCCACGTGAGTTCGTTGTTACTGTGGCGTATTATGCACTGGTAAAAAGGGACAAGTATGTTATCAAAGGCGGTGATGATGCAGCTGAAGCCAAATGGTTCTCCATTGATGAATTACCAGAAATAAATCTTGCATTTGATCATGCTCAAATAATACAAGACGCCATTGAGAGACTCCGTGAAAGAATACATTTTGAACCCATAGGATTCAATCTTCTTGACAAGGAATTCACAATGCCTCAGTTACAGAACATATACATTGCCATTCTTAACCCACCCGAAGATGACAATACTATACGTGACAGAAGAAACTTCCCGAAAAAGATGTTGAAACTCGGCTATATCAAGGAAACAGGAAAGAAAATAACAGGCAACCCATATCGCTCCCCAAAATTATATACCTTTGACGAGAAAGCATATAAAGATGCCAAGAAAATTGGGATGAGACTGGAATTCTAACCATCTTGAACAACATTAGCCTCCCAAAGTGGGAGGTTTTAATGGCCTCAATTTTCCAAAGTGTCATTATTACACAATGAAATAACAAGCAAAGTGACAATTAAAAATAGAAGATATGAATGAGAATTTCGAAAAGACCATCCCTGAATGGCACAATATCGCAGACGTTTCTGTACAGCGGATATGTGACAACTCCATAGTTTCGCAAACCTTGTACGTCAAAATCATCGAAGGAGAAAGGTTTTATAAAATCAATGGGGAACACGTAAGGATGCTGGCGGGAACAGAATATGTAAACGGTTTCGGATATAATGCCGTTACTGCCTCTTACAGACTTTTACTTTAGAAAAAAGGTAATAACCTCAAAAAACAATTTCACTATGGATGAATATGAAGATTATGAAATGTTCCAGGATGATTCCAACGAAGAGGAATATGGAACACACTATGGAAAGTACGCAGGAACCTACGCACAAGATGTTGCAGGATATAGCGACGATGTAATTGATGATGCTTTTGATGGCGACCCTGACGCTTATTGGAATATCGATTAACAACTTAAATACAGACAATTATGATTGGTAGCATTATTGGAGATATTGTAGGTAGTGTATATGAATTCACTCCTAATAATATTAAAACAAAGGAATTTGAGTTCTTTGCCCCAAACGGTAGTTATACGGATGACAGTATCCTGACATTCGCAACGGCAGACTGGCTTCTTCATGGGGGTGAGGTTGCACATTACTATAGTAGGTATGGTGAGAAATATCCTTGGCCGATGGGTGGATATGGAGGCGGTTTCAAAGCATGGCTAGTCCGCACAATTAAACAACAGATTTTCCGACCGTACAACAGCTGTGGTAATGGTTCGGCTATGCGAGTAGGACCTGTAGGATGGGCATTCGACACAGTTGAAGAAATACTTGCCAAAGCAAAGGAAAGTGCGGAATGTACGCATAACCACCCAGAAGGGATTAAAGGAGCACAGGCCACTGCTTTAGCCATAATGATGGCAAGGCAAGGATGCAACAAAAACGAGATACGTTCAGAAATTGAAAAACGCTTTGAATACAATCTACAGTTCACATGTGATGAAATAAGGCCGACCTATACCTGGGGAGGGACATGCCAAGACAGCGTTCCACAGGCCATTGTCGCATTCCTCGATGGAGAGAACTTTGAGGATTCTGTCAGGAATGCCATATCCATTGGAGGTGACAGTGACACCATCGGATGTATAACTGGCAGTATTGCTGAAGCATACTACGGTGTTCCAACAGATTTAAGAAATCAAGCATTGGGTTATCTCCCAAAGGAATTTCAAAGCATTATAAATGAGTTCGAGAACAAATTTGGTAACAAATAAAAACGGAAGGACATGAAGAAGACAAGTAAATTCTGGAAGTTGTTCAATAAGGATAACGCCCAACAAGATGTTACTGAGAAGAGAACAGAAACACAACAAGTCGCTTCTGATTCTGTCCAGGACACCACAGAGAGTGAAAAAGAAAATAGTAAAACAACTAAATCCCAAGAAACTGACATGAATAACGGTAAAGCCAAAATCTACAATTTGATTATTGTAGACGAAAGTGGCTCTATGAGCCATCTCCGAGAGGCCACACTATCAGGTATCAATGAAACCATCAGTACGATTCGCAGTGCACAAGAAGAGTTTTTTACTACACAGGAGCATACAATGACTCTTGTCACATTTGACTCAGGATCAAACAGGCCTGATGTACGTACAATGATTGACAATCAGCCAATCACAGAAGTGAATGACTTCAAGGACTACATGCCCAATGGGTGTACTCCTCTTTACGATGCTATGGGACAGTCGTTGACACACCTTCATGACCGTATAAAAGACGACAAGGATGCAACAGCTGTTGTTACGGTACTAACAGACGGCTTGGAAAACGCTTCAAGGGAATGGGATGCTGCCGGACTTCGCCGACTGATTGAGCAATTGAAGTCAGAAGGGTGGTCTTTTGCATACATGGGTTCAGCACATAACGTGAAAGAAGTGACTGATTTGCTCTCCATTGAAAATGTCATCGAATTCAGTCACAACAATCTTGGGGCTGGCAGCACATGGAGACGTGAACGGTCATCGAGACGTTCATACTATTCAAAAATGAACAGAATGTATGAGGAGGAAAGGTCAATGTCAAGAGAAGAAATGCTGGAAAGAAAGCGCCAGTATGCAAAGGAATATTATGGCCCCAGGGTGTCAAATGACCGTATTGATCACCTTGAAGAAAATGAGATTTTCGTTTTTGGTAGCAACGCAAGCGGCTACCACGGAGGAGGGGCTGCAGCCTATGCAATGCACAAATTCGGGGCCATTTGGGGACAAGGTGAAGGATTACAAGGTCAAAGCTATGCCATCCCGACAATGGAAGGAATTGCTGGGATGAGCGAAGCCATCAAAAGATTCACATCATTTGCAGCTGAGCATCCAGAACTACGTTTCTTGGTAACGAGAATCGGATGTGGAGTCGCAGGATATTCTGTCAGTCAGGTCGCCCCCCTATTCAAGGAGTGCATCCCATTGGAAAATGTCGCTTTGCCTTCCGACTTCTGGGACGTTCTCGGACTTAAAATGTATTAGACATATCCGCTGGGGGTAAGGTACTAAAGGCTCCTCTCCTACTCGGCCAAGTCTATTGACATGACTTGGAAGAATAAAAATGACAAAACGAAAAGGTTATTATAATAAACCCTAAAGAGTATCACAAAGTTAATCAATTAAAATTTTAAAAAATACAATTATGATGCCAGGTAATCCGCGAATTCTCATCTGCCCATTCTGTGGCACAGAGAAACAAATCATGTCTCTCATCTCAGGCAACACCTTTGGAGCTGAGTTATGGTCAGATAACAAAAAAATTGCACCTATGCTGCCAGAAATCTCGTATGTCCAGAAATGTCCTCATTGTGGGAAATATTATATTACGGGAAGACAAGAGGCAAAATATGCGAAAGACGGCCACTCTTTTGACCAAGGTCTTCTGACCTACCCTGAAATGAAAGAAGCATTTATGCAACTGTCAGAAGAGGGCTTTCTGGACGAGAAAGAAGAAATCAATGTGCGCATGATGCTTCATCATGCCTATAATGACTACTACTATAGGACAGAAGAAAAGGAAGTCATTTGTGAAGAAGACAAAACCCTCTTCCGTGAAAACGGTCTGTGGTTGATAAACAATCTGATTACAGACAGTGTGATGAAAGCGGAGTTCTATCGGGAGATTGGCGAAATAGACACTGCCAAAAGCATTCTTGATTCCGTTACAGTTGAAGATGAATTCCTAAAAGGTATTGCCACCGAAATAAAAGACAGATTAGAAGTCAATAATTGTAAGGTTTTCAAAATACAAACGTCATGAGAACTTTTGGAATCATGCTACTTGGGTTAATGGTAGCCGGAATGGTGTCTTGCAGTAAGCCAGCAGCAAGTCGTCCTACAAAAGACGACCCTTTCCCAGTGGTCTATGAGAACGAGTTGTTTTCCGTCAACCTTCCTAAAGGTTGGGTGTGCGACTCATCAGGATGGTTAGGATTGGATTCTTTTAAAAACGTGGTGGAGATATTCAACCCTAATGGCAGTATTGTGTGGTTCCACTTCGTTAAGACTTTCATGCCCTTCAAATGGAAGAACATCGATGAAGCAAAAGAAATGGCCAAGACTGCAAGGGCTATTAGTGGTGATGATACGGAACTAATTCAAGAAATAGACAGTGTAGAGGTCGGAGGCTATCCTGCGAGCATCTTATATTTTGCCAATTACGTTGATAATGACACCATTATTCAGAAACAATTTGTCACCTATCTCCAGGATTCTCACATAGTAGTTTACTTCAATGAGAACTTCTATGTTCAGGATTGGGAAAAAGCACAAGAAATAGGCGATTTGATTATTGGTACAATCAAACTAAAAAAAGTAGAGAACCCGTTAGAAAATGACAGCGTATTCAAGAAATCAATGGAAAAAGGGCTGAAAGACCACCCTGTACAAGAGAAGTATATGAAGAAGGCTAATGAAATAATAGAACAATTCTCTTCGAACAAATAGCTTTTACTATTACTTCACGGCAATGTGTAATGAAATAATTCATATCCAAATAAAACATAGCAATGGCTTCAAACTTATTGTCTGCTGCAATAATATGTTTCCTCCTCGTTAAGATAACAAACTGGTGGGATAACAGAAAAGACAGAAAGGACCTAATGGTTGCTTCTGAACAGACGCAAATTGAAAATATCGTAGAACAAGAGACAAACATGGAGAAGAAGATCGGAACTAGGGATTTGTTTATAGAGGTATTGACAAAGATTGGTTGTCAATATCAATTGGGTGAAGGAGATGACACAAGAATCTTCTTTGCGTTCCAAGGTGAGAATATGTTTGCAGATGCATCAGATGAGAGCCTTTACGTTGTTGTCTGGGACACATTTTGGGAACATGTGGAGTTATACGACATTGACGAGGTTTCAAAAATGCGTAAAGCCATTAACAATTCCAACCTTAACTCCTCAGTTACTACAGTATACACCATTGACAAAGAAGGCAGCAGCATGGATGTTCATAGTCGGTCAATGTTCGCGTTCGTGCCTCAGATGCCATCTATAGAGAACTATTTAAAGGCTGAGTTGGGCAAATTCTTTAGGGCACATCAGCTTGTGGGAAACGAAATGCAGAAACTGAGAGCTGAGGAGCAGAATGCATAAAAAGGTATTTCAAGTAAATAAATAATAAAGCCGTTATGATATATCTTCAGAATTTTATATTCCCGTCTGAGTATACAGAGGAAAACTATCTTGATGAATATTACAGGGCGCATGTCGGCAATACTTACCATACTAACATTTATCCTTTCAAGGTGCTGTCTGGTATCGGGATGTTTCGAATGGATTTTGACCCAATAACCATTATTTATGGAGGAAACGGCAGTGGAAAATCGACTGCTTTGAACGTAATCTCTCAAAAGCTTCATATAGAGAGGCAGAGTGCATATAACTCTGGGGAGCTAATGGATGCTTATGTTGATCTGTGCTCTTTTGAGACAGACATGCGGTGGACAGGAGAAGAGTTTAGCATGACAGGCCATCGTTCCGGGAAATATGATATAGGCGAGATGTCATGTATGATAACAAGTGATGATATTTTCAAGGCACTGCTTCATGAACGTGTTAGCAAAGAACAAGCCTTGATGAAAAGCCGTATGCTGACTGACAAGGCTGCTGCTATCAAGAGCGGGCGCTGGGCTGATTTCAAATTTTCCAGACACCTGGATTTTGAGACAGGTGAAAATGTTCAGCAATATAAAGAAGCTGTCGAAATCAGGAGAAGGAGTGTTTCCCAATACCTTAAAGGCAAACTTGGCAAAGAGGAACCAGGTATGTCCAATGGCGAGAACAGCTTTGTCTATATGTCTGAGCTATTGCAGAAGGAAGGTTTGTATCTGCTTGACGAACCGGAGAATAGCCTGTCACCTGAAATGCAGATAAAACTGTCTGACCTACTTGCCTATATGGCTCGATATAATAACAGCCAAATAATCATGGCTACACACTCTCCTTTCCTGCTTTCCACTCCTTATGCGAAGATTTACAACCTTGATGGCGCACCTGCATGTGTCAGCAAATTCGAGGAGCTGGAAGCCATGCAAATATATTACGAGTTTTTTACATCAATGAAGGATAAGTTTGAAAAGTAATATGAAAAAAACAGTAAAAAAAACCAATGATAGTGAGGCATTTAACCTCAGCAAAGCTCACATCCACGATGTCCTGAAACAAAGGAAAAACACTGGAGAACCACTTGTTATCTATAAGGGAGATGATGGTGCCCTCTATAGTGACAATGGTCAGAGCCTGTGGCGTGTGGTAGATGAAAAAAGATTTAAGGTGCCAGAAGGAGTAACTATCATTTGTGACAGGGCCTTCTATAAATGCCATCCTCTTAGACGTGTCTCTTTTCCTATAAGCCTGAAAGTAATAGGCAATGAGGTTTTCTGGCACTGTAAGAAACTTCAGTCTGTCGATTTACCGCCCAATTTGGAGGCCATTGGTGAGTTTGCTTTTAATTACTGTTGGAATATTGAATCTATGTACATCCCTTCCTCAGTAAAGGAAATTGGACGTAGCGCTTTCTCATTCTGTATGTCTCTCACATGGATAAATATCCCCGAGGGTGTAACTGTTATCAGGGAATCTACTTTCTTTTGGTGTATTGCTCTGACGGATGTTTCTATCCCTAAGAGCGTAAGGAAGATTGAACGGTTCGCATTCGATGGCTGCAAAGCACTGAAATCCATATATATTCCGAATAGTGTTAGAACTATCGGTGAAAGGGTGTTCCACTTCTGCGAATCTTTGGAACGCATTGTAATACCTAAAGGCACGCTAAAGAAATTTGCTAAACTTCTCCCAGATGATCAGGACAAGCTTGTTGAAATAAACATTAACAGATAACTGAAATATGCAAAAAACAATAATAGAATATCTCACCTATCGAGAGGAACTTGAAATGGCCGTTCTATACCTCAACTTAGAAAAGTTGAAGTACCTTGTTGCCATGGATATTTTTGATGAAGATTGTCTCTTGTCCAACGACATTAACGAGACAAAGCAAAGATATCCTCTATATGTTATCAATTTGTGCTATAGCTACATTTTTACGAAGGAGCCATACAGATGCTTCATCGAGAAGAATAATGCAATGCTCAATTTTTGGTATGAGCGTTTTGGACTTCCTCTGAAAAACGACGAGTTGTTGGAAAACATATATGAACATAAGGAAAGACTGAATCTTGAAGAATATAAAGAGGGATTCAACTTCAGATGGTTGTGTCGCTGTGTTTCTGAAATGGATAGCTATAAGTATCTCTTCAAAAAGGAATCCTCTGACCACAATCACTACTATATGTATAGTTGGATGATTAACGATGCCTTAATGATAAGGACGGCAAAAGCATTGGAAGATAATGGTGCTGATTTGCATTATGACCGTGATGCTGAATATAGAGAATATGTAAAGGACATAGACGAGAACGACTTGGATGAAGCAATCATTTCCTTCATTGAAAAGCATGATAATGAGGGGGAGGAGCTGGCCTTGTACGACGAGGATAAGTTTACCCATCGTGTTTTTAGTGACAGCAAGCAATATACAGCCATGTTGAAACGACTCCTGTTGACAAAACACCTGAAAATACGAATCGGAGGTAATTCCTTTAGAGTTGGCGAAGCTATCGCTAATATGGCGAAAGAATTGTGCGTTAAAAACAAGGTCTTAGATTACGATGCCTATTTTAAGGATGAGCAATTTGTATGGGGAAGTCCACTGATTGAGTATGCTGACAAATTTGACTTTAGGTCGCAAGGTGGAAAAGATACCGGCCATCACTCTATGGTCTGGTACTACGTTAATAATGTGGATTGCGGATGGTATAATGAAGATGGTAGTTTTAGCAGATTCAACAGTAAGGAAAAAGGCTATTGGCAGATTATTGAGGTCATAAAGGCAAAAGGATATAATCTTATTAAGCCAGCCACCTGTGCTCTAATCTGCGGCAAAGATCCTCGTATTTCTGGCAGACAGCAGATGATGCTTGAAGAAGATGGGATTGACTATATAAATACTTTTAATCTATTAAGAAAAAATGAGGCCCCAAGATTCAATAGTTGAAAGGGAAACGCAGAATTCGACAAGGTATGGGCTAAGCATTTTGAGGATTTAGACTGGTACCTGAAGTTTGATTAGTAATATGAAAAAGCGGCTAAAGAGACCATATAGGATGATATTAAAAACGGTAATTGTATTGGTTCTACTTTTCGCACTGAAGTGGCTATGGGTGACTATTTCAACCATAGGGCACGGTTCGCATGAAGGTGAAAAGACAGAGATCTTGCGCAGGAGAAACTATCTGACGAATAAGCTAGTGTCTTCACCTGAAATAGTGCTCAGTGAAATGCCAGACGGGATTGGCTCTCAGTTCCAGGGTGAGTGGGCAATGTATTCTTGTTCCATGCTGTCAGCATCCTTGGTAAACATAAGTCTTTTATTTCCAGAAGAGAGAAAAAACTCTATTCAGAAAATCGACCAGCTGATAGAAATAGTGATGTCCCCAGAACTTCGGAAATATGACGCAGACAGATGGGGTGAAGACCCATTGGATAGTTGGGATAGCGAAAATAGCCATATGTCATACCTGAGCATTCTTGCATGGATGATAAGTGGCTATAAGACTGCAGGAGGTGACGATAAATATGACGGCCTCTATTATAGGCTATGCAACACCTTAAACTGGCGGATGAAGAATAGCCCGACATTAAATCTGCAAACATATCCAAATGAAGCGGTGTATGTCCCTGATATGCTTGTTACAATAGTCGCATTGAGTAATTTCACACAGTTATGTGATGACAGATACAAGTCCACTGTAGAAGAATGGGTGACCAAAGCTAAGAATGAATGGACAGATAAAGAAACGGGACTCTTGAAGTCCTTCTTGGATTATGATGGCGCAGAAATGACAGCACCAGTAAAAGGTTCATATTCCGCATTGATATGCTATTATCTGACTTTTGTGGATGAGGAATTCGCGAGAGAACAGTATGGCCTGCTAAAGAAGAATTTTAAACAAAGTCATCCCTTCACAGGAATCAAGGAATACAAAGACCGTTCCTGCTGGCTGGGCATGGATATAGACTCCGGGCCGATAATTTTCAATCTTAGCCCTTCGGGAACAGCATTTACTATTGGATCTGCCACTTACTTTGGAGATGCTGATTTCCGAAAAAGTCTGCTGAAGACCGCAGAAATTGCTGGTACCTCTATTCGTGGATGGAATACGAACCACTATTTGCTGGCGAATCTTGCATTAGTAGGAGAAGCTATTACTTTGGCAATGAGAACAAGTGTACCTTGGTATACAGAACAAAACAAATAACAACTATGAGAAAAGTAACATTCTTAGTTATAATAGCATCTTTGATGGTGTCTATGTTCTGCTGCAATCATAATAAGCAGTCAAAACAAAATGGGAACAATAATGGAGTTTCTAATTCTGCTAACAATATAGCAGAAAAATCATCTGGTAATTATATGGAATTTTGCACAATGTCGGATTTGGACATGTGGTTACGAGTGTCCCCTTCTGACTTAAAGACGGAACAATTGAAAAGGCTGGCAGATGCATACAATGCCGCTACTGTCATGAACAGTATTATCACAGATTTTGATTTGCAGATGCGTGGGTTTGACCTCAATGAAGTCATTAAAGCTATTAAAAGCATCGATGTCTCAAAAGTCAAAGAACCTGAAGTCAAGTCTAAGCTTGTGGCTTATAAGAAGGAAATGCTTTATCTGCTATCCGTTAACCCAGACAGCGTAAACCAAGAGTTGCATAATCCATGGAAAGCGAAGGATGATTTATATGAATATCTGTCTAAAGAATACCATGTGAGTACATTCGGCAAGTTGAATGAAAATCTGTACTGGAAAGAGTATAATCAATGTTCAAGTGTACCTGAATGGAATGAGTTAAGGGAAAAGCGTGGTAATGACAAAATGGTAGATGAACTGAAAAAGAAATATGGCAACGCTAAAGACTTTGATGCTCGCTGTATCTATGCAATTGAACTAGGCCATGCATACGAAGCAGACTTGGAATCATGGGACGAAAACGATTACCGAAATCCTGCAATAACAATCATGGAGTCACTAATGAAAGAGCAAAAATATTCTCTGTATCTAAATGAATTGTGGCAAAAATGGCGCGTGTTATATCAAACCAGTAAAGGTGCATCTAAAGACTCCGAAATTCCAAATAACATATATAACGACTTTCGCAATATATGCGCATGTACCATATTATCATATATAGAAAAGCATCCTGAAGACATCAAAGCCATTAATGAGTTTTTGGTGATGGCATGTAAGGAGAATATATTAAGAGAAGGAGAGTTCTCTTATGGAAATCAGAACGCCGTTGAGAAATACTATCTATTTCCAGAGATTTACCAGAAAGATAAAGACGAAGTAGAATAAGTGACTCAACCGGTAAAAAAAACGGTACCACAAATAATATAGCTAAACCTAACAACTCCTTAAACCGGAGTTGTTATAAGCCGTAGTTCAGTCACCTCCCCTAACCCGTCGCTCATTCATCCATAAAACAATCAATCCAATAGCTACGACAACATCTACTATGTTCCACATTGTTCTACCAAGAGCGATTTTAACGAAAGGCTGAAATAGCAACGCTAATGATGCAAACACGATAGCCAAAGGCTGCTGATTATTGTGCCAACTTTTGTGGACTAGCACCACAAACACAACCATTGAAACGAATCGAACCAACTGATAATAGCCATAAGGCATATCTGCCAAACAGATTAATAGTAGTACTGCTATTATTGGTGGTGTAATTGATAAAACACGTAGTTTCATAATGCACATTAAGCCTTAATTTCTCCGTTATCCAACTTTTTGACAAGATCTTCACAAATATCTATCAAAGCTTTTGTTATAGCCCCATTCTTTTCTATCATGCGGAATGGTGAGGATTGTTTCAACACCTCATTCAATTCTGAAATGACATCACGTGCCTTCATTTCAAACATCATGTAATCAAACATTGAATGACCTTCCTCCCAAAAATCACTGTGCCAACCATATTTATACTTCTCCCATGCAAAATACAATACATTTTTATACATTTCAAGAAGTTGGTTGTTCTTTATTGCTATCATAACATCACCAGTTCTTTTACCTATTTCAGTGAATTGGTTTTGAATCTTGTTGACAACCTCTATTAACTGTTTTATTTCTTCCTTGGTTGTCAAATGCGAGGGAGCATTATTTGCAATGATAGATTCAAATGTTGAAGTATCAACTATGTTCTCATTAACATCTTCATCATCTATGGATAAATCAACTTTATCCATATGATTGTGTTTTATAACTTCAATCAATTCCATTATGGTGTCTTCACCATACATTGAACGTGGAATACCCACAAATGGAGAGTTCTCTTCTGCTTCATCAATCGCAGCAAGAGCTTTATGAGCAACATGATATGCTTGATTAATATTATCTATTTTATAATTACATAATGCAATAAACATCAATATCTTGGGCTTTAGCATAGAGCCTACTTCCCCGCACTCTTCGTTTTCGATTCGATTAACCTCCACAAAAAGTTTTAAAGCTTCTATAACACATCTTGCATCATAGATAGTACGAACATTATCATGACTATTATACATGTCTACGGCTCTCTCCATAATAGCCTCTTTTGTATTCATCCCATAAGAAGTCAATTCCTCCATGATACTCTTTGCTGTAGGTATTTTCTCTTCACGACTCATCTCATCAACTTGTATGGGCTGATCCAGCTCTATTAAACTCCCGTAGAATTCAATTATTCGATCGGGATTTGTCATAGCAAACCTAACACATGAAACACTTCCATTTTTTACAAAGACATGGCATACCACAGGAATAATGGGGTTAAAATCAGATGTACTATGAACGTACTGTATTCTGTCCCCTAATATATCTGACCCTAATAGCTCAAAACTACAAGAAGACGATATTCTGAGATTTCTCTTGTCACTTATAGTAAAACGAATTATGTCGTTGTAAACTGACGCTGTAATCCTACAGTCTATGGAATCACGGGATATGCAACGTCCATTTTGCCACTCTTCGTATCTATAAGCTTGAAACCTAAAGTTTCTTTTGAAAAAATGTTCCATGTTAAAATCTAAATTAAACATTATACTCACTCATCCTCATAGAAGTAATTCGTCCATTATTCTCTGTAATGGTTATCAACAAAGACTGATTATATGCTCCTTGATGTAACAGAAGAGCAAAGTCATTCGTCCCATCCATTCGCCCAATCCGGATTTCAATTGGATTGGAACCGTCTTTTAACCTTTCGAACTTGGCACGTAAATAGTTCATATACTCATATCTGCTTGACATCTCATAAAAGACAGCATCAGAAGAATAATGGAAATCCTTATCAAGATAAGGTTCCAAAATCTCTATATCTAAGTTTTGCCAACACAAGGCAATCCTTTCTATTAGCTGCTTTTGAGATAGAACTTGCGGCAATGGATTGTTTTTATCTCTAAGCAATGAGATTGTCTCAAACTTTGCTGCAAACGCTGCACCACAGACATTCTTTTGGCCATTTGTGTCGAAACACCATAAGTCACCTACAACCAATACAGGAAGGATTCCGCGTTTCGCCACAGATTTTGCAATGAACTTCATATCTAATAAAGAAATGTCATCCTTGTTAGGCATAACGTAAAACCAGGTATCATGAGAATCACCACCCATCCTGTATATTAGATCTGGTTGCTGTTTAAATGATGAGAACAATCCTTGATAGATTTCTGTATTTCCAACATTATGATATTTCCAAGAATCTTCCACCTTTCGAATGTCGGAGCCGCAATGACGGAAACTCTCATAGAGCGTCTCTACAAGAAAGTGTTGCACTCCTTCCATTGACATTATATCGCCTTTCTTCTCACTACCTGTACATTGGTGAGTATAGATATACGGCTCACCATTTGAAATCAGTCGCATCATAACTACTTGAATTTATAGTTTGCTGAAATATCACCATGAGGAGACGGCATCCCCATCTGCCTTCCTGCTAATTCAAATAACAATAGAGCCTCCTTGGGAGAATCTTTAACAACGTAATGCAAATCACAATAAACAAGAATCCATTTAAGCTCCACGTCAGGAAGCTTCCCTGCACAATCCATACGTAAAGTATTGGCAGTTTTTTCATTCCAATATCCATTTAACTCACGAAAGCCAAGACAACGGATAAGCAAGGTTGCCATCTCTCCTGGAGTAATGTCGTATTTCGTCAATTCAAGCAATTCGGCAGCGTCGGCACCTAATTTTGCTTTAGAGCCTTCAAAATATTTAAATAGCAATTTATCAAGGAAACCTTGTTGTGTTTCCTCACGAACCTCTTTCTTTTTAAAAAAATCAAATAGACCCATATTACTAAAAAAAGAGAAAAGTATTATTTGTATTTTGCTAATTGCTGAACATATATTTGCCAAATAGGGTTATCTAGATATATGCCAACAGTCATATACAAATAAAAACTTATTAATCAAAGTAACTAGAATTAAATCCTATATTTTTCATGAAAGCGGCAAGTGCAAGCAACCTTCTACTATCTCCACCGGCTACATCAACCATATAAGTGCGAAACTCATCTTTTTCGCGGTTGCTTAACTCTTTAGCAATCTCTGTAGCCTCGTCCTGGTTCATCTTTATTATATCTTGAAGAATAGGTAATATTTCTTCTTGTGAATCAACATAGAAAAAATCCACGAACAAAGCGTAAATATCTGGTTCATTGGTTCTAATCCTGCCACCATATGAAATACCTAATATACTCAGACCGACGAGAGCCAGAGCCTTTTTTTGTTTAATACTTAGTGTATCTAACATTGTATATCAAATTGTAAGTTACTACAATAAGATTAGAATACTTGACACTATTATTAAAGCCAAAAGCATTCCTGCACAACCACTTTTTTTAGACTGGGAATTGGCTCCTGTTAATGCCTTAATATCCATCTTCTCAATAGGGCCACCATGCCTTATGCCATCATCATACTCTTTTACAACACGTTTGAACTCTTCCCAATCAGAAATTCTTGGAGCTTTAGCATAGTAACTATTCGCACCAAACATTTTTGCATATGAAGCAGAATCTGAATCAACACCAGGATCATGATTGGGTTCCCACCATACGGCAAAACCTTTCTGGACATCAACATACATCATCGCCAATGGAAGATGAAATTGATGGCCACAAGATGGGCATTTAGCAATATTGATTTTGTCTTCCATAACCATTCTGCGATTTGCCTCATTCTCGCCCCAGATAGTTCTGAAGAAATTACCTGTATATTGATGAGAACAGTTCGGACACTCTATGGCAATTTTAACTTGTTTACTCATAATTTCTTTTTATATTCCTCCTAAAATTGCATATATAAAATAATAAGACACGTCAGGATATATAAACCCTGACGTGTCTATAGAATATCTTATTAATGTGAGTGCCAGAATGTCAATGCTTCATGAGCATTCATGTTAGGAAAACCTCCAAGAGTACAAATAAGTTGCCACATCTTAACTTCAGAATCTGCGATTTCACCATCTGAAGCCATGATTGCAGCTAAATACCCTGTAGCATATTTCTTTTGCTCTGTAGTCATGGAAGCTAGTATGCCAAACGCCTGCGAAGCATCCATACTTTGCGAAGCCCTTAACAAGCCTTCAACATCTGACTGACTAACACCAAAAGCCGCCAATTCCATCACAATAGCAATCTTCTCTTCTTCTGCAAATATTCCATCTGCCGAAGCCATAGCAATGCCCATTTTTACTAGGGCTGCCAATTCTAGACCTGAATATGTCATAATTTTACTTTTTTTGATGCCGATTATCCAAGTGCACCTGGGTTGTAAAAATGATGAAGCATGATGAAGTTCGTGGATATCTTGCTAAAGCAAACGACTTTTCAAAATGCCATTGATAGTAATGTTAATTCTGCACAAATCCTATTCGGGGACGTTCTTGTTTAACGCCAGGTTCCTCCATCTTCTTTCTCATCTCTTCATAAGCTTTGAGATCATTGGGGCTGACAGATGGATTGTTCTCTGAAATAACCTCTTCAAGAAGAGATTGAGTAATATCCACGTCATCCTCAAATGCTCTCGTTGCTGCGTCATTAACTATATAAGCAATATCAGAGGCAACAAAATTCTCAGTCATATCTGCAAGACGAGAGTAATCAATATCACCTGATGCAGGACGGTCTTTCATATGGATTTCAAAGATACCTTGACGAGCCTCTTTATCAGGTACTGGTATATAGATGATTTTATCCATTCGTCCTTTTCTGAGGATTGCCGGGTCTATTAAATCTGGCCGATTTGAACTTGCGATAATAAAGATACGGTCTTTACCACAGTTGTTCATTTGAGACAGGAATTCATTCACCTCGCCTGATTCACTTGAATTGTTGATTTTACTACGATTAGGAACCAATGCTTCAAATTCATCAAAATTCAAAATAGTGGGGGCATTTTTCCTGGCTTCCTCAAATAATGCTCCTATCTTTTCTTGTGAACCATGAACATATATACTTGCAAGGTCGGACGATTTTATAAACACATAATTATAACCCGCTTCCTCTGCAAACTTCTCTGCAATAAAAGACTTTCCACAGCCTGGAGGGCCATATAGCAGCATGCCATTAGGAATTTGTATCTTAAAGCGTTCTGCTTTTTGCGGGTCTTTCAAAATATTGATAATCTTTTTTTGCATGATGGATTTAATCTCACTCATGCCAGCTACATCTGCGAACCCATTGCCATGTTTAGGCTGCATCTTACTTTTCTCTTCTGTCTGATTCACACGTGTCATAGAAATAGGTGGAGCATCAATTTCAATTTTACGTTCTATAGCATCCAAAAACTCTTGGGCAGAAGCAAAACGTTGTTTGGAATCTGGAGCCAATGCCTTGACCATTATCTTCAACAAGTCATTATCCATTTCCATTATTTGAATATTTGGTAATGACAAAGGCCCGTTTCGTTTTTCAACGATAGCTTGAACCTGTTCCTGCAAGGTTAGTCCTGCGAGATTTGTCTCCCAAGGCATAATACCAAAAATTAGCTTGTAAAGGACAACTCCTGCTGAGAACAAATCAGAACGAACACTTCCATCACCAAAGAAGCGTTCTGGAGCTACATAATATAGATTCTGACCATGCCATGATTCTGTATCTGGCTTTAAATCGGCATATCTTGCAGCACCAAAATCAATCAACTTTAGGTTATTTAAATTGCCAACAGTATCAAGCATTATGTTCTCAACAGTTATTTCATTATGAATCACCGGGCGATCGAGAGTGTGGATAAAGTTGATGGCAGAGAGCAGTGCAGACATAACCTGACGAATTTCCATAGGACTAAGTGTACCACCTCTATACAACCTGTCATTAAGGTTCTCACCCTTAACATACTCGGTAACAACATACAACAATTGATGGCCGTCCCTTTCAAGCTTGCCAGAATCAACAAATGAGCACAAATTCATGTGATTCAAGCTACTGGCTAACTCGACCTCAATAACCTGTCCATCTTTATCGTACTGATATACCTCTAGTTCCTCCATAAAGATCAATTTGAGGAACTTAACTTTTCCGTTCTCATCCTTTACACGATACGTCTGCGCGTAGCTACCTTCCTTATGAGGAAATACAACTACATACTTTCCGATATTATCATTCTTCTTGAATAGGAACATAATCTGAAATATTAATTCTTGACAATAATAAGCTCAGCAGGACGAATCAAATGTCCTTGTCTTGTATATCCTTGCTTTTCTATAGACACAATATCACCAGTCTCTCTATTTGGATCTGGTTCTGTATCTGCCACCTCACAAAGCTCCTCTACTGATTTATTATTCTCAAATACTATTTTCTGGACATTATACTTTTCTAACACACAGAAAGCCTTTTTCTTTGCATTTAGCAGCCTATTTATGGCCTTCTTCGTAGTTTCATCCTTATCCAATTCGCGTTCTTTAATAATATGTTCAGCTCTTTCAAACGTATCGATAACCGTCAGGAACTCACAGAAAATCTCATCAATTTTCTTCTCTTGGCCTTTTATTGTTTCTTCATGTTCATTCTTAATTGTAAGATTATCACGTAGAAGAGAAGTGATACAATCTGTAATCAATTTCTTAATATTCATGTCTTGCTACTTTAACGAGTTATACTTATTCAAATCCAATGCATCCAAATTAACCTCTTTACTCTTGATAGAAGATGCTAAAGGCTTCACCTCATCTTCGTCAAGAATAGGAAATGTAAAATCAGCAGCTAAGCGCTGGGCTGGCTTTCTTAGAGTCGCCTGGGCTTCAGTTATCTCTTTCATCGTAAATTTCTTAGATTTCAAAGCCCTGATTTGTGATTTTACAATATCAGAGTTTGATGCATCTTGATGTAGACCTAATACTTTATATGGATTCTTCATATTATTTACACTTTTAAGATTTTAGTAAACGAATCGGGAATAGCTCCATCTGGAGAAAATTTCACAAAATACGCTAACCCCCTTCTTAAAGCCTGTCCCTTACTATTCAGGTTTATCCCCAACATAATAGTCATTCTGTTATCATCTGATAATTCTTGCATTATCTTAAAGAAGGAACTTGCAAATGTACCTGAATATTTTTTAAACGATGCACTCCTATTTTGATTAATCTTATCTAAAACACTTCTTACAGAATAGCTTTGATGAGAATCTCCTATAACATACTCCCATATGCATAGGTCACACAATGTAGCAAGGTTTTCACAAACGTCATCATCATTCTTATTGTTCTGATAAATCTTATAGACTTCGTTCAATGCATCTTTCTTTGACATCTTGTTATTATTGACTTTCTGAACAATCATAGCCAAATCGACTATTTTCTGGTAAGAAGGACCGGCTATCTGAACAGCATCTTTCAATGCCTGTTTATCCACTTGTCTATTATCTTCTACGCAAATTCTGACAAGAGCTTTCAGAACTCCTTCCAGATTCTGTTTAACCTGAATGCTAGATGGAGCTGTTTTATAAATTCGTGCAAGAAGGACAGCACCTTCTCGTTCTTTCATTGAATCATCATTAAGACGACGTACAACTTCACCATTAGCGTAATTGGAGAATGCCAACGAAAGAGGAGCCTCATTGAAAGACTGACAAACCGTCTCATACACATCAATGAATTTCTTGTAATCCATTTTGGATTTTATATCTTCATTCATGCGACTAGAAGCGAAAGATTTCAATGAGGCATACAATTTAGAATAATCTCTAATCTGAGAAAGCGATGAAAAAGCTGAACGAATTGCAGTAACACTTCCATTCATAGCAGCCTTGCAGCCCTCTACTTTTTGTTGTGCATCACTGTATGATGAATATTCTCTGCCTTTAAAGCCGTATCTTACACCCAGGTTAATAGCATCTTCTTCATTATCATATCCCTGTTCAATATCATAATCTATAGCTTCCTTTATAGACTTTCTGACATTTGACAGCTGATTAGCCATATAAGGGGACGCTATAATAAAGTCTTGATCCAAATTAAGGTCTATCAAATCATCCAAAGCTTCTTTTTCTGAGGTAAAGAACTCTTCATATTTGGGATAATGGTCACGAATAAAGGTTTCCATTCTTGAAGATAAAGAATCCTGCACATCCTTTATGGCAATATTTTGATTATCCACAGGTGAATCAAAGTTGATGTTGTCTGGCAAACTTTCATAATCATAATCATTGGTCTGCCCGAGACTGCCTTGTAGCGTGAACGTGTAATTATCATCCCACGATGTATAATCCAAGCTCTTAACAAACAGCCTGTCTGTATATACAGCAGAAAGCCAAACAGATATAGCATATTTAAGAGTCTTTTCTTTAGCTGATCCAGATTCAACGACACCCAAAGCAGCAATAGCAACATTGCGGAATTGATTATCATTCTCAATATATTTTGGATACATAGAAAGGAGCTTGTCAAAAGCCATATCGTACTGCTCCTCATTGAACATTCCTCTCAAAATATATGATTCTAGTTTACTCTTATAAGAATTGAACTTTGATGCTGTGTCTGTTAGTCTATTGGAAACTTTAGACTTGTAATCATCAATTTCTTGTAGGAAAGATGTAGCATTAGCCACAGACATAGTTCCTTCTATAACAGTCTTTATCTTATTGTTAAAATCTAACAAGTGCTTCTCTGATTCTTTTATATAAATGTTATCACATAGTTCTAAAAGCGTACTTTCATTTGGAAGATAACTCTTTAACAGGTTCTCTGCATCAGCCGGGCGAGTAGATTGTAACAAATAACAAGCAAAACGATAAGCCAAGTCATCTTTTAATGATTCATGAGATTTCAAATTCAATGCAGCATATATTCGTTGTTCTTTTGATGAATCAATGTTACCAGCTTTAACATTTGAAATCAGAGAACGCAATTCAGCTCGACCATTATATGAAGGCAGGTTTTCTTTCTTAATAGCCTCATAATAGTCTATAGCTTTGTCAAATTCAATGTCTGACTCCAATTCCGTGGCGTATGACCATTCTAACTTCACTATATCTTTTGACAAGCTAGCAACTTTTTCCTTAGCATAATCCTGGCTACATTGAGAATTTAATAAGGATCTCACCTTAATAAAACTGGCAATGGCCTTTTCCTTGGGTTGTGCCTTTGCTTTATCGTACAACAAATCTACATAGCTGTCCCAGAGTGCAAAATATAAAGCGTCATTAATGTCTTTTGTTTTCTCTACATTTTCTGTAATCTGAGAAATAGTTTCTTCCTCAAACTTTATCTTTTGTCCCAAGGAACTGACTTTAGAATAGTCACAATTACGCAATTCAATGAAAAGTGGTAGCCAATACTTCTGATAACCTTTTATTCTTTCTAAGATTTCATAAGCTTCCTGCTCCCTGCCACCATCATATGAATTTCTGGAAAGGAGGTTGAGTTCCTTTAAAACATCTTCTTTTGCTGACTTGAAAGACGAGTTAACTTTACCACCTTCACATAACCCCAAAACGAGATAATAGCATTCCCTTTTTTCTGCAGTTCCAATTAGATATTTTCCTTTATTGTAATAAACTTCTGCAAGGAGTGTTTCAGCTTCATCATCGACACCTATCAGTGATTTCGCTTCTTTCTCGGAAAGCTCATAATCCTTTTCATCTATCAACTGCCGAATTATCTGTTTTTTCCTCTCTAGCAACTGCTTATCAGATAAAACAGAAATTGAATGATTGATAATGGATATTGCATCAGAGGGTTTCCGATTCTTGGATTCATTAAGTGCGACTGTTATATAATAACTTTTCACATCACACTTCTTCTGAATCAAATATTCAGAAGCGGTATATGCATAAGTATTGTCTTTCAAAGAATCCAAAGACTTACAGAAAGCTGTCCTCAATTCTTTTGTATGCAAAAACTTCTTCTGCTTATCCGAAACAAACTTGACTACTTCTTTCGCAATATCTGAAGAAGGGGAAATCAAATTAACAAAAAAGACCGGACTTTCTTTGATATCCCAATATTTCTCTAATAAAGACATACTTTTGTATCTTCTTATCTTAGATATAGCAGAATCAAAGAATAGTTTTTCAAATGACAATATACTAACAAATGGAGAAAGTACGTCAACAATGGAATCTTCATCGGTATTATTTAGGATAATCTGTTTAAGTTCACCCTCATTGATCTTTGACTGCTTACCATTTGAAACAAGTTTCTCAGCCTGGTTGATGAAAATCAAGTCAAACGTTTTCTCAGATAAGAACAAACGGCAAATACTGATTGCAGCCTCTGGTTCAGCGGTTTCTGCAATCTTAGCAATTCGCATTTTCAAAGAATCAATCTGTGCATCTGTGAGCTTCAAATCTTTTGCCATTTTAAACAACTGCTTTACTTCTGCAGCGTTTGCTCGGCCACTCAACTCTTCAAGGGCATGAATACACCTTGTGTTGTTAAAATGATTATCTGAAGAGAAATATTCAGAAGCAAAAGAATCATATATAACAGAAGTCTTAAAATCAGATTTTTTTGCAGAGGAAGCTGACAATGAAACTAATTCATTAGCAGCATCTTTACACAATGACGCATCAGAACAGAACTCAGATATTTTCTTTGGATTTTTAATATCATTGTCCTTTGTTAAAACGACATTTACAACAGCATCAATCGCAAGCTTCTTATATTCTTTATCCAATGGCAAGAATGGTGTCAAAAGCTTTATAATGCGTGAATATCGATTCTTTGACTTCAACAAATCCACGAATGCCCTTATATCAGATGTACGGCTCTGCTCGTACTGCTTCAATTCGGCAATTGTTTCCTTGATGAACTGGTCATATGATGAAGTTTGCTGAGATTTAGAAAAAGCCAGATAAGCATGGTATCTATGACGTTTCTCACCAAAAGCATGATTGTTGTCTCGATATGTCTGAATTGCATCCATCAACAAAACGGCATCATGATAGCTTTTAGCTTTAAACCTATCATTAGCGAATGATTCTATGTTATTTACATGAGCATTCAGACAACTCTCGTAGTCTTGCCTATTCTGCTCATTTGAATAACCTTGCAAATCGACAATGTCTTTAAGAGCCTTCAATTTTCCCTCCACGCCTTGTGAATGTGAAACAAACATGTCGGCTAGATGAACAATTGCAAGATCTTGATTACCTAAAAGAGACCGATAAATCTCTTCGGCCTCGTCTAGATTGCCTTCTGATACCAGACGATCCGCCTTATCCAAGCGACTATCATAGTATTTATCTTTTATCCAGCTTATTAATCCCATTTTATTTTATAATCAAAGTATCACCAACAATTAATGGAGTATCTAAAGTACGGTTATTCTGCTGAGCAATCTCCTCTGCACGAGTTCCTGTTCCATAAAATTTCTTGCTCACAGACCAATATGAATCTCCTGGCAGCACACCATACTTATAGTTAGAACTTGATTGTACACTTACAGCCTTACTCTGAGCCAGTTGGGTATTTAAAACCTCAACAGAATCCTTTAGTTGAGACAATTCTTCTGTTACGGATGTTGGAACAGATGGCTTTTGAGTGCAAAGCATTACGCCCATTCCCGCAGCCGCTATTATAGCGACTGCGGAGATAGGTTTCCAAATATTTGTTTTATGTCCTTCTTCAGGAATCTGCTCTATCACTCTATAGATGCTTAGATCACTTCCACAACAAGGGCACTTAACATCTTCATTGAGGAAATCTGGTATACCAGTTTTCCCACAAACAGGACATTTAATATTTTCAGCCATAACATTATCCAACACCTATGCCTGTGGTAGCACCAGTAGTAGGCAGATTTATATTACCAATCAAATGTTCATTAGCGGAAAGAATATCCCTCGCACGCTGAACATTACCCTCATTCAAGGCGGCCATGAATTGGTTAAATGCCACCAATGCCTTATTTGCTCTCACAGGATCATCCTGGTCATGTCCTGCAATATTAAGCATAAAGCCATGAGTAAACAGTCCATATTTCTCAGTTAAATCATCCAGCTTGTTTACAGCGTCGTTTTTCTCCATTGGTGAAGTTGCATTTTTGTAACGATCAAGTTCTCTGCGCATGGCTACTTTATCTTCATCCTTAATGAAACGGCCGAAGTTCTCCAACTGAATTTGAGTAATTATCAACTGTACTGGAATTTCATCTTCCTTTGTCGTGGCAACCTGACTTGCAGACTTCAAAGAATCTTCCAATTTTTGCCATTCATTACTCTCTGGAGAATAATTACATGTTGATATCGTATCAATAACCTTCTGTAACTTTTCAACGAAATCAGCTTTCTTAGATTCGCTAATATTCGGGTCATTCATCACTCTGTCGAAAGCCGGTGATACTGATTCCAGACAGTGGGCATCTAATGCACCCCTACTAAGAACCACATTTGTAGTCTTTCCTGTAGCGGGTACTCTTACCCTAACATTCATTGTCTCATCTTCATTTAAACTGAAAGTAAATTGCAATTCACTATGGACTGGCAGATTCTCTGGAATAGTGAAATAACCCGTTCCAAGTTTCTCCATCTGATTATTCTCTGCATCACTAAACAGCTTAACACCTACAATCTTCTGATTTTCTACCAATGTGTAGAATTTTCGATTTTCTTCACATGGTAACGGGGTGTTCTCATCAATAATCTTCTCATACTGAATATTATCAGCATCATCCGAAACCTGAATAAAAGACTTGTGTTTTGTTGTATGGCTTACTTGTACACCTCCTTCTTCTACAGAAACTTGCTGGACTGCTTCTAAAGATTGATGGCAATGAGGACACTCTGAAGAACCTGCAGGAATAGCCTTGCCACAATGCGGACACTCGACTTCAGTACCGAGGGAATGAGATAAGATAGCTGCACCTTCAGCAATAGCGAGCATAGGTTTCTCTGAAGAAAGAATCTTATCCTTACCATACTTGTCACACAACATCTTCCTCACAAGAGGAATACATGAAGAACCACCGACCAAAAGAATATTGTCAATGGCGTCTATAGGATAAGCAGTCTTTTCGAGCAATTCGTCTATTAAGTCCAAAGAACGCTGAACTAAAGGACGAATCATCCCCTCAAACTTTTCTCGCGTTAACTTGACTTCAATATCAATGGGAGAGCCATCTTCGTCTTCCAATTGGTCAAATATTGAGATGGTAGCAGACTCAGACTGACTTAATGCCTTTTTTACACTCTCTACATTATCTTTCAATTCACCTTGGAAAGCATACTTCTTTCTTTCAGGAAGCTCTTCTATCAATTTGTGAATATCAACATTATTCGCTTTTCCTGCCTCAGAAAGGACATACTCTGAAATGAGTCTATCAATGTCATCACCACCAAGCCAACGATCACCGCCAGTTCCTGATTCAATGAAATTACCTCCAGAGGCAACAAGAATAGATAAGTCAAAAGTACCACCGCCAAAGTCGTATACGAGGAAAATCTTATCCTCATCAGCAGCCATCTTGTCGGCACCATAAGAAATAGCAGCTGCCGTAGGCTCAGCCAACAGACGCTGAACCTTCAAACCGGCAAGTTCAGCAGCCTTACGAGTTGCCGTCTTTTGCTTTTCATTGAAATATGCAGGAACTGTAATTACCGCATGAGTGACTTCACCACCAAGTTTTACAGAAGCATCATTCTTCAGTTGACGAAGAATTTCTGCACTAATCTGTTCTGGAGTATATTCCTTGCCATTCATTATAACTACGACTGATTCATCAGTACCTCCAGACATCTTAGCAATGCCATAAGGGTACATATCCTTGTCAGCTTTCATCTTTTGAACTTGTGGATCAGAAATAGCTGCTCCCATAAGACGTTTCACTGAAACAACGATATTTGGAGCATATCTTCTCCAATTTTTATATGGAGCATTTCCAACAGTAAAGCTGCCACTCTTGTCAAGGGCTACACATGAACGACATAGGTCCTCGTTGTTAGGGCCTGTTGCAATAACTCTCACGGTTGCGTCCTTGAACGCAACAACGGAATTGGTGGTTCCGAGGTCAATACCAATACATTTACCCATAATAAATTATATCTTAAAGATTACTTATATCCTTTGTTAGTGGCTGAACAGGTTGATTCCTGCTCACGAGAAGCTCACGAATATCAATGTGTAACAAATCCGATATTTTAGACAAAGTCTGCAAATCAGGCTGAGTGGTATTCGTACACCACTTAGAGACGGTTACGGGATCTTTACCCAATTGTTCAGCTAACCATTTGTTAGTCTGACCAGCATCAGCTAGAACCGCCTTCAATCTATTTAAATTCTCCATACACTATAAAATTAAATTTTGACGCAAATTTAATAAATTTCCGTAAAACATAAGACAAAATCCTAATAAAAATCTCAATTTAACGAAATTAAATGATAATTATTGAAAATATTTTACAGTTTTGTGTTTATAGAACATATACTGCAAAAAGCAACCCACACCCCTTCACAATATCCATAAAACAACTACATCCCTACAAACTCTCAGAACGGATAACGCCTGTTAAGATAAGTAATCCAATCCTTATACTCAGGTTCCTGGTAATATTTATCCAGCAGTTCAAACAGTCTCTCGAAAGTTACCCCCAAAAAGGTGCTTCTTCCATAAGAAGTGAGAAGTCGCTCATATTCAGGCAGCACTTTCCCGAAATGCGAGTTGCCTGATGGATATAGTGTGATGCTATGGAACTGTGATATGCGTATGGATCTGTCTTCATTCAGAAGCATGGACGCACCCAGTATGTGGTTGCGCCAAATCTGGCGATAATCATTTTTCACAAATTTGGTTTCCATCAGCGGAGCTTTGGAAACATCTGGAACAAAGAAGCCGCATGATTCGGTTATACGTGCGTATGGAGATTCTCGGTCTTTAAGCTGTTCCACCTCATGCGGGTTTGTAAGAGCATAGCCTACTTCTGTATATTTCACCTCCACACCAACCCCACAACGTTCACCTTTCTTCTCATATTCTATGTATGTATCAAAGGATGTTCCGTCATTCAGACATTTTTCATAGGGTGGTGCCCACTCTATTCGTATGTCTGTTATCCTGTCTATGGTTTCCTCTCCCAGCAAGGCATTCATAACCTTTGCCGCACACTCCAAGGAAGAAGGGGTAAGACGCATCGGGATGAAGATATTCCAGGGGATATGCTCGCTGCGAAGCATATTAGAGAAAAGCGCCTGGGGATTATAGAGCCGATGCTTCACGTTGGCAGGATAACGCTCCTTGATGGCATCAAGGATTTCTTGACGGAATCCTTCATAGAAATTCTTACCGTCCCGGGCATCGTCTGGAAGCAAGAACGCTCCATACTTTCCCAAACGATGGTTGGGGTCAAAGCCACAGCCCATTGACTCCCTGAAAGAAGATTGTTTGTCTCGTGCCCTGGCCTTGTCCCTACTGTCACCTTTATATAATAACGGCTCTAACATCACTAATAGATTGCTTTGTGCAAAGATACTTCAAAACAAGTTAAATTGCAAGTTTTTCCCGAATTATATGTTACGATTTACGCCCCAACCCTGAAAGACGGAGCTTTTCGGAATAACAACGGACTTTCACTTTACCTCTTCTCTTTCTTGGGCTTCTCATGGTTAACCATTCCTGTCTGCCTTGAAGCCGCGGACACTCCACTGGTTCCGACCTTATCTGTTCATCCCTCGTTCTGTAACCCTCCACTGCTGCTTGACCCTTTGGATGTTGACATCATGCAACATCGCCTTTCCATTGCCATTCATGATGAAACACAGCTGACCATGCCGCTCTTTGACAACCCGTCAAGACGGTGGCAACCGATAAAAGCCTTTTCGTACTGACGGCGCATCATTGTTACTACAACCTATCTATCATTGTATGTCTTCAAAACATTTTTTACGAGGCGCTGTTAAATACAATTTTCCTTTGCAAAGGTAGTCCAGCGGTGCTCGACAAGGGCGCTCTTCCAGATTTACTCGCAAAAATTGAAAATAAATTAGGGGCAGGTTTGCCTTG
>Ga0256404_1001565_pt1 | contig 54571 bp, 45 predicted proteins | sample RumenRJG_01DNA_FD_185990 | JGI IMG/M metagenome (GOLD analysis project Ga0256404, IMG submission 185990) | Bovine rumen microbial communities from Lethbridge, Alberta, Canada - RJG_01 | ecosystem: Host-associated > Mammals > Digestive system > Stomach > Rumen | place: Canada: Alberta | collected... | reverse complement strand
CAACACACGGTTTTGGAGACCGTTGCTCTACCAATTGAGCTATACCCCTGTGGAGCGGAAAACGAGACTCGAACTCGCGACCCCAACCTTGGCAAGGTTGTGCTCTACCAACTGAGCTATTTCCGCATGGCGACCCGGACGAGACTCGAACTCGTGACCTCCGCCGTGACAGGGCGGCATTCTAACCAACTGAACCACCGGGCCGTTTGTCAGTTCACCTGACGTTTTAGAATTATATCATAGAAGCGTCATTTACGCAAGTCTTTTTTGCTTTACTTTTTCACCGGATTGTTTTTACCGGTGCTTCCCCGTTTGGTCAGTTCCACCCCGTCATGGCACAGGGGGCAGTCCTCCGGTTTAAAGGTAGGCACGTCCAGATGAAGCAGCGCTTCCGTCCGTACGCCGAAATCCACCTTGCCGCCGCTGCGGTCTACTAAAAGGCCTACGCCGATCACATTGCCGCCGTGCTCACGAACGACCTCCATCACTTCTTTCACACTGCCGCCGGTGGTCACAATATCTTCCACCACCAGCACACGGCAGCCTTCCGGAATCTGGAAGCCCCGCTTCAAGGTCATCTTCCCGTTTTCCCGTTCCGTAAAGATTGCTCTGGTACCCAGGGCTTTGCCGGTTTCATGGGCCAGCAGGATGCCGCCGGTTGTGGGTCCCACTACCAGTTCAATATTGTCGCCTGCATAGCGTGCAGCGATTTCCTTACACAGTTTTTCCGTGTATTCGGGATGCTGCAGCACATTAAATTTTTCTACATACATAGGGCTGTGCAGACCGCTGGTCAGAAGGAAATGACCATGCAGCACGGCCTGGGTCTCTTCCAAAAGATGCAGTACTTCTTTTTCGCTTAACATAAAAGCGCCTCCTCCAACATTAACAAATGGTTTTAATTTCTTCCACAATGGCTTCCGCAGCCTGTTTCCGGTTTTCCGCCTTCATGATGGGACGCCCCACTACAATATGGGTAGAGCCGTTGGCGAAAGCCTGTGCCGGCGTGGTGACGCGGCTTTGGTCATCCAGGGCGCTGCCAGCCGGACGTACACCGGGGGTCACGATCAGAAAATCCGGGCCACAGGCCTCGCGAATCGCCGCCGCTTCTTTGGGAGAAGCTACGACCCCGTCCAGTCCTGCTGCTTTCGCAAGCTTTGCCAGGGCCACCACCTGTTCCGGAATAGTGTTTTTATAATTCAGATCTGCAAATTGTTCTTCGTCCATACTGGTCAGGATCGTGACCGCAATCAGCTTTGGCCGTTCCACGCCCAGTTCTTCCGCAGTTTCCTTCACTGCTTTTGCCGCGGCTTCCATCATTTTTTTGCCGCCTACCGCATGGACGTTGATCATATCCACTCCCAGCCTTGCCTCTACTTTCAGGGCGCAGGCTACCGTATTGGGTATGTCCTGCAGCTTCAGGTCAAGGAACACTTTTTTGTCATGCTCTTTCAGGAAACGGATCATGTCGTTCCCTGCTGCGTAGTAGAGTTCCATGCCAACTTTATAATAGGCTACCGCATCGCCGATTTCTTCCACAGCCTTTTTTGCCGCTTCTACTGTAGGGAAATCCAGGGCGGCAATCAGCCTCGGATCGCTTTGCATATTTTTTGCCACCTCAATTCCTGTGAATTGCATTCGATCTTTATCATATCCGGCGCAGTCTGCTTTATCCTGCCGCCGTTTCTCAGCCGCGTCCCGGCAGGGCCAGGCCGATCATATCTTTCAGTTTTTTAATGTTATGACGGTCCATGTATTCCAGAATCCCAAGGCTGATGGTCTCCGCAATAGCCGGATCCACGAAATTGGCAGTTCCTACCGCAATAGCGCTGGCGCCGGCCAGGAAGAACTCCACGGCATCTTCCGCGCTCATAATGCCCCCCATACCGATGATGGGAACCTTTACCGCCTGGGCCACTTCATAACACATCCGCACCGCCACGGGACGGATACAGGGACCGCTGAGGCCACCGGTCACGTTTCCCAGCACAGGGCGCTGCCGGTGGATATCGATCTTCATGCCGATGAGGGTATTGATCAGGGAAAGGGCGTCGGTTCCGGCGTCTTCCGCAGCCTTTGCCATTTCCGTAATGCTGGTCACATTGGGGGAAAGCTTGGTGATCACCACTTTGGACGTGTTCTTTTTTACCTCTTTCACCACCTGGGCCATGCTTCTGGCATTGGTGCCGAATACCAGTCCCCCGTCTTTAATATTGGGGCAGCTTACGTTGATCTCTACGGCGTCTACCCCTTTCACGTCAAGCTTCGCCGCCAGTTCCCCGTATTCTTCCGGGGAAGAAGCGTCGATGTTGACAATAACAGGTACTTTATATTTACGAAGCTTCGGCAGGGTCTCTTTTAAAAAGAAATCGCTGCCCGGGTTTTCCAGCCCTACGCAGTTCAGCATGCCGGAGGGCGTCTCCACTACCCGCTGTCCTTTGTTTCCGGCCCGGGGCTCCAGCGTAGTGCCTTTTACAGTGATGGCCCCCACTTTCTCCAGATCCAGGAAATCCGTAAATTCCAGGCCAAATCCGAAGGTGCCGGAAGCGGTAGTCACCGGGGTTTTCATTTTCAGGCCGGCAATCTCTGTGGCCAGCCTGTTATGATACAGATACCTTACCATTCCGCTACCTCCTCTGCCCGGAACACGGGGCCGTCCTTGCAGACCTTGATACGTTTCCCGATGCCCTGGCAGCTGCAGGAAAGACAGGCTCCCAGTCCGCAGGCCATATATTTTTCCAGGGATACCTGGCATTTGATCTTCTGTTCCAGTACTGCAGCGGAAACCGCCTTCATCATGGGAGCAGGACCGCAGACGTAGACGCAGTCATAACCGCCATCTCGCAGCATATCCGGCAAGAGAGCCATGACGGTACCTTTGGTTCCCAGTGTTCCGTCGTCGGTGGTCAGGGCAATGGAACCTGCAATGCCTTCATATAAGTCTTTCCAGAACAGTTCTTCTTCTGTCCGCCCTCCCATGAGCACATGGGGAACGATTCCCTCTGCCTTAAATGCTTCCGCCAGGTTCAGCAGGGGGGCCAGACCGGTTCCGCCTCCTACCAGCAGCGGTTTTCTGGCGCTGCGGTCAAAGCCGTTGCCTAACGGCCCTACGACGCTCAGCACATCACCGCTGCACACGTCAGCCAGTATTCGGGTTGCTTCCCCGATGACACGGTAAATCAGTGAAATCACCCCGTGCTCCCTGTCCACTCTGGCAATGCCGAGAGGACGGCGCAGCAGGGGCGCCGTATGCCTTGAGACCTGCACGTTCACAAACTGTCCCGGCACGGCCTCCGCCGCGATCCGGGGTGCGATCAGGTCAATCTCCTTGGTTGCAGTATTCAGGATCCACTGCCCCACAACCTTTGCTTCTTCGATATATTTCGTCATTCCAAATCCTCCGGGCAGTTTCCGGTTTTCATTATGGAAACACTGATTAAATGAGTTTGTGCGCTTGCCGAGAGCTTTTTGCGAATGACAAGGAAGTGGCTCGAAGGCGCAGCGGGGCTGCGTCAAGAGACAGTGACGAAGTCATTCACAAAAAGCACCGACAAGCGTGCAGACGAATTAATCAGTGGTTCCATTATAGTAAATGCACCGCCTGGGGCGCCGTTTTCCTTTAGCAACAATTCCGCCGCCAGGCCGGTGCGCTTTTCATTATTTCCCGCAGAGTTCCCCGTCTTTCATGACGATCTTGCCCGCTACTACAGTGGCTACTGCCTTGCCTTTACATTTCTTCCCCTCGAAGGGCGTTACCTTGCCAACGGTGTAGAACTTGTCAGAATCTACGGTCCACTCTTTGTCCAGATCCAGGATGGTGATATCCGCAGGGGCTCCTTCTGCCAGCTTGCCGCCTTTCAGTTTGAAGATCTCCGCCGGCCTGCAGCTCATCTTGTCGATGACCTGGTCCAGGGTCAGCACGCCCTCATGGTACAGGTCCGTCAGTACAACGCCTACGGAAGTTTCCAGTCCGCAGAAGCCGTTGGGAGCCTTGCGGAACTCTACGTCCTTTTCTTCCGGGGCGTGGGGCGCATGGTCCGTAACGATGATGTCAATGGTACCGTCTAACAGCGCTTCCCGCATGGCGTCCACATGGTCCCGGCTCCGGAGGGGCGGGGAAACCCTTGTCGCCGTGCTGTAGCCCATGCAGGCTTCGTCGGTGAGGGTCAGGTGATGGACCGTAACCTCTGCCGTAACGGGATAGCCTTTGGCCTTAGCCTGGCGGATGATGTCCGCCGCGCCTTTGCTGGCCACGTGGGCAATATGGATGTGGGCCCCGGTGTAACCGGCTACCAGCACATCCCGGGCTACCGCAATGTCTTCCGCAACGGAAGGCACACCGGGCACGCCGATTTTTGCGGAAACAGCCCCTTCATGCATATAGCCGTCTGCGTTCAGTTCGCTTTCAATGCTGTGGGATACCAGGGGCGCGTCAAAGCTGGTGATATATTTTGCCGCATTCATCAAAAGGCGGCTGCTTCCTACATAATGGCCGTCATCGGAAAAGGCAACGGCGCCTTTTTCCAGCATGTCCCCCATTTCAGCCAGCTCTTTTCCTTCTTCGTCCTTGCTGATGGAGCCGATCACTTCCACATTCACATAGCCTTCCCGGGCAGCCCGTTCCTTGATACCGCTTACCACAATGGAAGTGGAGATGGCCGGTTTCGTATTGGGCATGCAGGCGATGGTGGTAATACCGCCGGCCGCTGCTGCCATGGTGCCGGTGCGGATGCTTTCCTTGGCTTCCAGGCCCGGTTCCCGCAGATGGGTATGCATATCGATGAAGCCGGGAGCTACCACTTTTCCCGTAGCGTCATAGGTCTCATCGGCCGTTTCTGTAATATTCTTCCCGATTTTTACGATTTTTCCGTCTTCTGCCAGCACATCGCAGATCGCATCCAGTTTCTGAGAGGGGTCTACCACCCGTCCGTTTTTAATTAGCAGCTTCAATTTGTTTACCTCCAGTCAGTGTCAGGAATAATAAGGCCATACGCACTGCCACGCCGTTCTGTACTTCGTCCCGGATCGCAGCCTGGTCGCAGTAACCTACGTCCCAAGAAATTTCCAGGCCCCGGTTCATAGGACCGGGATGGAGCACTACGCAATCGGGTTTGGCCAGCTTCAGCCGGGCTTCGTTCAGCCCGAAGATGCGGGCGTATTCACGGGGAGACGGGAACAGGCCGCTCTTCTGCCGTTCCAGCTGGATCCGGAGCACGTCGATCACATCCGCCCCTTCAATAGCTTCTTCGATCCGTTTATGATAAGTTACCCCCAGGCTTTCGATTGCATAGGGCATCAGAGGACGGGGTCCCGCCACATGGACGTCGGCTCCCATTTTATTCCAGGCCGCAATATTGGTCCGGGCCACCCGGCTGTACAGGATATCCCCCAGGATGACCATTTTCTTTCCTTTTAAATCTTTCAGTCCGTGCTCCCGCAGGGTGAACATGTCCAGAAGGCCCTGCGAGGGATGGGCATGAGCCCCGTCACCGGCGTTGATGATCACCGGTTTGGCCACGTTAGCCGCATACACCGCAGCCCCTTCAATAGGATGGCGCATAACGATGGCATCACAGCACATGGACTGGACAGTGAGGATGGTGTCCCGCAGGCACTCGCCCTTCACCACGCTGGAAGTAGAAGTAGTAATGTTTACCACATCGGCGCCCAGGTATTTGCCCGCCAGCTCAAAGGAAGTACGGGTACGGGTGCTGGGCTCATAAAATAGGTTGATGATGGACTTGCCCCGCAGGGAAGGCACCTTTTTAATATCACGCTTCATAATCTTTTTCATTTCCGCAGCGGTCTGCAGAACCAGGTTGTACTCCTCGACGCTGAAGCTCTCCAGGTCGAGGATGTCTCTGCCAGCCAGAGACACGGGTGCTTTTGCCATGGTTGTTCCTCCTGTTAACTAAAAAAATAAAAGCCTTCTTGTCCCGCAGGATGCAAGAAGGCTTATCATCTTCCATAATACTTAACTAAGTCACCTTACAGTCTCACAGGACCGTTTTAAAGGTAATGCTATTTAATTTTTGATATTATACCACGAAGAGGGTATCCCTTCAACTGATTTTTTCATAACCTTCAGGTTATTTTTTCCAGCAGATCCCTGTGTGCCGCTTTCAGCAGGGATGGCGTTACGATTTCCGCCATATTTTCCCACTGTTTATTACTTCTGGCAGGCTGGGTGCTGTGCCAGTACTCGGCAACCAGCTGCATGAAAAGCCGCACCTGGTTCCGGCGTTTTTCCGTCCGGGCACAGGCTGCCAGCCATTCTTGCTGCCAGATCCCGTAAATTTCCCATTCGTCCTTCATCTCAAGGCGGGCGCAGGCAGCCGCCGTGTCCCTTACATTACGCAACAGAAAAGAAATCATGTCCTGAGCACTTTCCTTGTCAGACAGCAGTTCCAGCCGTTTTTCCATCTGGGCCATCATCCATGTTGCATCCGCTGCATTCCTCCGGGATACCGGGCCTTCCCCTTCCGGGGCGTCTGCCCTTTCGGCAGCGGCCTGTAAAGCCGCCGGCTCCTCCGCGGGATTCTGAATCCCAAGATCCTCTGTAGCATCTGTAGCAGCAGAAATCTTCCTGTAACGCCTCAACGCCCACCGCAGGGCCCCAAGGGCGAACATTTGGCAGGGGTAATACAGACGGAACGCAGAAGCAAAGCCGTCCCATTTCGTCTGCATCTGCATCTGAACGGAAATATCCGCCAGTACTTTTTTAGCCAGAAGCATATCTCTGGCCGAAGACAAAAACCGGCACAGGTCTCCCAGCAGTACCCTGCACTCCGGTTCCCAGCCCCGCTGGGCGATCTGCGCCGCAGTGCCTGCCCATTCCGTCACAAACCGCAACCGCATGGCACGATCTACGGAAGGATGCAGCAATACAGCCCGGCTTAACCGGCAAGCTGCAATTAATACATCATTCTGACGTCGGTCCGCCGCCACAAACAAAATGTCGGCCAGCAGGGCCAAAAGCCCAGGTGTAACCGGGAGCGGGTTCCCGTTCCAGTAGGCCTGCAACGCCTGTATGAGATCCCGAAACTCCCCGCTGCTCCGGGAACGGGCAGCGGTGTCCGCCACATTCTTCAGATACAAAAAGCCTTCACTGGAAACTTCCGGCGAATCATTCCCCAAAAGACGCAAATCTTCCAGGATCATTTCCCCGCAGCTTTTCCCCAGTTTGGGAAGATCCTGCTTAAAGGCAAAGCATCCCACCAGACCGGCTGATTTCAGCATATCTTCCCGCAGACCCGGATGCCGCAACAGTGACTTACGGAATACGCCCGTAAACTTTTCCGTTTCACTGTCATCCTGGCTCCGCAGGTAATAGATGCCAGCGTCTTTTAGCCGCCTGGCCAACTCCGGGGTTTCTTCCTCCGAGCCGTTTTCCGCCAGGTAATTCATCAGCTTGTAATCAGGAGCCTGCAACAGCAGTTCCCTCCGTCTGGCTTCCTTTTCTTCTTCCAGCTCCCGGTCCAAACGCTCGTCAAAGTCAGTATATGCTTTTTTGAAAATCTGTTCTTCCGGTTTTGCCATACAATACCTTTCATCGTAAGTAAACAATTCCAGCCGGTGATTAAGCCGCACCGGCTGGATGTAAGAAATTCATCATAAATTCATCACAACGATATCCTGCAGAGATAATCGAAGTTTTTCTGATTCATCCCTGGAATCCGTGTTCCGCCAACACCTCGTATGCATCTTCCGCTTCCGATTCCGTAACGGAAATCTCTATCGAAGCCGGTTTTCCGTTTTTTCGGACCCCCACCTGTTTCAGCTGGCACAGAAAACCGTTGTCCGTCAGCATTTTTTTCAGCTTTTCAGCCCGCTCCTGAGTCGGAGCAATATAAATCACTTTCCACACAAAACCATACCTCAGGATTCTTTATACGCTTTGATCTTTTCCACCAGTTTGGGGATGACCACATGGACGTCCCCAACCAGACCGTAATGGGCCACTTCAAAGATTGGTGCGTTTTCATCTTTATTGATGGCTACGATCACTTCGGATTCCTTCATGCCCGACACATGCTGCAGGGCGCCGGAAATGCCACAGGCAAAATACAGTTTCGGAGCTACGGTCTTACCGGACTGGCCTACCTGGGACGCATGGTCTACCCACTTTTCATCTACTGCTGCCCTGGAACCCGCTAATGCGGATTTTTCAAACAGGGCTGCCAGATCATTCAGCACTGCGAACTGCTGGGCATCGCCGAAGCCGCGGCCGCCGGCGCAGATCACTTCCGCGTCTTCGATCTTAAGCTTACCGCCGGTGGAAAGAGGTTCCTTCTTCAGGAGCTCCAATTTGCTTTCCACTTTGTTCTTTACAGTGTAATTGATTACTTCGCCCTGGCGTCCGGGATCCGCTTCCATGGGAGCGAATACTTTGGGACGGACCGAACCCATCTGGGGCCGCTTGTCAGAGCAAACGATGGTTCCCATCAGGTTTCCTCCCATAGCGGGACGGGTCCATTTCAGCAGGCCGTCTTCTCCCATATCCACTTCCGTGCAGTCCGCGCACAGGCCGGTCTTCAACCGGGCTGCCACACGGGGCGCAAGGTCCCGGCCGTCGATAGTGGCTCCGAACATGATGCCGTTAGGCTTATATTCTGCTGCCAGTTCGCAGAAGGCATTGGTATACAGTTCCACATTATAATCTTCATACTCAGGCCCCAGCACGGTGTAAACCACATCCGCCCCCTGTGCGATAAGCCGTTCCGCATGTCCGTTATTTTCTTTGCCGATCAATACTACAGCGGTATTCTGTCCCGCTGCATCGGCCAGCCGGCGCGCCTGTCCCAGCAGTTCAAAGGTCACGCCAAGGATTTCGCCGTTTTCCATCTGGGCAGCCACCCAGATCGCATTTTCAGTCTTTGCCATTATTTAAATCCTCCCTCGGAAGAGTAATTGCCTCCATAGGACAGTCATAGACACAGGCACAGCATTCCACACAGTGGTCTTCCCTTACAGATGCCTTTCCCTCTTTTACGGAAATTGCGCCTGTAGGGCAGATAGCCGCGCAGTTTTCGCATCCTATGCAGCGTTTTTTATCAACAGTAACTGCCACGATCTACCGCTCAGCGTTTTACCACGCCGGCCGCAATCAGCTTTTCCACCAGCTTGTCAACGGCAACATCCACATCATCTTCTTTGATGATCTGGGTATCAACCTTGGTTGCTTCCGGTGTGAATACCTTGATGACCCGGGTGGGCGATGCGTTCAGACCCACGTTAGTGTTGTCGATGCCCAGGTCTGCAGCGGTTTTAATGGGAATTTCCGTCTTGCGGGCTTTCATTTTGCCCCGGATGCTGGCAAAGCGCAGCTCCTTTTCCGCACGGGTCATGGTAACCAGCAGCGGCGCCGGGGCAGCCAGTGTCTCAGCCCAGTTTTCCGTTTCCCGTTCCACCACGAAACGACCGTCTACGAAGTCCACCTTCAGTGCGGAAGTGACCTGGGGAATACCCAGATGTTCCGCCATCTCCGGACCTACCTGGGCCGTACAGCCGTCAGCCGCTTCCCGTCCGCAGAGGATCAGGTCATAGTCACCCAGATGCTTTACCAGAGCAGCCAGGGCCACGCTGGTAGCCAGGGTATCGGAACCGGCGACGACCCGGTCCGTCAGCAGATATGCCTGGTCGGCGCCCAAAGCGATGGCATCCTTCAGGATATCCTTGGCCTGGGGCGGTCCCATGGTGATCACGGTGACCTTAGCGCCATATTTATCTTTTAAAATCAATGCAGTTTCCAATGCTTCCGCATCATAGGGATTTAAAATATTCTCAACCCCGTCCCGGACAAGGGTACGGGTCTCCGGATTCAGACGGATCTGAGCCGTGTCCGGTACTTGCTTTACACAGACGATAATATTCATGAGTTCCTCCTGTTTTTTAGGAAATCCTGGTGTTCAGCAACCACTTTTCCCTGTGATTTTTGCCTGATTCAGCATATATTATTATACCATAAATCATTACACATTTGCACGTTTCGTTAACAATTTACGAAAACTTCATATTTCCTGTATATTGGCTGCATGCAGGGCCTGCAGCCAACATACACATGCATAGAGGCTGCCGTCATTTTCAGCAGCCCTGTATCGTTTTTTCCACAATTAAGGAACCGCTGACTCAATGGTGGGTACCGTACACCACTTCCACGCCTTTACTTTCCAGATACTCCGCCATCTTTAATACCCAGGGACAGCGATGTTTCACTTCCGGGTTCTCTTTGTCCTTTTTATTGGTGCAGCTGCTGAAATGCACTGCGTTCACCGGTTCTTCCGCCAGACGGTCCAGCTTCTTTTTCAGACCTTCGTCGTTTTCCACCGTCTGCCCGCAGCCGTTGCAGGTCATCATGGAAACCAGTTCCAGCTCCTCGTCCCCATACCGTTCAAACTTCACAGTGTGATTGTTGAAGGATTTCATACAGGATGCGCCTGCACAGCGCATGCTCACATCAAGGCAACGGATGATCGCGATTTTTTTCATGATAGCTCCTCCCGGATTATTTATATGTTTATGTTTACTCTGAATCTCTTTCATAATAAATAATTAACATCACTCAAAACAAAACCACCACAGAAGATCAGGAAACAACGTCAGGAATTTTCTTTTTCCATCCCCCAGGCGTATACCCCTTCCAGGCTGGGCAGGATGTGAGGATCAAATTCCGGATCCATGCCTTTGTTGCGCTGCTGTTCGTAATCATCCAGCGCGATTTTTGCAAACTTAAACAGCCGCGCGATAGCATACAGATTAGTAGTGGCCAGAAATGCCATGAACAGATCTGCCAGATTCCATACCAAAGGCAGGGAGGCAATGCTTCCGAACATGGTCATAGCCACAACGGCGGCCCGGAAAACATAAAGGGCAGCCTTACTGTCTGTCAAAAAGGCCAGATTGATTTCGCCATAGTAGTAATTGCCCACCAGAGAACTGAAAGCAAACATCATAATCATGATACCGATAAAAATGATAGCCCAGTTTCCCACTTCCTCGGCAAGGCATCTCTGGATCAGTTCGATACCGGTCACTTTTCCGCCGATTTCATAAACGCCGGAAAGCAGCACCAGAGCAGCAGATGCTGAACAGATCAGCAGCGTGTCCACATACACGCCAAAACTCTGGATCAGGCCCTGCTTCACCGGATGAGTCACATAGGCGGTTGCCGCCGCATTGGGTACGGAACCTTCCCCTGCTTCATTAGAGAAAAGCCCCCGCTTGATACCGTTCATGAGGCAGGCCCCAAAGCCTCCCGCCACGGCAGCCTGGGGCACAAATGCGTTACTGATGATCAGTGAGAATACCTCCGGCAGCTTTCCAAAGTTCATCACGATGACAACCAGCGTAATCAGCAGGTACGCTCCCGCCATAACAGGCACCAGCATTTCCGCCACCCGGGCCACAAAATGGGCGCCACCGCAGATGACAAGTGCTATCAGAAGGGAAACCACCAGACCTACCGTGGTACGGTCCCAGCCAAAGGCGCTTTCCAGTGAAAGGGTGATAGTGTTTGCCTGCAGGGAATTGTATACCAGCGCAAAGGTAGTCATCAGCAAAACCGAAAACAGCTTGGCCAGCTTGGGCATGTGCAGTACATTTTGTATATAGTAAGCAGGACCTCCGTGGAATGTCCACTTCCCTTTAGGGATCTTGTAAATCTGGGCCAGTGTGCTTTCCACGAAGCCGGTGGCGCTGCCTACGATGGCCACCATCCACATCCAGAAGATAGCTCCAGGCCCCCCCAGCACAATAGCGATAGCCACGCCGGCAATGTTTCCTACCCCAACACGGCTGGCGGTACTGACACAAAATGCCTGGAACGAAGAGATCTGTCCTGTCCCCCGGTTTCCCACGCCTTCCACCAGCACACGGAACATTTCCCCAAGATACCGGATCTGCACAAATCCCGTACGGATCGTAAAGTAAAGTCCCAGCCCGATCAGCAGTACGATCAGTATATAGGACCAGAGGACTGTATTGACCTGGTTGATGACGGCATTTAATGTTTCCATGGAGTTCCCCTTGTATTTTAATTTTTTTGACTGAAACTGCAATTCATTCGTTTTATGTTAGCTGTTGATAAATTTTTCAATCATATGTATTCTTATATATTTTATCTTACTTTGAATAAGGAAGCAACCATTCCGGGAAAACACTTCAGAAAAGATTTATGTGCTTATATGGACGATTACAAAAGACGTATGGATTCCTGTTTTCGAATCTTTTATTTTTCGAATCTTTTTTTATATGAAAGCACAGTAAAATTCCTTTTTCAGAAGTAATGCGCAAAACGCAAAACAGCGCCTGCCAATCCTGGCAGGCGCTGTGCAAACTAAATATGAACTTTCTTATAACCGCATAAGGGTTGCATTTACCCGGCAAGCGGCTTCATTTTTTTACAGGTTGTTGTCTTTCTTAAACTGGGCCAGCAGCTCCAGGGCTTTTGCCTTCAGGTTTCCGCCTTCTGCAAAACGTGCCGCATTGCCGTTCACACCGTCGATCATGGCCTGTGCACGGTCTTCCTGCATCTGCATAATGCCTGCAACCGGTTTCAGCAGGTCAGCGTATTTGCCGTTCAGATCGCCGTTAGCCTTTTTGATTTCTGCCAGAGCGTTCTTGCCTAAATCCAGCAGAGCAGCTTTGTCAACCGTACCGGAGTTGATGGAGTCCGCCAGTTTTTTCAGGGTAGCTTCGTTCTTTTCCGCGAAAGCGATGAAATCTTTCACCATAGCCGCTTTGTCGCCTTTTGCAGCATCGCTGGCTTTGGCTGCGTCACCGGCTACGGCTCCTGCTACGGCGCCCGCCAGTTTCTTCATATCCCAGCCCTGGGGTTTCAGTTTTTCAAAAATACCGTTCAGGTCCAGACCGCCCAGGTTTGCGATGCCGTCACCCCATACCAGGGATTTGATGGCTTCTTTCGCTGCCGCAAAGCTGAATACGCCGTCTTTGTTTTCCAGAACAGCTTCCTTGTTCAGGGCTACTTTGCCGTTAGCAAAGTCAAAGGCTACGTTTTCAAAATTCAGGGCCTTGCCGTCTTCGCCTACTTTCAGGATCCAGGCAAAAGCTTTCTTGCCCAGTTCATCCGTTACTACATCTTTCGGATCATAGTAACCGGTGATCTTCCCGGCCGCGTCTTTAATGGCAACCCAGCCGTTCTTTTCCAGGTCTTCAATCTTAAAGGTCTTGGGGTCGATAGGCAGATTGCCTGCAGCCAGGCCCCGGCTGATCTTTTCCGACAGCCCCGTTGCCTTGCCCATCAGGTCAGCCACATCTTTTTCCGCAGCCGCGTTGCCCTTGGCTGCTTCCTTCAGTTTCGTCAGCTTGTCCATGAGGCCTTTCAGCCCTTCCGTTGCCTTCTTGGCGTCCTCGCCCTTCAGTTCTGCGCTGCTTGCCAGCTTATCAACGTTACCCAGCATGGTGCCGATTTCCGTTTTAAGGCTTTTCAGCAGCTCTGCTTTTTTGTCGCCGCCGCCACAGCCGGCCACCAGGGTCAGGGACAGCAGCATGGCCATTACAACCGTTAAAAATTTCTTCACACTTCTTCCCCCTTTTGTAAAAAATTTCGGAAACACGGTGCAGAATTTTTACACTGTCACATTTACTGGCGCAACACAGATACATACCCATTGACCAACAAATTCTGACAGGAACCGCCGTTCATGTTTCTGTATTTTAATTTTACCACTTCTGCAAAAAAAGGGAAACACTTTTCCTTACCGCCCGCCGTTTTTCAAAACGCCGATACCGTAAAACAGTCCGAAAGCCAGCATGTCAATGATGACCACCGTAGCCCCTACAGGCGTACCAGCCAGTATGGAAAGGAGCATCCCCAGAAAGGCACAGACCACGGAAAACACAGCGGAACAGATGATCACCGACCGGAAGCTGTTAAATACCCGCATGGCGGAAAGAGCCGGGAAAATTACCAGGGCAGAAATAAGAAGAGAGCCTACCAGGTTCATGGCAAGTACGATGATCACCGCGATCAGCACCGCCAGCAGCAGGTTGTAGGTCCCTACAGGCGTGCCCACAGCCCGGGCAAAATTTTCGTCAAAAGTTATGGCAAATATTTTATGGTAAAACAGGAAAAACACCCCGATGACCACCGCCGACAGCACGCCGCACATCCACACCTGCATTTTGGTCAGGGTCAGGATGGACGTGGAACCAAACAACGTAGTGCACACATCCCCCGATACATTGGCAGAGGTAGAGAACACGTTCATCAGCAAATAGCCGATGGCCAGGGCCCCTACCGAGATCATGGCAATGGCTGCGTCCCCTTTGATTTTCGCATTCTGCCCCGTGCGCAGCAACAGGACGGCAAAGGCCGTGGTAACCAGCAGGATCACCGGCATATCGTCGGTAAAGCCCATAACTGCAGCAACCGCCATAGCTCCGAAAGCCACGTGGGACAAGCCGTCCCCGATAAATGAATATCGTTTCAGCACCAGGGTCACCCCAAGCATGGAAGAGCATAAAGCGATCAGCACCCCTACGATGAGGGCGTTGATCACAAAGGGATATTGAAAATACATAACCAGCTTATCAATTATTACATTCATGGTTTTCCTCTAAGTCTTTCAAGATAAAAACAGCTTTCCCCGTTTTGACTGCCTGTACTCTTCCGCTGTGCCGAAGAAGAAATCCCTGTCCATGTGCAGAATATGGGTGGCGTAAGGAATCGCTTCCCGGACGTCATGGGAAATCATCACAATGGTGATCCCCATCTCTTTGTTGATCCGGGCCACCAGACGGTACATGGCCTCCGCCATCTTCGGATCCAATCCCGACACCGGCTCGTCCAGCACCAGCATTTTATCGGAAGCGCAGAGGGCCCTTGCCAGCAATACCCGCTGCTGCTGCCCACCGGACAGGTCCCGGTAACAGGCATCAGCCAGCGACGTAATTTCCATCTGGGCCATTGCCTTATCTGCAATCCCTTTCTCCTCACGGTTGTAAAAAGGACGCAGCCCGCAGCGGCCCTGGCAGCCGGACAGCACGACCTCCCGGACAGAAGCGGGGAAATCACGCTGTACAAAGGTCTGCTGGGGAAGGTAGCCGATTTCATTCCGTCTCATGCCTTCACCCAAAACGATCTTTCCTGCCATCGGTTCCTGCAGCCCTAACATGGTGCGCAGCAGGGTACTTTTCCCGGCGCCGTTCTCCCCAACGATACACAGGTAATTTCCTTTTTCAATTGTAAACGACAGATGCTCCGCCAGAATATGCTGGCTATAGCCCAATGTCAGATCCTGACAGCTGATTTGCGGTTTCATAATAGTCCCTTTGTTTTCTGTAAAATTATTTTGCAAGCGCTTCTTTCAATACTTTCAGATTTTCTTCCATCACCTTCAGATAATCGGCGCCCTTTTTTATTTCTTCATCCGAAACGGACTGCATGGAATGCAGTGTCAGTATCTTCCGGTTTTTGGCCCGGGTGTTGTCCACGATAGTCCGGGCCAGTTTATGCTGGCGTCCTTCAATAGTAAGAATCGCCGGCAGATTCAGCTCATCCATTTTTTTCGACAGAAACGCGACCGTTTCAAAGCTGGCTTCCGTTTCTGCCGAACAGCCCCGGAAAGCGGCGTAATATTTCAGCCCGTAATCATCCGTCAGGTACCGGAAGGGGAACCGGTCCCCGAACAGCACAGTCTTTACATTTGCTTTGGCAACTGCTTCCTTATACTGCCCGTCCAGTGCCGCCAGCTTTTTGCTGTATGCGTCATAGTTAGCGCCGTAGGAAGCCGCGTTTTTCGGATCCAGGGCCGCCAGTTCATTTGCAATGGCCTTGCAGGCAAGGTCCGCGTTTTTCAGCGACAGCCACACATGCTCGTCATATTCCACTTCGTCGTGACGGTGTTTGTCATCCTTTTGATGTTCGTGGTTATCATTGTGTTTGTCCTTATCATGGCTCTCATGTTTTTCTTCATCGTGATGGTCGTTCTTATGCTTATCATTGCCATGCTCTTCATGTTTATCCTTGTCGTGGTGATCGTGATGGTCACCCTTTTCCATGCCCTCTACTGTTTCTTCCTCCCGGACCCGGTTGCCCAGCAGCTTCATCAGATTGATGACCTTGCGCTTCGGATTTTTCCCTTCCTGCAACGCCTTGTCCACCCATTTGTCCGATTCACCGCCAACATAAATGAACAGATCGCAACCGGCAATTTTCAGGATATCCTCCGCACTCGGCTGGTAGCTGTGCATGTCTGCCCCTTTTTTCGCCAGCATCATAAGCTCAGCATGCTGGCCCTGGGTTCCCAGAATTTCTTTTACCCAGCTGTACTCCGGAAAAATCGTAGTCACGATTTTCAGTTTCGGCGTCTCCTCTTTCTTCGCCGCGCCTTTATCCCCGCCGCAACCGGCAATGCATAACAACGTCAGCAACAACATACACAGAATCAAATATAACCGTTTCATCTTTTTCCTCACTTTAACACTTATTCATATAAAAAACATTTCAGAGGTTTTATAAAAACAGAAATACCGCCGACCAACAGGCAAGCGGTATTTTTAAATCGAATTGTGCTGTTAATATAAAACTCACACTCATTAACAGTACTATTATATCACAGCTGTCAAGAGGAATTGTTTGCAAAAAATCAAAACCGTGTTATACTGAAGCATCACAAGAGTGATACATTTCGCAGAAGCGAAACAGTTTTACGGATAAAGTTAAAACACTATCGTTTCCAAATTGAAATTTTACGATTGAAATTTTATTCTCCGGTTCCTGTTACCGGAACAGGAAACCGACAATTGAATATCAATGATTGAGCTATGAAAGCTTACTGTCAAAAGACGCAGGCAGCTTCATAGCTTTTATTTTTGGGGAACACCGGTTAAACGAATTTGTACATTGCCGGATAAATCATTTTAGAAAAACGGGGAATCGTCATGACACAGATCAGCGAAAAAAGCATAATCCACAAAGAAAACGCCAAAGAATTTATTGAAAATTACTGGACAAAACGGGCTTCTGGTTTTAAAAATCTTCGTCGTGAAGAATTGCAAAGTGATAAGCAGCAGCAATGGCAGGAAGAAATCTGCCGCCACCTGCCGTCCGGCCGGAAACTGAAAATTTTAGACATAGGATGCGGCGCAGGCTTCTTTTCCATTTTGTTGGGGGCAAAAGGCCATGAGGTCACCGGTATCGATTTAACAGAATCCATGATTGAAGCGGCGGCGGCCTTAGCCGCAGAAAAAAACTCTTCCGCCTGTTTCCGTGTGATGGATGCAGAAAGCCTGACATTTCCTGCAGAAACCTTCGACGCTGTAGTGTCCCGGAACGTGACCTGGAACCTGCCCCATCCGGAACAAGCCTATGCAGAATGGCTGCGTGTTCTAAAGCCGGGCGGACTGCTTCTTAACTACGATGCGGAATACGGAAGGTATCACCAGCACGATTATGAAAAGGAAGCTATTTACGCCCATAAAGATGTGACAAAAGAAATGGTTGCGCAATGCCACCAAATCTACCACATGCTGGACATCAGCCTCTGCCAACGCCCCCAGTGGGATCTGGAGGTGTTGCAGAAACTGGGCGCCAGTACCTGCTCCGCCGACACCACCGTAGGCCTGCGTCTGTATCCCCAAAAGGACAAATTTTACGCCCCGGCGCCCCTGTTCGGGATTATTGCAGTGAAGTAGACCGTATCCGGAAGGAAAACTGCGATTAATATGTGTAACACGTTTGCCTTACAATTAATCGAACTGCTTTATTCACTTTACCGTCAGATTTCCTTTACCCGGAAGGCGTTTTCTCCCAGCAGGTCTTTCAGTTCGTCCTGCAAGGTCGTATCCTGTCCGTTCACGTACAGGGACGGATCCAGGCGGATCCGTCGGCGGGAGCCCATAAGTTTCAGAAAGACCATGGTGCTGCCATGATGTTTCTTTAAAATTGTAAGCAGCGCTTTCGTCACGATTTCCGTTTCCCGTTCCGGCGAAATGACCAGCTCTATCACGGCGCTGATGGGAACCGGCACATGGCCCTGTGCATCGGCAAGCTGCGGTAAACCGTTTTCGTTGCTTTGCGGCACCCCATCCTGATTCGGCCCCTTTGTACCGGCCTGAGCTATATGAGCCGTATCATTTGCGGCAGAATACGGGTACGGTTCTCTATTCTGCTCCGGAGATGCTGCATAAGTGGCAGCGTTTTCCGCAATTCCTCCTGCATTACTTACATCTGAGGAAATGTACGGATCTTCCGCGTAATACCCGTTGACACCGGAATAATTGCTTCCGGAATATCCGTTTCCTTCATCAACGCTATATCCGGTTCCGGCAAACTCCCCTTTCCTGCCATTCCGGGTTCCCCGCGGCTGGCCTGCCAGCACAGGCGGTTCTCCTTCTTTCAGCTCAGCCATACGGGAGGCGATGACCTTGCTGCCCCGCTCGTCCACACTGAAACGTCCTTCCACCTCTATGACAGTATCTTCCCGCAATAAAGAGGAATACTGGTTATAGGCCTGGGGGAACACCACCACTTCAATACGGGAACCGAAGTCTTCCAGCAGAAGGATCGCCATGGAATCGCCTTTTTTTGTAACCTTGATATCCACGGAGCTGATTATGCCCCCAACGTTGATAAACTGCCCGTCCCGGACGGCGGGGGTGTCCCCGGTCAGGGTGTACAGGGGTGTCAGCCGGTCCAGTGCTGTCCGGTAACCGTCCAGAGGATGCCCGGTCACATAAAAACCGATCAGTTCCTTTTCATTTTTCAACAATACAGAGCGGCTCATCTCGTCCATCTTCGGCAAGGGTACGGAATTGACTTCCGCAAAATCCTCCCCGCCGAAAAGGCCGATCTGCCCGCTGTTATAATCGCGCTGCTGCTGGATGCCCAGCTCCAGCGCCTTTTCATATACGGCCAGCAGCTGGGAACGATAGGCTCCCAGAGAATCCATGGCGCCGCACTTGATCAGGTTTTCCAGCAGACGCCGGTTCAGGGCCCGGTAGTTCACCCGTTTGCAGAAATCCAGAATATCCCGGAAAGGCCCTCCTTCCCGACGGGCTTTCACGATTTCCTTCACAGCGCCTTCCCCTACGCTCTTGATGCCCACCATACCGAAACGGATGGCGCCCTTTTCCACGGAAAACCCTTCCTGGCTGGCGTTTACGTCAGGCGGCAGCATGGGGATCCCACGGTCCTTGCAGACGGTGATATACCAGCTCATCTTATCTGCATCGCCAATGATGCTTGTCAGCAGGGCCGCAAAAAATTCCGCAGGCCAGTGGGCCTTCAGGTAGGCGGTCTGGTAGGCCACCAGACCGTAGGCCACCGAGTGGGATTTGTTGAATCCGTAACCGGCAAACTTCAGCAGGATCTCAAAAATCTCTTCACTTTTTTCCGGCGGCACGTTGTGGAGCTTCTGAGCCCCTTCGACGAAACGGGTCTTCATGGCGATCAGGTCTTTTACCTTCTTCTTTCCCATGGCCCGGCGCAGAATATCCGCTTCCCCTAAAGAAAAGCCTGCCAGGATGGAGGCGGTCTGCATAACCTGTTCCTGATACAGCACCACCCCGTAGGTGTCTGCCAGTATCCCGTCCAGCAGGGGATGGATGCTTTCCACAGCCCGGCCCCGTTTCCGTCCTTCAATGAATTTTTCCGCCATACCGGCGTCCAGGGGACCCGGGCGGTACAGGGCCACCAACGGCACCAGGTCCCGCATGGATTTCGGACCCAGCCGTTCCACCAGCCGGGTCATCCCCGCGCTTTCCAGCTGGAACACCCCCTGGGTATCCCCGGCGCACAGCATTTTGCTCACCGCTTCGTCTTCCAGAGGGATGGTATCCAGATCAACCCATTCCCCTGTGCTTTCTTTTATAAAATGAACCGCATCGTCCATTACCGTCAGGGTACGGAGCCCCAGAAAGTCCATCTTTAACAGCCCAAGCTCTTCCACCTGGTTCTTGTCGAACTGGGTGGTGATCATCCGCTCCTGGCTGATGCCGGTCTCAATATCAGCAGCCTCGTCCAGCTGCAGGGGCACCAGGTCGATCAGGGGCTTGGGGGCGATTACCACCCCGGCCGCATGGGTGCCGCTGTTCCGGGGCAGGCCCTCCACGCTTTTGGCAATGTCGATGACCCGTTTCGTTTCCGGGTCCGTGTCATACATGGCCCGCAGCTCTTTTGTCTGCAGCGCACGGTCCAACGTAATGCCCAACTCCCGGGGCACCGCTTTGGCGATCCGGTCTGTTTTCGGCAGGCTGACACCAAGGGCCCGGCCCACGTCCCGCACGGCAGCTCTTGCCTGCAGCGTACCGAAGGTAATGATCAGGGACACATGGTCCGCCCCGTATTTGCGGATTACGTACTCCAGCACTTCCCCACGCCTGCGGTAACAGAAGTCCGTATCAATATCGGGCATGCTGACCCGTTCCGGATTCAGGAACCGTTCAAAGAGCAGGTCAAAATCCAGAGGATCGATGTTGGTAATGTGCAGCAGATAGGCTACAATGGAACCGGCAGCGCTGCCCCGGCCCGGCCCTACGGGAATGGGATCCGGGTTGCCAGCTGCGTCGGTATGGCTGCGGCAGTAATGGATAAAGTCCCACACAATGAGGAAGTATGCCGCGTATCCCATGGTTTTGATGATGCCCAGCTCGTACTCCAGCCGTTTATGAATCTCTTCTTCTTTTTTGCTACGTGCTTCTTTCGGCAGTTTTGCCAGCAACGCGCCATACCGTTTCGGAATTTCTTCCTCACAAAGATTGCGCACGTAAGCGTCCGCATCGTTATGAAACTGTGCCGGAATAGGGAACTCCGGCAGCAGCAGCTTGCCGAAAGTCAGATCTACATTGCACCGTTCCGCAATGGTGTGGGTGTTATGCAACGCCTCTTCATCTTCCGGGAACAGGGCCCGCATTTCCTCATAGCTTTTGCAGTAATACCAGTCGTTATTGAAACGCATCCGGTCCGGATCGTCCACATTCTTGTTGGTCTGGATGCAAAGCAGCACGTCCTGGGCAGAGGCGTCCTCCCGTTTCACGTAATGGATATCGTTGGTTACCACCAGCTTCACCCCGTATTTTTCCGCAAAAACACGAAGCTGCCGGTTCACGGTCCGCTCTTCTTCCAGATCATGGTTCTGCATTTCCAGAAAGAAATTGTCTTTACCGAAAATGTCAATATATTCCTGCAGGGCCTTCTCTGCCCCGTCAAGGTTCCGCTGCAAAATCAGCCGGGGTACTTCCCCCTGGACGCAGGCGGAAAGGCAGATGATCCCCTTGCTGTATTTCCGCAGGATATCTTTATCGATGCGGGGTTTGCGGTAAAACCCGTCAATGAAACCAAGGGACACCAGCCGGGCCAGATTGTGATAGCCTTCCTGGTTTTCCGCCAGCAGGATCAGGTGATAGCGGGGCTGCTTGTCAATACGGTCGAACCGGCTGCCCGGCGTAATGTAACACTCGCAGCCGAAGATGACCTTGATACCCGGTTTTCCTTCCTTTTCCGCTTCTTTGTTCAGTTTTTGCGCAGTCTGATACATGTCCACCAGGCCGTACATATTGCCGTGATCCGTCACGGCGATACTGTCCATGCCCAGCTCCATGGCCCGCTGTAACAGCTCCTTCGGTTTGGAGGCGCCGTCTAATAAGCTGTATTGTGTATGCACATGTAAATGAGTAAATGGTACGCTCATGATGATTTCCGTTCCGTCGCTTCTCTCACAATCCCCAGCACCCAGCGGGCTGCATTGTTCAAATCTTCCAGAGCCAGGCATTCTTCCGTTGTATGGATCTTGTCCATGCCGGTCGCCAGCAATACTGTGGGCAAGCCCATACCGCACAAGAAGTTGGCGTCACTGCAGCCGCCGGTGAAGCCAGTGCTGACAGGGAGCCCTAACTTTTCCGCCGCCGTTGCAGCCAGCTTTACAGTTGCATGGTCTGTGTTGAGATTGACGCCAGGCGCCACATCTTTCACCGTCACTTCTATCGTTCCGCCTTTGGCTTCCACAGTTTTACGGAATATTTCTACGGTTTCGTTTTTCAGATTTTCCAGCTTTTCCTCATCGGGACACCGCATGTCAATGACAACTTCACAGGCTTCCGGTACGATGTTGGACGCCAGCCCGCCGTCGATCATGTCCACGCTCAAGGTGGTTTCCCCATCCAGCCTTCCGTAAGCCGGCAATGCGTGCAGCGCCTCTGCCGCCAGCATGATGGCGTTGATTCCCTTCTCCGGTTCCAGCCCGGCGTGGGCGCTCTTGCCTTTCACCGTCAGCCTCAGGTTAATGGCTTTGGGGGACGCATTGAAGATTGCCCCGGGATGGCCGCCGCAGTCCATACAGTAGCCAGCGTCCGCCTTAATCCACGTGGGGTCCATGTAGCGGACGCCATAACTGCCTGTCTCTTCCGCAATGGTAAAGCACACCTGGATATCCCCGTGGGGCAGATCGTTTTCGATAATGCATTGTATGGCTTCCAGCACCGCCGCCACACCGCTTTTATCGTCGCCGCCCAGGGTGGTAGTGCCATCGGAATACAGAACGCCGTCCTTTTCCATGACATGGGTTCCCGTGGTAGGCGCTACGCTGTCCATGTGGGCTTCAAAAAACAACCGCTTTGCCCCCGGCACATTTCCTTTCAGGAATCCCCAAACGTTTCCCGTAGTGCCGCCGCACTGCTCCCCGGCCCGGTCAACCTGCGTTTCCAAGCCCAGTTCCTGCAACTTTTTCACCAGAAGCTCCGCTTCCTGTTTTTCATTGCAGCTGGGACAGGGTACGCCGACCAGTTCAATAAAAGTTTGTTTCAGACGCGCTTCGTTTATAGTAATTGTATTCATCACTTTTATCCTTTCCAAATACTGAAACTTCGCTGGATGTATTATAATATTAATTTTAATATAACAAGGTTAGCATGTCAAAATCGGAATTTACTCTATATCCGGTCACAAAATTTTCAAAGAAAAACCATAAATATTCCATATTATATTATTGCATTCTATATTAATGTATGATATTATACTTCCGACATTAAGAGGACCGGAAGGCATCCCAGAGTTTTACCGGAAAACCGAAATCGTCACACAACAATACAGTCTGATATCGCTTGGATCTGTAGGGAGCTGTCACCAAAGAAACGGAACAGTTTCCCTGACCGGGACGGGACGCAATAGCAAAACATAACCGCGCATCCGTCTCCGGGTGCGCGATATTTTTTACTTCAACAATTTTTGTAAATGCAATCACAGGTTGCAAACTTTAATAAAAATATTCATTGTTAATCAAGGGAGGAACGTATCACAATGAAACGCAGTGAAAAATTCCGTCAGGCCAACCGGGAAGCCAAAACTACCGTACTGGCAACCATCGCCGTCATCCTTTTCTGGATCCTGGCAGGTTTTGGGCTGTCCGGTTCGGACATCGTCATCTTTGACACACCCATCTGGGTCATCGGCGGCTGCATCGTATCCTGGCTCTTTGCCGTAGTGGTAGCCTGGTGGTTGGCCAATTACGTCATCAAGGACGTGGAAGACGACACCGCAGCGGAAGGAGGCCATAAATAATGGAAAATTTTCTGAACCTGGCTCCGGCACTGTTATTTCTTGCCGCTTTGCTTTACATCAGCTACTGGGTACAGCAGCAGTCCAGCGAAGCCCGCTCCTCTAACTTTGTTAAGGACTATTTTATCGGCGGCCGTTCCCTGGGAGGTTTCGTCCTGGCTATGACTACCGTTGCCACCTACTCCAGCGTGTCCACCTTCGTAGGCGGCCCCGGCGTGGCCTGGCAGATTGGCTACGGCTGGCTGTACATGGCCATCGTGCAGATGGTGGTTATTTTCCTTGTCATGGGGGTCTTCGGCAAAAAGATTTCACTTATAGCAAAAGATATTGACGCCGTCACGGTCATCGACATTATCCGGGCCCGGTATAAATCCGACGCCCTTGCCAATATGGCGGCCATCTTCATCGTGGCCTTCTTCTGCGCCACCATGGTAGCCCAGTTCGTAGGGGCGGCCAAACTTTTCGAAGCGGTTACCGGTTATTCCTACATGACCGGCCTTACCATGTTCGGCATCATCGTAGTCATCTACACCACCATCGGCGGTTTTAAAGGCGTAGCCATCACCGACGCCATCTGCGCCATCGCCATGATGATCGGCATGGGGATCCTGTTCTACTGCCTCCTGGACAAGGCCGGCGGTTACAGCGCCATCATGGCCCACTTCCGGGCTAACGACCCGGCCATGCTGGAGCCCCTGTCCCGGGGCAAGATGCCCATTTCCCTGTATATCAGCCAGTGGCTGCTGGTAGGCGTCTGCACCCTGGCTCTGCCCCAGTCCGTGGTACGCAGCATCAGCTATAAGGACACCAAAGCCCTGCGGCAGGCTATTATCATCGGCACCATCGTCATCGGCGTAGTGACCATCATCGCTACCTGGGTCGGCGTTCTGTGCAAGGGCGTCCTTACCAATCCGGATCTGGCGGCTTACGGCGGCAGTGTGGATAACATTATGCCCCGTACCATCATCAGCGTCATGAGCCCCTTCTGGGCCGGCGTGGTCATCATCGGGCCCATCGCGGCAACCATCTCCACCGTTTCTTCCCTGCTGCTGACCTCTTCTTCCTCCATCATCAAAGACGTGTACATGCGCCATCTGGAAAAGAGCGGCAAGACCTTAAGTAACGACGGTGTAAAACGGCTAAGTATGATCTTCACCATCCTGTTGGGCTTTGGCATCTACCTGATCTCCATTGCGCCTCCTTCCGTTATCTGGAAGATCAACATGTTCGCCTTCGGCGGTCTGGAAACCGCTTTCTTCTGGGTGATGATCTTCGGCCTGTTCTGGCATAAAGCCAACAGCACCGGCGCCATCTGCGCCATGTTTGGCGGCGTAGTAGCCTACTGCGTGACCATGGCCCTGGGCTTCAAGGTATTCTCCCTGCACCAGATCACCATCGGTATCACCACCTCCCTGATATTCTTTTTCATCGGCAACGCCATGGGAAAGATGCCGGACATGGAGACCCTGAAACTGTTCTTCCCGGATAAATACGAAGACGACTGAGTTAACAGAATCAGTCTGCAGTCAATCAGAAACAAAACCACGCTCAGTTGTAATTCCAAAACGTAAATTCTGTTTTCTAAAAAGTTAAGCCATCGATGACAGTCATCGATGGCTTTTTCTTCTGTCAGCTTTCATGTCATTTCCTTCCCGGATTTATCCAGGGCTTTTTCCAAAGTGCGCCATGAAAGCAGGGCGCACTTTACCCGCGCCGGCATATGGGAAATACTTTGCAGCGCCGCCGCTTCCTCCAGTTCTTCCAACTCCCCGGCATCCGTAACGTCGCCCTTGATCATTCGCTGGAACAGCGCAATCAGGCTTTTCGCTTTTTCCACAGACTGCCCTCTGATTAAATTAATCATCAGGGAAGCAGATGCCTGGGAAATGGCGCAGCCGTTTCCTGTAAAGGACGCGTCCTCCACCACATTATCTTTAACTTCCAGTTCCAATGTAATTTCATCGCCGCAGCTGGGGTTATGCCCTTTTTCACGGCAGGTGGGATGGGGCAGATTACGCCGGTTTTCCGGGTTGCGGCTTTCCTCCGCAATCAGTTCCGTATAAATCTCCGATAAACTGTTCACAGCCGCATCACCTTCCTTACCTGCTGTAACGCTTCTATCCAGCGGTCAATATCTTCCCGGGTATTGTAAAGGTAAAAGCTGGCCCGGCAGGTTGCGTTCTGCCCCAGATAACGCATCAGCGGCTGGGCGCAGTGGTGCCCTGCCCGGATGGCTACGCCCCGGGCGTCCAAAATCGTTGCCACGTCGTGGGGGTGCACATCCCTGACATTAAAAGTAATAATCCCCGTTTTATTGTTCCGCCGCGTATCGCAGCCGTACAGTTCAATAAACGGCAGCTCCCGCAATCGATGCAATGCGTAATTTAACAGATCCTTTTCGATCTGTTCGATCCTGCCAAAAGTAAACCGTTCCAGATAGTCTATCGCAGCCGTAAGCCCGGCTGCCCCTCCCACGTTCTGGGTTCCCGCCTCAAACTTGGCGGGCAGCTCCGCAAACGTGGTATCCTGTTCCTCAACGTATTCGATCATATCCCCGCCCATAAGGAATGGCGGCATTTTTTCCAGCAGTTTTTTTCTTCCATACAGCACGCCTATACCCATGGGGCTCAGCAGTTTGTGCCCGCTGAAAGCGAAAAAATCCGCCCCCAGCTGCTGTACATCTACCTGCATGTGCGCGGCGCTCTGGGCGCCATCCACCACGCAAACCGCGCCAACGCCATGGGCCTTGTCCGCAACGCGCCTTACATCGTTTACCAGTCCCAGCACGTTTGATACATGGGTAACCGCGACAATTTTCGTTTTCTCGGTTATCTTGGTTTCAATATCTTTTTCGGAAAGATTTCCGTCTTCTTCCAGATAAATGTATTTCAGTTTGGCGCCTCTTTGTCTGGCCACTTGCTGCCAGGGCACAAGGTTGCTGTGATGTTCCGCGACAGATATCACGATTTCATCGCCAGGCTGAATATAATTCAGGCCGTAACTGTACGCAACAAGATTCAACGCCTCTGTGGCATTTTTGGTAAAAATAATCTCTTCCGGCCTGGCTGCATTGATAAATCGCTGCACCCGCACCCGTGCCTGTTCGTAAATTTCCGTAGCTTTTACGCTGAGTTCGTAGGCGCCCCGGTGGGGATTGGCATTGCAGCCTCCGTAATACCCGCAAAGCGCCCGCACCACATGCTCCGGTTTCTGGGTCGTAGCGCCGTTGTCCAGATACACCAGCGGCTGCCCATTCATTGTTTGGGCCAATATGGGAAAGTCTTTCCGGAATTCAACGTTGTCCATGTTCGATTCGCTCCTCAACCTCTCTTCTGATCTCCTCTCTCAGATCCGCATCGGGAACCCGTTCCAGTACCGTGGCGAACAAAGCGCCCACCGCCAGCTTCCGGGCTTCCTTCTCATCCAGCCCGCGGCTCATCAGGTAGAACAGTCTGGACTTGTCCAGCCTGCCTGCGCTCACTGCGTGCTGCCCGTTCACATCCTCTTCGGCAGAAAGCATCAGTGGCACGCTGCGGTTGCGAATCCCTTCGTTCAGTAATACCACTTCTTCTTTTTCCCGTCCGGCGCTTCCCTTGCTTCCTGCTTTAAAATCCAGGGTGCCGCGGAATATTTTCACCGCACTGTCCTGCAACGCGCCCCGTACCTGCATGCTGGCTTCTGTCTTTTTCCCTGCCTGGGTGATCACATAATTCAGGTCTATGCTGCGGGTACCGTCGCCGAAATACAGGGCTGCTACATCCGCTTTGGAACCGTCCCCTGCCAGGTCGATCTTCACCTGCGCCAGCGCACGGGATCCTCCGATTTCCGCCGCCGTATAATAAACCCGGGCGTCTTTTTCAGCGGTTACCTCCACACTGCAGGCTCCGGCTTTATCCGGGGGAAGCAGCTGCATTTGCACCAGCTGCAGCGTACCGCCTTCCGATACATGGGCTGTAATGTCCGTCCGCTGTTCCGTGCGGTTGGCTATCACCCTGGCAACAGTTTGCCCTGCCGGAACGTCAATCCGGATTTTACGGACCGGTGTTGACGGCGTCTGCAGCTCTTCCGGCAGATAGGCCTCGTTAACCCCAAGCCAGCGCCAGGTAGGCACAGGAAGCGCGCTGAACCGTTCTTTTTCCATTTTTCCTCCTTACGGAAACCCTATAGTATGCAAACCCGCAGCCCCTCCTGCCGACAGTCAGGGAACCGCGGGTTTCGTATTCCTGTTTCCTCATCCCATACCTCCCACCAGCTCCATATTGATCAGATTGTTCATTTCCACGGCATACTCCAACGGCAACGCTTTGGCTACCGGTTCTACAAATCCGCGCACGATCATGGCCTGGGCTTCTTCTTCCCCAATGCCCCGGCTGGTCAGGTAAAAAATCGCTTCATCGCTGATGCGTCCGATTTTTGCTTCATGTCCTATTTCTACTTCGTCGGTTTCAATATCCATCACCGGCAGCGTATCGCTGCGGCTCTTTTCATCCAACAGCAGCGATTCGCAATTGACCAGGCATTTCGCCCCCCGGGCCCCGGGGGCCACCTTTACGGAGCTGCGGTAGGTAGCCGCGCCGCCGGATTTGGAAATTGTCCGGGTATTGATATTGGCGCTGGTACCTGGCGCCAGCATAACCACCGTCGCCCCCGTGTCCAAATCCTGTCCCCGGCTGGCAAAGGTAACGCCGGTAAATTCACAGCGGGCGTTCTCCCCGTGCAAAATGCTGCTGGGATACAGGCACGAAACACGGGAGCCAAAAGACCCCGACACCCATTCGATAAGGCCGTCCTTCTCTACCAGCGCCCTCTTGGTATTCAGGTTCATCATGTTGCGCGACCAGTTCTCAATGGTGGAATACCGCAACCGCGCCCCTTCTTTTACATACAGTTCCACGCAGCCGGCGTGCAGATTCGTTACGTTATAACGGGGAGCGCTGCAGCCTTCAATAAAGTGGAGGCTGGAATTCTTTTCGCAGATGATCAGCGTGTGTTCAAACTGGCCTGCTCCCGCTGCATTCAGGCGGAAATAGGACTGCAGCGGAATATCCACATGCACCCCCTCCGGCACATACACAAAGGAACCGCCAGACCAGACCGCCCCGTGCAGCGCGGCGAACTTATGATCTTTTGGCGGTACAAGCTTCATAAAATATTCTTTCACAATATCTTCGTATTCGTGCACCGCCGTTTCAAAATCCGTATAGATGACACCCTGGTCGCTCAGTTCTTTCTGCACCCGGTGATACACCACTTCCGAATCGTATTGGGCGCCTACGCCTGACAAAGAGGTTCGTTCCGCTTCCGGAATCCCCAACCGGTCGAAAGTAGCTTTTATTTCTTCCGGTACTTCCTGCCAGTTCCCCGCCATCTTTCCGCCCGGACGGACATAGGTGACGATGTCGTCCATGTTTAACCCGGAAATATCCGGCCCCCAGTCCGGCAGCGGAATCTGGTAATACTTCTCCAGCGATTTCAACCGGAAATCCAGCATCCACTCCGGATCCTTTTTCTGCCGTGAAATATCCCGGATGATCTCCTCTGTCAGTCCCCGTTCCGTTTTATACACGGAACGGTCTTCGTTGCGGATATCATACAGAGTGCGTTCAATATCTTCCACAAACGTCTTTTTCTGTTCCATAATCAACGTTCCCTAATCTTTCCAAACCCGCTCCGGTTGATTTTCTCTATCAGTTCCGGTCCGCCTTCTTCCACGATTTTTCCGTCAATGAGGACATGGACCCTGTCAACTTCCAGTTTTTCCAGGATACGCGTATTATGGGTGATGATCAGACACGCATTATTTTCATTATGGAATTTGCTGACGCCGCGTGAAACGATCTGTACCGCATCCACATCCAGCCCGGAATCTGTTTCGTCCAAAAGCGCAAGCTTCGGATCCAGCATCAGCATCTGTAAAATTTCATTCCGCTTTTTTTCCCCTCCGGAAAACCCCACATTAACATCACGTTCCGCATAAGCCGGGTCCATCTGCAGTTCCTCCATCATCGCCTTCAGTTCCTTACGAAACGCATAAATACGCTGGAACTTTCCCGTCACTGCCTGTTTCGCCGTGCGCAGCAGGTTCTCCACTTTAATTCCCGGAATCTCTTCCGGCGTCTGAAAAGAAAGGAAAAGGCCTTTCCGGGCCCGCTCAAACGAGCGCAGTCCGGAAATATCCTCTCCTTCAAAACATATCTTCCCTTCCGTCACCATATACCCCGGGTGGCCCATGATGACATTCATCAGCGTTGACTTTCCGGAGCCGTTCGGTCCCAGGATCACATGAACCTCTCCTGTATTTACGGAAAGGCTGATTCCTTTTATAATTTCTTTTCCTGCCGCACCTGCATGCAGGTTTTCTATTTCCAGAAGTTTTGCTGTCATACTTCCCTCTCCTTTAATTCATATTATTTTTATATGAATTATAATATATTGTATATCCAAGGGTATCGCTTGTCAAGCTGCGCAAAAAATCTTGACGGATTTTAAATAAAGTGTTACCATACATTTGTAAGTCTGCAAAGCTAAATTTGCGCGCATTGCTTTTGCAGATTTACCAAATCAATTCGTTCGAGACATCGGCGTCTGATTGTGATTCACTCACAATCAGGCGCTTTTTTTCGTATTCTGAAAGAGAGGGATCGATCATCATGAAAAAATCGGGTAACTTATTGTTTCAAATTATTCCGGCCGTACTTTGCCTCAGCCTGATTCCCGCGCCTGCTTTTGCAGCGGACCCACTTCCCTTGCGATATTCGTCTGCAGACACGATCTGGGTGCTGCTGGGCGCCGCCCTGGTATTTTTTATGCAGCCAGGTTTTGCCATGTGCGAAACGGGTCTGACCCGCGCTAAAAACGCAGGCAATATCGTTATGAAAAATGTGATGGACTTCGCTTTGGGTACGCCGGTATTCTGGATCATCGGCTTCGGACTCATGTTTGGGGCAGATATTAACGGCATCATTGGCAGTCCGGATTTTTTTGCAACACATTTTACCGTTGCGGAAGATGCCGGCTATCCCGCCATGGCATTTCTGATCTTCCAGACTGTTTTCTGCGCGACGGCCGCCACCATCGTTTCCGGGTCCATGGCAGAACGTACAAAATTTTCTTCCTACTGCATTTACAGCATCCTCATCAGCCTGATCATCTACCCGGTTTCCGGCCACTGGATCTGGGGCGGCGGCTGGCTGGCCCAGATGGGCTTTCACGATTTTGCCGGTTCCACCGCGGTGCATATGGTAGGCGGCGTCTGTGCCTGCATCGGCGCCTGGCTGCTGGGGCCCCGTATCGGCAAATACAATGAAGACGGAACTGTCAACGCTATTCCCGGCCACAGTTTGCCCCTTGCGACCCTGGGCGTGTTCATACTCTGGTTCGCCTGGTTCGGCTTCAACGGCTGTTCTACCGTCAGCATGACCGGTGACGAAGCGATCCAGTCTGCCGCGCACATTTTCGTAACCACCAACATGTCCGCCGCTGTCGCCACCTGCACCGTCATGTTCCTGACCTGGATCCGCTACGGAAAGCCTGACGTTTCCATGACACTGAACGGCGCACTGGCAGGTCTGGTAGCTATTACAGCTGGCTGCGACCTGGTCACCGTACCCGGCGCGTTCGCTATCGGCCTCATTGCCGGAATTGTCGTAGTCTATTCCATTGAATTCATCGACCAGAAGCTGAAAATCGACGATCCTGTCGGCGCCGTTTCGGTACACGGCGTCTGCGGCGCGCTGGGTACCGTACTCACCGGCCTGCTGTCTGAACAGGACGGCTGGCTCTACTGTGGCGATCCCCACTTTTTTATTGTACAGCTTACCGGCGTCATCGCCGTCATTGTATATGTGGCGATCGCAGCAGGCATCGTCTTTAAATCAATTAAAGCTACCATTGGATTGCGGGTAACTGCCAAAGAAGAAATCGCCGGACTGGATTTTGAAGAACACGGCCTCACCTCTGCTTACGCCGATTTCATGCCGGCGCCGGAGCATATGCCCGCAGCGACAGAAGATTCGACTACAGTTGCAAACGGAATGCCTCGCCTCTTTTCCCAAACGAATCCGGCATCCCGTCCCGCAACGACCGACGGCCACGCCTATTCCCTTGTAACCATCATCACGTCCAAAGAACGCTTCCTGTCGCTGAAAACCGCTTTGGAAAATATCGGTATTACCGGTATGACAGTCACAGAGGTCCATGGTTACGGACTGCAAAAAGGCCATACAGAAATGTACCGGGGCGCATCCGTCGCCTCACGGCTGCTGCCTAAAATCCGCCTGGACATCGTTGTCTCCGCCATTTCGCCCCGCACGATCATTGATATAGCAAAAAAAGTCCTTTACACCGGTAAATACGGAGACGGAAAGATTTTCATCTCCACTGTCGATAACGTAGTTAAAATCCGCACAGGCGAAGAAGGATTTGACGCGTTGCAGGATTATCCCCTTTAATAAAAAAGTCCCGCTGTAATACAGCGGGAGAACGGAAGATACTATTTTAATGAAAGAAGCGGTTAAACATGGATAAGCCAAAAGAAGAATGCGGCGTCTTCGGTATCTTTGATTTAAGCGGCGCTGACGTCGCCCATTCCATTTATTACGGACTGATGGCCCTCCAGCATCGGGGCCAGGAAGCCTGCGGCATAGCAGTTTCAAACACACAGGGTCCCGTCGGAAACTGCCAGTGCCTCAAAGATGCAGGTCTTGTCAGCGAAGTGTTCCATGAAAAAAATGTGAAAGAAATCCGTGGCGATCTGGGCGTCGGCCATGTGCGTTATTCTACCACCGGCGGTTCCAGACCGGAAAACGCCCAGCCTCTTGTGATTTCTTACATAAAAGGAACGCTGGCCCTGGCCCATAACGGCAATCTGGTAAACACCGCCGACCTGAAATGGGAACTGGTCCAAAACGGCGCCGTATTCCATACTACCGCAGATTCGGAAGTGATAGCCTTTTATCTGGCAAAAGAAAGAGTACATGCAAAAACCATACAGAAAGCCGTATTAGCCACTGCCCGCAAACTGATCGGCGCCTATGCGCTGGTCATCATGAGCCCTAAAAAGCTGATGGGGTTACGGGATCCCTTCGGAATGAAGCCCCTTTGCCTGGGAAAACGCGGCAACGCTTATGTGCTGGCTTCGGAAAGCTGCGCCCTTACCGCCACGGGTGCGACATTCATCAGGGACATCGAGCCGGGGGAACTGGTTACCATCTCTGCAGAAGGAATAGAATCCGATGATTCCCTTCAACAGGAAAAATGCGCCCATTGTATTTTTGAATACATCTATTTTGCGAGACTGGACAGCTGTATAGACGGAGTCAGCGTTTACGACGCCCGTATCGCTGCAGGAAAAGCGCTGGCAGAATCGCACCCCGTGGCAGCAGACCTGGTGACCGGCGTTCCTGAATCGGGACTGCCTGCCGCCAAAGGCTATGCGGAAGCCTCGGGCATCCCCTTCGGCTTTGCTTTTTATAAAAATTCCTATATCGGCCGGACGTTTATCAAGCCTTCCCAGGAAGAGCGGGAGAACAGCGTACATATGAAACTCAGCGTACTGCAGGCGGCCGTTGCCGGAAAACGCATCGTCCTGATAGACGACTCCATTGTCCGGGGCACCACCATGAAACATCTCGTACAAATGCTGAAAGACGCAGGCGCCCGGGAAGTCCATGTACGGATCAGCTCCCCGCCGTTCCGCCACCCCTGCTATTTCGGCACAAATGTTTCTTCCGGCGAAGAACTGATCGCCAACCACTATTCATTGGAGGATATCCGGCAAATGCTGGATGCGGATTCATTAGGATATCTTGACATCCATGCGTTATCTGAAATGGTAAAGGGGCTCCCCATCTGCACCGGTTGCTTTGACGGAAACTATCCCATGGAGATACCCGCCCTTATATCACCGCCTCAATCTTCCCGCCGCCTATAACACAGTTATTTTCATCATAAAATACGGCAGACTGTCCCGGGGTCGCGGCTTTTACCGGTTTATCAAAAATAACACGGACGGTCTCCGCTGCATCCCGGCATATGATGGCGGCTTCCCCCTGATGGTGATAGCGGATCTTTACAGTCGCCCGCAGTTTTTCCTTTGGTCCGATATCAGGAACACTCATAAAATTCACTTCGTCGCATAGTATTTCACGGCAATACAGAGACTGTTCGTCCCCGATTACAACTTCATTTTTTGCCGCATCCACCGCTTTCACGTAAACGGGATGACCCAGTGCAAGACCCAGTCCTTTTCGCTGCCCTACCGTATAATGGATGATGCCTTTGTGCCGTCCGATCACCCTGCCCTGTTCATCCACAAAATTTCCCGGCAGGATTTCCGTATCCGTCTCATTGGCAATATACTCTGCATAGCCTCCCCGGGCCACAAAACATATCTCCTGGGAATCTTTTTTATGCGCCACAGGCAGTCCTGCTTTCTCGGCTATCTGCCGCACTTCTTCTTTGCTCAACCTGCCCAGGGGCATCAGGGTACGGGCCAGCTGTTCCTGCGTCAGGCGGTACAGCATGTAGGTCTGGTCCTTGTTACTGAAGGCAGCCTGCCGTACCGTAAACCGCCCATTAGGCAGGCGGACCACAGAAGCATAGTGCCCTGTTGCTACATAATCCGCCCGCATGCGTTCCGCTGTCAGAATCATCTGCTCCCATTTGACAAAGCGGTTGCAGTCCACACAGGGATTGGGCGTCCTGCCCTGCAGATAGGCCGAAGTGAAAGGTTTTACCACATTTTTCCGGAAGAAGGCCACGCAGTTTTGCACATAATACGGAATTCCTATCTGCTGCGCCACCTGCATGGCGTCGCTAATTTCACAGCAACGGCTCTCCTCCCCGTTTGCGCCCGACCAGGTGCGCAGCGTGATCCCCGTAACGTCAAATCCGGCGGCTTTCAGCAGGTAAGCGGTTACCGCGCTGTCAACGCCGCCGGACATGCCCACAATAATTTTTTTCATGTTTTTAAATAAAATACTCAATATTTTTTTCTGGCGTAAGCATGGTGTGCTGATTAAAAATCAGCACGGCTTCCCGGTCTTCTTCGCGGCCCAGAGCGTACAGCCCTTCCTCCCGGTTGAAGCAGGAAAACGGAACGATGCGGTTATAACGAAAATGCTGGTCTAACGTACTGTCGACCTCTTCTGACAACGGACCATCCGGCAGATAATAAGGATCAAACAGGAAAACGTATCCCTCCTTTTCACCGGTAAGGAGTACATAATGCTCGCCTTCAAAAAGCAGCCGCACTACAGCCGCACCATTCCGGTGAAGAGCTTCCACAATCAGGCTTTGATTTCCCATCCAGACTTCCTTCCCGGAAAGATGCCTGCTTGTAATGGGAAGGATTCCAGTCTTGCCGGCCCCATCCAGCCAGTTGCTAAGAAACGCCATAGCCATACGGGAGGTGCCGCTCTTTCCCAAAACACCACCGCTACCATAGCTATCCAGGGAATACAGCATGATGTTGCGAATCAGTTCCGGAGAGATTTCCTCCCGCTGAAACAGAAAGCTCATCGCATTTAAAAGCGAAGTAGGCCCGCAATCGTATTCAGAAATCTGGTATCGCAACGGGATTTTCATAATATCTGTCCCCCGGGATTATATAAAATACAGACAACACACGAACTAATCAATTTGGAGGCGGCGCCCGGATTTGAACACAGGGAATGATAGTCTTGCGGACTATTGCCTTAAACACTTGGCTACGCCGCCTTAAAGTAGCAAAATATGAAAACGCTTACCTATTATGGAACAGCGCAAGCCATGATTACTCTGTGAACAACGGTGTAGAATAATAACGGTCGCCGCTGTCGGGCAGCAGGGCTACGATGATCTTTCCTTTGTTCTCCGGACGTTTTGCCAGTTCAATAGCCCCGTGGAGCGCGGCGCCGGAGGAAATCCCTACGGAGATACCTTCTTTTTTTGCCAGCAGTTTTGCCGCTGCAAAGGCGTCCGCGCTTTCTGCTTTGAATACCTCATCATACAATTTTGTGTTCAGCACGTCCGGTACAAAGCCTGCGCCGATGCCCTGGATCTTATGGGCGCCTGCCCTGCCTTCGGATAATACCGGGGAATCTGCCGGTTCCAGAGCCACCACTTCCACATTGGGATTCTGTTCTTTCAGATACTCGCCGGTGCCCGTTACGGTACCGCCGGTTCCTACGCCGGCGATAAAGATGTCTACTTTCCCGTCAGTGTCCTTCCAGATCTCCGGGCCGGTAGTGGCTTTATGGACAGCCGGGTTGGCCGGGTTCACAAACTGGCCGGGAATAAAGCTGTTGGGAATTTCCTTCGCCAACTCGTCAGCCTTGGCGATGGCGCCCTTCATGCCCTTCGCCCCTTCCGTCAGCACGATTTCCGCACCGTAGGCTTTCAAAATGTTGCGGCGTTCCACGCTCATGGTCTCCGGCATGGTGAGGATAATGCGATAGCCTTTGGCCGCTGCGATGGCAGCCAGGCCGATGCCAGTATTGCCGGAAGTGGGTTCGATGATAACGGAACCGGGTTTCAGCTGTCCTTTCGCTTCCGCATCTTCGATCATGGCCTTGGCGATGCGGTCCTTCACGCTGCCTGCCGGGTTAAAATACTCCAGCTTAACCAAAATTGTAGCTTCCAGACCTAACTCTTTTTCAATGTTAACAACTTCAACTAACGGTGTGTTGCCGATCAGTCCTAAGGTACCCTTGTAAATATTTGCCATAACTTTTCCCCTCTTTGCTTTCATAATTCAGAAGTGTTCCTCGGGAAGTACAGATAAAAATCTGTACTTCCGTTGCTTCCTGGGTATAGTTATAGCACCTATTTCATACTATGTCAATAGGAATACAGGAAATTTTATTTTCTTACCGCCGCAAACCCGTTTTCCAGATCCGCAATGATGTCATCAATGTGCTCCGTGCCGATGGAAAGACGGATGGTGCTGGACGAAATGCCCTGGTCTTTCAGTTCCGCTTCCGTCAGCTGGGAATGGGTGGTAGAAGCCGGATGGATCACCAGGCTCTTCACGTCAGCCACGTTGGCCAGCAGGGAGAATATCTTCAGGCTGTCAATAAACTTCCAGGCCGCTTCCTGGCCGCCTTTGATTTCAAAAGTGAAGATAGAGGCGCCGCCATTAGGGAAGTATTTCTCATACAGCGCATGGTCCGGATGTCCGGGTAAAGACGGATGGCTTACGCTTTCCACCAACGGGTGGGCGCTTAAATATTCCACCACCTTCTTCGTATTTTCCGCATGACGCTCCAGCCGCAGGGACAGGGTCTCCACACCCTGAAGAAGCAGGAAAGCATTGAAAGGAGAAATGCAGGCACCGGTATCCCGCAGCAGGATGGCGCGGATGTATGTCACGAAGGCAGCGGGGCCTACCGCGTCATAGAAAGATACGCCGTGATAACTGGGGTTCGGGTCTGCGATGTTGGGGAACTTACCGCTCTTCTTCCAGTCGAACTTCCCGCCGTCCACGATGATGCCACCTAATGTGGTACCATGTCCGCCGATAAATTTTGTTGCTGAATGGATCACTACGTCCGCGCCGTGTTCGATGGGACGGATCAGGTACGGCGTGCCGAAGGTGTTGTCGATGACCAGGGGCAGGCCGTGTTTATGTGCAATTTCCGCCACCGCATCGATATCGGGGATGTCGCTGTTGGGATTGCCCAGGGTTTCCAGATAAATGGCCCGTGTGTTTTCCTGAATGGCGTTTTCTATTTCATCCAGGTTATGGGCATCCACAAAAGTAGTGTTGATGCCGTAAGCAGGCAGCGTATGTTCCAACAGGTTGAAGCTGCCGCCATAGATAGTCTTCTGGGCCACGATGTGACCGCCATTAGCTGCCAGCGCCTGCACGGCGTAGGTCACCGCCGCCGCGCCGGAGGCCAGAGCCAGCGCTGCGCTGCCCCCTTCCAGAGCCGCCAGCCGTTTTTCCAGCACATCCTGGGTGGAATTGGTCAGGCGTCCGTAAATATTGCCTGCATCCTTTAACCCGAACCGGTCCGCCGCATGCTGGCTGTTGTGGAACACATAAGAAGTAGTCTGGTAAATCGGGACAGCCCTGGAGTCCGTCGCCGGGTCTGCCTGTTCCTGTCCAATGTGTAACTGTAAGGTTTCAAATTTGTAAGTACTCATGATCTTCTCTCCTTTTCATTTTGATTATATTTTTTTTATTCGTTTGTTAACGAAGGGGAACCAATTTTAAATTTTGAAGGAAAGTCTCTTCTCATCATTTATTATTTTTAGAACGACCGCTTTTATATGCAATGAATCCCTTTCTTATATCTCAAGGCCAGATTGAAACATAAAAAACAATCATTCCCTTTTCTTCAGCGTTTGCAGATCATAGGGTGTTTCCTGATATACCATGTTCAGCCAGTTGTTGTAAAACAGATGGGCGTAGCTGCACCACTTGAAGACAGGCTGCTCCGTACTGTCATTGTCCGGATAATAGTATTCCGGCAGATCCGGGTCCATGCCCTTCTTCTTGTCCCGTATGTATTCCGTAGCCAGAGTATCCCGGTCATATTCAAAATGCCCCAGTACAAAAATGCGCCGCATATCTTCCGTACAGCAGATATTGATGCCCCGCTCCACGGAACGGGACAGTATCTTCAGATCCGGTTCGGCGTCCACGGCCTGGTGGTCGATATCCGTATGCCGCGACTGGGGAATGAAATACCGGTCGTCAAAGCCCCGCAGCAGCGGATGGTGCTTCACTGTCAGACCGTAACTGTAAATGCCGAAAAATTTTCGTGGCAGCGTATGCTTCTGAATGCCGTAGTAGTAATACAGCACGGCCTGGGCGCTCCAGCAGAAGGACAAAACGGAGAAAACATGATCCTGGGACCAGCGGATATAATCCACCAGCTCCGGCCAGTACTCCACCTCTTCAAATTCCAGACATTCCACCGGGGCCCCGGTGATGATGAACCCGTCGTAATAGCGGTCTTTTACGTCCGCGAACTCCAGATAGGCTTTGTCCAGATAGGAATTATCCGTGTGGGTCGTCTCCCGGGAAACGGTGCGGGCAAAATCTACTTCGATCTGCAGGGGGCTGTTACCCAGCAGACGCAGCAACTGCAGCTCTGTCGGTTTTTTCAGGGGCATCAGGTTCAGGATCAGAATCTTCAGGGGACGGATATCCTGTGTCACCGCCCGTTCCTCCGTAATGGCAATGATTCCTTCCCGCAGCAGATTTTCTACTGCAGACAACTGGTTTGTGATTTTTACCGGCATAACTTTTTCCTCCTTGCGGCTGGTGAAGTGATGGTCAAAGTATTTGAAGACGACAGCGTGTAACATTTTATTTTTCGCTTCCGTAAGTGAAAGAGAACAAAAATAAAAAACGCCTCCGCCCCAAATGGGACGAAGGCATCGTGTTACCACCCATATTCACCGGACGCTCGCACGTCCGGCCTCCTCGGGTACGCGGGTTCTTTCCCCCGATACCGCGAGCAGCAAATGTAACTCTACACAACCAGCTTCTCGGGCACGCGGGAATTTCTCCTTGAATACCCCAGCACTGTAACGGGTGCGCCCGGGCGGTCTTAATTACTTCGACCAGCCGGCTCCGAGGCCATCTTCGGCAAAGTTCCCTGCGCTTTCTTGCACCAAACCGAAAGCTCTCTGTGGCATTTTCCTCTGCGTACTCTTCTCTTCACAGCCAAATAAAAATATTAACTTGTGACTAAAGATAGCAGAGAGAAAACAGATTGTCAAACAAAAAGATGAAAATTTTTACAAATTATTTTTTTACACAGAAAACTGTTTCGCATGTTACACAATTCATTCTAATTCACTATGATTTACCATGGATTATGAAGCCGGTAAGAAGTTACGAAGGGATAATTTTTAGAAGCTTTTTAAATGCTTACAGGTATTTTTTTAGCGCATTTTCTTATAAAACAGCTTTTCCCATTGCAAAAGCTTCTTCCAGCTTAGCGTTGCCTTTAATATCACCGGGATCGGTGACACCGCCTGCAAACACCTTTCCTGCAAAACGGGCCTTTTCAAAGCAGTCGATCCATCCCTGCAATCCTTTCACCGCTCCTTCATCCACATAAGGCTCGTCTTCCGCAGCTGCCGACAGCAGATAAACGTCCCGGAATTTATAATCCCGGGGGAACAGGGAATTGGCACGGTCAATCATGGTCTTCATCTGTCCGCTCATCTCATAATAGTAAATGGGCGTAGCCCATACCACCACGTCCGCTTCCAGAATTTTTTCCGTAATGGCATTGGCGTCGTCGTTGATAACGCAACGCCCAACCTTTTGGCAGGCAAAACAGCCTTTGCAAAAAGCAATAGATTTATTTTTCAGTGAAACCATTTCCACTTCATTGCCGGAGGCTTTTGCCCCTTCCGCAAAGGCTTCCGCCAGTTTCTCCGAATTGCTGTTGTTCCGTAAACTGGTACTGATAATCAACACTTTTTTCGCCACTTGGGATGCACCTCTTTTTCCAATAATTTTTCTCTCCAGAAATTGATGAAATGGTTAAGAACGATTAAGAACCACTTTCCTGTTCGGCTTTACCTCTGATAGAGTTCTTTGAACAGTTTCGTCAACTTGTCCCGACACTGCCATGACCGTCCCTTTACATTCCAGTTTCTGTATTATATTGCAATTATACGCACCCGGCACAGAAATGTCTAATACTTAAAATTCATATGAAGATATAGTAATTTTCTATTTTTCTCCATTCCCGAATTCGTTTTTCAGTTCGTTCAAAAGCAACGAGGCCGCCGGTGAAAACACCTGGTACTTTTTCCAGATGATCTTCATTGCCGACAAAGGCACGTCTGTCAGAGGGATAAAAAGCATCTGGCTTTCCTTTCCCGTATCCGCCATTTTGTCATAGGAAATTGCATACCCCAGGCCTTCCCTTACAAGGATAGCTGCGTTATAAAACAGGTTATAGGTAGCGACAATGTTCAGGCTGTCCAGTTTCTCCCCGAACCAAACAGGAAAATTCTGTTCTATATTCTGCTGTGAACAGATAAGGGGCAGATCGTATAAATCCGCAAGGCGCAATGTTTTTTTCTTTGCCAAAGGCGAATCCTTTCGCATGAAAACGCCCCACGTTTCCTGTGCCGGAATATCAAGGCAGTTGTATTTGAGAGGATTCGCATATTCCATGACCAGCGCAAAATCCAGTATTCCTTTGTCCAGCTTTTCCGTAACCGCTTCACTGTTCCCGCTTGTAATATGACATCGGACACCGGCGTGTTGCTGCTGCACCCGCTTTAACGCTCTGGCAAAATATTTAAAAGAGTCCGCCTCCGGGCAGCCCACAAAAATTTCGCCCCCAATCCTGTCGTCCATCGTTTTAAATTCCGACTCCGTCTTATCCACCAGATCCAGGATATCTTCCGCCCGTTTGCGCAGCAGCATCCCGGCCTCGGTCAGCCGCAGTGCATAATTGGTACGTATAAACAGCTTTACTCCCAGTTCTTCCTCCATATCTTTTAACTGTCTGGACATAGTGGGCTGGGTAACGTGAAGCCGTTCTGCCGCACGGGTAATGTTCCCCTCCCTGGCAGTTTCAAGAAAGTAACGCAGTACACGAATTTCCACAATGGTGCCTCCTATTACAGTAAATTTCTTGCATTTTTTAACTTGAAATTATTTTAAATAAATATCACTTTTTAAGTATAACACAAAAATAGAAAGCAGGCATATCTGAAAATAATTTCTAAGTATTAGACATTTCTGGACCATCTTTTTATAATGTTGACAGGAACAATAAACTACATTCAAAATTAAAAGACAGGAGAATACAAATCATGAAAGAAAAAATGCTGGAAGGAAAAGTTGCCATCGTATCCGGCGCAAGCTACGGCATGGGAGAAACCATGGCGGAACTTTTTGCAAAAGAAGGGGCAAAAGTTATTATGACCGCAAGGGGTAAAGAAAAATTAGACGCAGCGGTCAGCCGTTTAAAAGAACAGGGACTGGAAGTGACCGGCGTAGTAGCGGACAATAAAAATCTGGAAGATGTGAAAAACGTAATCCAGACCGCACTGAACACCTACGGCGACCTGGACATCGTCATCAACAACGCAGCCATCGGCGAGCAGAAAATGATCGATGAAACCGATGACGAATGGCTGGAACATGTATATCAGACCAATGTGTTCGGTCCCTTCCGGTTCATCCGGGAAGCGCTGAAAGTATTTCTTCCGAAGAATGAAGGCTGCATCATCAACATTTCCTCCGTCAACGGCACCCGTCCATTCTGCGGCGCCGCCTACACCTCCTCCAAAGGCGCCATCAATACGCTGACGAAAAATGTTGCCATGCGCCTTATCAACACTAACATCCGCATCAATGCCATCGCACCGGGCGCTACCGTAACCCCGGCCCATCTGGCCAACAAAGCCGGGGAACAGCCCGGCGGCGCAAAAATGCTGGAATACAGCAAACATTTTGTATATTTCCCCGGGCCTGAATGCGATCCCATGGACCAGGCCAATGCCTGCCTGTTCCTGGCTTCCGATATGGGAAAACACGTAAAGGGCCAGGTCATCCAGGTCTGCAACGGAGCATTTTTATAAAAGCGGCAACGAAATGAAGTAAATTTAAAGTCATTTTAGGAATTGATTGGATTAACTGACCAAAGAGAAGTAACTTAGCGCATCTGGCAGAAAGGAAGAAACTTATGAAGCTGAACAAAAAGTTACTGGCCGCAATACTTGTGGGCCTCATGACCTTCACAGGCAGTGCCCTGGCAGCTGACAAAACCCAGGCCAAAAATACAGAAACCGCGAAAGGAGCCATTATGCAGACCGAACAGAAATTGCAGTTAGAAGAAAAATGGGATAAAGTCTTCCCCCTGAGCAATAAAGTGGATCATAAAAAAATTACTTTTCACAATCGTTATGGTGTCACTCTGGCGGCAGATATGTACATTCCGAAAAACAGCGAAGGCAAAAAACTCCCTGCCCTGGCAGTGGCCGGCCCCTTCGGTGCAGTGAAGGAACAGAGCAGCGGTTTGTACGCCCAAACCATGGCAGAGCGGGGCTTCCTCACCATCGCCTTCGATCCCTCCTTCACCGGGGAAAGCGGCGGCACCCCCCGTTATGTGGCTTCCCCCGACATCAACACGGAAGATTTTTCCGCAGCCGTTGATTTCCTTTCCACCCAGGATAATGTAGACCCCAATCATATCGGCATCATCGGCATCTGCGGCTGGGGCGGCCTGGCCCTGAACGCAGCGGCTATGGACACCCGCATCAAAGCGTCCGTCATCTCCACCATGTACGACATGAGCCGGGTAACCGCCAACGGCTATTTTGACGCCATGGACGAAGAGGCCCGTTACAAAGCTCGGGAAGCCATGAATGCACAGCGTACGGAAGATTATAAAAACGGAAGCTATAAGCTGGCCGGCGGTCTTCCGGAAAAACGTCCCGCAGAGCCGAAATTCTTCAGCGATTACTGGGACTATTACAAAACGCCCCGGGGATACCACAAACGCTCCCTGAACTCCAACGGCGGCTGGAACGTGACCAGCGCCCTTTCCTTCATGAACATGCCCCAGCTGACCTACGCCGGTGAGATCCGCAACGCCGTCCTGGTCATCCACGGGGAAAAGGCCCATTCCCGTTACTTCGGGGAAGATGCATTCAAAAAACTGAAAGGGGACAACAAGGAACTGATGATCATCCCGGGAGCCAGCCACACCGACCTGTACGACCGTATGGATATCATCCCCTTCGACAAAATCGAAGCCTTCTTCCATAAATATTTGTAAGATAACAGTTTCATCGTAAAAAATATATAAGTGTAAAAATATAATATGTGTGATATAATGATGAAACGGGATGCCGGCAAAACAGCATCCCGTTTCAAGTCATTTCTGACGAGACGGAGATGATCTCCGGTTCCCGGAAGAAATGCCTGTCATTTTATTTTGAAATGTATGGAGGGAACCGATATGATCCGATTTGCCCACAACAATTTCAATGTGCTGGATTTGGAAAAGAGCATGGCGTTTTACAAAGAAGCCCTGAACCTGACAGAGGTACGCCGGGTTGAGAAACCGGATTTCACGTTAGTCTATCTGGGGGATAACGGCCAGACGCCCCACACCCTGGAGCTGACCTGGCTGAAAGATCGGAAAGAGCCCTATAACCTGGGAGAAAACGAATTCCATCTGGCCTTTGTTACAGATGAGTATGAAGCGATGCATGAAAAACACAAAAAGATGGGCTGCATTTGCTATGAGAACCCTATGATGGGCATTTACTTTATCAATGACCCGGATGGCTACTGGCTGGAAATTTTACCGATACGCAAATGAGGGAGGAAGCATCATGGATTACAAAGAACTGATGGAAGCGGCCCGCCCCAGGCTGGGCGAAATATGTAAAGGCTGCCTGGTCTGCAACGGCCGGGCCTGCGGCAGCAAAATGCCGGGCCCCGGGGCCAAAGGCATTGGGGACACAGCTATCCGCAACTACGATAAATGGAAAGAGATCCGCATCAACATGGACACCCTGACAGAAAAACGTCCGGTGGACATGAGCCTGGAATTTTTCGGCCAGAAGCTGGCCTACCCCATTATTGCCGGGCCGGTGGGTCTGGTAGGCCTCCATTACAGCGATGCCTATTCGGATATTACTTATAATGACGCCCTTGTCTCCGGCTGCGCTGAAGCAGGCATCGTAGCCATGACCGGCGACGGAGCCGACCCTACCGTTATGGCAGCTGCCTGCAACGCCATTAAAAAGGCCGGCGGCATAGGGATTCCTACAGTAAAGCCCTGGGGACCGGAAACCCTGACGGAAAAGTTCGCCTTCGTAAAAGACAGCGGAGCCTTTGCCTGCGCCATGGACGTAGACGGGGCCGGGCTCCCCTTCCTGAAAAAGCTGAACACCTCCGCCGGGTCCAAGTCAACGGAAGAGCTGGCTGAAATCATTCGTAACGCCGGCCTGCCTTTTATCGTAAAAGGCATCATGACCGTAAAAGGCGCCCTGAAAGCGAAAGAAGCCGGCGCCTCAGCCATTGTGGTTTCCAATCACGGAGGCAGAGTGCTGGACCAGTGCCCGGCCACAGCGGAAGTGCTTCCGGAAATCGTTGACGCAGTACAGGGAAGCATGAAAATTCTGGTAGACGGCGGTATCCGGTCCGGCGTAGATATCTTCAAAGCCCTGGCCATAGGCGCGGACACCGTCATCATCGCCCGCCCCTATGTTACCGCGGTATACGGCGCAGGCGCGGAAGGCGTGCATATACTGACGCAAAAGCTGGCGGCGGAACTGGAAGACACCATGGAAATGTGTGGCGCCCATACGTTAGCTGAAATCACAAGGGATATGGTAAGGCTGTAAATTCTATAATAAATATAAACGGCTGTGCTGTATTTTACGGCGCAGCCGTTTTTTGTTCCTGATGGGATCTTGTTTTTAAAACTGTTTTTGAAAAACAATCCATTTTTTGCAAAAAAAGCAGGCCTGAAAACTGAATATGCCGCTTTTTTTCACCTTTCAGCCATATCTGGCACAACATCAAGGGCTTTTCCCAAGAAGTTTACAAAAAGTTCACAATTTATTGTTGACGAAAGCTTGCAAGGCCGCATAAACACTGCTATTATAATTATAAATACAGGCGTGGTGCGCCTTTGCAAAAAATTTTTTATAAAGGAGCTTTCATCATGAACAAAAAAGAACTTGTTGTAGCTGTTGCTGAAGCAACCGGACTGACCCAGAAAGACGTTGAAAAAGCATTAAAGGCAATTACCGAAGTTACCGTTGCCGAAGTTGCTAAAAAAGGCAAAGTTCAGTTAATCGGCTTTGGTACTTTTGAAGCCCGCGAACGCGCTGCCCGCACCGGCAAAAACCCGCAGACCGGGAAAGACATCAAAATTGCTGCTGCAACCGTTCCCGCTTTCAAAGCAGGCAAAGCTTTTAAAGACGCTGTTAATGCCAAACCCAAAAAGAAAGCTGCTAAAAAAGCTAAAAAATAATTAAACCGTTTACCGAGCCCCCTGCAGGCTAAATATCTGCAGGGGGTTTTGCTTTGTTTTCCAAAAGGATAATTGACAATCATCCTTCTTCGTGTTACAGTAACATAAAGAATGTCAAAGCAGACAAAGACCGCCATGCCTTTGCCTGCTTTTTTATTTAAGCAAGGTAGGTTATGATGATTAAACAACTGACACAGGAACAATGGGATATTTTGGACGGCATGCGCAGCAACCTGGGCCTGGCAGCCGATCTGGCCCAGGCGAAAATCTCCCTGATCCTGCCGCTGGACCGTAGTCGGCAATTCGCCTATATTGCTGCAGGACAGGATACAGGCTCTGACCTAAACACCAGCGGGGGAATCGTCTTTTTAAGTGTGTTCGACCAGGCCGAGCCCCTTACCCGCTCGGAAAATCCCGAACCGGAAGAGATCACACGGGCAGAGGATGAGCCTCTGGTAACCCGGGCATTGGAGGAAAAAACTGTAACGGAAGGGTTCCGGGAATTTTCTGCCGGACAGTTTGCGCGCCTGAAAGTATATCCCATCTTTGACGCAGAAAACCGGTGCTTTGCAGCCGCCGCTTTTGAAGACCGGGAGGCCGACGTGGTATTCTGGGATACTACCATGGATTTTCTGCGGGGCAGCAAAAAAGATTACGCATCTAACCTCTGTTACCGCCGTCTGTCCAGCATTGACGGGCTGGTACTGGTAAATGCGGAAGACCGGCGTATACTGGCAGCCAACAACGCGGCCCGGCATATTTACCGGGTACTGGGGGTCGGTTCCCTGATAGGGCGCTATACCACCAACCCGGAAATCAACTGGAATGGCATCGACAATGTGCTGCGGACAGGAGCCGCCGAAGAAGAGGAACTGCAACAAAAAGGCCTTTTCCTTGACTGCCGCTTTATCCCGCTGCAGGTAGACGGTAACATAAAACGTATTATCGCCGTCATCGAAGACGTGACGCAGCTGAAGCTGAAAGACGAAGAACTGCGGGTAAAAGCCGCTGTGATCCGTGAGATCCATCACCGGGTCAAGAACAACCTGCAGACCATTGCCAGCCTCCTGCGCCTTGAACAGCGCCGGGCAGCATCAGAGGAAACCCGGTTCGTACTGCGGGATTCTATCAACCGCATCAGCAGCATTGCACTGGTCCACGAATACCTTTCCGGACAGGGCACAGAGACTGTAGATATCAACCAGCTGGGCAACGGTATTTTCCGAACCGTCATGAGCAGCATGAAAGCCCCGGACCTGGAACTGGAAATGAATTTTTCCGCCGACGATCTGCGGCTGCCCTCCCAGCAGGCCGCAAGCCTTGCCCTGGTATTAAACGAACTGCTGCAAAACGCTCTTGAACATGGTTTTGAAAATAAGAAACGCGGTAAACTGACTGCAACGATTACACGGCTGAACCAAAACGGAATACGTTCTGACAACTCTTTGGACACAGGAAACGCAGGACTGTCTGCCGGCATGAAAAAAGGAAACGATATTGCCTTGCTGCTGCAGGTTGAAGATAACGGCAAAGGCCTGCCCCGGGGTTTTGACCTGCATAAGACCCAGAGTCTTGGATTAAAGATCGTCCAGACGGTAGTTCAGTCAGATTTGAAGGGCACATTCAGCCTGGAGCCCCGTCCGAAAGGCAAAGGGACTGTTGCAAAGGTACGTTTTCTTTTATAAGGAAACGCGGATTTAATAAGCGTGCACGATTGTTAAGTAAACGCTGATACAATACGGATTACTATTTTGTTGCGGAGGGGTATGTGTGAAACCGTTAAAGATTCTGATAGCAGACGATGAAGCGTTACTGCGCCTTGACCTGCGGGAAATGCTGGAAGAAGCAGGCCACACCGTAATAGGCGAAGCGGAAAACGGGAAAGTTGCCATAGACATAACAAAACAGAAAAAGCCTGACCTGGTGATTATGGACGTGAAAATGCCGGAAATGGACGGACTGGAAGCGGCCCGGATCATTGGCGACGAGAAACTGGCGCCGGTGCTTCTTCTGACAGCCTACAGCCAGCGTGAAATCGTGCAGCAGGCCACTGATTCCGGCGTATTTGCCTATCTGGTAAAACCCATCCGGGAAGAAGAGCTCTTCCCTGCCATAGAAATCGCGATCCACCGGTTTGCCGCGTTCCAGCGGTTAAATTCTGAATTGGACAAAGCCAAGGACGATTTGGAAACACGGAAGCTGCTGGACAGAGCCAAAGGTATCTTGATGGATCAGTATAAATTTTCGGAAAAAGACGCCTTCCGTGCCATGCAGAAACTGAGCATGGACCGCCGGCTTTCCCTGAAGGCAGTAGCCAGGGCCGTCATTGCCAGCGCAGAGATACACGAAAAAGAAACCGAAAAAAAGAAAAGCAGAAAGTGAATTTTTATTCGCTTTCAGTTTGACAAAATCCGATCAGAATGTTAAAATTTTATAGATAACAAAGGCGTTTATTGCCGTGCTGCAAGGTGCGGTGATAGGCGCCTTTATTTTTTTGTTTGTAATCAGGGAACCACTGATTAATTCGTCTGCACGCTTGCCGGTGCTTTTTGTGAATGACTTCGTCACTGTCTCTTGACGCAGCCCCGCTGCGCCTTCGAGCCACTTCCTTGTCATTCGCAAAAAGCCCTCGGCAAGCGCACAAACTCATTTAATCAGTGTTTCCTTAGAAAAGAAAAACGAGGCGTCAGTTATGACAATGGATTTTAACCGGAAAATCATTCTGGAAAACGGGCAGGAATATTACGGATACACTTTCGGTGCCACAGGTCAGCGTGTATTGGAAATCGTTTTCAACACCTCCATGGCAGGATATCAGGAAATCCTGTCCGACCCGTCCTATACCGATCAGGCAGTGGTGATGACCTATCCACTGATCGGCAACTACGGTATGGCGGAAGACGATTACGAATCCTGCACTCCGGGTATGGGAGCGCTTATTGTTCGGGAATACAACGACGAGCCTTCGAATTTTCGCAGTGCAGCTACACTGGATTCCGTCATGAAGAAGTATGACATTGCGGGAATACAGGGTATCGACACCCGCAAACTGAACCGGAGGATTCGCGACTTCGGCAGCTGCAAGGCTCTGATCACATCCGCCTCCACCCCGCTGGAAGAAGGTCTTCGCATTATAAGGGATTATGACATTCCCACAGACGCCGTATCCCGCGTCAGCTGCAAAAAAGCATGGGTATCCCATGCAGAGAAGGAACAGTTTCATGTGGCAGCCATCGACTGCGGCATGAAGCTGAACATTGTGCGTTCCCTGAACCAACGCGGCTGCAAAGTAACTGTTGTGCCCTGGAATACCTCCGCGGAAGAAATTTCAGCCATTCATCCGGACGGGATTTTTATTTCCAACGGGCCCGGCGATCCCACAGATGTGCCCCAGACCATCAAAACGATCCGTACACTGATAGGCTCCGTCCCCCTGTTTGGTATCTGCCTGGGTCACCAGATTATCTCTCTTGCCTGTGGTGCCAAAACATACAAGCTGAAATTCGGACACCGGGGAGGCAATCATCCGGTAAAAAATCTGCTGACAGGACGGATTGAAATCACTTCGCAAAACCATTCCTATGCGGTGGACAGAGACAGCCTTGCCCATACGCCTTTATCGGTCACCCATGTGAACCTGCTGGACCATACCGTGGAAGGAGTTGCCAGCAAAAAGGACAAGGTGTTCAGCGTACAGTATCACCCGGAAAGCGCTCCGGGTCCCCAGGACAGCGTCTATCTGTTTGATGAGTTTATCCGTATGATGGAGAAAGAAGGGGGACGCCATGCCTAAAAGAACAGACCTCAGAAAGATTCTTGTCATAGGGTCCGGCCCTATTGTCATCGGGCAGGCAGCAGAATTTGATTACGCCGGAACCCAGGCCTGCCTGGCCCTGAAAGAAGAAGGATATGAAGTCATCCTATGCAACTCCAATCCCGCCACCATTATGACCGATACCAGCATCGCCGATAAGGTCTATATGGAACCCCTGACACTGGAATACATTGCTAAGATCATCCGCTACGAACGACCGGATGCAATCCTTCCGGGCATCGGCGGACAGACCGGTCTGAACCTTGCCATGCAGCTGGAGAAGAAAGGCATACTGGCTGAGTGCCATGTGGAACTGCTGGGTACCGACAGCCATTCCATCGAACAGGCGGAAGACCGGGAACTCTTCAAAGAACTGTGTACTAAACTTAATGAACCGGTGCTGCCTTCTGACATCGCCAGCTCCCTTGAAGAGGGACTGAAGGTCGTTGAAAAGATCGGCTACCCTGTGGTATTACGTCCGGCTTTCACCCTGGGGGGAACCGGCGGCGGTTTTGCGGAAAACGAGGCGGAATTCCTGCCTCTGATGAAACATGCCCTTTCCCTCTCCCTCGTCCGGGAAGTACTGATTGAAAAAAGCATCCGGGGCTTTAAGGAAATCGAATACGAAGTGATGCGGGACCGGAATGATACAGCCATTACCATATGCAATATGGAAAACCTGGATCCCGTTGGCATCCACACTGGCGACTCCATTGTAGTCTGCCCTTCCCAGACCCTGACCAACAAGGAATATCATATGCTGCGGGACAGTGCCCTGAAAATTATCCGGGCGCTGAAGATCGAAGGCGGGTGCAACGTACAGTTTGCACTGGACCCAAACTCTTTCCAGTATTATCTCATCGAAGTAAATCCCCGGGTCTCCCGTTCCTCCGCCCTTGCATCCAAGGCAAGCGGCTATCCCATTGCCCGCGTCTCCGCCAAAATCGGCATCGGCATGACCCTGGACGAGATTCAGATTGCCAATACCCCGGCCTCTTTTGAGCCGGCGCTGGATTACGTGGTAACAAAACTGCCCCGTTTCCCCTTCGATAAATTCTCAGACGCAAATAACTCCCTTTCCACCCAGATGAAAGCTACCGGGGAAGTGATGAGCATTGGCCGGACCTTTGAGGAAAGCCTGCTGAAAGGCATCCGCTCTCTGGAGATTGGCACTTTTCACATCCATTTGCCGAAATTTGACGCTGTACCGGAACAAGACTTGCTCAACTACATACGCATCGGGACCGACGACCGGATCTATGCTATCGCGCAACTGTTCCGCCTGGGCTGTAATGAGGACACCATTGCCGGCCAGACGGCAATCGACCGGTTCTTCCTGCGGAAAATTCGTAATATCGTCGCGTTGGAGACCGAAATCCGCAGCCATCCGGATGATCTGCAAGTATTGCACAGCGCAAAGAGAACAGGCTTTTCCGACAAAGAAATCGCGTTGCTGTGGAATAGATCGGAACGGAACATTTATGAACTGCGCTGCCGTAACGGAATCACACCGGTTTATAAAATGATCGATACCTGTGCCTCGGAATTTGAAAGTTACATCCCCTATTTTTATTCTACATACGAAGAAGAGAATGAATCCCGTATTTCTTCACGGAAAAAAATTGTCGTGCTGGGAGCCGGCCCCATCCGTATCGGGCAGGGCGTTGAATTCGACTATTCCACCGTCCACGCGGTCCGGACCATCCAAAAAGCGGGTTATGAAGCCATCATCATCAACAATAACCCGGAAACCGTTTCCACCGACTATACCTGTTCCGACAAACTGTACTTCGAGCCCCTCTGCCCGGAAGATGTAATGAATATCATCGAGATGGAAAAGCCCGACGGCGTCATTGCTACCCTGGGCGGACAGACAGCCATCAATCTGGCCGAACCACTGCGTGAACGGGGCGTAAAGATCATCGGCACAGACTGCGATGCCATAGACCGGGCAGAAAACCGGGACTCCTTCGAAAAACTTCTGCTTTCACTGGGCATCCCCCAGCCTCCGGGGCAGGCCGTCACGACCATTGAAGCAGGGCTGGAAGCAGCCCGCCAGATCGGATTTCCGGTTCTTGTACGCCCCAGCTTTGTCCTGGGCGGCCGGGCTATGCAGATTGTGGGAAAAGAAAAGGATATGGGGGACTATCTGAAAACCGCAGTAGAAGTAGATGAAGACAAACCCGTGCTTGTAGATAAATATATCCGGGGCAAAGAAGTAGAAGTAGATGCGGTCTGCGACGGAGAACATGTCTTCGTCCCCGGCATCATGGAACTGGTGGAACGGACCGGTGTCCATTCCGGCGACTCTATCAGCGTATATCCATCCTACAGCCTTTCCGAAAACGTGAAGGAAACGATACTGGATTATACGGAAAAACTGGGACTGGGCATCGGTATTATCGGATTGTTCAACGTCCAGTATATCGTGGACACAAATAACCAGGTCTATGTCATCGAAGTTAATCCCCGTTCCTCCCGCACGGTTCCCTTTTTGTCAAAAGCTACAGGTTACAGCCTGGCCGATATGGGCACGTTGGCTATCCTTGGGGTCTCCCTGCGGGAACAGGGGATCACGGAACGGTACCCCAAAGAGAAAACGCGATATTATGTCAAAGTTCCCGCCTTTTCCTTCTCCAAGCTCCGGGGTATGGATGCCTATCTTTCACCGGAAATGAAATCCACCGGGGAAGCCATCGGCTACGATGATAAACTGCACCGGGCCGCATACAAAGCGCTGATCGCCTCCGGCCTGACACTGAAAAACTACGGCACCGTCGTAGTCAGCGTGGCCGATGAAGATAAAGAAGAGACAGTGCCGCTGATCCGCCGTTTCTACAATATGGGATTCAACATCGAAGCCACTACTTTAACAGGGGAAGTACTGAAACAGCATGGCATCCGTACCCGGATACGTCATAAGCCAAGCGAAGGAAGCCAGGAAATTCTGGATTCGATACGTGCAGGGTACGTCAGTTATGTCATCAATACCCGGGCCATCCTTTCCGGCATACACTATGGGGACGGCGTTGCCATCCGGCAGGTCGCTGCACAGAATAACGCAGTGATGCTCACTTCCCTTGACACAGTGCGGATGCTGCTGGATGTACTGGAAGAAGTGACCATGGGGATTTCTACGATTGATGCGAAATAAGTGTACAGATAAAACATTTTAAACTGCAAGGGGAAGGCATAAGCAAAACATAGGAGGGGATTGCGTAATTTCATGAGATGAAATTCGTCGTTGTGGCGAGACTGTTTGAGGGACGAAGTCCCGAGTTTCGAAGCCACAGACGAATGAATCCATGAAATAGCAATCCCTGACGGTTTTGCGTTGCCTTCCCTATTACGGTTTTATAATTGCTTTTTCAATTATAAAACTGCCGTAGCCAATGGTTTGAGTACAAAAAATGACAACACTGCCGGGGTGCGTCTTCCCGACAGTGTTGTTCAATTTGGAGGAGTATGTAAACGGTTTTGTCCGTTTTTTCGTTCAGGGGAGCACAGATCGAAAACACTGTGCTGCCTTCTTATTTTTCAGCTGTTGATACCGAACAGCAATTCCCCATATGTAGGATAGGGCAGATATTCCTTGCCAAGCATGGCTTCTACCGCATCGCCGCTTGCCCGCAGCGCCTCCATGGCAGACAGTACTTTGTTATGATACGCTGCGCTGGCCTTCTTCTGGTCTTCGATGCCTTCCGCGTTGACCAGTTCTTTCGCCAGGGTTTCGCCGTCTTTATACATAGCCGCCGTGGCTTCCTGCAGCTTTTTCAAAAATGCCACATCCGGTTTCAGTCCCAGCTCTTTTTCATTCACTGCAGTTACAGACAGGTCTTTCAGATACTTCTGTGCAGCAGGCAACAGATCTTTATGAAGCATGTCCAGCATGGTCAGCGCTTCAATGTTCAGCGTCTTGTTGTACAGCTCGTACTGGATCTCGCAACGGGACAGTACTTCCGCTTTGGTAAAGATGCCGTGCTTCACCACCAGGTCTATATTCTTCTTACTGGTCATGCAGGCCAGGGCTTCCGGCGTGGATTTGTTATTATACAACCCGCGCTGTGCCGCTTCCTCAACCCAGTCATCGGTGTAGCCGTTGCCGTTGAATACGATGCGCTTGTGGGCCAGATAGATTTCTTTTACCAAATTCTTAACGGCCTTATCCAGTTCTTCCGGTGCAGTGCCTTCCAGCTTATCTGCCACCCACCCCAGTTCTTCCGCCACGATGGTGTTCAGGTATGCGTTGGGACAGGCCAGGCTGGCCTGGGAACCGGCCATGCGGAATTCAAATTTATTGCCCGTAAAAGCAAACGGCGAAGTCCGGTTGCGGTCCGTGTTATCCTTGCTGACCGCAGCCAGTGTATTGCCGCTGAGTTTCATCTGGATATGACCGTTTGCTTTGAACTCCTGTCCGGAAGCAATGGCTTCCAGCACACCGGTCAGCTCTGTTCCAAGGAAGATACTGACAATGGCAGGCGGCGCTTCGTTTGCCCCTAACCGGTGATCGTTGCCTGCGCTGGCCACCGTTCCCCGCAGCGCATCCTGATATTCATCCACGCCTTTGATGATGGCCGCCAGGAAAAGCAGGAACTGATTATTGTGGTATGCGTCCTTTCCGGGATCCAGCAGGTTTTTCCCTTCCAGCGTGGATAAGGACCAGTTGTTATGCTTTCCGCTTCCGTTTACACCGTCAAAAGGTTTCTCGTGCAGCAGGCAGACCATATTGTGTTTTAGTGCAATACGTTTCATGAATTCCATGGTCAGCTGGTTATAATCGCAGGCCAGGTTCACCGATGTATAAACAGGAGCCAGTTCGTGCTGGGCGGGGGCCACTTCGTTATGCTCCGTCTTGGCCGGGATTCCCAGCTTCCACAGTTCTTCATCCAGTTCTGCCATAAAAGCTTTCACTCTTGGCTTGATGGCGCCAAAATAATGGTCTTCCATCTCCTGTCCTTTAGGGGGCTTAGCGCCAAACAGGGTCCGGCCGGCAAATACCAGGTCCTTCCGTTTCTCCCACATGGCCTTATCTACCAGAAAGTATTCCTGTTCCGGTCCCACATTGGTGATAACTTTTTCTGTATGGATATCCAGAATGGCAAGCAGCCGTTTCGCCGCTTCGCTTAATACAGTAATGGAACGCAAAAGGGGCGTTTTTTTATCCAGCACGTCTCCCGTGTAGGAGCAGAAAGCCGTCGGAATATAAAGGCAATCATCTTTGATAAAGGCATAACTGGTGGGATCCCATGCCGTATATCCCCGGGCTTCGAAGGTCGCCCGCAA
>Ga0256404_1001564_pt1 | contig 54620 bp, 50 predicted proteins | sample RumenRJG_01DNA_FD_185990 | JGI IMG/M metagenome (GOLD analysis project Ga0256404, IMG submission 185990) | Bovine rumen microbial communities from Lethbridge, Alberta, Canada - RJG_01 | ecosystem: Host-associated > Mammals > Digestive system > Stomach > Rumen | place: Canada: Alberta | collected... | reverse complement strand
TTCGAGGTGCTTACGCACCCTTGACAGTCCCTTCAAGAGAGCTGGTGGTTAGCTAAGGGATGCAAGGCATCCCTTGGCACCGCAGGTACCTAAGAGCAATTTACACACAAATTTGGACTTGACTGATCTGCTGAATCAATCGATACAGAAATCGCAAAAGTAGAGTCGGAAATGTCACGGCTTCAGGAGAGGTATGATTCCCTCGCGGAGAAGCTTAAGTCATTACAGGATCAGAAGCGGAAGCTGGAGACTGATATGCTCATGGAAGCCTACCTGAACAGCGGCAAGAGCTTCGATGAGGTAATGACCTTTTTGAAGCCCTGAGGACGTTTAGTGTAACTTTTTTGAAAAGTTCACACTACCCTATCGAAAAATGCCATCTGCCGCAGGCATATACCTGTTGCAGATGGCACCGTCTCCATCATCATTACTATACAGTTTTTATTGAAAATATCATCCGACCTTTGGTTTAGCCGTCTATCCGATCCACCATTCCGGCGTCAGTTCTCCGAGCGTCACCACTCTGTTCTTTTCGTAATCGAGCATGATTTCAATCCCTTTGTATGTTCCCGGCATCAGCTGTACCATCAGCTCCCGACATGCGCCGCAGGGAGCGCCGGTCTTTCCGTTTGACATTACCGTCAGAACCTTGCAGATCTCCTGCTCCCCGTTCGTCAGCATATTGAAAATAGCGTTGCGCTCCGCACAAATGCCGAGGGTCGAGCACGTATCCACACATACGCCGGTATAAACCCTGCCGGAGGAAGAAAGGATGGCCGCAGCCACGCCGCCTGCCTCGACATAATCCGATATCTTTCTGCCGTTCTGTACGGACTTGGCTGCTTCATAAAGCTTCCGCCAAAGCCAGTCGTCCTTCGTCATCAGATTGACATGCCCTGTCCGTTCCTCATGCATGAGCGGTACATCGACTCCCTCAGTGGTCCACTGGTAGCGGAAGCCGCATTTTTCCTGCACTCGCTTTGACTTGAGATTGCCATCATAATAGCCGCACCAGACTTTTTGCATGCCGATATCCTCAAAGGCATGACGCAGCATCTCCCGGGCAGCCTCCGGCACAATGCCCTGTCCCCAGAAGGGTTTGCCAAGCCAATAGCCGAGTTCACACTCATCATCACGTTCTGTCATATCCGTGTGCCCGTTCAGTTTCAGTTCGATTGCACCGATCGCTTTATTGTCCTTCTTTAGGCAGATAGCATAGGCCTCCGGACCGTTAAAGACATTTCGGATCACATCCAGACTCTCCTCTACGCTCTGGTGCGGCGGCCATCCGGCAATCGGGCCAACGTCCGGATCCTTTGCATATTGAAATAAGTTCTCCGCGTCACTTTCCTCCCAGCGGCGCAGGACCAGTCTTTCGTTTTCCAACATATCCATTCCTCACAATTCCAATCTCATATACACAAGTTCCTGATACCCTGACATACGGGATTTGAAGCCTCTCGGGTTCCTTCCGAATTCTACAAAGCCGGCTTTTTCATACATTTCGATTGCCCGTCTGTTGTCAGCGATCACGCTCAGTTCCATCTGCTCATACCTGGCCTTTTTCGCGTATTCGATACAGGCTTCCAAAAGGGCCCGACCTATCCCAAGTCCCCAGTATGCCTGATCTACACTGATTCCGAAATCAGCTCTGTGTCGAATCTTGTATTTGCTGCCCACCTGGTCGATCCCGGCCAGACCGGCAACAATACCCTCCACTTCCGCCAGTATCTCTATCTCCATGGCGCTTTCTGTCTTGCTCTTCAGGAACTGAGCCTCCTGCTCCACAGTGATATCCGATTCATCCGCATAGGAAAGCAGATTGTCCGTCTGCTCGTGTGTCAGAATGAAATTGTCCAGGACAGCCTTCCCATCCTTTTCCGTCCCGTTGCGTAGGATACATTTCCTACCGTCCTTCAATGTGATTGTCTTCCTGTATTCCAAAATGAACGCCTCATTTCCTCAGTGATGCAATCAAGAAGTTTCTTTGCAAACAGAATTGTCCCGACTTTTATGCCGACATCCTCTGCCATTTCATAATCACGGCACCTCCGAGATACCGAGTCTCCGCAGCAGCTCCCTGTTCCGCTCCAGCATGTTCCAAATTCCGTCCTCTGAAAGCACACCCCGCTTCAGCTTATCCGGATACTGTCCTGCTTCATCTGCCGCAAAGTCAGCCTTCCACTGCGGGCTTGTATAATATGCCTCCAGTTTTCGGATCTCCGCCTGGAATGCTTCATACTCCTCAATCTTCTTCTCCAGGGCATCCATCTTCTGCGTTGCTTTTTCCAAGATGCTTTCCATCACAAAGATATGTTGAGGTACTTTTTCTCCGGCGAGACGTTTCCTGAACTGGTTCTTTTTTGCCCGATAGCGGTTAAGGATCTCATAATCCGGGATCCAGATCTTTGCCTCTTCAATCCGGTCAAAAACGAGTTGCAGTGCTTCCTCATCCGACAGTTTTTCCGAGGTCTGCTTCCGATAGGCCTGATACATCCACTCCGAGATTTTTTCTTTCTGCTTCTGTTTCAGCTGCCCAAAGCTTTTATCCATCTGGAGCAGTCGTCCGTCCACCATTTTGTGCTTACTCATTTATATTCGCCCTGTCTGTATTCGCAGTCAGCCTGTTTCGTCCTTACTTCTTTTTCTTCGGAGCAGGAAGTTCCTCATACATCGCTTCCAGCAGCTCGCGAAGAAACTCCCTGTTTTCCACATCATCTACGAGCAGCATCCCCTTTGCTCCTTCATAGGGCAATTCCATATCCGCATCAGGCATCATAGCCTTAGCAGACTTTGTGGGCTTTACGAGAAAACGATCATCGTAAATGCCGCCGACCACCTTGCCGCGATAATATATGATATATTCGCCCATCATGGCTCGATAGGAAATTTCCTCCAGATCCGATAACTGTTCCAATATAAAATCCAGGTATCCCTTGCTTGATGCCATACTCACTTCTCCCTATGTGCCGTGATAATCGTATAACTGCCTGCATTGACCGTAATCACACAGCCGTCAACACTCACATACCAATTTTTTCCCTTCCGCCCTATGACGGCATTTTTATCCAGTATCTTCGAGCGGCACCATTCCACCGGATCTTCGGTCAGGCCAAGGTTCCTTCTGATCCGCTCAGCACCCAGTTCTGTGGTATGTAACCTGACGATATTCTCGATCAAAGCGTTTTTCATAATTCCCGCACCATAATATATTCTTCTGCATTCTCATCAACTATCCGGAAACCGACGGCTTCATACATCCGGACTGCATAATTGACTTTCTGTACTGCAAGAGAAGCCTGCTTCCACCCTTGCTCTGCGAGAAGTGTCAGCATTTTCCTCATCATTTCTGTTCCGATGCCCTTGCCACGATATTCCCTGTACAGTGAGATTGCAAAAGACGGTGTGTCATCAGCCACATGTCCATAGTCATTCATGATTCGTGTCCATACGGCACCGATCACTTTTTCATCCGTTTCCGCTACGAGGCAATTGTCTGCAGGGCCACTGCCAAAATCTTCATAATACAAAGAAAGCTCCGGCTGATAAATAATAGATCTATCCGGCGGCTTCACACCTTCAGGTATAAATATCGCCTCGTACAGAAAATCCTTCAGTAATTCAGTTTCATCGGCTCTGAGTTCTCGAATATGCATATTGTCTCTGGTCCTCATGTCTACTCACAACGATAGACTTCCTTTTCCCGGTATTGTTGTGCGGATAAAAATATATTCTTGATCCGAAGAGCGGTCGTCATCAAAATGATACCCACTCCAGTTGAAGTCCTTCATCTGCTCTGGAGTCTCTGCATGGATTCCTGCCATAAAACGCACCATCTCGCCTCTGGCCATCTTAGCGTAGACACCCTTCTGAACAACCTTGTCACCTTCCAGTTCACCAAAGATGCAGGTTATATATCGGTCATCCGGCTGCAAATATTTCTCAATGCACTTTGAGTACTCTTTTGAAGCAAGATTGATTATGATCCTGCTCTCGCCGATTACTTTTTGATACAGGCTGTCTCCCCAGAAATCATAAAGGTTCTTATGACCGCTGACAGCAGCCTTCGCCTGCATTTCCAGACGGTATGGAACCACGCCATCCATCGGTCTCACTACACCGTAAAAACCGGACAGAATACGCAAATGTTCCTGCACATAATCATATTGGCCGTCCTCAAAGACTGCCGGAGCCATATAAGCATATTGGATGCCATCATAGGCCAGTAGCGCCGGCGTCAGATTATTCCGAAGATCCATATGCGCAAATCGCTCGGCGTTCTGCCGGGCGATCTTGTCGTTGCAGACCCAAAGCTTCTTCTGTTCTTCATAAGACAAACTCTGGATCCATTTCATCAGGACTTCTGTCCTGTCCATAAATACCGGAAGCTCTTTGCAGGCAAAAGAATCTGTATCCACCCGCATCTGCTTTGCCGGGGAGATAATGATTCTCATTCCAGTTCTCCCAGCATCTGTGCCGGATTATCAGCCGCCCTCACTTTATCAAAAGCCTTTATGATAATACCATTCTCATCGATCAGGTAGGTCGTTCGGACAACACCCATGCTGACCTTGCCGTAATTTTTCTTCTCTTTCCAGACATCATAAGCCTGGATCACTTCCTTCTCCGGATCAGAAAGAAGTGTGAAGGGCAGGCCGTATTTCTCCTCAAACTTCTTGTGGGATGCTACACTGTCCTTGCTCACGCCAAGAACAACAGCGCCCTTCTCCCGGAACTGCGGATACAGATCTCCAAACGCACAGGCCTGCTTAGTGCAGCCGGCTGTCATGTCCTTCGGATAGAAATACAGGATTACCTTCTGTCCCTGATAATCTGCGAGGCTTCTCATCTCTCCGTTCTGGTCCGGCAGAGTAAAAGCCGGGGCTTTAGTTCCTATCTTCAACATAAAACCTTCTCCTTCAGTTAGTCTACTCTTTACACATAATCACTTCGAATTCACAGTAGATCTTATGTATACAATTATCCCTTACTTGCAGAGTATTATTTCAACTGTAACAAGTACCGTACTGCTTTCCCTTTTGCCTTTGCATACTCTATTTCTGATCGAGTACTGGAACCAATGTATCCACCGACATTGATTACAAAGATTTCGTCCGACATATCAATCTTCCGCTTATGCATATCATCTAACATCGCTTTGGTTTTCGTAAGAGTATCCTCTGACATTCCTTCCCAGACTTCATTGTCGCCAGCGTGGCCGAAAAGGCCCACGCTAATCACAATGTTTCCTTCCAGAGTCAGCCGCTTCTGAGCTTCCATGAATTCATCTTTGAAACGGGTACTGCCACAAAGGGTGATTACTTTATATTTTCCGACCATGCGGCCTACCTCCAAGACTCATAAATCAACTGTCTTTTCTCAAAAGCGTCTTTTCCACCTTCCATAATGTCAACAATTTGTTTATGAGTATCTCTAAGATCTATGTTTCCTTGAGAAACATCAATCGCTGTATCCTGATAGTCAACAACAAGAACCCTCTCTGCATCTCCTAAAACAGGAATATTTGCGTTATGTGTTGCAAATAAAAATTGAATGCTTGATTTCTTCTGTACTATTGCACTAATCACCTCATCATATATAACTTTGTTATCCAGATCATCTTCCGGTTGATCAATGAGAATGATATCGTTATTGTCCTGTGTAAGAATAAATAGTATCAAGGCAGAAGCACGTTGACCAATTGAATGCTGTTTAAGAAGCTTATTATGGTAATAGATTTCAACCATATTTTGCACTTGATAAGCCAACAACTCTGAATACTGTTCTCTCAGCTTCGCATCGAGTTTTCCATATTCTGTGTTTGTCAAAACTTTTCTCAGTTCAGAGCCATCCGTTAGAATCCAATCCTCAATCAATGCAACATAATCTGCAAAAATCTCTGATAATGATTGATATTTAGCATCACTAATTCCAGAACCACGGAAGTCGCTCTTCAGTTTTGTCTTAAAGCCCTCTTTGTCACCTTTGAACGTAATGTCTATACGTAATTCGCTCTGAGAATTATTGATCCGTTCCGTCTCCGTTTTATATGCATGAAACAATTGCAGCAATGAATCATTACGTTGTCGCGCTGCCTTTCTAAAGGCAGCCTCTATTGTTTTTTTCGTTTTTGATCTCTCATCAAGCTGTTTTAATTGTTCCTTGGCTTTTTCCATGGCAGCAGTAAGCTGGACAAATGTATCTGCATCCAGTGTCTCATCCTTTATTTCACGCTTTATTTCTGCAAATTCATCTGATAGCGCCGTAACATCAGTTACCAGTTTACTTATGACCTCAGCAAATTCTGTCTCATGAGTTTCAATCTGTTGAATAGCATTTCCAATAAGACCAAGCTGATGATCAATCAAGCCCAGGATCGTCTGTCCTTCAGCCACAAGTTTAGCATTATACTCACTCGTATGATCTGACAGTGCTGAAGAAACTTCTTTGTTGACATCGTAAACTTTTTTTATGGCCTTTCTTACTGCTTCGATTTTCTTCTTTGCTGAGTCTAGTTTTGTTTTGTCAGTAGTATATACAGCCTGTTTTTTTAGTTTCTCTGCAACACCTTTTTCTTCAAAAATGGATATCTTGTGACTTATTTCAGATTGAGCTGTCTTGGCCTCTTCTATCTGTCCAGGAATTTTACTGACATCCAGTAATTGACTCACTGCCTCACACAATTCATCTACACTTTTATCTACAGACGCTTGCTGACCAATCTTTCCACTGACCAATTTTTCAAGGAGACCATTTTCATGATCAGCACTATTAGACAGATCTTTTTGTCCAAAATACTGGACACCATCGAATATACTGATCGGATTGATATTCAGATCATTCCCATTTTCATCAATTACATTTGTGTGTTCTCCAAGAATTCTACTTATAAAATACTTTTTTCCATGCTTATCTACCGCGGACAAAGTTGCTTTCCCACCAGAGCCAAGAACACTTTTTATCAAGGAATCCTTATATCCTTCATCAGTCTGTGGTTTAAGGCCAAGAATGTAACGTACTACTTCAAGAATGGCAGATTTTCCGCTTCCTCGAATCCCAATCAAAGTATTAAGCTCTGATGATAACAGAATACACTGTCCATCGAATTTTCCACCCTGAAATGAGATCGTTTCAATATATCCATGCTTATTATTTGGTATGGATGAAAATACTCTGTTAATACTATCTTGTAATGCAAACTTAACAGAAGAATAAGAATATTCTCCGATCTTAAGAAATGTGTGTCTATTACCCTTCCCGATATCAGAAATAGACTTAGGGTCTGAGCCCTCTACCAAAGCAGGCGTATATCCAAAGACACTCTGGAATTGATCTAAATTCTTTTTTGTAGTTGCTTTTTGAAGGCCCAGCACCCTCTTTTTAAATGAGGCTATTCCTGCCAATGATGCCAGTAATCCCCCACTACATTCAGAAAATAGTCCACTATTTTGATCAACATGAGCGAATACTATGAAATAGTCTCTATCATATGCATCCAACGCTTCAATCGTTTTCTTTAAGTCGTAGGTGCATTTCGTGTTACTATTCTCCGGATTGGAAATTGTTGCAAACGCTGCCGTTAGGAACGTCTGAATATGATTTTCGCCATTAGCCAACCATTCATCTGGATTGAACACAATAAGCGTGTGAATGCCATTAGCCCCTTCTTTGACGGTTAATTCAACGCCCGGAAGTATAAATATATCTTCTTTCTTAGCGGCTTTTCGTATTGCGGCATACTCATCCTTATCAAATTTATTATGATTCGTGAGAACTCCAAGATCAATTCCAGCCTGCTTAAGGCCAGAAACATAATCTTTTACAAAGGAATTCTGCTCTCCAGAATATTTGAACTCTTTATCTTTATGCGTATGAAGATGAAAGTCAGCCTGTATATATGATAAGCCTGTTTCAAACATATACCCAACTCGCCTCCTTACTCCCAGCGTCCTATATACTGCATATGCAGCGTCGGTATAGAAAATCCGCTTATGATCCCTGTCTCAATTACAACGTATTGAGTGTAAATACAATGCCGATCGTTTTTTGCTTGTTCTTTTTCTGTAAACATAAAAAACACACTCATTTTTTCACCTTCGTCAATTAGCGTTTTTTCCTCTTCTTTTCTCGTTATCTTCCGTAACCTTCGGTCGCCGGTATGTTTATCCAAATATCGAAGCCAGTTTTTTTGTCTATAAGATGGTCTTTATTCGACTCATCTGTTGCTTGCCTATCCTGTTTTCTGTACACACCTTCACAGGCTCTCCATAATATTCAGGAGACTCTGATAACTGTCCACATCGTGGTACACCACATCCTCTGTGGAGAGGCTGGCAAACAGCTTCTTAGCACAGCTGATTTTTGCCTGCTCTATAGGTTTCAGGTTTAGTGTCTCCATCGTACCCTTGGTCTCAGCAATGAAGAAAATGTGCTTTACCGCACCCTTATTGAACGCAATTGCCCAGTCCGGAGAATAGTTACCCACAGGTGTTGGAATGGAGAAACCCTTCGGCAGTTTCGCGTATACACATACTTCCTCTGCCAGATCCATGTCCTCTGCCATTCGTCGTTCCACACTTTTTCCATCTTTGGCATACCCATCAGTGAACACATAGTCCTGGACATTCTTCTTAGAACGATAGGCCCTGGAAAAATCACTGTTCTTCTCAGCGGTAAAGATGGTACTGTCATAAGTGCCTTCAGTTCTGCTGTATGTGATCTGCTCCACGATCATAGTTGCTTTCTGCTCATTGATGAGACGGATTGCCTTAGTAATGAACTCCTCCGGATTATTCTGGAACATGGCAAAGGTCGTGGGACGAACCCCGTCCAAGATTCTTGCCACACTCCTACGCGTCAGCTTGGCACCTTCCGCAATCTTACCGACAAGATCATATGTCACCAGGCTGCCTTCCGCACGGTCAAGGGTGTATGTCTGACTCTTCTCGGCCACAAACGCAGTGCCGCCTTTTAGTCTGTCTGCACTCCAGTCTTTTTCCTGCTGTCCGGAGGTGACAGTGTATTGGAGTTTTGCCACGAACATCTTCTCATCAATATGCGCGATGGCCTTACGAATCAGCTCCTCGCTATCAAACTCTACCGTGTATGCATACTGATGGTTGATAAGTTTCCACAGTCTCTGAAATTCCCTCTTGTAGAAGTTATCGTTCAGCGGATTCTCCGTAATCTTGGTTTCATGACCGTCTTTAATCATGTCATCCAAAGCATGCGGATCAAATATACTCTGTATCAGAGCATGGACGCCTTCAGAAATCTCGGTACAGCTCTCCGGAACCGGCGCCAACACATTATTATCCTTATCAGCGCGGTATTTATCGGTCACATGATCTTGTTCATCAATATAATCATTTTTGATGAGGTACCGGTAGATAGCACGGCCCTGATCTCCGGAAACAGTAAATTCGTTCCCGTCCAGCACCAATGTTTTCCCGATGAAGTAATCCGGAGACGCCTTGGTAGGACGTTCGTATAGGTCGTCTCGAATGCCTTTCTGCAGATCCGCGACAAAATCCTTATACCCATCTGAAGCGATAACCGTGAGCTGATTCACCTGCAATACCTGGCTGCCTAAGGTGGCAGCATCCATACGGTCTCCATTCTGATTGACGCAAAGGCGTAATCCACGGCCTACTTCCTGTCTCTTTTGGGTGGGAGAACTGCCGCCATGCTTCAGTGTGCAAATCTGGAACACATTCGGATTGTCCCAGCCTTCCCGCAGAGCGGAGTGTGAGAAAATAAACCGCACGGGATTGTTAAATGAGAGCAAGCGCTCTTTGTCCTTCAAAATCAGGTCGTATGCGGAAATATCATCACTCTCGTCGCTGCCGCGCTTGGTAGAGCTATCCACCTTCCGACCCTTTTTGTCGATTGAGAAATAGCCGGCGTGAGTCTGGTGTACATCAATACCCCTGAGGTATTGCTCATACGGCGTGTTGAAAAGGGTCAGATATTCGTTAAGTATGGAGATATACTCCTGTTCAAAGATCTCTCCGTACTCAGAATTAACCTCGTTGCCGTCCTCGTCATATTTCCGATACTTCGCCACCTCATCGATAAAGAACAGGGACAGACATTTGATTCCTCTGCCAAACAATTCTTTTTCTTTCTCAAAATGAGATCGAATCGTCTCCCTGATCTGTACCCGGCGCATATCTTTCTCAGATACATCGCCTACAACCTCTCCCACATGGATGACCTCCCCATTTGTAAAGGTAACAATCTTGCGAATGGGATCAATCTCGTTCACGTGGTACCCCCGATACTGTTCCATGCTTTTGGACAAAGCAAACAGATCATCATCTACGGACACCAAACGAGTCTCGCGATTGATGGACTTGGCATATCCGATTTCAAATTCCAGACGCGCCATCGGAGGCTTGTTAGGGGAAATGACAATGCTCTCCAGGTAAAGATAGCTGTCTGTGCCCCGCAGGTTCTTGATATCAAAACCTTTAACTTCAATCTGCTTCACCAGCCGCTTATTATAGGCATCTAAGGCATCCAGTACATACACCAGGGTATGGTGCTGTTTATGGGTTGCGGAATAGTTCAGACAAAATAGCGGATTAAATTCCTTAAGGCTCTCCTGTGTGGCCGTGCCGCCCATTTTCTGGGGCTCGTCCAGAATGACGATCGGACGGTTGGCCTTGATAACGTCAATAGGCTTCCGACTTCCAAAGTCGTCCAGTTCCGTGCGAATTCGACGAGCATCCTTCCCCCGTGCATTGAAGGCCTGGATGTTGATAATCATGACATTGATATCCGAGCTCTGGCTGAAGTTGTCAATCTCCGCCAGATTCTTTGAATCGTAGACAAAGAAACGCGCCTTCTTGCCGTAATACTCCATGAAGTGATCCTGCATGGTCTCAAAGCTCTTGCGGACACCTTCCCGGATAGCGATGGAGGGGACAACCACTATGAACTTACTCCAGCCGTACTGCTTATTCAGCTCGAACATGGTTTTGATGTAAACATAGGTCTTTCCCGTACCTGTTTCCATTTCCACATCCAGAGAGCAGGCACCAAGACCGCCACTCGCCAGGGTCTGTGCAAGGGCGATATTATTCCTGCCCTGAATACGGTTCACGTTAGTCAGGAGCTGACCGAAATCCAACCGTATCTGGTTATTGGCAAAGCCCATGTACAGTTCCTCATCAGACAACATCCAGTTCGTGACGTCTCTCTCTATTTCTACATCGCGGCGGTATGTGAAGCGATCATTAAAAGGCTGACCTGCAAAAACGCCCACCACGCTGTCCACAGCCTCCGTCTGGTAAGGCTGTATGGTGAATTTGAATTTCATTGCTTTTTCTCCCTGCTTTTCTTTTTCGCGGTCTTCTCCAGCCCTTTTATTGTTTCGAGATACGCTTCTTCCACAGGTGAAAGTGTCTGTTCCTGATACTTCCGATATTCGGACCTTGCTTTTTCCATGGCATCCTTATGGCTTATAGTACCGGCGTTTTGCAGCAATTCTCTGCCACCGGACGTAAGGACTGCGTCCAGCTGCGCGATGTAATCCTTCATATACATGGGCCGGTGTTCAATTGCCGCGATTTCAGCAATATCAAAATAACCAGATACCAGGTTGTTCAATACCTGCAGCTCCTGTTCATCCAGATAGTTTTTTGCGACACCCACATCCTTTAATACAGGAAGGTCTCCTGAAAAAGTTCGTAATCCCATAAAGGGCTTTTCAGCATCTGCTCGCTGATAAACAACCTCTGCCGCCGTATGTCCATGAGCTGCGTAGTGCAGCTTATTCTGCACAATCTGGAAGAAAAGCACCGAATCAGGACTCTTTGGATCATAGTCCAAGCTGGTGGCATATAAATCAAGCACCTGCCGATACAACATCTTTTCGGAGGAACGAATGTCCCGGATGCGAGCAAGAAGTTCTTTCCAGTAGCTTCCCCCGGCATTCCCTTTCAAGCGCTCGTCATCCAGTGTGAAGCCCTTGACCATATACTCCTTCAGTCTGGCAGTCGCCCATTGTCTGAACTGAGTACCGACAGGAGTTCTGACACGATATCCTATGGCAATAATCATATCCAGATTGTAGTGACTGATCTCTCTGCTGACCTGACGGCTGCCTTCCATTTGAACTGTTCGGAATTTCCGAACAGTTGCATCCTCTGTCAATTCCCCCTCTTCGAGGATATGCTTAATATGCTCACTTATATTGGCTTTGCTGCTGTGATACAGATCAACCAGCTGAGCCTGTGTCAGCCATACTGTATCTCCCTCAAAACGAACGTCTACTCTTGTCAGGCCATCCGCTGCCTGATAAACAATAATCTCTCCCTGACCATTTTCTCTATCCATCACAGCACCCTCCTGACCGTCTTGGGACTGTAGGTTTCAAAAATTTGCTCGAAATTGGTCATGACACTGTCGGTGGCCATGCCGCTGTCGCGGAACACAGCATAGAAGGGATGCTTCTGAGCAATGGCTTTCACGGTCTCCTCAGTCACATCCTTATCGAAGCAGGCAATGAGGTAGCCGTCTGCCACAGAGAAAACCTTCTTCCCAGCAATGACTGTCTCCTCAATCTTGGACGAAAGCAGCACACCAAGATCCAGCATAACCTGAAAAAGCAGATCTTCCGGTGTGCGATCTTCCTTGATATTATCTGCGAAAAGGTTCAGCTGTCCCTGCTTGAAATCCTTTGGGCGGTAATAAACGTCTTTCATGTTGGAGGAATCCACCCGGAAGACACGGAAACCGGTATCTAGTTCGCCTGTGGTCAGCGGGGACTCCTCGCGAATTCTCTTTCCAACGCGACGGATACGTTCCTCTCCTATGTCACAGATAGTGGAATAGCCAGCTTTTGCAGCCACACTGTCAACAGGACAACCTTCAGGAAGTTGTACAAGAATAAATTTTCTATGTCCGTTATTTTCTGCGTTAAACTGCATTAATGCTTGAGCTGTTGTTGCGCTCCCGGAAAAGAAATCCATCACAATATCATCGCTCTCTCTCATGCAAAGCCGAATACATCTCTGTATAGTACCTATTGGCTTCGGTTTAGGAAAAACTCTTTTGTCGAAACCTAAGGTTATAAACTCTTCAGTTCCTCGTTCGCTATTAACATCTTTAAATGTCCATGAGCTCGTAGGCTTAACAAGAGCACGTCCTTCAAGGTAATCTTTCTGCATGACGCCCCAAACCTTGCGGGCCGGCATAAACTTTGGAACAATATCAGCGATCTGTTTGATGGCTGTTTCTAGTCCCCATCTCCAGTTTCCTTCTCGACCATCTTCCCTCTGCGGTTTTATCTGAATATATCCTTCAATACTTTTATCTTCTCTAGATGGATAAAAATCCCCAGTACTTTCGTTATAATAAAAATAATAAAAGAGATTTGGTCGATCTTCACGAAGGTCGTTTTCTCCCGTTTTTCTTAAGTCGATTTCCCGATATTGCTTTCCGTCGTGGTCTTTTTTGTTGTAACGCCGTGTTATTTCCTCTGTTGGATCAAATCCATACCAATCTAAAGAAGGAAGAGATTTTGCATAGATGAGGATGTATTCATGTGCGGTTGCAACATATTTATCATCCGAACGTCCTTTCGGATTGTTTGTATTTGAAATAACGCCTACACAATTATCTGCTCCAAATACATTCTCACAAAGCTTTTTTGCATTGGCTACTTCGTTTTCGTCAATGCTAATGAAAATTACGCCATCACTTGTTAGAAAATCCTTAGCGATTCTCAATCGAGGGTAAAGCATATTGAGCCAATCCGTATGAAACCTACCATTTGACTCATTATTAATACGCATATCAAAAAGAACGTTTCCGTTTTCATCATACTGTCCGCTTGATAACGAGAAATCATCTCTTGGTTCCGAGAAATCATCTTCATATAGCAAATCGTTCCCAGTGTTATAGGGTGGGTCAATGTAAATCATCTTAACCTTCCCAAGATATGTCTCCTGGAGCAACTTCAGCGCATCAAGGTTATCTCCTTCGATATAAATATTCTCAGTGTCAATACTGCCGGGCGTACCATCCCTGCCAACAGATTTCTCCCGAACCAACCGAAGAGTCTTGGCAATGGGCTGGTTAGCTAACACCACCGACCGCTTCTTATCTGGCCAGGTGAACTGGTACCGTTCCTGGCTTCCCTCTACCACCTGAGCAGCAATTTCCTGCCGCAGCACATCGGCGTCAATGGCACGTTCGATAATGGCTTTTCCGTCCTCATCATATCCCGTAATGGTTTCGGTGACAGCATTGGGGAACAGTTCTGCCAACTTCCTGTAGTTCTCCTCTGCCAGATCCGGCGTATGCATCTTAAGATTCTCCATTCTTCAGTACCTCCAGTTCCTGTTTGTACTTCTGCACCCTCTGATACAGGTCAAATCGTTTCTTTGGTTGCGTTTCTTTCCAGGCAGCCGCCTCGGTCTTTTTAATCTGTTTTTCCAACTTCAGAATCTTTTCCTGTAATGCAAGTCTTTGGTCAATGGATAAACGCTCAGAAGAACTGGCCCGTTCCTCGTACAGGGCAATCTGCTCTATCAGACCATTCCAGATTTCCTCTAATGAAAATCCGTGAGCGTCCAGTTTCAGTTCTTCGTCCGGCATCCACTCAGTCCGGTATAACTTGCCATGATAAATCGCCAGCTGCCGCTGATCCTCATAGGTCAGGAGAAATACCAACTGGTGCGGGTTCTGCCTTGCAATAGCCTCGACCACCTTGCCATCAAATTCCTGCTTTTTCAATGCGATTGATAGAAGCAGTATTTCCTTGACCTCAGAGTCCGCTGTCAGATTCAGGTTATCTTTCGTCAGGCTGTTCTCGATATATATTCTATCGACATCGGATATAAATTTATCTTTTAGCGCAGTTGTCAGAGACAGGCGTTTATAAAATGCCTCTTTTGGCATTCGCCTGTGAATGTATGTTGCGTCTGGAAAATTGATCATCATAACACCACCATGAAGCAGATCAGTTCAAAGTCATCCAATCCGGAGAAGCCACCGGAAAGGAAAGTCGTTTGACCACTTCCAAAGAAACTGTCAATATCGCTCTCATCCTTTGCGTCAATGATGGACATAATAGAATCTTCCAAAAGATGAGATACCTTTTCCATGTTTCTGCCATTATTTGTTGCTTTATTGAACCGGTCGCAAAGCGTTTTGTCTGGCACCGCTTTTCCTCTGGAAAGATGTCTCATCACATCCAGCGTATCTTTCGGCTGAAGATGGTTTGCGATCACCTCTCCGTCATTGCTCACATAAACCAGGTAGAACGGATGCAGTCGGTTCTGATTCTCTATATTCACAAGCTTATTGACATTCTTCAGTACAAAGATCACACCGGGCTTTTCGCCTTTTACTACGGCATGAATACCGAAGGGTGTATGGTCAATATCACCATGGATTTTCATGTAGGCCAGCAAGTCCATCCGGAACTCATTGAGTCCCAGGTCCATAATAGATACACCGCTCGTCATATCCTCCAGATCGACAACTTCTTCTTGCAGGCGTTTCAGTTGGCTGCGTCGATACTCAAGATCACCTTTTTCTTCCTGATTAATCAGATCGTCATCGCCGGTGGATGTCATAACAGAAATACGCATTCTGGTTTCCACTCTGGCTTTCAGATTGATGTACTCATCAAGATCAAGATCCGGCCAGAAGTTTACAAGCTGGATCACAGCATTTTGGCTGCCGATACGATCAATACGGCCAAACCGTTGAATGATGCGAACCGGATTCCAGTGAATATCATAATTTACACAGAAATCACAATCCTGTAGGTTTTGCCCTTCTGAAATACAATCGGTAGCGATCAAAATATCGATATCCACCTTATCATCAGGATAAAGCACCTCTCTGTCTTTGGATTTCGGAGAAAAACATGCCAGTACATGATTCATTTCCGGCTTGAATCGGGGAATTGTTGTTTTGCCATCCACGGAGCCGGTAACAAGTGCAGTATGCAGCCCAAGTTCTTCTCTGGCCATCTTACTTACATGCTCGTAAATATAATCCGCTGTATCTGCAAAGGCAGTAAAGATCAGCATTTTCTTGTTTCCAGGATTGATGGGGGACGCTACCTTCTCCCGAATCACGCGCAACAGCTCGTTCAGTTTGAAATCATATTCCGGTGTGATATCCTCAACCATTAAAATGAGGAGTTGGAGGTTTTCCAAATCTTCATCAATATCCCTCTTCCAGGAGATATAGTCCATGTCTCGAAGATCAATCCTAACTTTCTTACCGACGCTGAAGAAATCGGTGTTCTGATCATCATCATCAAAATCTGCCGCAGCTCCTGACAGATCTCGCATTTCATCCAAAGCACCACTTGCTCTCCCATCCATAAAAGCCTGAATCGTCTGCGATGTGGCATTCAGATACTCATAGATTCGGCGTACAGTCAGAAGGAACGAATGGACAGAGCTCTCCATACGTTTGAGGAGGTTAATACTCATAAGGCGCTGAATACCAATTTCACGGCCTTTACGGAAATTCTCCGTCTCCTTCTCATCAAGATATTTGCTGATCTTACTTGGCAGTATGTATGCTGTCGGTGTATAGATCGTCAGCTGCAGTTTGGAAAGAAGTTCAAAAACTTCTTTGTAGTTGATGGCATTCTCAAGTGTGGTCAATTTGGGACGCAGGGAAATCGGTTTATTTCTTGCTGGGAAATTACCAATATCGGCCACATCGTAGTAAGTCTGAATATGCTTTCTCGACCGGGCAATCGTTACACTGTCCAGCACCTCAAAGAAATCGAAATCCAACTGTGACAGCAACGTAGCCGTCGTCCGCTGTTCCTCCGGCAGCTTACACCATGCGTTATATACTTTCTGAGCTTGCCGGAAAATCGTATCAATATCAGATTTTGTATTCAGTTTCTCATCAAAATCAGCCGGATTACCCTCATAAGCAAGCGCGAGCTGATTGCGAAGGTCATAGAAACGGTTATTAACCGGCGTTGCAGAAAGCATCAGCACCTTAGTTTTCACGCCCGGTTTAATCACCCGGTTCATAAGTCGCATATATCTGTTTTCTTTTTCACCACCACGGCTGTTTGTACCGTTGCCGTTACGGAAATTATGGCTCTCGTCAATAACGACCAGATCATAGTTTCCCCAGTTAATACGATCTATCGGAAGCCCTATTACAGTATTACCGCTGTCACGAGAGAGGTCTGTGTGATACAAAATATCGTAGCGCAGACGGTCCTCTACAAGCGGGTTATTGATCAGATTCCCTCTATATGTCATCCAGTTCTCGGACAGCTTCTTCGGACAAAGCACAAGGACATTTTTGTTTCTGCCTTCATAGTATTTGATCACTGCGAGGGCAGTGAAAGTCTTACCAAGTCCGACGCTGTCAGCCAGGATGCAGCCGTTATATTGTTCCAGCTTATTGATAATGGCAAGTGCAGCATCCTTTTGAAAATTGAACAGCTTATTCCATACCACGCTATCCTTAAAGCCAGTGGCTTCATTAGGCAAAACATCCTCAGAGATATCTTCCAGAAACTCATTAAAGATGTTGTAGAGGGTCATAAAATAAACGAGTTCCGGTGCATTTTCCTGATAAACTGTGGAAATCATTTCAATGACTTCCTCTGTCACATCAGTAAGCTTTTCTTCATCTGCCCATATTGAATTAAACATTCGCAGAAACTCACTGCTGGCTGGATTCTCTAACCGCGTGACCATATTGGTAAGATTGTTTCCGCGCTCACAGCCCAAATCTACGGTCGTGAATGTATTCATGGGCATATATGTGTAAGTCTCACCAGCACCATCCACTAAGAGAAAATTGTTCATGCCATCACGAGTGGTGTTCGACTTAAAGCACACTTTGTGCCGCATCCATTCTGCACACTCTTTTGCAACGGCTTTCTGTTTCAGTTCGTTACGCAGCCGAACTTCAAACTCGGTACCATAAAGGCTTTTTTCACGCTTAAGCCTTGGAATATAGAACTCTCGCCGTTCCTTCTGAGTCTTCTCCGCTATAAAGGTTGGTGACGTAAATATAAACCGCAGTTCTTCACATGCCTCCAGCTGAGCTTTCAGTTCCTGATAGGCGTAGATAGAAAAGCAGGCTGCAGCAATGGAAATCCTGCTTCCTGGCTGAATTATTTTTTCCAGATCGTCTCGAACAACCTTTGTGGTATTATTAAAAATCTCCATCAGGTCTTGGTCTCCTCAAAATAGTATCCCACTTATACTGTAGCAATAGAGGTATCCAAAACGCACTTAATCACGCCGGACACTGACAATGTCACCGATATCACAATTAAGATAATCACAGATGCGAACCAGCACTGTTAAAGCCACTGGTTCTCCCCGGGACATTTTTGTAATCGTACTCGTACTAATCTTTGTTTTCTTTGCCAATTCTGTTTTGTTCAGCCTTTTATCAATTAACAGCTTCCATAGATTGTCATAAGAAATGATCATGGTTTTTTCCTCATTATCTCTTCACAGGTATATGCTACAGCATGACATGATGGATTATAACAGATTTTCAGCGAGTTTTCAATAAACACTATCGACTTCTCGCTATTCATCAGTGTGAATTCACTTATTACTAGTTTATTTCATGTGTAACAAACTGGCAAGCTGGGCATCTGTATATACAGATGCTCCATTCCGCCAAACCAGGCCTCCGGCCAGATTTGCGAAACCGGCTTGTTGGGGACATCCCCAATCCCCGTATGATTGCCAACTTCGTTGTCAGGCTGAGCGTCGTTTCACTCCGCTGATCACAATCACATATAATAAAAAAGCAGGGCAAGGCAGATCCGGAATCCATCCATTTCTGCCCTGCCCTTCTCATCACTACTGTTACAATTCTTTCCTCTGCTGTCTGGCAGCTTCCCGTTCTTTCTTCAGGTCATCTCCGTAGAACTGCTCCACGTTCTGTCTGGCCTTCAGCAGCTCCTGCATTTCCCGTTTTGCTTCCCGGTAGCCTTTGTAGGCTTCCTTTTTCTGAACGATCAGCTGCGCGTATTCCTGCCGGAGCTCTTTGATTGTTGGCAGCTTGGTTCCCCCGGCTGCATTGAAAGCTTCCTTCGCTGCCTTGTGAAGCGTGATCTCTGCCCGATGCTCTTCAAAGAACTTTTTGCTGTAGCCGGACTTCCGGTAAGCTTCGTAAACATCCCTGGTCTTTGCATAGTTCTGGATGTGTTTCTGCAGGGCCAGGTTCGCGGCCATCTGCGATTCCGCTGCTTTGATCCTGCTGCTTAAGTCATTGAAACGAACAACAGCCGCATCGGTCTTCTCATACAGATCTTCAAAACTCTCGATGTGCTTCTCCCGCATAAACAGGAAGGTCTCCGACATCTGCTTCAGGTTATAAACCTTCGCCCAGCGTTCATAACCGGCTCCCTTCCCCTGCTGCATCCGCTGCTGGATGTCGATCAGCAGATTGAAGCGGGGCTTCTCATGAGCCTGACTGCTCCGGCTTCTGGTATGGATCACCCTCCCGGCAATCCGGTCACGAATATCGTTTTCCGTATACCCTTCTCCCAGAGACCGCAGCCGGATGAACCGTTTCTGTCCGGCTCCCTTTACCGAAATCTGTTTTCCCCGCTTGATCTCATACCCCGCCAGCTCCAGCCGATGGAGGAAATCTTCAAAGTCCTTCGGCTTTCCGGAGAGGATCCTGTCGATCTCGTCGCAGATATGATCTCGCAGTTTTGGCTGCTTCGGATAATCTGTCCGCTTCACCCGCTCATGGTACGGCTTCGGTTCAATGACGGACAATCCGTGCTCCAGGCAGATCCGGTCGCTGACCTTCTGCAGGGCCATATTGGAACGATGGAAATCCCGGAACTTCCTCCTGCAGTCCAGGGAAGTGGAATTGAAAATGATATGATTATGAATATGGGCCCGGTCGGTATGCGTGGCAACGATGAAGGCGTGTCTGCCTTTGGTAAATGCCAGGGCCAGCTCATAGCCGACACGGTTTGCTTCCTCGGCAGTGATCTCTCCGGGTTTGAAGGACTGCCGGATCTGATAGGCGATCACATCCCCCCTCTGATCACGTCCTGTAAACTGCCGGTACTGCCGTTTGGAAAGCAGGAACTCTTCGTCACAGGTCATGGGATCGCATTCATAGGCAGTGACCAGATTTCCTTTTTCCGTCTTTTCCGGGTTCTGCGCGTAATCCGTCCTGGCCTCCAGACACTGCGCCAGCGTCTTCCCTTTATTCACATGCATTGCGATCAGCCTGGTCGCCGCCATCCTCTCACCGCCCTTTCTCGTTTATAAAAAAGGCCGGCAGCCCTGCAGAAAAGATCTCCACAGAACCGCCGGTATATCATTTGCTTCTCTTCACAGTTTTCAGGAGTGCAGGAACACTGCCAGATGGCGATTCCAGCTTTCCAGTGTGACGATCACAAAGCTTGCGCCGAACAGGACCAGGAAGCAGGCTCCCTCCATCAGTGCAAGGAGAAAGGTCTGGCTCCACAGCTGTTTCACAACCGTGTATACGCCGCATCCGAAGATCAGGAGCATCAGCGGCCCGATCAGATAGCTGGAAAGCTTCGTTGCCGTATTCAGTACAAAGTGTAGGATGCCGATCAGCAGCATCAGGGGAAGTATCATGATTTTTGCAAATTTCCGTATCACTCTCATCGCCGTTTCCTCCTTCTGGCTTCATTGTAGTCTTACATGGTGAAACCGGCAACGATGTCGCCGCCGGTCACCAGATCGTGGAGAGCTTTGTCAACAGCTCTTTCCCGATTCTCCAGAACTCATCAAATCTCTCTTTCAGGTCCCGGACATCTTCTTCATAGATGCTCCCGGTCTGATGCGCTTTCTTCACATACTGGTTCAGGTTATTGCTGCACTGGCGGAGCAGGTGTACCAGTTCCTTCACATCGGTAAGATCCAGGTTCACGCAGTACCCGTCCAGTGCCATCTTGCGGATATAGGCGCTCATGTTCGAAATGCCAAGTTCCTCCATCTTCATCCGGATCCGTTCCTTGTCGGAGGGGGATACCCGGAGGATCAGGATCTCATCTCTTTTCTCCATCACAGAGCCACCGCCTCTCTGGGCCTGTTATGATGAGGCTCTCCGGCGGCCTGCTCCATCTTCTCTTTCAGCTGCGCCAGCACCGAGGGCTTCCCGTAGACTGCTTTGGTCTCTGCGACTTCCGCTACATCAGAAAGATCTTCTCCGGCAACCGGCACATCCCGCTCATCCATATTCAGGGCTGCATCCAGCTCTGCGAGTCTGGCGCTCTTTTCCCTGAGCTCCTCTTCCTGCGGGAAGGGCTTTCCGGATTCTTCCTTTGCCGCCGCCTGCTGCTGATACAGATTGTCCAGTGTATCCTGCACTTTCTGCATCCGGTCCGGCATGGCCGCAAGGCAGTTATCCAGGCGAGTGATATTTCCCCTGGCATCCGTCCCCAGGGTGGTCCGGTGACTCATACTGCCCTTCAGGATGATTTCGAAATCCTTCCGGAAGCTGTCATAGGTGAGTTCCATGGTAAAGCCCCGGTAGCTGCCGATGGGAACAGCTGCATCACTGCCTTTATATTCTTTGCAGGCGGCAAGGATTGCCTCTCCTGCCGCTTCTTTGTCCGTAAATTTCCTGCCCTTCACTTCCATCCCGACAAAATCCTCTTTTGGCAGTGGATGTGCTTCCACGGTTTTCAGATCCCTCTGGAACCCTGCGATATACCCCTTGTTCCGTTCGATCTCTGCTGGGAAATATTTCAGCAGCTTATCCTCCAGCCGGTACTGCTTGCTCTGGTGGTCTGCTTTCAGCACTTTCAGTCTTGCCACGTCCACATCCAGATCCATCTTTTCCCGGATCAGCGGATTGCCAGCGCACAGTGCTTTGATCTCCGCGTAGGAAAGGGCCTGCTCATCCACATCGTCACAGGAACGTACCGGCGATTTGCTGGTCATGATCTGGCTGATGAATTTCTGCTTATTCTCCAGTGTCTGATAGAGGTAAGCGTCGAAGGTTCCCTCCGTCACATATTGAAATACTTTGACTTCCGGATTCTGATTTCCCTGCCGGATGATGCGTCCGTTCCTCTGGGTCATATCTGCAGGACGCCATCCCACATCCAGATGGTGGACAGCGATCAGGCGGTCCTGCACATTCGTACCGGCTCCCATCTTCTGAGTGCTGCCAAGAAGCACGCGCACCTGCCCGGTGCGGACCTTGACAAACAGCTCTTTCTTCTTTGCCTCTGTGTCGGCATCATGGATAAATGCAATCTCTGCTGCCGGGACACCGGATGCCATCAGTTTACTCTTGATATCGTCATAGACGTTGAATGTTCCGTCATTTTTCGGTGTGGAAAGATCGCAGAACACCAGCTGTGTCAGCTTCCGGTCTTTTCCGTCTTCCCAGATCTTGAGCACATTGTTCACACAGGCGTTGAGCTTGCTGCCCGGATCATCCGGGAGAAGCGGGTTCATGAGTCTCTGGTCGAGGCCGATCTTCCTGCCGTCGGAGGTGATCTTCAGCATGTTGTCTACGGACGGATCCACGCTGCCGCTGTGCACCCTGGCCGCCCGCTCGGAAAGCGAAGCCACCATATCCTTCTGGATCTCCGAAGGCTGCACCACCACCGTTTCAAACTTTGCATCGGGAACCGGCAGGTCCAGCTGATCACTGGTCTTGATATCCGCCACTTCCTTGAACATGGACATGAGTTCCGGCAGGTTAAAGAACTTGGCGAACCGTGTCCTGGCACGGTAGCCGGTTCCTTCCGGAGCCAGTTCAATGGCCGTAGTTGTTTCTCCGAAGGTGGAAGCCCAGCAGTCAAAGTGCGATAGCCCTTTCTGCTGCAGCGTCCCGTACTGGAGATAACGCATGACCGTGTAAAGCTCCGTCATGGAATTGCTGACCGGTGTGCCGGTGGCGAACACGACACCCCTGCCGCCAGTGATTTCATCCATATACCGGCATTTCATAAACATATCCGAGGATTTCTGTGCCTCTGAGGTGGACAGCCCTGCCACATTCCGCATCTTCGTGTAAAGAAACAGATTCTTGAAGGCATGGCTCTCATCCACATACAGCCGGTCTACACCCAGCTGCTCAAAGGTGATCACATCATCCTTCTTTCCCTCATTCAGGAGCTTGTCGAGCCTGGTCTGCAGGGACTTCCTTGTTTTCTCCATCTGCTTGATGGAAAAGTTCTCTCCGTGACTGTATTTCAACTCACTGATGGCTTCCGTGATCTCGTCGATCTGCTCCCGGAGAAGCCGTTCCTGCCTCTGTGCGGAAATCGGGATTTTCTCAAACTGCGAGTGTCCGATGATCACGGCGTCATAATCGCCGGTGGCGATCCTGGCACAGAACTTCTTCCGGTTTTTGGTCTCGAAATCACGCTTGCTGGCCACCAGCAGCTTGGCGCTGGGATAAAGCCGGAGGAATTCATTCGCCCACTGGAGTGTCAAATGGTTCGGCACCACAAAGAGCGCTTTCTGTGATAAGCCCAGACGTTTGCTCTCCATGGCGGAGGCTGCCATCTCAAAGGTTTTGCCTGCGCCGACCTCATGGGCCAGCAGAGTATTCCCGCCATAGAGCACATGAGCGATAGCGCCGAGCTGATGCTCCCGGAGTTTGATATCCGGATTCATTCCCACGAAATGGATATGGGACCCATCATACTCCCGGGGCCGGGTGGAATTGAATAGCTCATTGTATTTCTGTACCAGCTGCTCCCGACGCTGCGGATCCTTCCACACCCAGTCCCGGAAAGCATCCTTGATGGCCTGCTGCTTTTGCTGGGCAAGCGTTGTTTCTTTCTTGTTCAGGACACGGCGCTTCTTTCCTTCCGCATCCTCCACCGTATCGTAGATCCGGATATCCTTCAGGTTCAGCGTTTCCTCCAGGATCTTATAGGCATTGGCCCGGTCGGTGCCGTAGGTCACGTAAGCAGCCACGTCATTGTAGCTGGGATTGGTCTTGCCGTTGATCCGCCACTCTGCGGTATAGGGGGAATACTTCACTTCGATGGATCTCCGCAGGTAATAGGGCATTTCAAAGATCTCCTGCATGAATTGCTGGATGATATCCGTGTCCAGCCAGGTTGCCCCCAGCCGCACATCGATCTCCGAGGCATCCAGGTCTTTGGGCTGGGCCTGCTCCAGTGCTGTGACATTGATCCGGAAGAAAGGATCACTCTCCGCAGCGATCTTAGCCAGCTTCAGCTTGTGCCGGACTTCACCGGACAGATATTCATCCGCTGTCTGCCAGCCTTTATCGATCCGGGCTTCTGCCATAGGATCTTTGAATATGACTCCCTGCAGCTCCGTAATAATTTCCCGGTACTCCCCGGGTGTGCCCAGAAGCTCCGCCATATAGGGAAGATCCACCCGGCCTTTCTCTCCGATGGAGATAGCCAGGGCTTCACTGGGCGTGTCCACACTGGTAACCTTCCGTTCCGGGCGGATGGTTCGTTTCGTGAACATATCCGCCTTGCTCTCCAGCTCACCGTCTTCATTGATATTCTCCAGTGAGCAGAGCAGGTAATAGGAAGAGTCCTCGGCAAATGCCTGGGCATTGGCACGGTTATTGATGATCCCATACTCCGCCGTGAATGCGTCGTAAGCTGTGTTCAGTTCCCGCTGTTTTGCCGCGATATCCTCCTCCGGATAGTCGTTCATCTGATAGTCGATCAGTTCATTCACGATCTGCCGAAGGGCGACCAGTCCCTTGATCCGGCCCTTCATCTTTTCATTCAGGTCAACAGGCCGCATGACGGAGTTCTCCCGGAAGAAGATCTCTCCGGATACCACCGTATAGGAGAAGTTTTTCACATTCGGGTCCGCTGGAATCGAATCGGGCACGTCTCCGAAGTCCTGCTCCGTAATTACCTGCGGCGCGTAGCTGCCCCGGATATGGGAAACCGCCTCTTTCAGCTGTTCGGAGAGCTCCACTCCGGGAACAGGAAGCACTGTGCATTCCTGCTTTCCATACTGGGTGCTCTCTGTCGTCAGCTGCCCCAGAACCATCTCCGGATGATCGACAAAATAGCTGTTCAGGGGCAGTCCCTCCGGCGTTTGCCCGAGGTGTACCCAGTCCGGCTCAATGTCGATCGGGTGATCTCGCTTTTGCAGGAAGATGATATCCGACACGACATCTGTCCCGGCATTGGCGCGGAAAGCATTGTTTGGAAGACGGATGGCTCCCAGGAGCTCCGCCCTCTGCGCAAGGTACTTTCTTACCTCCGGTGACTGCTGGTCCATGGTGTAACGGCTGGTCACAAAGGCTACGATGCCGCCGGGGCGCACCTGATCCAATGCCTTGGCAAAGAAGTAGTTATGAATGGAAAAGCCCAGCCGGTCATAGGGCTTGTCGCTGACTTTATAATTTCCGAAAGGAACATTGCCTACAGCAAGATCGTAAAAATCCCTGCGGTCGGTCGTCTCAAAACCTGCCACTGTGATCTCGGCTTCCGGATAAAGCTTCTGCGCGATCCTGCCAGTAATGGAATCGAGTTCTACGCCATACAGCCGACTGTCCTGCATCGTCTCCGGCAGCATCCCGAAGAAATTGCCGATGCCCATGGCAGGCTCCAGAATATTTCCGGATTTGAAGCCCATCTGTCCAAGGGCATCATAGATAGCCCGGATGACTGTCGGGCTGGTATAGTGAGCATTCAGGGTAGAGGCCCGCGCCATTTCATACTCCTGCTCCGGAAGCAGGGCCTTCAGCTGTGCATACTCTTTTGCCCAGTTGTCCTTATTGGAATCAAAGGCATCTGCAAGACCGCCCCAGCCGACATACCGGGAAAGGATTTCCTGTTCTTCCGGTGTAGCATTACGGTTTTCCGCTTCCAGCCTGAAAAGCGTCTCAATGGCTTCGATGTTCCGTGCAAACTTTTCCTTCGGACCGCCTTCCCCGAGATGATCATCGGTGATGCGGAAATTGATGCCTGGAAGAGTTTCTGTGGTAACTTCCTCCTGCATCTGCCTGGCCTCTGTACCAGAAAGATCCACTTCCTGAGCACTCTCCTCCGTGACACCTATTTGGTCGTTCTGCCCGGCATCATGGGCTGCTCCCAATTCCGCTTCCTCTTGTTTACGGGTCAGGTCTTCTATCGGCGGAAAAGCATGTGCCGGAGATGGCAGTGGAATGCCGCCAAACCCTGCATAATCCTCCTGCAGGCGGTCATACTCTGCCTGGTCCTGTTCGGACAGGTATCTGCTGTCCCGAAACAAAACGTCGAGCATCTTTTCCACTTCCGGCCAGCGGAGCCTGCGCTCCACATCGTGCTCATAGTTCCGGATCAGCATTCCCTTGGCGCTGTAATCCACAAATCCCCTTGAACCGTCTGAAAACGTCCAGCTTCTGCCGCCCAGACCATACTCATCCTTCAGATAATCCGCCCGTTTCTTCGGATCGTGCTCACTGGCATAGAGGGTCTGGATCCGCATCTTGCCATTGGCAAAACCGGAACCGTTCTGCAGAACACGGTTTACCTCATCATCAGAAATGGAAAAGGCGGAGGGCTTTTCGCTCTCCGCCATCTCAGCTGCTGTATCAATTCTCTGAATCTGCTCTGTTTCCGAAGGAATCAGATCCGTGAAGCTTAGCTGGTGATAAGTTCCGCTGTCACGATCTCCTCCGCCTGTGCTTTCAAACTGTTCATATGCTGCGTCCAGGCCATCGGATCGGACTTCTTGTCCGGAGCCGGATGCTTCTGCAGAAGCTGCATCATCAGCTGATCTATCCGCGCGGTGGCTGTCCGCTGGATCTCCCAGAGATGCGGAAACAGCATCTCCGACAGAATCAGGTCGTTTAACAGCATCGGATTGTTCTCCTCCAGGAAGGCTCTCCGCATCCTCCCGTATTTTCCGAGAGGCTGAACTTCTGCCGTCTCCATCTGAATGTCCGGGATCAGATAATCCCCCTTCTGCGTGTACGTTACTTCCTTCATCATGGTTTTCGCTCCCTTCTGTTATCGTCCCTGACACAGCCTGCACTGTTTCAGGTTCTCTTTTGTATTCTTCTTCCAGTGCCTGCTGCGTCGCCTTCGTGCGCTCATAGTTTCTTGTAGTGACTTCGATCTCCCGGAAGATCTGTGCGGACAGGCTGCTGACCGCTGTCCCCAGCGTATTGGCTGCCTGCCGTGTATTAAAATCAAAGATGTCCAGGAAATCCTCATGTTCGAAGTAGCTGTCCGGATCATCCGTGCACCGGCTGTACAGACAGTAGGCAATGCTGGTTGCCGCCGCCCGACGAAATGCCACTCCGGTTTCAAATCCATCATAGCCTGCCAGGTAACTATCCTCAACGATGTCGAGGATCTGCCGGCTGTAGTTGTCCCAGTAGTCTGCGGCAAGCCGTTCCGCCGCCGCATAGATCATGGATTCCAGGGACTGCCCCTCCCGACTCACTTCAAATGCCTGCTCCAGGGCCTGCATGATGGGCTCCCGGTATTCCTCCTTCATCTCCCACAGCTGCACCGGGCGGGAGTTTTTCCGCTCCCCGGTATCCGATACATCAAAGACATACCGCAGCCTTGGCCGGTCACCTCTGGTATCGATCAGGGCGATCCCTTTCGATCCGCGCCGGACGTATCTTCGCATGGTATCGTTCCAAAGATCATATTCCGCACAGGCCGTCGCATCTGGGCGCTGGGCAAAGATCATCAGCTGTTCGTGATAGGGGTATTTATAAAGCCGGGCTGCAGTCTGAAGGAACGCTGTCCACTGCTCCCGGCTCCCTGTTATCTGTCTTGCCGCGTCCTCCGCCATCTGCGCGTAGAACTGCATTTTATTTGCCATGAATCTCCTCCGTTATCCTTCCGTCAGCTTCTTAAAGCGCCTGTCAGACATATGCCGAAGTTTCTCAAGAAGCTGCTCTGTCATTTCTCTCAGCTCTGTTTCATCTGCCTGCAGGGTCTTCTGCATTTCCATAAGCGCTTTCTGAAGTCCTTCCCTGGTGCCGTCCCCGTAAAGCAGGACAAGCATCTCTTCATCTTTTGTCAGCCTCATACGATATTCCTTTCTTCCGGCCTGCGGGGTCTCTCCGGATGGTCGATCTGCGGTGGCTCCGCCTTCAGCTGTTCCAGCACGGAAGGGCGCTTCTCCTCTGCTTCCCTGATCCGGTCTGCCTTGCCGTTATTGATAAGCCCGTTATCCCGATATCGGAATAACGGAATTAATCCCGAAGAAATAGTTATCCCGAAAAAAGACAGGCATAGTTTCGATTTTTCCTTGTAAATCATTGAAAACCTCCTTTTAGAAAAGGGTTATCCCGACTAAATTTCGGGATAACCCTTCGAGCTACTTAAGTCCAAATAGTTTCCTGATAAGTTCATCATCTCCTTTCCACCGAGAGTCAGTGCTTCCACGGGTTTCTATATTCGCATCAGTTGTACCCATTGCTTTACTGATTGCTACCCGTTTCATTTCTGTATCGGCATAGGCATATATCTGAGAGGTGTTTACATCTGCATGCCCAAGGAGTTCTGAAACAAGGATCAGAGGGACTCCGTTTCGATACCACGCTATCGCTCGTGTGTGGCGAAACTGATGAGGGTGAACTGAATTCGGGATATCATCGCAGGTCTTTCTTGCCGATGCGGCATACTTTTTGAGAAAAGCAGCAACTGTGTCCGGAGACATCTGGCAGTGAACGCCGTGAATCACTGTATAAAAAAGAAAATCATTTTTGTTCCTGCTGTTTTCAGGATGAAAGCGATCCAGATATGTCCGCAAATGAGCCACCGTTTTTTCCATCAGGGGAACTGTACGGGTTTTACTTCCTTTACCTGTCAGATAGACATAAGGACTTTTACCCTCAAGAACAAGATCCTTAAGCTTGAGATCAAGCATTTCCTGACATCTGGCAGCCGTATCATACATCAGTATCATGAAACAACTATTGCGGACACCGGTTCGGGTACTTCTGTCAGGCTGCTCAAGTAGTGCTTTTAACGCATTGTCCGAAAAGAATTCGACAACCCTGGACTCACATTTCCTGACAGGAACCTTTCCTATGTCAGCCTGAACGTATATGTTGGCAGGATCTGAAATGGCAGCATACCTGACAAAAGATCGTATCGCCATAAGACGCTGATTACATGTGGTATCTGAGCAGTTTCTTTCTGTCTGGAGCCACTCCATATAACCAGAAACATTATCTTTGCTCAGCAGTTGGAACGAGAGAGAATGAAGAGGTATGTTTTTGCGTTCGTGAAGATACTCAAAAAATAAGTTTAGTGCAATGCGATAAGAGCGCACCGTATTCTCGCTGAAGCGACGCTGCTTTGGCAAATATACAGTCAGGAAATCCCGCACCGTTTTTAAGAATTCAATGTCCTGATATTTCATTCAATCCACCTCCGGAAAAAGGGACGAAAACTGGTTCCAATCGAGTCCCGCTAAGGTTGGAAAGATTTCCGGTACAAGGTGGATATAGTACGCTGTCTGGGACAAATGAGCATGCCCCATATACGTGCTGAGGAAAGGAAGGCAGGCATCAAGATCTCTGCCTTCCTTCATCCACTGATAGAGCTTTTTCGTTGCAAAAGTATGTCTGAAATCATAAATTCGCGGAGTATTCCCATTCATCGTTGCAGAGAGGCCTGTCCGCATCCAGTAGCGCCTGAAATTCGCTTCAATAGAGGTTGACTGGTAGCAGGTTCTTGCGCCGGAAGGGAAAAAGTATTCATTTTCGGGGGCTTTCTTTTCGATTACCTTTGAATACTTTTTGCAGAGCTTTAGCATTTCCGGTGAAAGAGGGACATATCTGTCTTTATGCTGCTTTGATTCTGGAATGAACAGCACACCTTCTTCCAGGTCTATATCACAGCGTTTTACCAGTCGCCCCTCCTGGGGACGGAGCCCACAGGAGTAAATCAGCCGAAACAATACAGGCATGACATACTGTTCAAAACTGTTGGGATGGATATGATTGTCTATGACGTCCATTTCATGGAAAATCATGGATAACTCGTCATCTGTAAATATATGCGGCATATATCGTGCAGACGACTGTTTCACAAACTCGTTAGGAATGATATATGCTTCTATGCCTTTCCTCTGCATATATTTCCCGAGTTCACGCACTGGAGCCATTCTTTTTGCTGTGGATACAGACTTCTTTTCGCCGGGAAGGCGTGTTGTCCACTCCAACCCCATGGCCTTGGTTATGGTGATTTCATCAGGATATTTTTCGAGGCAAAAATCATCAAATAGTTTCAGGACACGTTCGCCATAACCAAATGAATAGCCAAGGGCCTTCTTTTGACTTACAAGACCATCAATAAAGCTGGCAAGGTTACTGGAATAGACACTCATAAATACACCGCCTTCCTGCATTCAATACCAGTTAAAGGAAGGGCGCAGTCCCGTAAATGTTCCATATCGATGGACATATACTGTTTGGTTGAATTACGGCTGCCATGGCCCAACACCTCGCTGATTGTATCCAAAGGGACCTCATTAACAAGCATCTCCCGTCCAAGGGATCGCCGGAAACTGTGAAAACCTTTACGCTCAGATTTGTTCCACGTCACGCCACTCATAGCTGCATATTTTTGGACCATGCGGCTTCCGATACAGGATCCAACCTTCAGGTTTTTAAAGGGAGCAACTGCTCTTAAAAACACGAACTCAGAATCCGATTGAGGCCGCGCATTCAAGATATAGTCGGCTATCGCGTCTCCGGTTTCCTGGTCGAGGGGAAGGATAAGCTGGCGCTTTGTTTTATGCTGTGTAATACGAATCTCTGCCTCTCTCCAGTAGATATTATTAAGTTTGAGGTTAAGCACATCTATCTGACGAAGGCCCGTATGAACAGCGAGTGTTATCATTGCATAGTTGCGTTTGCCTAAAGCCGTATCTTTATCAATAGCCTTCAGGATGCTCTGAATTTCATCATTATTAAATCCTTGCTTTACCCTCTGCTTAGTCGCGGGTCTAACATTTAAGACGACGGAAAGATCTGTTTCCATTAAGCCTGTTTCAACGCAAAACTTAAGAAAGCATCTTAAAACACAAAGCGGTTCACTTAAACCGGCAGTCCATTTACTCTGCAATACGAGCAGGTAGGCTTCAACGGTATTTTTTTCTATCCTTGAAAAGGCCTTTACATCAGCACTTTCAAGATATAACAAAAAGTTCCGGACAACAGATTTTTCAAATCTGATAGTCAGCTCTGAACAGCCATTGGCCTTTCTCTGAAAAAGGAATTCACTCATGCCTGCCAAGAATAGACCGCACGGTTCCTGAACACAGCGGGAGCGCTCATTTACGTACTGAACGCTCCCTGTTGAAACGTACATTTGCATCAGATCATGGGTCCTTCTTATCATTCGGAAACGTCGTTCTGACAACATACCGGCGGCTGCAAGACTTTCGGCTTCCGAAACCAGAAGCCGAGCTGCCTGTTCAGAGTATTTGCCATTAGAAAAATGATTCTGAAAGAAGTCAAGTCCGTATCTGTGATAATTGTACAAGGTATCATCAGAATAACCTTGCATGTTTAAGAATGCTTCAACAGCACGGATAACGTCTTCCATGGGAAGGTTAGTATACATATCGTTCTCCTTAAAACTGATAGTCGGATCTGGGCCCGCCGGCTACCAGTTTATCAGAGGGCGATTTATTATCCCGAAGTTTTGGTGAAAAAGAAGGAGGAAACACAATGATTCATAAGGAAATTGATTTTAATATCGGAATAACTAATTCTTCGGTATTAATGCCGTCGATCATCCCGTAGTCATCCTCCATGGCCATCTCCGCATTCTTCAGGTAATTCTCGGGTTTCAGAAACTCGGGAAGTTCCTTGAAACCGATGGAATCCACATAATGGCAGGATACAATGCCGTTCTGCCGGATTGCTATGATGTCACTGACCGAAAGGCTGTGCCCCCGGAAGTCCTCCGGGTGATCAATATTGAATTTCGTGTACATTTCCTCCAGCATGGTGCCCAGATCCTTGTAGGGCAAAAGCGGTGCTGTGTAAACGACTTCATAATGGTCAATGTTCGGCTGCTTTCCCTGTCTGGCCAGACCGTTTAAGGATTCAAACCGCTCATAAGCAGTCACTTCCGGCTGGTCATAGCTCAGCTGCAGGATTGCATAGGTATCATTTTCACTGGTGAGAAATGCTTCCATGCGCTCTTCACTGCTGCCGGTTCCGTTGATCTCATCCCATTTCTGAATCTTCATGTTCTGCCTCCGTCTTAAAGAATGTGCCGCCTGCTGCGGCATCTTTGATCTGCTGCTGTCTCCGCGCCTCGTTGTAGGGAGTACGGATATTGACGCACCGCTTGGGAACTTCATAAGTCACAGAGCGGTGTGGTCCTTTTTCTTTCAGCCGGAACTGGTTCGGGTACTTCTTTGCCAGTTCCTTCAGTTTGTTGGCGATCCTCTGGTCATGGGTATAGACACTGGCGATATCCAGCTCGTTGTCCCAGAGAATAATGGTTTCCTGCTCAGCCAGTGTCAGACGGTTTCTTCTGCTCATTTCCCGCCGCCTTTCCCGAAATCCATCCGAAACTTTGCCCTCCCGTCCGCTTCTGTTTCAAGAAGGAGCGTTGTATCATAGGTCTTCCCGGTCCGCTTGGATTTACAGCCGGTAAGCCGGATCTTCCCGGAAGAAAGCAGCTTCTCTGCTGTCCCTTTGGTCAGCTTTTTGCCGATACTGTCAAAGAAGGCATTGTCCTTCCAGAGGGCAAACCGGCAGTCCCGGTTATCACAGAACCATCCTTTCCTGCGCTCTACGACCTCCCTGCCACAGTGTGGGCATCTGCCTATTACGCTGCGGGAGGGGAGAAGGACATCCGCGTCTTTTACCACTTCATAGGTTCTGACCAGGGAGCCGATCATGCCCTTGATTTCCTCCATAAAGCTTTCCGAAGAATAATCTCCCTTCTCGATGCTGAGCAGCTTTTCCTCCCAGTCCGCTGTCATGGAGGGGGACTGGATCTGCTCCGGCATCACGGTGATCAGCGCCGTCCCCTTCTGGGTGGCACACAGATATTTCGTCTTCTTATCCCCGCGCCGTTCCACAAAGCCTTTCTGTACCAGCTTCTCGATCGTCGCCGCCCGGGTGGCCGGCGTTCCGATGCCTTTGCGCTCGACCTCCTCAGGGAACTCATCCGCACTGGCTGTTTCCATGGCCTGCAACAGAGTGTCCTCCGTAAAGTGCCGGGGAGGATTGGTCTTTCCTTCGTGAATCTCTGTTTTGGAGAGCGGGAGTATTTCACCGGTTTTTATTTCCGGAAGAGGTGCCGGCTCTTTCTCTTTACTCCTTGCCGGACGGATTCTGCTCTCAACGCCTTTCCATCCCGCCCTAAGAACAGTTTTCCCTTTGGCTGTAAAAGGTGCGCCAGCGCAGTCGAGGACCACGGTAGTCTCCGCATACCTATGGACTTCTCCGACAGAGGCAATCAGGCGGGCTGCAATAAGCCGCAGGATCGCCTGCTCACCGGAAGGGAGCCCGGACAAATCTTCCCCTGGCATGGTCTTTGTGGGGATAATGGCATGGTGGTCAGTCACCTTGCTGCTGTTAATCACCTGGCCCGGAGTTACCGGCAGTTCTTCCCTAATCCCATAAGCCGCCGCAACCTCCTTTACAAGCCCCGGAACCAGGGCAGCCATATCATCTGTCAGATACCGGCTGTCTGTTCTGGGATACGTGACCAGCTTCTTTTCATACAGGCTCTGGGTATAATCCAGGGTCTGCTGAGCGGTGAAACCAAGGATCCGGTTAGCATCCCTCTGCAGGCTGGTCAGGTCATACAGGGAAGGTGGCTTTTCTGTTTTCTCCTTCCGTTCGGCCTTCTTTACTGTTGCAGCACCTGCCCGTTCACATAGATCTGCAAGCCTTGCGGCCTCCGCCTGTTCCGAAAAGCGCTCGCTCTCTGCAGTCACTCCATTCATGCTGATCCGTACTGTGAAGAACGGCTCGGATTTGAAGGCATCTATGGCTGCATCCCGCATCACGACCATGGCCAGGGTCGGCGTCATCACTCTCCCGACCGCCAGTGTCTGCCCATACAGGCATGAAAAAAGCCGGGTGGCGTTCATTCCGACGATCCAGTCGGCACGCTCCCGGCAAAGGGCTGCTTCATATAAGTTGTCATACTCATTAGATGGCCTCAGATCTGCAAATCCCTCCCGGATTGCTGCATCCTCCATGGAAGAGATCCACAGCCGGCGGAATGGCTTCCTGCATCCGCACTTGTGATAAACAAGCCGGTAGATAAGCTCCCCTTCCCGTCCTGAGTCGGTGCACTCCGCAATCTCCGTGATATCCTCCCGGTTCATCAGCTGCTTGACAATGGCAAACTGCTTTCTGGTTGAAGCAGAAACCTCGTACTTCCATTTCTCCGGGAAGATAGGAAGGTCTTCATATCTCCATTTGCTGTACTTTTCATCATAACTTTCCGGTTCGGCCAGTTCCACCAGATGACCTACGCACCAACTGACCAGCCAGCCATTCCCCTCCAGATATCCATCACATCGTTTTGTAGCACCAAGCACCTTTGCGATTGCCTGGGCAACAGATGGCTTCTCCGCCAGGGCCAAACGATATCCCATAAACACACGCTCCTTTCTGTTTGATAGCGGTAAAAGCTTCACATTGATTTGCGAAGCCCTGGAGTATCCACAGACTCGTTATTCCCAACTTTAATCCCAACTTTGTTCCCAACCTGCGAATACTATGTACCGGGCGGCACTGGCCGCCCTTTTTGATCACTTCTCCATCCCTGCCGCCCTCGCTCTGGGTCTGTCAGTGTTTGGAGAGAGCTTTTCCGCCACCTGCGCTGTCAGCTGTTCCAGCTTTCCGCGTGCAGATTCACGATCTCTGCTCTTGTAAGCTTCCACTCTGGCCTTCAGCTCCCTGTTCGGGACTGCGGTTTTCTGATTCTCCCAGATCCGTTTGCCATCCTGCTCGCCCACCTGCACCGCTTTCGTGACCGTCGTGGTTCCATCAGCCGGGATCTTCGCCCAGAGGCCTTTCCCGTACTTGTTCTCATGCACGGACTTGGCCGGCAGTACGAAGGACGCCCAGGGCGTATGGTCGCCTTTGTCCTGATTCGGGATCAGAATGCGCATATATTCCTTGCCGTCTTTACCTGTAAACGGCTCTGCCAGTCCCTTTCCGAACTTGATGCTGATTTCCTCCATCTTCTTTTCCGTCCTGTTATCCATGTTCTGCTCCTTTCCGTGATAGCTGCCGCTTTCTTCGGCAACGTTCATAATGCTTTCCGCTGCAATGCCGCGATATGTCGGGTCAAAATCGACCGTTCCCTGTTCTCTCATGCTGAAGGTGTGTCCGGTGCCGCACCCGACAATCACATGGTCTACGCAGCTGATCCCGATCAGTTTCCCGGCTTCCACAACACGCTTTGTGAGTTCCACATCCTCCCTGCTCGGGGTCGGATCGCCACTTGGATGGGTATGAAGAAGGATCGTGGACGCCGCTCCGGAACAGATCGCGCTCTTTGTGATAAACGGGATATCCGCGACCGTCTGGGTCAGATTTCCGACACTCACGATATTGAAGTTGATCGGCTTCATCTTTGCATTCAGGTTGACCACACAAAGTACTTCCCGATCCTGCTGCATCAGTTCCTTCCGCATCACATCGACGGCTGCATCAGCATTGGAGATTGCCTGGTCAGAATACAGGCTCCGCCCTTCCGACAGCCGAAGGACCACTTCCTTCAGTTCATATTGCTTCCCGCTCTGAGCTGCCATCGTCTCCCTCCATCACCGTTACCCGGACGATCACGTTATCAGGAAGTGTTTTTATATACTCCCTGAGTTCCTCAATCGTCATTTCCTGCTTTTCCATTGCTGCTCCTTTCCCCGGGCAGGGAAAAATCCCTGCCCGGATGTTCATGACTGATCCATTTTTTTCAGCGGCGATGTCCTTTTTGGTCAGACAGGCTCGTCGTCCCTGGACTCGTCATAGTAATCGCTGTCATCTTCGCCGGTTTCCTCAGATCCGGTATCCTCATCATTCATGGGATAGTCAAAGTCGCTGTCATCCTCTTCCTCGTAATCCGCATCCGGATCCGGTCTGACCGCTTCCGCTTTCTTTTTCTTTGTCAGCTGGAGGAAGAAGAATGCTCCGCCTCCGCCGAGGACCAGAATGAGGACGATCAGTGCCGGAAGCATGCTGCCTGCAGGCTTTTTCTCAGGCTCCTGTACTTCGGTTTCCGTTCCGGACGGAGTGGCAGCCGGAGGATTTTCCGCCGCCTGCTTTGCAGCTTCCTCTGCCGCCAGTTCCTCCTTCATGGCCGCCGCTTCATCTTCATCCATCAGGGAGAAGAGGTCTCTTTCATCCACCTGGTTCAGGAAATGCACGGTGCTTTCGCCCTTGTCGTCGCGGTCGATCACCAGATAAAAATAATTCCCGTTCTTCGTAACCATCGTGACAAACTGTTTTCCCGCTCCGGTCGTCTTACCAACGTCATCCACCAGTGTCAGGTTTCCTTCCGGAGTGAGGGCCAGGGACTTCCCGGCTCCTTCCTGTGACATCACCATCTCCAGCAGGTTCTTCAGATCATCCCTGGAAATCAGTTCCTCCTGGGCTGTACTGACGGACAGATAATCGCCGCAGACAAATCCGGTGCTGTCCGGGATACGGATCTTGTACCAGCCGTTCTCCTCTCCGAGGACCTCCACGATGGAGCCGTTGCGCAGCTGGTCGATGATGTCATAATCCGTGCTGCTGCCGGTACGGACATTCAGGACATCGCCGTTCGTTGTGACAGTCCCGGTCTGCTTTCCTTCCCCCTTGCCCTGTAGCTTTTCCATCAGGGTCAGAAGCATCTCTACATTGGAAACCGGAATGGTAAGCTCACTGCCGCTGTCATCCGTGATGGTCACCGAGCGGTCGATTGTTCCTTCCGGCTGCTTTGTTCCCGTAATATCCTCGACAGGATTGGCAGGTTCTTCCGGTTCTCCCGTTGTTCCAGAATCAGAATGATCAGATTGTGAAGTTTTACTCTCCTCCGTCTGGATATTATTATCCGGACTTCCGATCTCCTCTGCCGGGATTACTCCATCTGCATTGTCGAACTCCTCAGCGTAGATAACTGTTTCCTCTGTGGTACCGCCTGTATTTTCCCCAGTATTTGCAAATGCCGGAACGCTCATGGTTCCGGCACTTAAAATCATCGCTGACAGCATTGCGATCAGTCTCATTTTCTTTCTCATGTCTTATTCATCCTCCTCGTTCTGATGGATCACAGCTGCAGCGTCCCCGACGGGAGCTGCCTGAAATGCTTTTTTGATCAGTTCCGCAAGGTCTTCCGGGGACAGGTTTGCCGCGTGCACCATGTCATGGATGCAGGTGTTCTCCGCCTCCCGGTACCTGCGCTCCAGATCCTTTACCTTCCTGTCCCATTCGTCCCGTTTGGCACGGGCTTTGGAAAGCTCCGCACCGATCTTTTTCAGTTTTGTATCGTCCAAAAATCATCCCTCCTTATGGCAGCCTGCAGTAACACATGAAATGTGACCTGAAATAGTCAGAGTTGACCGAGGCATACTGAATAGGCGACCCGCAGTGAATCATCATTCCGTCACCCACGTAGATACCGACATGCGAAGCGCCCACCGTGTCATAGGTTCTTTCAAAGAAGATGATGTCCCCCGGTTTCGCCTCACTGGGCGGGATCGCCGGCAGCATCTGCCGAAGGCCTTCCGCTGTCGTCCTGCCTACATTCCAGCCATTGCCGCAGTTGTTGATCACCCAGCATACAAAGCCGGAGCAGTCAAAGCTGGTGGACGGGGATGAACCACCCCACACGTAAGGGTATCCCAGGTATTTCTCCGCTTCATGGATCATCTTTGCGAACTTCTCGTCAGTCAGGGCTTCTCCGGGGATCGTGTACTGGATCCCTCCGCCCGGTGTGACATACATGCTGTCCGGGAAGAGATAATCGCGGTTGCCCTTCTGCTGAACCAGCAGCCGGTAGCGCTCCATCTGGTCATCCGTCAGGCCCCAGTTCTCGATCACGGTCTCCAGGCTGTGGTTTGTGATTTCCACGGTCAAAACTCTCTTCGTGATCGTCTGCGTCACTTCAACGGTATTGGATCCGTTATCATCCGCCACATAGGCTTCCCAGGTCTGATGTCCATGGTTTGAAGCAGCTGAATGGCTGTCATAGTAAACATCAAACTGCACACCGTACCGGTCAAAGTTGCCGGTATCCTCCACTGTATACTCCACGCCGTTCATCACAACCTTTGTTCCCATGGGGACAAAGGGATTGTAAGCATCCACGGCAATCGTGTGGTTCGCTGTCGGATATACGCCGCCGGCTGTCGGTCCGCCGGACCAGATCCCGCAGCAGATCGGGCAGTTGCAGTAACCGCTCGTCACCACCTGGCCCAGGGATTCCCCGACGCGTACCTGCCGGGTCTCCGTCACGGTTTCCGTGTGATGGCTGGTGGAATACTCATACTGCGCCGCAAAGAGTTCCCGGAGCGTCCGCTGGACTTCTGCCCTTGAATAGTCCTCATAAAGAACTGTCAGGAAAGCCGCCAGGACATAAGGGTTATGGCCGATCTCCGACATATCAATGTCGTACTCGTCATAGTCCGGATTGTCCTCCTCGATCTCCCGGATCCGTTCCCGAAGGGCTTCTTCCATGGCACTGTAATCCTCGTCCGCGCCCCGGATATCCTCATCTTCTGCTGTATAAGAAGTACCGATGACCGCATTTCCCGTCCCGCCGAACAGCATGGAACAGGAAGACAAAGAACCGGAGATCAGGACAATGACCATGGCAAGGCCTCCGATCACCAGAAGGATATGGCTGTGCTGCTTTATAAAATTGGCAGCGACCGTACCGATATCTTTGGTTTCCTTCACGGCCTTTCCGGCACCGGCTGCCGCCCCGGAGCTTCCGACCGAAGATGCAGCAGCCGTTCCGGCAGATGCCTGTCCGGCCTTGATCGCCGCATACTCCTTTTTGACAGCCTGCTTCTGCCGCCACCTCGAGATCGGATTCGCAGCCGCCTGCGGGTTTTCTGCCATCCGCTTCTTATACAGAGCCTCAATATTGGCCTTGTCCGCCTTGCTCTCCAGTTTTGCTGCCTGCTTATAGGCCTTCAGCTTATGGCTGTACCGGACGGTATCCGCTGTCTGCGCCGCAGTCTCCACTGCCCCTTCCGTTTCATTCACGGCCTGCACACCCACGTTGTCGTCCTCATGCTCAGCGACTTCCTGGTGGACTTTAGCCGTTGCGGAAAAGACAGCACCTTTCATGATGACTTTCTGTTTCAGGGCAGTCGGCGCTTTTACTTCCTCCACGATCTCTTTCTTGCCGAAACGAAGCTTGGCACCTTCTGCTTCCGCAGATGCCTTCTTGGTACGCAGCTTTCTGCTCGGCAGGCGGGCTTTCGCCTCATCCGCCTTGCCGGCAGCCTTTTCCGCTTTCTCAGCGGCTTTCTTTACCGATTCATTTCTCAGGTCTTCCCCGGTGAAATGAAGTTTCGTCGTCTGCTTCTTCATTCACACCTCCCATATCACCCATCCTTCTGGACGGAGTTGTCGATCCATTTCGTGGTCATGATCTTGTAGAGCTCCAGATCCGTCGGGAAGTGATCCACGAAAGGAAGGATGACATTGCCATAAAAAAGCAGCCCTTCGCCTTCGCCGGACTGCGTCACATAAGATAACTGATGAGGGGAGATATTCAGTTGTTTGGCCAGGATCGCACGGTCGCCGGAAGCCTGGTTGAGCATATACAGAAAGTCGCTGTTCTCGAAGATATTTTCCACCTCGCGGGAGGACAGCAGGTCCTTCACGTTCTGCGTAATGCCGGTCGGGATACCGCCCCACTTACGGAACCTCTTCCAGATCTCCACGGAATAGGCCGCTGTCTGTTCCTCACGGAGCAGCAGATGGAATTCGTCCATGTAGTAGCGGGTGGTCTTGCCTGCGTCACGGTTGGCCGTGACACGGCCCCAGACCTGATCCTGCACTATTAACATTCCGATCTTCTTCAGCTGCTTGCCCAGTTCCTTGATGTCATAGCAGACCAGACGATTGCTCACATCCACGTTTGTCCGATGGTTGAACAGATTCAGGGAACCTTTGACATAGATCTCCAGCGCGGTCGCTACATGGTGGGCTTCCTTCTCTTCCTGTTCCAGAAGGGCGTTGTAGAGATCCTCCAGAAGCGGCATGTTCTCCGGCTTCGGGTCATTGAAATAGCCCTGATAGATCTGATGGACACAGCGGTCAATGACCGTCTTTTCCACCGGCTGCAGGCCTTCCTTGCCGCCGACAATCAGCTCGCACAGGGAAAGGATAAAGTCCGCCTTCAGGGCGATCGGATTATCCTCCTCCGAATAGTTCGCGTTGATATCCATGGGGTTGATATACTGCGTGCTGGTAGGGCTGATCTTGATGACCTGGCCGTTAAACCGGTGCACCAGCGGGGAATACTCTGCTTCCGGATCGCAGATGATAATGTCGTCGTCCGTCACCAGGAAAGCATTGGTGATCTCACGCTTGGCACTGAAGGATTTACCGGAACCCGGTGTGCCCAGGATCAGGCCGTTCGGGTTTTTCAGAAGCTTCCTGTCCACCATGATCAGGTTGTTGGAAATGGCATTCAGGCCATAGTACAGGGCTTCCTTTCCGTTCTGGAAAAGCTCCTGGGTTGTAAACGGGATCATGATGCCGGTCGCGCTGCTGGTCATCTGCCGCTCGATGGTGATCAGGTTCTGGGCCAGCGGAAGGCTGCTCATCAGGGCGTTCTCCTGCTGGAAATCCAGCCGGCGCAGGTTGCAGCTGTGTTTCTGGGCGATACTGGATGCCTGGAAATAGTTGGTCTCCAGCTCCTGCGGCGTCTTCCCGGTATTCATCACAAGGAAGGTGATGCGGAACATACGCTCATTCTGGCTCTGCAGTTCCTTCAGGAAGTTCTTCGCGTCCGTTCCGTAAGTCACCAGGTCGCTCGGCAGGATATCCATGTCATAGCCGGACCGGATGGCTTTTTTCTGTTCCTCGATCTTGGAACGGTCCAGCTCTGTGATCGTATGCTTGATCTGCTTGATCGCCTCCGTCTGGTCTACCGCCTGAAGATGAATCGTCAGGATCTGCGTGGACTCCATATCAAGAAAATCTTTCAGCAGTTCATCCGACAGATCCGAAGCCGTAATGGCCAGGTAGCTCATGGCACCGTAGATGCTGCCCATCTGAAAGCTCCGGCTGCCGGGAAAGGCAAAGGCCGTCGGCGCGATGAAATCCTTCACCGAGAGGCCTGTCTTCGGAAGCCATGCCCATTCAAAATAAAACCGGTCGCTTTCGTCCAGGTGGAACATGTCATGCATGAGCTGCAGGCGTTCCTTGCCGTTCAGCGCTTTAGCCCTGACGCCGAGCCTGCGAAAGTTGTTGAGAAGATCATTCTGCACATGGATGAGCCGGGGCTTTGCCTGCCGCATGCTGTCCGCCTCAATGCCGAAGGTCAGGTATTTGGTCTTGGTCAGGCCGTTGTTGCCCTGCTCCAGCTGGGTCTTCAGCATCTGGCTGTATTCGCTCCGGACGGAATTGAATGCGTCCTTCTGGAAAGGGATCCGGATGCTCTGTTCAAAGCTTTCGGCATCGGTCGCCATATTCAGAAAGGACAGTTCAAAGTGAATGGAACTGTCGAAGAAGTTGAGGAAACTGCACCATTCCTCAAAAATGGCCGTCTTATCCTCGTCCTGCGCCAGCTGATAATTGATGTCCTGATAATGAATTGTCTTGGTGTAATAGTTATCCGAAACCCGGCAGATGCCGTCCGGGAACATCCGCTGGAAAGGAATCGACTGCTGGGCCGTACGCGGCACCCCGTCGTCCTTCCTCGCCCGCTCGATGATCTCCTTTACCTGCTTCTGCTCACGCTTTGTGAGGCCTGCCGGCAGACGGATTTCCGCCGGCTTTCCTTTTGCGTTTTTTCGGGATGTTCTTTTGTTTCTTCCGAACAATCTGGTTTACCTCCTTTTCTGCCTGTGCCTGCCTCTCCAGGATCGAATAGTAGTTATCTGTCTGGTAAGGCCGGATCTTCGGGCGGATGAATTTGCTTTCGATAAAGTGCCTTGCAACGACTTCAAAGGGCTGTCCGTCCCGCTCATACATGGCGAGAAAGAACAGCGGCAGCATAAGGACCATCATGCACATGACGGACAGGCTGATATTTCCTGTCACCTTCTTCATCAGGAAGAAGGCCGGAACACCGATCAGTGCTGCGCCGCCAAAGCAGATGAGCTGCCTTTTCGTCAGGTTGAAAAACACCTTGGACTTGACCCTTGATAAATCTCTCGGGACCGGGATATACGCAGCCAAAGCCGTTCCCTCCTTTCTGCCGGATGCACCGGCGTTCATGGTTTCTACTGCAAAAATGGATTTTCTGATTCAGGCTCAATGCGCTGATAGCACGCTCTTGGCCAGGCCTCCCGTCTTGAACAGGGAGAAGCACAGCAGCACCGTGTACCCCATCACGCCCCAGATGGATGCGATGATGTCATCCGAGAAGGATACTGTCTGCACGAGCACCGCATAGATGCCGACGCAGATCATGATGAGGAAACCCTGGAAGCCGAGGGCAAAGAGCGACCGGAGATAGTTCTGCCCGATCTGGCTCTGTTCCCGGTTCCCGAAGGTTGCGAACGGGATCGGCGCGAGGCTGGTCATGAGATAGATCTCCACCATACGGCCATAGACGATGACGAAAATCACGACTGACAGGATCATGGAACACAGCTGCACGACAAAGGACTGCAGGAACAATCCCAGAAGCGGCCCGAGTTCCATTTCCTCCAATGTCTCCCGCATGCTTTCCAGCGTGGACGCATCTACCGCCGTACTGCCGGAGATGATCCCGGCACTGGCATTCACCACATGCTGGGCCACATCAAAGACGGCCATGGTAATGTTGAAAGTGTTCGTGATCAGCAGGACTGCCACGAAGGTCTTGAAGACCCATTTGAAGAAAATCCAGGTTTCAAAGTTGGACAGGTTATTGTGATCGATAATCATCTGGATCAGCTCATAGCAGGCGATGAAGGTTAGGATCATGCCTGCAATCGGGATGATGACGGACTCTGACACGTTCCGAACCATGGAGAAGACCCCCGGCGAAAAGGCCGAGGGTGATCTCCCTACCTGAGCCGCCACGTCGCCAACCTGCTGGTTGACCGCGTCGAACATCCCCGACAGATTGTTCATGATGCCGTCTATGAGCATCCCTTTGAGCCACTCCGTAATCTGTTCGAGAATCGTGTTCAAAAGGCGTTACCTCCCGTGTCTTAACCAAACAGGCCCGAAAGAAGCGGTACCAGCGTCGTGCCGATCAGGGCGACTCCGCCGCCCGCCATCAGCTGCTTCATGCCCTGCGACTTCGCGCCGGGATTGTCGTTGCCATAACCTTCCAGCAGGTTGATGGCTCCCCAGATACCGAGACCTGCGCCAAGGGCTACAACCAGTGTCTGCAATACTGTGATCGCGCTGTTGAAAAATGCCATATTAAAACCTCCTTCTTGTTACCGGCAGGTTCTCCACCGGTTTGATATGGTTTGAAAACAAAAATGCCCTTTATCTGCATGTGCACCTGCAGAAAAGGACATAAAAAATAGCCCGCGTTCGGTTTAATGAACACAGGCTATGTAGTATTCAGCTCAGCTTCAGGATTCAAGGTTCAAGGGTTCGTATTTTTCCTAAGCTGCCCAAAATTCAGTTTTAAAGTCGTTTTTCGTAATTATTTTTTGTATTTAGGCTTTAAATATTGATTTCTCAATGGGTTCATGCTATCATTGGCATGAATGAGACCAGTTGAAGGAGGTGGCTATCATGTTATGCCAGTTTTCATTCAGCAACTTCCGCTCCTATCGCGATGAAACCACATTCGATTTCCAGGCTGCGGCTCTTTCTGAGTTCAAGGACAGCCTTATAAAGACTGAAAAGGGAAATGATATCCTGCCGGTTGGTGTGATCTACGGTCCGAATGGCGGAGGCAAATCCAACCTTCTTGCCGCCCTGGGGTGCGTGATCTCTCTTGTTACTGAGCCCGTCTATGAGCTTGGCAAGAATCACGCCCGTTTCATCATGCAGCAGAAAGTATCCTGTGTCCCCTATCTGTTCGATGAGGATTCCCGGGAAGAGCCTTCCCGCTTCCAGCTTTTTTTCCGCATCGGTGAATATGAATACCGCTACTATATTGTGCTTCGGGGCGGCGTAATAGAGGAAGAAACACTCTATCGCCGCAAGCTCGGGGCCAGCCGGGCAGCAAAGGTCTTTGAAAGAAATCATGAAGGAATCTCACTTGGAACCATTCTCGGGAGTAAGAACATCAACACCGAAGTAAATGCCAAAATGCCGCTGCTCTCCTTCCTTGCGATAGGCTATTCCATCCCCGTGATTGCAGAAGTCATTCGCTGGTTTGAAGAGTGCATCATCAGAAACTATGCGAATCCATTGGCCGAGCAGCAGATCCTTCTCTCCGATGACGACATTTCAAAGAAGCAGTTCCTTACCATGATGAACGACATGGGGATCGGCATCACCGGATACCGTTTTGACCAGCAGAGCAATGAATTCTACCTGCAGAGAACCCTGCATGATACGCTCTATGAGCTCCCGTTTTCCAGTGAGTCCGACGGAACCCGCAAGCTCTTTGCCGCTCTTCCGGTCATCCTGATGGCCCTGAAGGAGGGACGTCTGGTAATCGTTGATGAGCTGGATGCCAAGCTGCATCCGAAGCTTCTCCGCTATGTCATCCGGCTCTTTACAAACCCGGAGATCAACAAAAACGGAGCTCAGCTGCTCTTCACTTCGCACGACATGTCCACAATGAAGAACAGCATCTTCCGCAGGGACGAGATCTGGTTCGCCGCTTTGAATTCGGAAAACAGCAGTGAGGTCTATTCTCTCTCTGAGCTCCGCAAGGAGAATAACGATCCTATCAACAATACCGCAGCTTATGATAAGCAGTATCTGGAAGGTCGGTATGGGGCTGACCCCTACCTCAGGAATATGCTGAGCTGGGAGGTGTGACGATGAGCCGTAAGCCTCCTAAAAAATCGGACATGGGCAAGTCCTGGATGAAGCCCCGTCGTGATTCCCAGCAGATGATCTCTCCGGAATATCATCTGATCGTTTCCGAAGGGACGAAAACCGAACCGAAGTATTTCGAGAAAATCAAAGAGACGATTGATGCCAAGTACCGGGATCGCATCCATCTGGATATCTCGGGTAAAGGCGACAACACGGTAAACCTCTTTAACCGGGCGGTGAAAGACGTAGCCCGGAGCAACAACGTTTATAAGCATGTCTGGCTGGTCTTTGACAAGGACGATTTCCCGCCTGAGCACTTTGACCGTACTGCAGAGCTATGTGCCGCAGAAAGCACAGACGAAACCAGGTATCATCCTATATGGTCCAACCAGTGCATCGAGTTATGGTTTCTGCTCCATTTCATGTTCCTGCAGGCGGACCTCCATCGGGATGAATACTGGCCGAAACTTACCGAAAGCCTGAAGTCAAAAAACCTTGGAACCTATTATAAAAACCGGACGGATATGTTTGATGTCCTCCGGCCTTACATGGATGATGCGATCCGGAACGCAAAGATGTTGGAAGAGATTAATACGGGAAAGACACCCAGCAGATCCACTCCAGGAACGATGATCCATCATCTGATCGAAACTCTGAAGCCATATCTGTAATCAAATCAATTCATCTCATCGCCTTACTTTCTCGCTCTTGATCCCAAAGGATAAGAGCGAGAAAGTAAGGATCAATAGATCAGCCAAACAGTCCGGACAGCAGGGGAACCAGCGTCGTGCCGATCAGGGCAACGCCGCCTCCTGCCATCAGCTGCTTCATTCCCTGCGACTTCGCGCCGGGGTTGTCGTTGCCGTAACCTTCCAGCAGGTTAATGGCTCCCCAGATACCGAGACCTGCGCCAAGGGCTACGACCAGGGTCTGTAAAACGGTGATTGCGCTGTTGAAAAATGCCATATAGGGCCTCCTTCTTTTTCAGCCTTTTCGGCTGGACTTTGTTTTGCTGCATTTGCAGCCTGTTGCCGTCCGGATCGTTCCGCCGCGGAAAGCCTTATCTTTCTTATCTCTTGCCAGCACGGCTTGCTTTCCGGCAGATCCGAAATCCGGGCATGAAAAAAGCCCTCTGCTATATCATCAAGTGTGCTTATAGCAAAGGACTTCATTTCTATCGTCATTATTCCGTTGTCCTGTAAATCCTATGACTCCATCGGTGTGTCCTCCTGATTCTGTTTGTTATCCGGCATCCACAACATCAAACTGCTCATTGGCTTTCAGCTTCAGTCTGTGGTCGAGGTACTTCTCAATATCAAAAGTGAACCTCTTGTCATAATCTGCCGTGTACTTATAATTCGGATGCTGGGTCAGATCATATTTGTCCGAAAGAAAAGGCCTGACACCGCGCAGCTGCAGGATGCATTTGCCGCCGTTCATGACCTGAAGTTCATCTACGGATAAAAGATCGTGGCCCAATTTCTGATAATTCAAGGAATGGGACTGCTCCCGTCCCCGGCTCTCCCCGGTATTGTAAGTGTCGATGGTCTCCTTGCCAAGCGCCTGGTTGAGATCCTTCAGCGTAGTCGGTTCTGTGCCGCCAAGAAAGAGCCGCGAGTCCATGTTGCCAATGATAGTATCTGCGTTGTCCTTGTAAATCGCCTTGAGCTGGGACTGCGCCTGCAGCACCAGACAGGCGGATATTTCACGGCTTCGGATCGTGGCCACCAGCTTTTCCAGGTTTGGGATCTGGCCGATATTGGCTGCCTCATCGATCAGGCACCGGACATGCACCGGAAGTCTCCCGCCATACACATCGTCCGCCTTCTCACAGAGCAGGTTGAAAAGCTGTGTATAGATCATGGAGAGCAGGAAATTGAAAGTCGCATCCGTATCTGACATGATCAGGAACAGTGCTGTCTTTTTGTCTCCAAGGGTGTCCAGCTCCAGTTCATCATAAGCTGTGATGTCCCGAAGCTCCTGAATATCGAATGGAGCCAGCCTTGCACCGCAGGAAATCAGGATGGATTTCATCGTTTTGCCGGCCGCCAGAGTAAAGAGGCGGTATTGCCGGCAGGCGAAGCATCCTGGTTTTTTCTTTTCCAGTGCTTCAAACATCAGATCCACGGGATTCTTAAACTCTTCATCATCCTCCCGGACTTCCATCGCATTCAGGAATTCCAGGAGCGTTGCAAAGTTCTGTTCCTCCTCCGGGGCTTCGTAATGGATATAGGCGATCAGTGCCGTATACAGCAGTTTCTCTGCTTTCTCCCAGAACGGATCCCCCGCATTTCCTTCCCCTTTGGTGTTCGCCATCAGGGTCGTGACCAGCTTCAGGATATCCTTCTCACTGTGAATATAGGCAAAAGGGTTATACCTCATGCTTTTCCGGAAGTTCTGGGTATTAAAGATCTTTACGGAGTAGCCCTGCTTCCTCAAAAAGTGACCGCAGGAGACTACAATATCCCCTTTTGGATCTGTGACGACGAAGGATACCGGATAGGTTTTCGAGGTACATTGAAGTAAGTTCGGCTTCAAAACGAAGCGAGTTTTACCTGAGCCGCTGCCGCCAACGATCAGAACGTTCTTGTTCCGGGCGTTAGCCGGGTTTTTTGGGCGGCTGCTCATGGTCAGTCCCTCCGTCTTCGTCAGAATGATGTTGTTTTCCGGGTTCTCATCCATAAACGGCTCGATGTCCTTGTGGGTCCCCCAGCGGGCGGATCCATACTCCGTGTTATGGCGGTACTTCTTTGCATTTTTACCCTTCAGGTACACCGCCAGCCTGAGCGCCGCCCCGCACCCAAGGCCAATCAGAAGATCCAGGGGATGAAAGCTGGGGAGCGGATTCTGCAGCGCTACCGACAGCGTCGTCATAAAGGACAGCAGCTTCTCCGATGAATTCGCTCCTTCCGCCAGCCGCCAGCCTTCCCCCAGGTTCGTAGCAATCAGCCCGACAAAGATATAGGGGAAATTCAAAAGGAGCAGCCGTTTCAGTTTCTTTGTATCGATCCTCATAACGTGTGCTCCTTATCTTTGTTTCTCACCTTGTCCGGGATGGATGCCACAAGCTCCTTCATCTTCTTCAGGGCTTTCAGGACGCTGGGCCGGTCTTTCTTTTTCATGACTGCGGCAGAGTATTCCTTAAAGGCCGCCGTCAGTGCATCCGCATCTCTCGCTTTAAAAAACACGATATACCTTGGTGGCTGCTGGGACGCATCCTTCCGGATGGCGTAATCCACGCCGTACTTCTGGGCGACCTTCTCGAACCCTCGAAGATCTGTCTTGGCGATATCCATGTTGGAAACGCCCTGATTCTGCCCGATCAGTTCCTTGACCGTCTGCTTTCCGTGAGGGATCGCGTTTTCCTTGGCCTTTGCCGCTTTCTCCGCCGCTTTTTTCTCCTTGACCAGTCCCCGGTGCCGGAGGTATTTCATGCAGGCGGCCAGTACACTCCGGGCAGTCAGCTTTGTTGTTGTGACCGCAAGATTTACAGTCCTGTTTTCCACTTCTTCCTGCAAAGCCTATCCCTCCTTTCACATCTCGTGGCCGGCCGGAAACCGGATCACCTTATGGTCTCCCTTCGGGGACTCCTCCCTTCCAGGGCCTTCCCGGCTCATCCGTTTCGCCATGGTCCGCTTCACCTGATCCTCCGGAATGGGAAGAACCATAATGCTTTTCCCCATCTTTACGAAAGTCTCCGGCTGATGAAACTTCGCTTCAAACCGTTTCATCTGCTCATCGGTCAGAGATCCGAAGCTATCCTCCGTCAGGCCGACCACAAGGAAGTCCCCTGCGATGATGTCCTGCAAGCCTCCATCCTCTCCGTAAAGAGCACGGTTCAGAACAGCGCCATTCAGCTTTCCTTCCTCGTTGCAGATGATACCGACCGGTTCCTCATACGGGTATACGCACTGGATATATCCGCCGACTGCTTCCTGCAGGTTTTCCAGCTCCGTCCCGATCTGGACGGGTTTCGGATACTCTCCCGGTTTTACCAAAAGCACATCCATCAGCTCCGGCGGGCTGATATCCCTTTCTTCACCGGCCTGGAAAGAGACATCCGCATAGTCCTCGGCAGAATCCATGTCATACATGGAGTTGTTCCAGTTTTCGGAAGCAATCGCCTCCGCTTCCTCCCTGGACTCTGCCTGCACCTGCACGGTCTTCTCCAGAACCTCGGTGATTTTGATGTCATATTCCTTCATAGGCACCTCCGTCAGTTCAGGGACAGTACCGGCATCTTCTCGTCTTCCTCTTCCACATACATGGTGCGTTTCTCGATCATCTGCTGCGTAAGATAGATGTCGGATGCTGTTAAGGAGATGATGTCTCCTTCCTCATCAACCGCATAGATCAGCGCCGGGCCATCCAGATATTTCTGCTCTCCGATCTTAAACAGGAGCTGCCTGTCATAGCTGATGACAAGATCCAGATCCGGAGCAATCTCGATGACTTCATCGTCTCCGAAGCAGGGAAGAAACTCCTCCGCCTGATCCTCAGTGATGACCTTCATCGGCTCTCCGGGAGTGATTGCAATCATGAAAGGCATCTGCCCCTCGTCATCATATCTGACTGCCGAGATCATTTCGTTCCAGATTTTCAGGAACTCCATAACCGCCTGCGCCTGGGCCATTTCTCTCTGACTCATTTTCCTGGGCTCTTCGTTTTTCCCACAGCAGTCACAGGTATGTCCATAGCCGTTTCTATAACACATATCAAATATCCTCCTTATCGTGCCTGTTCTCTGTTTCTCTTTTTCTGCCACTGATCCAGCAGCTTCACGATCACATCCTGCATCTGCTGCGGTGTATAGGACTTTGGAAAGTACTTCCGCAGTACATCATGGGGAATCGTGATCGTAGTCATATCATCCTTTTTGACTTCATTCATTACTTCGCACATGGCATCCATCTTGCATTCCCCCTCCTGGCTCAGCTTTTTCAGCCGCTGAGCCTGAGAAAGAGAAGGCGCTGCCTGTGCATAATCCATCGCATCAAGGAACTCTCTCTGCTCTTCAGGTTTGAGGTAAGAAAGCTCCACCGCCGGGTTGAAGGCGATCTTCTTCTCATCCACCATGTCGCGGATTTCGGGGATGAGCTCTGTGAGGCGGATATAACGTTGAACCTGCTTTACACTTTCACCTGCATCATCTGCAACAATTTGATTGCTACGCTTTCCGATTAACTTCGGGTCAACTTGGCCCGAAGTTATGTCTCGTCTTTCACCTTGATGTTTAATTGCATCCAGTTTCATCTTGTAGGCAAACGCCCTCTCACTCGGCAGGATATGCTCTCTTTGAAGATTCGAATCCACCATGTAGATAATGGCTTCGTCGTCATCCATCTCCCGGACAATGACCGGCAGCTTATCCAGTCCGGCCAGTTCGGACGCCCGAAGCCTGCGGTGGCCGGAAATAATCTCATAACCGCCGCCTGGATCCGGTCTTGCAATCGCCGGTGTCAGGACTCCGTACTGTTTCACACTCTCGACTGTTTTCTGCATCTCCTCGTCATCGACTACCCGGAAGGGATGTCCTTCAAAGGGATGCAGTTCTGATAGCGGAATCATCTGTACGTGTTCCTGCTGACTCTCTGTCCTGCCTTCTTCGGTGGTAAAAATCTCATCGTAACTGCTCAAGGTTACGTTTGCGCCTTTTCTCGGCATTCTTCACCACCTCCCTCGTCAGCTCCCGGTAGGCATCCGCTACTTTCCCTCCGGGATCGTGCTTAAAAATACTGGTTCCTTCCTTGCTGATCTCCGAAGCCCGGACAGAACGGGGGATCTCTGTATCGTAGACCTTGATCTTTCCGCCATAGGCATTCCGGATCAGCTCGCTGATCTCTTTTGCATCGTTTGTCCTGGCGTCCACCATGGTCAAAAGGATTCCCTCAATCTTCAGCCTCGGATTTATCTGCCGCCGGACCTTATTCACGGTCTGTAACAGCTGCTCCAATCCCTTTGCCGGAAGATAAGAAGCCTGGACCGGAATCAGCAGGGTGTCCGCCGCAGCCATGGCATTGATGGTCAGCATTCCCAGACTGGGAGAACAGTCCAGCAAAACGAAATCATAGTCCCGCTTTACGCTCTCCAGATATTCCTTCAGCACCGTCTCCCGGCTGATCGTATTGACCAGAGCAACCTCCATGCCGGAGAGTTCAATGCTTGAAGGCATCAGATCCATCCCTTCTTCGTGATGAAGGATCCCCTCTCCGGGCCGGATTTCTTTTTCATCCACCACCTTTTTCATCATGTCCGCGATCGTCACAGGCAGCTCCTCCGGCTTTTGATACCCGAGGCTGATGCTGAGAGAGGCCTGCGGGTCAAAATCCACCAGCAGCACCTTCTTCCCATTCATCACAAGCCCTGCGCCAAGATTCTCACAGGTGGTGGTCTTGCCCGTGCCGCCTTTCTGATTGACACAGGCGATCACGGTTGCTTTTGTGCTCATTAAATGGTTTCACCTCCCTTCCCGGAGAACAGGACATCCTTCACCATTTCCTGCTTGCCCCTGCTGACGGCCCGTCTGCGGTCGCTGCCGCCGACCTGCACCGGCGTACACATTTCCAGTACCCGGCTGTAGATTCGGGCATCTGCAACGTTATCCGGATTGCGGATCTCGCTGATCGTCAGGTTGGTTGTGATGATCAGGGGGAGATTGGCTTTGTAACGCTCGTCGATCACGGCATAGACCTGTTCCTTCGCATATTCCGTACTCCGCTCAATCCCCAGGTCATCAATGATCAGCAGGGAATAGTGATTGAAGGAAGCGATGTACTGATAGCGTTCCTCGGAATACATGGCTCCCATCTGATTCAGGATTTTGGAGAAATTGGTCATCAGCACCGGTATAGCCTGCTCCAGCAAAGCATTGGCGATGCAGGCAGCTGCAAAGGACTTACCGGTTCCGACATCTCCCCAAAGCAAAAGGCCAAGGTTTTCAGCCCTGACCTTTCTCCAGTTCTCCACATAATTTTTTGCCCAACGGATCGTATCCGTCTCCTCAGCCACATCGAACCGCCAGTCCAGAAGATGGCGTTCCTGAATGCCGGTGGATTTCAGACGCCGGATGGTATTCATCCGTTCTCTGGCTTCATCCTCTTCCTTCTGCCGGCGCATCTCCTCCTGCCTGCATTTGCAGGTGCAGGGAAGTGTCCGCATCTTCCCAAGGAATTCCTTCCGGCACTGCACCGGTGTATGACAGTTCCCGCAGTAGAGCAGACCGTCCTCCCCCAGGTACTCGCCTTCCTTCGGCATGGATTCTGTTTCCAGCTTACTTAAAAACCCTTCCAGCAGATCTTTCATAAGCTCTCTCCGGCAGAAAACTGGTAGTTTCCGTGGTCATAGGCTTTCTTTTCCTGCGGCTTCTGGCCGTCGCGCCTTGCCCAGCTGCGGATCGTGGCCAGGTGGTTCTTATATATCTTGCCGGTCGAAGCCATGTACTCCGACAGACGCTCAATACGGCTCTGGTAATCATTCGGGAATTCGCTCTTCATTTTTTCCATCTCCTCATCCGAGAGAAGCACGTTCTGGTACTGGCCATAGCGATGGCGGACCGGTCTCTTACTCTCTCTTTTATTGATTATTTCAGTACTTGATCTTTCTTTACTTGTTCTATCTTTGTTTATTTCTCTTGGGTTTTCCGTACACGATTCTGCCGTATCCGGATTTTCCGTATACGGTGATCCTGTACCCGGAAAGTCTGCATCCGGCACAGCCCCATCCGGCATTTCGTAGATCACATATTCGATCTCACCCATGCGGCCGTTTTCCAACCGCTTCTGGCTTCGGGTCAGGTATCCGTATTCCTCCAGTTCCCGGAGCGTGGAATTCACACTGTCCACGCCTTCCTTACAGATGGCGGCAACACCCCGGGTGCTGTAATGCCATTCATCCGGCAGACTCAGAAACAGAGATAAGAGTCCTTTTGCTTTCAGGCTCAGGTTCCGGTCCCGCAGATGGTAATTGCACATGGTCGTGTAGTTGGCATTCTTCTCAACGCGGAATACAGCCACGGCCACCACCGCCTTTCCTCCCGCCGGAAGATGCTGCCGGAACCAGGTATGGGCACTCATCAAACACACAGTCGCCGCGAAGGGAATATGGCGTGTGATATCGGCAGTTCCTGCATTCCGGATACCGGCCGTCACAGCCGTCATCATAGTGGTTGTGTCCCGGCGTCTCCCGCATCAGTGCTTCTATGGCACACATACTTCCATCAGTAAAACTCATGCCGATCCCTCCGTTTCTTGTCTCCGGAAGGTTGTTTCTCCATTCTTCATGTGATCCGTCCTCTCCGGTGCATAAGAAAAGGGAGCGATATCCGCTTTTTGTAGTAAGCTTCCAACGCTCCCTTGTTCCGGTATGCTCCTGTGAAATTATAAGGCTGCTTCCGGGACAGCCCTGCCCGGTGCTTTTGCTTTCGGTGCATGATCCATCGCCTCTTTCTTTTTTTCTCCGAGCTGCTCAAGGACAGAAGGTTTCTTTTCTGCTCCGTCCCTTGCAGCTGCCTTCTTTTCCATTTCCTGTGCCAGCTTCCTTGAAGCTGTCTTATCGGCCAGCTCGAATACCCGGTCAGCTTTGTCGTAATGATAGACATTATCCGAAAGCCGCTCTGCCGGTGCTACCTGCGTCTCATTGATGGTCTGTACCATCTCCGCCAGGTCGTGATAATCCTGGGTTCCGTCATCCGGAATCAGGAGTACCTCATGAATGGATGAAGGAAGGACGAAGAAATCACCGCCGATCTTCTCAGCCGCCTGATCCATGAAACCCGGATACTGAATAACAGACGCTCCCATGAAGGAGCCTTCCACTGTAGCCACCAGCATCATAGGTTCCCCGGTCGCAATCTCTTCCGGCTTCATTCCCATCATATCCGCCATCACTTCCTGCATGGAGCGAAGGGAGGCCGGATGGGTGAGCGGTGCATTCTCAAGGGCGTCCTGATGAAGCTGCTCTGCTGTGATACCGAAGGCTTTCAGCTGCTGATTAGTAATCACGGAAGTCATCTTACCGCCGGAGCTGTCACCCATATCAACTCGATAGATCAGAGCCATATCCTCAACCTTCTGATGGGGGATATTCTCCAGCCTGTCCTCATTTCCCTTCTGAGGAATGACCTCCATCATCAGCTTCGGTTTCATGGCTTCATAGTCTGTCAGCTCCCCAATATTAAACTGGGGTGTATGATCCACTACCTTCATAAGCTGTGCTTCCACCTCCTCCAAAATGTCCTCATAGGGACGGCCCGCTTCATAGGCCTGAAAGGCACCGGTCATGTTGAGATTGGCCTCGACCGGGGAGTCCCCGCTGCGGAAAGAAAGCCCGCGGTAGGATTCTCCCTGGAGCTTCTCCACATCCCGGATCCCGATCCTCACATCGGCAAGCTCCGGCGGGAGATCTTCGGCAAACCGGGCCTGCAGATCCTCTTTCATCTGTTCCAGAAACTGCTCATAATTCATCTGACGTCCTCCTTTGTGTGATTTGGAAATAAAAAAGACCGGAGGAGATAGCTGCCCCGAAAGGGGATAGCTGTCTGATCCGACCTATGTAATGAATATTAAACACCTTCGAGCATCCTTGTAGTTTCCGCAAGATTCAAGTGCAGTTTTGTCACTTTTTATAAT
>Ga0256404_1001563_pt1 | contig 54623 bp, 51 predicted proteins | sample RumenRJG_01DNA_FD_185990 | JGI IMG/M metagenome (GOLD analysis project Ga0256404, IMG submission 185990) | Bovine rumen microbial communities from Lethbridge, Alberta, Canada - RJG_01 | ecosystem: Host-associated > Mammals > Digestive system > Stomach > Rumen | place: Canada: Alberta | collected... | reverse complement strand
AATGTGAAGATGTGGAAGTGTTGATGAAACATATTGGTGGCTATCCAGGCAACTATGATGCAAGTATCCGTGCAATTATCTTTAAGAATCCTCCTCAGCTTTTCATCAGTGGCCATTCCCATATTCTTAAGGTAAAATACGACAAGACCTTGGGGTTGCTCCACATTAATCCCGGAGCCGCGGGTCTTTACGGATGGCACAAGGAGCGCACTTTGATAAGACTCACAGTTGAAGGCAATAAATTCAAGGATTGCGAAGTTATAACATTAGAAAGACATTAGAAGATATTAAATAAATACAACAATGGAAAGAAAAAAAGGAATACTCTTTATTTCAATGATTGAAATGTTGCTGCTTGCACTTCTAGTTGTACTATATGTAATGAATACCCTTTCTTTGGAATTATTCATTAGTTTATTAGTTGTAGTGGGAATCATCTCTTCAACAGCACTTTTATTAATTATCAAAAAGACACAACAATAAGAAAATATAAAAGATATGAGAACTATCGTTATTACTGGTGGTGCCGGATTTATTGGTAGTCATGTGGTACGCCTGTTTGTAAACAAGTATCCCGATTATAACATCATCAATCTTGATAAACTTACATATGCTGGAAACTTGGCAAACCTCAAGGACGTGGAGGACAAGCCCAATTACGAGTTCGTCAAGATGGACATCTGCGACTTCGATGCCTTCTACCAGCTGATGCAGGACAAGAAGGTGGACGGCATCATCCATCTGGCTGCCGAGAGCCATGTGGACCGCTCCATCAAAGACCCCTTCACCTTTGCCCAGACCAACGTGATGGGCACACTGAGCCTGTTGCAGGCAGCCAAGCTCTACTGGGAGAGCCTGCCTGAGAAGTATGAGGGCAAGCGCTTCTACCACATCTCAACCGACGAGGTGTATGGCGCACTCGAACTGACGCACCCTGAGGGTATTGAGCCGCCGTTCACCACAACGGCTTCCAGTGCTGAGCACCATCTGGCATACGGCGACAAGTTCTTCTTGGAGACCACGAAGTATAATCCGCACTCGCCTTATAGCGCCTCGAAAGCCAGCAGCGACCACTTTGTACGTGCCTTCCACGACACGTACGGCATGCCCGTCATCGTGACCAACTGCTCGAACAACTACGGCCCCTATCAGTTCCCTGAGAAGCTGATACCGTTGTTTATCAACAACATCCGTCACCGCAAGCCGCTGCCCGTCTATGGTAAGGGTGAGAACGTGCGCGACTGGCTCTTCGTTGAAGACCATGCCCGTGCCATCGACCTCATCTTCCATGAGGGCAAGATTGCCGAGACCTACAACATCGGCGGTTTTAACGAGTGGAAGAACATTGACATCATCAAGGTAGTCATCAAGACCGTTGATCGTCTGCTGGGTCGTAAGGAAGGCGAGGATATGGACTTGATTACCTTCGTTACCGACCGTGCCGGCCACGATTTGCGTTATGCCATTGACTCAAGCAAACTCCAAAAAGAGCTTGGCTGGGAACCCTCATTGCAGTTCGAGGAGGGTATCGAGAAGACCGTCCGCTGGTATCTCGACAATCAGGAGTGGCTGGACAACGTCACCTCGGGCGACTACCAGAAATACTATGACAACATGTATAAGAACAGATAAAGCATGCTAACTTCAAGGCTAAATAAAAAGTATATTTGGCAGACATTGGGTCTCATTGCGCTTGGTGTTTTGTCTCTGTGTGGCGTTTCCCTATTCAATAAGGAAACCTTCCTGCCTATCTTGTTTGTCTGGTTGGGGTTCACTTTGCTTTTTTCTGCTTTCTATTTGGCTTCCATCAAGCGCATCATTGTTGTTGCTGATGGGTTGGAGACACAAAACTTGCTGTTGCCATTCTGGAAACGGTTCTATCGCTTTGCTGAGTTTGACTATGCTCAGAGCGAGTATAGTAAGTCTGGCGAAGTGCTCAGGTTGATTAAGAACGGTGAACGGCAGCTCAGCATTGCTTCCAGCATATACCTAAATTTCGAGGAGATAAAAGGAGCCATAGCTGTTAAGGATAAGTCAGGCTTCTTTGTCAGAGAGAATGCCGAAGTCGTATCGGAATACAACAAGGTACGCTTGTATGGGATTACAGGTTTCGGGTTATTCTTTGTGCTCATTGGTGTTGCTGTTGCTCTTTCAGATGTGATTGATGGTAGACCTTTACGACTGGGTTCCATCATTATAGGTATAAGTGCAATATTGCTTTTTGGAAGCTTGCTTTTCATCTATCTCTTTTCCCATAAGGAAATCAAGGTATGGCGTGGACAAGTAGAGGTGAAACGGTTGTTGTGGCCGTTTAAGGTTCGATACTATGACGTGTCCGACTTTGATGGCTTCTATTATGTGCTGGAGAAATCAAACGGTCAGTTGGGTTCAAGAGACGAGAATTCTATTTGGCTCGTTAAGAATCATAGACTGGCAGTTTCTGTGTCTGAACCGATGTACAGGAATTATGAGGAACTGAAAACCGCGTTTCAGCCTGTTCCATGTCTGGGAAGATTGGAGTTCATGGGCTTCCAGTCATTGAAATATCATTTAGGTAAAAAAATTAATTGGAGATGAAAAAAATACTTTTATTAGGCTCAGGTGAACTGGGCAAAGAGTTTGTGATTGCCGCCATGCGTGCTGGCCAATATGTGATTGCCTGTGACCGTTATGACAACGCCCCAGCCATGCAGGTGGCTGATGAGCGTGAGGTGTTCTCTATGCTCGATGGAGATGCCCTCGAGGCAGTTGTTAACAAGCATAAGCCCGACATCATCGTGCCTGAGATTGAGGCTATCCGTACAGAACGCCTCTTCAAGTTCGAGGAACAGGGCATTCAGGTCGTTCCCTCTGCTCGTGCCGTGAACTACACGATGAACCGTCGTGCCATCCGCGATCTCGCTGCCAAGGAACTGGGTTTGCGTACGGCTAAGTATTTCTATGCCAAGACCTTCGATGAGTTCAAGAAAGCTGCCGACGAGATTGGCTTCCCCTGTGTCGTCAAGCCGCTGATGTCTTCATCTGGTCACGGACAGAGTTACGTTCATAACGATGGAGAACTGGAACAAGCCTTCAAGGAGGCTATGGAGGGAAGTCGTGGCGATGTGAAGGAAGTCATCATCGAGGAGTTCATCGACTTCGATTCTGAGTTCACTCTTCTGACCATTACCCAGCAGCACGGATGGCCTACACTGTTCTGTCCTCCCATAGGACATGTTCAGAAGTCGGGCGACTATCGTGAGTCCTGGCAGCCGTATAAGATCTCTGATGAGGCTCTGAAGCAGGCTCAGATGATGGCCGATAAGGTGACGAAGGCCCTGACGGGTGCAGGCATCTGGGGCGTGGAGTTCTTCCTGACCAAGCAGGGAGAGGTGATCTTCTCGGAACTCTCACCACGTCCTCACGACACTGGTATGGTAACCCTTGGCCACACCATCAACCTCTCTGAGTTCGAACTCCATTTCCGTGCTGTCATGGGACTGCCCATTGCTGGGATCCACTTAGAGCATGCTGGTGCTTCGGCTGTGATCCTTTCACCCAAGGAGGCTTCTACACCCGTTGACCGTTCTCTGCTCGACTACAACTTCGTAGATGCTCTCAAGGAAGACCGTACCCGTATCCGTATCTTCGGTAAGCCTGAGGCTCACAAAGGTCGCCGCATGGGTGTCGTGCTCTGTTACGGTGAGGTCGGCGATGATGTCAATGCCTTGCGTGACAAGGCCAAGCGATTGGCAAAGACGGTCCTTGGCACAGATCCCTACGATAAGTTGAGATAAAGCATGATTGAGACGCTGCAGGCACTTCGCTTCATCTTCGTATTGATGATTTTCATGTCGCATTTTACCTATAAGGGCATTTGTGCGTTTGATGCGGGAGGTGACTGCGGTGTTTCTTTTTTCTTTATATTGAGTGGGTTTGTCCTTTCGCTTGGATATGGCAGCCGGATTCGTGAAGGGACATTCAGTTATGGGCGATTCATGCAGCGGCGTCTGTGGAAGATCTATCCTCTTCATTTGCTGTGTCTGCTGTTCTTTTTAGTGGCGAGCAGGTCTGATTTCGACCTGACTGTACTGTTCAATGCCCTTCTGCTACAGTCGTGGGTGCCTGATCCGAACTATTACTTTTCGTGCAATAGCGTATCTTGGTTCCTGTCCAGCCTGCTCTTCTGCTATCTCGTATTCCCTTTTGCCTATCGGCGGATGTCTGTATGGCTCACGCTGGTGGTCTTTTCTGCTTGCTTGCTGACATATTTCGTGGTTCCGGCGAAGAAGGTAAATGCGATTCTCTATGTCTATCCGCTTGTCAGGTTCGTCGATTTCTATATAGGCATGTTGCTCTGTCGCTGGTTTGAACGCGGATATCGTGTGCCGCAGGCTGGATGGCTTGAGTGCCTGCTGATAGTGTGCCTGGTAACGGCTTTGGCTGTCTATCCCTGGATGGATGTGAAATTTCGCAATGCGCCTCTCTACTGGTTGGTGCTGATACCTCTGGTCTTGGTCTTTGCCAAAGGTGAGGGGAGGGTGTCTGCATGGCTCAGCACCAGGCCGATGCAGTTGCTGGCCTCGTTGAGCATGCCTTTCTATATGATTCATCAGATGCTGACAGGCATCCTCATCCGCAGACTTCCAAAGATGCCTGAGGTACTGATGTTGTTTGTCTGTTTATTGACCATACTGTCGGTGAGTTGGCTGATTGACCGTTTCTTCTTGCGCAAAATGGAAAAAGTGGCATAATATTTCCAAAGTCTCGCCGTTATATATTATATAATAGGTATATAATCCTGCAATTTACAAAGTACATGTTCGAGATTATCCGGTACACCCCCGATAAGGCTGATGAATGGAATCAGTTCATTGCGAAATCCAAGAACGGAACTTTTCTCTTCGACCGCAACTATATGGATTATCATAGCGACAGATTCCAAGACTATTCACTTCTTTTTTATCGCGAAGGAAAACTCTTCGGATTACTTCCTGCTAACATCCAAGAAGACACCCTACATTCCCATCAAGGCCTCACTTATGGCGGCTTGATTATGAGCGAAAAAACCATAGCTGAACATGTCCAACAATTATTCAGGGAACTGAACGAATGGTTGAAAATTAAGGGGATTAAAAAAGTTGTTTACAAACCTGTTCCACATATATTTCATTCCATTCCAGCTGAAGAGGACTTGTTCTCACTTTATAGCATCTGCGACGCGCAGATTATTGACCGTAGTCTTTCAACAGCTATTGACCTCATTCGTCCATTAGCCTGGCATCGTGACCGTAAATACGGTATCAACAGAAGTGCTAAGAACGGAGTCACAATTAAAGAAAGCAATAACTGGAGTAGCTTTTGGCAAATACTAAGTGAGAATCTGATGGAAAAATATGGAGCTCACCCTGTTCATACGCTTCAGGAAATTGAACTCCTTCACAGTCGTTTCCCTCAACAAATCAAGCTTTTCACCGCATGCAGAGAGAATGAGATTTTAGGTGGTACCGTTATTTACCTCACACCTCAGGTTGCCCACACACAATACATTTCCGCAAACAAAGAGGGGAAACATTTACGAGTCATAGATGCCCTGTTCCACGAATTGCTCCAACATTATCAATGGGACTGCCACTACTTCAATTTTGGAACTTCAAATGGAGAGGACGGTCACATACTTGTGGAACCGCTCATTCATCAGAAAGAAGGCTTTGGTGGCCGTGGAATATGTTACGACACTTACGAATGGAAGCCATAAAGAAAGAGACTGATCGTTAGTGACCAGTCTCTTTTCATTTATCATCAGCCTAAATCACTATTCCGGCATCAGGAACACAGTGACCGAACGGGCAGCCTGCGCTCCCATCACCAGCACTTGTGCGATATCAGCAGTCTTCGATGGGCCACTGATAAATGTGCCATAGCCGTCATATTCCTTATCAAACTCAATACGTTTGTAAGCCTCATGCATATTGTTCACAATCTGGCTTTTAGGCATAAGGATAATCAGATTTTCCGAAATAAAGCACACAGCCTTTTCCTTCATCTGCTGAGGAATCCAAATGCAACCATTTTCAGCCACACCAAACTTACCGCGGATAATACCCACGTCAGTTCCGTTCAAGTCACGTGCACGACCAACGGTGTCGGGATTTCTTGTTGCTATAGTCACCTCAGGCAAGTTGCTGGCAATCTCCTTGGCATCGGGATAGAGCTCCTTCACCAATTGATTAATGTCATCACCTGGCTTCACTTCAACCACCTTACCGCCCACATTCTCACTCATAGAAATGAACTGCAGTAATGGGTTCGGATAGGTTATTCCCTTGATATCATCCAGTGAAGGCATATCATACTTCACCTTCACATTCTCACGATACCGCTTTAATATATCTTCTTTGTTACTCATAGAATTATCAAGTTTAAGAATTTCACTTTACCTTACCCTTCTTCCATAGTGTGTGGAAGCTCTGTTTCGGGAATGTCATCATCTTATGACCTTCAGACCAGGGATTCAGACCGCAGTTAATCAAAGCACTTGGTACATAATTGGCTAATGGAGCAAACTTCAGGGCGGTATTATATACGCCCGTACTTCCAAACACCATACTCATGCCACGACTCATCAATTTCTTCTCTGGGTTAGCCGTTCCGAAGTCATCGAGCTGCTGACGCCATTGGTAGATTTGGTCGCCAAGGTTCACCTTTACCGGACAAACAGTCTGACAGCTCAAGCAGAGTGTGCAGGCACTCACATTACCCGAATGCTGATATTTATCGCGAAGCATACCGAGGTTGATGCCGATAGGTCCGGGAATGAAATAACTGTAGCTATAACCACCACTGCGACGGTACACAGGGCAAGTATTCATACACGATCCGCAACGGATGCACTTCAATGCCTCCCAATGCTGCTCATTCCCGATCCACTCTGAACGTCCGTTGTCCACTAGCACGATATGCATCGGAGCTGCCGTTGGACGAGCCTTACGGAAATGAGAAGTGTAAGTAGTAGTTGGCTGACCAGTTCCGGCACGGCAGAGCATACGCTGGAAGACAGCTAGACAGTCGTAGTTAGGAATAACTTTTTCCAAACCCATGGCCACAATATGAAGCTTCGGGCAGGAAGTACTCATATCAGCATTTCCCTCATTGGTACAAACCACGATATCACCTGTTTCAGCAATACCGAAGTTAGCACCAGTCATACCAGCATCTGCCGTCAGGAATTCATTACGCAGGCTCAAGCGTGCACAATAAGTTAGGTACGTAGGATCATGATTACCTTTCTCAGAGCCTAATTTCTCTTCGAAAAGTTCACCCACATCATCATGGTTCAGATGAATGGCGGGCATCACAATATGACTGGGTTTCTGACCCTTCAACTGAATAATACGCTCCCCCAAGTCGGTTTCCACCACTTCAATTCCATGCTTTTCCAGGTAGGGATTCATCTCGCACTCCTCTGTGAGCATCGATTTTGACTTCACAATCTTCTTTACATTGGCTTGCTTCAGAATGCCGAGCACAATCTCATTAAACTCCTTGGCGTCCTTTGCCCAGTGCACGATGCAACCGTTTTTCTCTGCATTGGTGGAGAACTGCTCCAGATATTCATCGAGATGAGTCACCGTGTGGCGCTTGATTTGAGAGGCTTTTTCCCGCAGCTGCTCCCATTCCTCCAATCCGTAGGCCATATTGTCACGCTTGGTACGTACACTCCAGAAGGTAGCGTCGTGCCATTTCTCATATGTCTGGTTCTTTAAGAACTCTTTTGCTGCTTTACTATGTCCTGTACTCATAGGATTTCTAATTTCAGATTACAGATTACAGATTATAAGTTTCAGGTTTCAAGCCTAAAGTCCAGCGGCCAGAATTTCCACCACATGCTTGAATTTTATATCCAGGCCTTCCTTTTTGGCAACGCCTGCCATGTGCATCAGGCACGAACAGTCGGGGCCAGTAACATATTCAGCTCCTGTCTGAATATGGCGTTGCACCTTGTCCCTGCCCATCTGAGCGGAAACAGCCGTTTCTTCCACTGAGAACATACCACCAAAGCCGCAGCACTCGTCGGGGCGCTCTGGCTCTACAACCTCGCAGCCGTCAACCAACTGCAGCAAATCCTTGATCTTGTTGAACTTTTCCACATGTTCCTCCGAAGGAGAAGAGAGTCCCAGCTCACGTACGCCATGGCATGAGTTATGAAGGCTCACTTTGTGAGGGAATGTACCTAGGGGATGGTCCACTTTCACCACATCGTGAAGAAACTCCACTACATCCATAGCCTTCTTAGCTGTCTCACATTCATGTCCAGCCAGCAGCCGCTCATAGTTCACTCTTACAAAAGCGGTGCAGCTCACCGACGGAGCCACTACATAGTCGAAGCCCTTGAACTTGTCCTCAAACTTCTCGGCTAGAGGAACAGCCATCTTCTCAAATCCTGCGTTTGCCATCGGCTGTCCGCAGCAGGTCTGTCCTTCGGGATAGTCCACGTCAAGTCCCAGATGCTTTAAAAGCTTATACGTGGCCACACCTACTTCTGGGTAGACTGCGTCCACATAACAGGGAATGAATAGTCCGATTTTCATAATGTAATTGCTAAATGGATTTTTAGATAAATGATTACTTTGAGTGCAAATATAATAAAAAATTCAATACACCCGTCAAATTTCCTCGAAATTTTTTCCTTAAGCTACAGAAAACCAATTCGCGTCTACTCAAAGTTTGAAATAAATTTTGATTTTCCACTCAATTGCACTACCTTTGCATTCAAATAGACAAGATAAGGCATGATAGTTTGCATTGCAGAGAAACCCAGCGTGGCCCGCGATATTGCCCGCATCATAGGGGCTAACAGTTCCCGACAGGGCTATATGGAGGGAAACGGTTATCAGGTGACGTGGACCTTCGGTCATCTTTGCACCCTGAAGGAACCCGCCGACTATACGCCTATGTGGAAGTCATGGAGCCTTTCGTCACTGCCTATGATTCCCCCGCGTTTCGGCATCAAACTCATTGAAGACGAGGGCATCAAGAAGCAGTTCTCTGTCATTGAGAAACTGATGCAGTCAGCCGATGGTATTGTGAACTGCGGTGACGCTGGACAAGAGGGTGAGCTCATCCAACGGTGGGTGATGCAGAAGGCACAGGCTAAATGTCCCGTAAAACGATTGTGGATTTCAAGTATGACTGATGAGGCGATTCGCGAAGGTTTCCAACAACTCAAGGACCAGGCGGATTACCAGCCACTCTACCTTGCCGGACTCTCACGGGCTATCGGTGACTGGATTCTGGGCATGAATGCAACGAGACTTTATACCCTGAAATACGGCCAAAACCGTCAGGTGCTATCCATTGGTCGTGTGCAGACACCCACATTGGCACTTATCGTAAACCGCCAGAAAGAAATCGACAACTTCAAGCCAGAGCCCTATTGGGTGCTCTCTACCATCTACCGTGACACTACATTCACCGCTACTAAAGGCCGTTTCGCCAGTAAGGAAGAAGGTGAGAAAGCTTTTAAACTAATCGAAGGCAAACCTTTCACGGTGACCGACGTGCAGAAGAAAGAAGGTAAGGAGTTGCCCCCACAACTCTACGACCTTACTTCCCTGCAGGTAGATTGCAACAAGAAATTCGGCTACTCGGCAGAAATGACACTCAACCTCATTCAGAGCCTCTACGAGAAGAAGTTCACCACCTATCCCCGTGTAGATACTCAATACCTTTCCGACGATATCTATCCGAAATGTCCCGGCATCATGAACGGGCTTTTTCAGACCAAGTTTGGCGGACAAGCACCCTATGCTGATTTCATCCGTCCGTTGGGAGGCAAATCATTGAAGAAAACCAAAAAGGTGTTCGACACTTCTAAGGTGACCGACCACCATGCTATTATTCCCACAGGCGTCCCCCCACAGAACCTCAGCGACGCAGAGCAACATGTTTTCGACCTCATTGCCCGACGCTTCATCGGAGCCTTTTATCCTGACTGTAAATTCTCTACGACCACGGTTCTTGGAATAGTCTCCGATAACACCGATAAATCCGATAACACCGCCATCGAGTTCAAGGTTACCGGCAAGGAAATATTAGACCCGGGATGGCGTGTGGTTCTGTATGTAGCTGTATCACAGCAACAAAACTCTGACGAAGAAGAAAAGGAAAAGAAAGACGAAGAACGCACATTGCCGACTTTCGTTAAAGGTGAAAGCGGCCCACATACCCCTACACTTACTGAAAAAATGACCACGCCGCCACCTTATTATACCGAAGCCACGCTACTTCGTGCCATGGAAACTGCTGGCAAGTTTGTAGAGGATGAAGAACTGCGCGCTGCCCTGAAAGAAAACGGCATCGGCCGCCCTTCTTCGCGCGCAGGCATCATCGAGACCCTCTTCAAGCGCCACTATATCCGCCGTGAGCGTAAGCGTCTAGTGGCTACACCTACAGGCATAGAACTCATCGACCTTATCAAGGAAGAACTCCTGAAGAGTTGTGAACTGACTGGTATTTGGGAGAAAAAACTGCGCGACATTGAACACAAAACCTATGATCCCGCCCAGTTTATCAACGAACTGAAACAGCAAATCACAGATATCGTTAATCAGGTTCTAACCGACAACACCAACCGCCGCATCACCTTAATGCCCGAAGAGGAAAAGAAAAAGCGAAAACCGTCAAGGCAATAATCCAGCGCTTCCTGCGTTCTTTATAACGATGAAGAAAAATATATTCAATGTGGTTCGCGCTTGCGTCTCCTTTCTCATCGTGGCTGTACTCCTCACGTCATGCGGAGCTGATCACTACATGAAGAAAGGTGAGAAGGCTTTGGCCATCGGAGAATATTACGACGCTTCCAACTTCTTCAAACGGGGCTATTCGTCCACGCCACCCAAGGAGCGTGAACTGCGTGGCAAGCGCGCTGCGCGTCTGGCATATGCTTACGACAAGATGGGCTCCACTCAAAAAGCCATCGCCGCTTACCGCAATCAAATACGTTACAAGCAGGACTCACTGCCCACGCATCTCAGTTTTGCCCGTCTGTTGCTGAAAAACGGCAATTACAAAGAAGCTGCCGAAGAATTCCAGATGATTCTCGACTCCATGCCCAACAACCAATTGGCCACGGACGGACTGAAATCAGCACAGACCGCACCTAAAATCAAGCAATTGGGCTCACGCTATACCGTGAAGAAGATGGACATTTTCAATTCACGCCGTTCGGACTATGCCCCCATGCTTTGCGGCGACGAGCACGACCAGCTATTTTTCTCCAGCACCCGAAACGAGGCACAAGGCGATGAACTCAGCGGCATCACTGGAGCCAAGGCTGGCGACATCTTCTATTCCCAAAAAGACGACAAAGGCAAATGGGGCAAGCCGCAGACCATCGAAAGCGGACTTAACACCGAATACGATGAAGGGGCCTGCTGCTTCTCGCCCGACCAGCGTGTGATGTATTTCACCCAATGTGCGAGCGACCCCTCCTACCCTCGTTTTGCAACCATTATGACCAGTAATCGTTCGGATGCTGCCTGGGGGAAGGGAACCAAACTGGAACTCAGTCGCGACACACTTTCCAGCTATGCCCATCCTGCCGTCTCACCTGATGGGGAATGGCTCTACTTTGTGAGCGATATGCCAGGCGGACTGGGGGGTCTCGACATCTGGCGCGTGCGTCTGACTGCAGCTGGACTTGGCGGTGTGGAAAACTTAGGCAAACCCATCAACACCGAAGGCAACGAGATGTTTCCCTCTTTCCGTCCCAATGGTGACCTCTATTTCTCTAGCGACGGACACCCGGGAATGGGCGGTCTCGACATCTTCATCGCAAAAGTCGGCAACGACCGCAGGTATCATCTCGAACATCCGGGCTACCCGCTTAACTCACAGGGTGATGATTTCGGTATCACTTTCGAAGGCCCCCACAATCGCGGCTTCTTTTCCAGTAATCGTGGCGACGGACGTGGATGGGATCATATCTATTCGTTTGAGAATCCTGAGATTATTCAGACGGTGAAAGGATGGGTCTATGAAATGGACGGCTATGAGCTGCCTGCCGCCCAGGTATATCTCGTAGGAAACGACGGCACCAACCTCAAACTCTCAGTCAAGATGGACGGTTCGTTTGAGCAGGTAGTGGAGCCTGGCGTTAGTTATGTGATGCTCGCCACATGCCCCGGTTTCCTCAATCATAAGGAAGAAATCACCATTGAGTCCACTGAGAAATCAGAAGAACATGTGCTTCAATTTCCACTTGCAAGCATTCGAGTACCTGTACTGATAGACAATATTTTCTACGATTTTGATAAAGCGACACTTCGGCCAGAGTCATCAGCTGCTTTGGACGAACTTGTGAAAATGCTGCAGGAGAATTCCAACATTACTATTGAGCTCTCAGCCCATGCCGATTACCGCGGTTCTGCTTCCTATAACAAGACCCTATCGCAAAAGCGTGCGGAAACCGTCGTGCGCTATCTCATCGACCACGGAGTAGCCAAAGACCGTCTCACGCCCATGGGTTACGGCAAGGAGAAGCCCAAGACCATCCGCAAGAAAGTGGCGGAGAAGTATCCCTGGCTAAAGGAGAATGACGTGCTTTCTGAAGAGTTCATCAAGACCCTCGACGAAGAAAAGCAGGAAATATGCAACCAGCTGAACCGCCGCACGGAGTTCATCGTGCTGCGCACCACCTATGGCATGTTCGATGAAAAAGGACAGTTGAAGAACCCACCCAAACCCAAGCAGAAAGAGGAAGAGACCACTGGTGACGATTTCTTCATCGACATCTGATCACCCCGTCCGATATTGTTGTGGCGTCATTCCCGTAAGCCGCTTGAAATACTTGCAGAAAAACGAAGGATTAGGAAAACGAAGTTGGTCTGACAATTGTAATACCGTAATATCCGTATGCTTTAGCGCCACCTTTGCCTCTGTAATAATAGCACGATCAATCCATTCTTTTGCGGTAATGCCACTGGCCTGATGAACGAGCGTACCCAAATAGCGTTGTGTGATAAACAGACGATCAGCATAATAGTCCAGTGAATGATGATGGGCCGCATGATCGTTCACCAACTGGATAAAGCGGTTGAAAACCTCTTGTGCGCGCGTTCGAACCTTAGGCTGTCCGCCGCCATATTTATCATAGAGGCTGGCCACGTAATGAATGCAAGCAGCTAACAGCGCGGTTACCGTGTCACGACTGGAATCCACCTGTTGTGTGAGATCATAACCTATTTTAATAATACTGTCTAGCGTATCAGCTTCCTCATCGCTCACCTGGATATAGAAATTACGGATTTTACCGTTGAAAGCAGAAGGCAGACGCCCGCCCATAATGATACGCATAAATTCCTCTTTGAGCACAAACCCTGTCAAGTCTGCATCTTGAGGAAATCTGCTAATCTGAATGACGCCACCCGTTCCCATAAAGCCTACCGTGTTGTGAACGACATGATGTGTCATCAGATTTGCCGTAACATCTAAATCGCAATTTCGAAAAATAAGAAAGCGATAATCATCCACCCGATAAGGCGTATTCAACTTGAATAGATACTTGAATACCTCTATGGCATTCATATGATAAACGAATCCAAAATCCGTTGTCAGCACAGGGTTTATCAATTGCTTTCTCCAATGTTCAGCATTCATCTCCTGAATACTTGAGATTGGAAGTCGTTGAGGTCGATTGTCTGGCATAATTTATTCTTTGATTCGATGCAAAGATAATAAATAATGTCTATCTATAGTCATTTTTACATAATTTTTGTACAAATAGAACATGAATAAACACAAATAGGTAGTAGAGATACGTGAAAAATTATTTATCTTTGCACCAAGAATCAATAATCGTTCAGAATATGAGAAAAGGAATCATGCTATTCTTGATGATGGTGGCACTTTCGGCACAAGCCCAGCTTACCTTGGAGCAATGCTACGAGCTGGCACGTCAGAATTATCCCGCCATCAAGCAATATGCGCTAGTTGAACAAAGCCGCGACTTCACTTTGCAGAATGCGGCCAAAGGTTGGCTGCCACAAGTGAGCGTCAACGGAAGGGCCTCCTATCAGAGCAAGGTGACTCAGCTACCCATCGATGTGAGTCAGTTCGGCATCGACTATAAGGGACTTTCTAAAGACCAGTATGATGCCCATGTGATGGTGAACCAACCCATCTATGACGGTGGCGTCATCACTGCCAACAAAAACATCCTGAAGGCACAGACTGATGTTCAGACAGCACAGCTGGACGTGACGATGTACAGCATCCGAGAACGCGTCAACCAGTTGTTTTTCAGCGTCTTGCTCATCGACGAGCAACTGGCGCAGAATCAGCTGTTACAAGATGACTTGAAATTGGGACTTAATACGGTCAGCGCCATGATGAAAGGCGGCATTGCCAATCAGACGGATGTGGACAATGTGAAGGTGGAACAGATCAAGGCGCGTCAGCAAGAACATTCCCTACGCACGGCTCGCCATACTTATCTCACTATGCTTGGTTCATTCATCAATCTGTCACTTGATGCGAATACGCAATTGGAGAAGCCAGCTGATCCTGGTTTCAAGTCTCATGGTTCAGACCCGAACAATCGTCCCGAACTGGCCATGTATGACTCACAGAACCGTTTGCTGGATGCCCGTCTGAAAGCACTTGATGCCTCGTTGATGCCCAAGGTCGGAGCCTTTTTGCAAGGAGGCGTTGGTAATCCTGGGCTGAATATGCTGAAGAATGGTTGGGACCCTTACTATAGAATAGGTGCAACGATCAGCTGGAACATCGGTTCTTTTTACACCCGAAAGAATGACCAGCAACTGATTGCCATCGAACGCCAGCAAATCACCGCCAATCGGGAAACCTTCCTCTTCAACAACCGCCTGCAACAGCAGCAAACCAATGGACAGATTGAGAACCTTCGCCAGCAGGTGAATGAGGACGAGGAAATAATCCAGCTGCGCGAAGGCATTCGCAACAAAAGCGAAAAGCGTGTGCAAAACGGCATTGAAACCGTCAACGAGATGCTCCGCGACATCAATGCCGTGGGGGAAGCCCGACAACAAAAGGCCATTCACGAAGTTCAGCTTTTACAGGAAATCTACAAATTGAAAACCATAAACAACAACTGATATGAAAAAGTTTTGGATCATAGGGGCAGCCGTACTGCTCACAGCTTGCTCATCCGATGAAAAAAAATACGATGCCACGGGCACCTTCGAAGCTACTGAGGTGACCGTGAGTGCCGAGCAAACAGGACGCCTCATGTCTTTCGACGTGACCGAAGGACAAGTGCTCTCCCTGAACCAGCAAGTAGGTGTCATCGACACTGTTCAGCTAATACTGAAAGCCCGTCAGTTGGGAGCTACCCGTGAAAGCATCGCCAATCAACGGCCCGACACCCAGAAACAAATTGCCGCGACCCGTCAGCAGATTCAGAAAGCCCAGCAGGAAGTGAACCGCTTTCAGCAATTGGTCAAGGACGGTGCCGCCAACCGGAAACAGTTGGAAGATGCCCAAAGTCAGCTACAAGTACTGCAACGTCAGTTGGAAGCTCAGCAATCCAGCTTAGGCAACAGCACCCGAAGTCTGAACAGCCAGATGGGAGCTGCGGACATCCAGCGTCAGCAGGTACTCGACCAGTTGAAGAAGTGCTATGTGTATTCTCCCATTGAAGGAACAGTTTTGGAAAAATATGCCGAAGCGGGTGAGTTCGCCACCATGGGCAAGCCGCTTTTCAAGATAGCCGACATCCAAAATATGTACCTTCGCGCATACATCACCTCAAGGCAACTCTCGAAAATGAAGATTGGGCAAAAGGTAAAGGTATTCTCCGATTATGGTGATGATACCAGACACGAATACGATGGCACTATCACATGGATCAGCAGCCGTTCAGAATTCACCCCCAAAAGTATCCTTACCGATGATGAACGGGCCGATCAAGTGTATGCCGTTAAGATTCTTGTGAAGAACGACGGTTACATCAAAATTGGCATGTATGGGGGAATAAAGACCCTCCCCTGACCCATCCCTATTGGGTGGGGATTAATCACCCTACTAGTATTTACTATGGCGAATATTGCAAAACACGGAGTGAAACATACTTCTCCCCTCCCTCATAGAGAGGGGCTGGGAGGAGTGTCTACCATAGAGGTTAAGAATATATCGAAAACATTCGGCAAGGTGAAGGCCTTGAAAGATGTTTCGTTCAGCGTGGAGAAGGGAGAAATCTTCGGACTGATAGGACCCGACGGTGCTGGAAAGACCACCCTTTTCCGCATCCTCGCCTCCTTGTTGTTGCCTGAAGGTGGAACAGTATCCGTGGATGGCTCCGATACCAAGAGCCAAATGAAAGAGGTTCGACATATCCTGGGGTACATGCCCGGCAAGTTCTCACTCTATCAGGATTTATCGGTGGAAGAGAACTTGAGATTCTTTGCCACACTCTTCAACACAACCGTGGAGGCAGGCTATGATGGCATCAAGGATATCTATTCACAAATAGAACCTTTCAAGAACCGAAAGGCCGGAAAACTCTCAGGCGGAATGAAACAGAAGCTGGCCCTTTCGTGTGCACTTGTTCATAGTCCCAAGGTGTTGTTGCTTGATGAGCCGACCACCGGCGTTGACCCCGTGAGCCGTAAGGAGTTCTGGGCTATGATTGACAAGTTGAAAGAGCGGGGAATCACCGTTGTGGCAGCCACTCCTTATCTCGATGAAATCCGCCATTGCGACCGTGTGGCCTATCTGTCGGAAGGTGAAATCAGAGGCATTGGTTCAGCCGACGAAGTCCTCTCCCGCTTTAAGGATGTCTTCACACCCGATGCTCAGTTTGATGCTGTACAGCATCAAACGAAACAGGATGTCATCGTGGTAGAAGACCTGGTAAAAGCCTTTGGCAATTTCCATGCCGTGAATCACATCTCTTTCCGGGTGCATCGTGGGGAGATATTCGGATTCCTCGGGGCCAACGGTGCTGGCAAGACCACAGCCATGCGCATTCTCTCAGGCCTATCCCAGCCTACTTCCGGAAAGGCAACAGTCGGAGGCTATGACTGTTCAACACAATATGAACAGATCAAAAAGCACATTGGCTATATGAGCCAGAAATTCTCACTCTATGAAGACCTGACCATCGTAGAGAACATCCGTCTGTTTGCGGGTATATACGGCATGAAAGACAATGAAATCAAGCACAAGACGGAGGAGATGCTCCAGCGCTTGGGACTATGGGAACAACGTGACTCTCTGGTAGGTTCCCTTCCCTTGGGATGGAAACAGAAGCTGGCATTTTCTGTGAGTATCTTCCATGAGCCTGAGGTGGTCTTCCTCGACGAGCCAACGGGAGGTGTTGACCCCAAGACGCGCCGTCAGTTCTGGGATTTGATTTACGAGGCTGCTCGCAAGGGTATCACGGTCTTTGTAACCACCCACTACATGGATGAAGCCGAATACTGCGACCGCATTTCTATTATGGTAGATGGCGAAATCAAAGCCCTCGGTGCACCAAAAGAGTTGATGGCTCAGTTTGGCCAGCCGGATATGGATCATGTTTTCACTTATTTAGCACGACAAGCAACACGACAATGAAACAGTTCTGGTCATTTGTCCATAAAGAATCGAAGCATATCTTCCGCGACACGCGGACCATGGTCATTCTCTTCGGAATGCCCGTTGTAATGATGTTGCTTTTCGGCTTTGCAATCAGCACGGATGTGAAGAACGTCCGACTGGCTGTTGTCACTTCATCGATGGATCATCTTACACAGCAGACCATCGACCGGCTGAATGCCTCAGAATACTTCACCGTGCTTTACCGTACCAGTACGCCCGCCGAAGCAGAACATCTCATCCGTGACCAGAAAGTTGACATGGCTGTGGTGTTTTCTTCTCAATTCGCCAATCGTCCAGACACGCGTTCCATTCAATTCCTGACCGATGGTACTGATCCCAACACAGGCCTTACCCGTACGGCTTATGCACAGCAAATCATCGCATCCGGCAACACACAGCCAGCCCCTACTCTTCAACGAATGCTCTATAACCCGCAGATGAAGTCAGCCTATAACTTTGTGCCCGGTATCATGGGTATGCTACTGATGCTCATCTGTGCCATGATGACTTCCGTAAGCATTGCCAAAGAGAAAGAGCGCGGCACCATGGAAGTGCTGCTGGTCTCACCCATGCGTCCCCTTATGATCATCATAGCCAAAGCCGTGCCTTATCTGGCGCTTTCGCTGGGCATCCTCATCACAATCCTGCTCATGAGCCACTATATTCTTGGAGTTCCTTTGCAGGGTAATATCGTGGCCATCTTCCTTGTATCGATGCTCTACATTCTGCTGGCACTCTCGCTGGGATTGCTGGTAAGTGTTGTCGCCAAAACGCAACTGGTGGCCATGCTCGTATCGGGTATGCTATTGCTGTTGCCTTGCATATTGCTTTCGGGTATGATGTATCCCATTGAGAGCATGCCCGCCATTCTCCAATGGGTTTCTGCCATCATGCCGGCCCGCTGGTTTATAGCGGCCATCAAGAAACTCATGATCATGGGCGTATCTTGGCAGATGGCCCTTCAGGAAATCACGGTGATGGCGGTGATGACCATCATCATTCTTACTATAGCATTGGCAAAATTCAAAACACGGCTGGAATGAGACTACGATATCTGATACAAAAGGAATTCATCCAGATTCGCCGCAACGCGTTTCTGCCACGAATGATTGTGATTTTCCCCATCGCCCTGATTTGCATTGCCCCATGGATAACCAACATGGAGGTGAAGAACATCAATGTTTGTCTGGTTGACAATGACCACAGCCAGACTTCCGCACAACTGGCTCATCGAATCGAACAGTCCAATTACTTCATCTTCAAAGGCATGGCTTCAAGCTACACCGAAGCCCACCGACAATTGGAGAAAAACGATGTGGACGTGATTGCCGTCGTACCTCTGCATTATGAACGCGACCTCATGAATGGTCGCCAGCCAGAGGTTTATATTGCAGCCAACAGTGTGAATGGCACAAAAGGCATGATGGGGTCCACTTATCTTTCACAAATCGTCACCCAGAACTTACAGGAACGAACACATCAGAACATCTCAGCAAACTTGAACGTCAAAACGCTTTATAACAAGATGCAGGACTATAAGGTGTTTATGATTCCCGGACTGATGGCTATTCTGCTGGTCTTGATGTGCGGTTTTATGCCAGCCCTTAATATTGTGGGAGAAAAAGAAGCAGGTACCATTGAACAGGTCAATGTGACGCCAGTCTCTAAATGGGAGTTCATCTTGGCTAAACTCATCCCCTATTGGATCATCGGTCTTTTCGTCTTGACCGTATGCATGCTCCTGTCGTGGCTCATCTACGACATTACGCCAACAGGCAACATTCTGCTAATTTATCTGGATGCCATGCTGCTGGCCCTTATCATGAGCGGACTCGGACTCATCATCTCCAATTACAGCGACCAGATGATGCAGGCTATGCTCGTGATGTGGTTCATCATGGTTTGCTTTATCCTGCTAAGTGGTCTCTTCACACCCGTACAAAGTATGCCGCAATGGGCCCAGACGCTTACACTCATCAACCCCATGCGTCATTTCATCGATGCCATGCGGACTGTCTTTGTGCGCGGAGGCGTGTTCATGAGCATCTGGCCGCAAATTCTGACCCTGGCCGTTTTTGCCATCATCATCAATACCTGGGCCGTGATCAGCTATAAGAAGAACAGTTAGTCCCAAATTGTTTCGAAACCTTCAAAAGGAGGGGAGTCGTAAATCCTCTCTATGCAGAGAGAATTAGGTGTGTCTCTTTTTCATTCTTGCATCGTCTCCCCGCCATTTTTACAACGCTTAAATGGCATTCTTACAAGGCTTCCACGCCATTTAAGCAGTCCATCGCCCTCATAAGTTCACCTAACTGCACGTAAGTGCACTTAAGTGTAAGATAACTGGTATTTACGTCGAGGCCAAGTATTATCTTTGGAAGTGATAATTTCAAAAATGATTACTCATTCGGTACTGACTACCAATCCGTAACAAGTGAGGGCGGTCAGGGTAAATAAAGTAACCATTACCGAAAGTACGGAAACCTGTGAGACACCCGTCACGGCATCTGTCAGCAAGCCCTGTAAAGCCCCGGTAATGGTAATCCACCCCTTGGTGAGAATGAATACAGCCACAGCTGCCAGAGCGCATATGACAGTCCAAATGCGATTCAGCTTTCGCGAACGGTCAGGCAGACGGCGCATCACACGGTTGGTGAACCCACGGTCCTCAACCTCTATGGGATGCTCTGCAAAGAACTGGGCGAGCAGCTGCTCGTCGTTCTTCCCAAATGTTTCATTTATCTTATTCACCTCATCCATATCCGTTCTGTTTTAGATAGTTCGTTAATTGTTTCTTACCTCTCGAAAGGTGTGATTTCACGGTTCCTTCAGGCATCTGCATAATCTCTGCAACCTTGTTGATCGGATGCCCTTCAATCAGCTGCAGGGTGATGCAAGCGCGTTCATCAGGTTTTAGCAACGACAGGGCTTTATAGAGATCCATTTTCAGTCCTGCAATACTGTCACCACCAGTAGGCTTCATGAGGGTTTCCACATCAGTGGTTGGCTTTTGCCTTCTGCGGTAGTCATAGAGCACGTTGTAGGCAATGCGCATCAGCCAGGTCTGAAATTCAGCCATTCCTTTGAAAGAGGCGATATGTTCGTAGGCTTTGATGAAGGTGTCCTGCGCCAAATCATCACTCAGCTGACTGTCCCCTAATGTCTGTGTCAGGAAGAATCTCCTGACAGGTGACTGGTATTTCCTGACAAGTTGGTCAAAAGCCCGCCTGTTGTGGAAAACCGCCACCTGTGCAACGAGAGATATGTCGCTGATTTGTGCCACGCTATTTCTTGATGAATTACAAAGAATTGGGTTTTGCCGGCATGATGAGCCAAAGCACGGGGTAAAGGATGATTCCACAGAAGGCTGTGAACAACGTCAGCACGGCATAGGCCACTCTCAATACTGTAGGATCGAGATCCAGATACTCTGCAATTCCTGCACAAACACCGCCCAGGATTCTGTCGTTAGAGCGGTAAAGTCTCTTGTATTCACTCATATCTTTTATTACTATTTACGTTATTTTTCTTCATTTTCCTTAATCTCTCGGCCGATGTTCAGCTCATCTTCCTTCTTTTTCTTGTTTTTGGAAGAACGGGCAATGAGTGCCTGACCTGCACCATAGAAGGCTAACACGACACCAATACCTTGAAGCAGATCACCGATGAGAAAATATCCGCAGGCAATCAAGCCAAGACCGAGGAAGAGATTGCGGATACCTTTATTCCACAGTTCGTCGTCGGTTTCAACGACTGGTTTCAGGGCCTCTTGCGGGATGGGCTGGCCGCTCTCCATAGCTTTCTCTGCGAGTTTCAGCCGCTGGTTGCGATTTCTGACAATAATCCAGACCACAACGATGATGGCAATGATTGGAGCCAATAAAAGCAGCAGAACAAAGAGGCAAAGAATGATCGCTAATATAACACCTCCTACACCAATGGCACCTCCTACACCAATACCCAGAATATTCTTCAGGGCTGAAACGAAATCATCATCTTCAAAATCGAAGTCATCCCAATTGGAAGTAGCTGGAACATTGTCAATGGCAGCAGTATCAACACCAGTGGTGTCACTATAGGCTACAATTCCCGTAGAGTCGTTGTCATCTACCTGAATGTTCACTTGCGCATTCTGGCCGGTAGAAGGGTCTTGCACATTAAGCGTAATGTTTGGATTGTGGCGATGCTTCTGAGCCATCGCCTCATTGCCGGCTGTCAGTGTGAGCAGCATCAGCATTGCTATCAGACTTTTTCTCATAATCATTTCTCTTTTTTGAGGTTTAAATTTGTCTGTTAGACGATGCAAAGATACAAAAAGTTGCAGCATTGTGAAAAAAAAACTGTATCTTTGTGGCCGTGATTACGCTACCGCCTGATTTTATCGAACAGACCAGACTTATTTTTGGTGATACCCTCTGGGCTGACTTCCTTCAAGCCATGGAGGAAGAATCGCCTGTGAGCATACGCTTGAATCCGCTGAAAGCCAAAGACTGGACTGTTATCGAAGGCGAGGAAGTGCCATGGTGTCGCGGGGGGTATTATTTGAAAGAGCGTCCTGCCTTCACCTTTGACCCCCTACTCCATGCCGGTGCTTACTATGTTCAGGAAGCTTCATCCATGTTTCTCGATGAAGTGCTGAAGCAACATTCTTCACTCATCACTCATCACTCTTCACTTCCCAAAGTTCTCGACCTCTGTGCGGCTCCCGGAGGGAAATCCACTTTGCTAAGGGCAGCAATCCCAGTTGATAGCTGGCTCGTCAGCAATGAACCCAACCCTAAGCGGGCACAGATTTTATCGGAGAATATGCAGAAATGGGGATCGCCTCATACGATTGTCACCAATAATTATCCGCGCGACTTCAGAAGACTGAAGGTGAAATTTGATTTGATTCTCGTGGATGCCCCATGTTCCGGCGAAGGCATGTTCCGCAAAGATGAGGTTGCCATTCATGAATGGAGTCTGCAAAACGTTGCGCATTGCTCGCGGCTGCAGCGTGAGATTGTCTGTGATGCGTGGGAATGCCTGCAGCCTGGTGGTTTGTTCATCTATTCCACATGCACTTTCAACACACACGAAAATGAGGAGAACGTGCGTTGGATGATGGAAGAGCTCGGTGCTGAAATCCTGCCTGTTGAAACGAAACCAGAATGGGAAATTACGGGGTCACTGCTTAAAGGTTTTCATGAACCTGTGTATCGTTTCATTCCTGGAAGGACAAAAGGAGAAGGCTTGTTTATGGCAGTATTCAGAAAACCTTCTTCCAAAGACTATCCTGCAGGAAAAGAATTGAAATTAAGTGACCTGAAGGCATTAAAAATACTTCCACCTCAAAGAGAAGGACTCGGGGAAGGCGCACATGTAGAACTCAGCTATTCCCAGGCCTTGCAATATCTGCGCCGCGAAGCTTTGACCTTGCCTTCAGAGGTCCCGACCGGAATGGTCACCGTGACTTACCAAGGGATGCCATTAGGCACAGCTAAGAACCTGGGAACCCGCGCCAACAATCTCTATCCCAAAGAATGGCGCATCAAGTCCACTTATATCCCCGGACAAGTATCCGTCATCAAACAGAAATCGTAAACAGCAAAAAAGACAAATAGATATGAGACAATACCTTGACATCCTTGACCGCATTCTCAAAGAAGGGGTCGAAAAAGGCGACCGCACCGGTACCGGCACATTGAGCATCTTCGGTACTCAGTCACGCTATAATCTGGAAGAGGGTTTTCCACTGCTCACGACCAAGAAGCTTTACCTGAAGGGAATTATCTATGAACTGCTGTGGTTTCTAAAAGGCGACACGAACATCAAGTTCTTGCAGGACAACAATGTTCACATTTGGGACGAATGGGCGGACGAAAACGGTGAACTGGGCCCCGTCTATGGACATCAGTGGCGCTCATGGCCCGATTACAACGGTGAAGCCATCGACCAGATACAATATGTGCTCGACCAGATAAAGAATAATCCTAACTCGCGACGCATGATTGTGTCTGCCTGGAATGTAGCGGAGGTCAATAAAATGGCCCTGCCTCCATGTCATACCATGTTCCAGTTCTATGTGGCCGACGGACGTCTTTCCTTGCAACTCTATCAGCGTTCCGCTGACACATTTCTGGGTGTTCCGTTCAACATTGCCTCCTATGCCCTACTCTGCATGATGATGGCTCAGGTATGCGGACTGAAGCCTGGTACTTTTATCCACACTACCGGTGACACCCATCTCTATCTCAACCATTTGGACCAGGCTCGTCTGCAACTGACACGAGACCCCCGAAAACTGCCCATCATGAAACTGAATCCCGAGGTAAAGGACCTCTTTGATTTCAAATACGAGGATTTCAAGTTAGAAGGGTATGATCCCTGGCCACACATCAAGGCCGAGGTAAGCGTATAATTATTCATTCTCTCATTATTCATTATTATGATTTCAATCATCGCTGCCGTGGCCAAAAACCGTGCCATTGGATATAAAAATAAACTGTTGTATTGGTTGCCTAACGATTTAAAGCGTTTCAAGGCGCTCACCACGGGCCACACCATCATTATGGGCCGCAAGACCTTTGAGTCACTACCAAAAGGAGCCCTGCCCAATCGCCGTAATGTCGTACTCAGCCGTTCAGAAAAGGAGTTTCCCGGATGCGAGGTATTCCCGTCATTGAAGGAAGCCCTGAAACATTGCAAGCCAGATGAAGACATCTTTATCATCGGCGGAGCATCCGTCTATTCACAGGCAATGACAGTAGCTGACAGGCTTTGTCTGACAGAAATTGACGACACTCCTGCTGATGCAGACGCATTCTTCCCCCCCTACGACGATTGGAACGTAGCAGAGAGGGAAGAGCATGATGTTGACGAAAAGCACGCTTATCGCTATGCTTTCGTGGATTACGTAAGATAATCAGTCGTCGAGTGGAAGTTCCACAATCGGCAGCTGGCGCTCAAAGGCAGAGCCGAAGGAAATAATGGTTTCCGAACGGGAAAGTCCAAGCGGCTGCAACTTATCGTGAATGATATTCAGCAGATCGTGATTGTTGTGGGCGTAAATCTTGATAAACATGTCATAGTCACCCGTCGTATAGTGGCATTCCACTACTTCGGGAATCTCCTTCAAAGCCTTTACTACCGTATCGAAACTCTCAGGATGCTTCAGGTTGAGTCCGATGTAGGCACAAGTCTCATAGCCTATTTTCTCTGGGCTGATAAGAAACTGTGAGCCCTGCAGCACTCCTAGGTTAGTCAGTTTTTGAATGCGCTGGTGGATGGCAGCGCCACTTACATTACAGGCACGGGCCACTTCCAGAAAAGGAACACGTGCATCCTCCGCAATCATCCGCAGAATCTTTTTGTCTAAGTTGTCTAAATTGTGATGAGCCATTCTGATATATTTTAAGTTTATGTTATAGAAGTTCTTTCTGTCCGTGATTATTTAATTTCTTTCTCCTTATTTTCCTGCGTAGCACTATAGTTGATCGTATAGGCGTTGGCACGCCTTAACGCCTGCTTCACCTGAGTAATCACCTTCATGTCGGTTTCACGGTCAGCTTTGATAGAAACCACCTGCCGCTTCATGTCCTCAGACTGCATACGGCTTCTTTCAGCCTTTACGTAAACTTCAATGTCAGCAACCGTTGCAAGTTTGTCGTTGAGCTGAATGCGAGTATCCTCACCCACCTTGCCTATATAAATATAGGTAACTGTCGATTTCTTCACAAGCTTTGTAATCTCCGTCCCTGAAGGGACCTGATATTTTACCTTCATGGGTACACTCCTCATGTGGGTAACTATCATAAAGAAGAAGAGTACCGTGAATATGAGATCAGGCAGAGCCGCTGTGTTCAGCCCTGGCATCTCTCTTTTCTTCCTGTCACGAAATATACTCATTTCTTTCTATGAATGATCAGTTTTCGTCATACTCCTCTGCCACTCTTTGCGGATAGTATTGCTGAAGAGCTTCCCGTTGCTCGTTTGTGCAGTGCACATAAGCCTTGTGATATACCGTGCGGGCCCTTTGTTCACGTAGTTGGGCGTAGGCTGCCACAATCTCGTTCTGCATTTTGAAATAGGCATCGTAATGCGACTTCGGGTCGGTCTTCACCTGTAAGATATGCGTTGTTCGCTTTGACTCCTGTCCGACAAAGGCAACAATCTGCGAACGTAGTCCCGAAGGAGTGCAGACACTGTCGTTAACCTTCAACTGTCCTTCTGCATTTATCTCGAGCATCATCACGTTATCCTTGCTCACGTCGGTCAGCTGCTCTTGCTTATCATCTTCCAGCGGCGGCAGCTGTCGCATCAGCCCCTGATCGCGATCCATAGAGGTCGTCACCAGGAAGAAGATGAGCAGCATGAACGAGATATCAGCCGTTGATGTCGTGTTCAGCGCAGGTATTTTGTGCGAACGATGCTTAAACATATCGTGATAACTGCAATGATGAAGAGCACAAAGACTGTCCAGATGAACATATCGGGCAAAGAACCACCGATGAGCCAACTCAGCAGCAGTGTCAGCACCACTACTGCCACGACGCCCACAGCAATACGGTTGTGCAGCCACGACTGCTCCCTGGAACGGGTTGCCCGCCAAAGACTGAAAGCCGTCGCGCCTAAAGCTCCGGCTAGTGCCACATACATCAATATGATAATCAGGTTGGTCATTACCTCTTTTACCTTTTTACCTTTCCCAGCATGTCCATCAGCGTAATGGCTGATTCCTCCATCTGTGCTGTAAGGTGATCAATCTTAGAGAGGATAAAATTGTAGAAGAGCTGCAGGATCAGTGCCACAATGATACCAAAGATGGTCGTGATAAGTGCCACTTTCATACCACCAGCCACAATCGACGGACTAATGTCGCCGGCAAATTCAATCTGGTCAAACGACATCACCATACCGATTACCGTTCCCAGGAATCCGAGCGACGGCGCAATGGCAATACACAGCGTAATCCACGAGCACCCCTTCTCAAGCTTTGCCAGTTGTACCGAACCATAGCTCTGAATGGAGCGCTCAATAGATTCCAGCGGCTCCTTACTTCGAAGCAAGCCCTGATAGCAAATGCTGGCCACGGGCCCGCGAGTTTCACGGCACAACTGTTTTGCACCTTCCACGTCGCCTTCCTCTACCTTTTTCTCGATTTCGGCCATCAGCCGCTTGGCATTGATTTCAGAAAGCGAAAGGTAAATGATGCGCTCAATGCAGAACGCCAGGCCAATGACGAGGACGGCAGCAATCACCGACATAAAGGCGTTACCGCCCTCCAGGAATTTATCACGCAAAGTCTGATGTAATCCCATTTCCTCTTCCTGGGCTAAAAGTGGCAAGGAGAAAAATAGCATCAAACCCAGCGTTCCTATTTTTGTAAGAAGTTTCATTTTCGAACTATTATTATCAGATTACTTCTAATTCGCATGCAAAGATAGTGTAAACCAACGGAAAAACGCGATTTTAACTGTTAACCTAATTAAAATCTTCAAAATCACGCTTCTTTTCCCGCTAATCGTTTGCATAAAATCCGTGCTCATGCTATGCCTGACTTCTCTCATTCCTAGAGAAACATGAGGGTTTCCTACGGAAAAAACAAAACGAATGACATAAAAAACATAGAGAAAATAAAGAATTGACACTTTATTTGAGATTTTGTCAACGGAATTGTGTAACTTTGCGCTCGAAAATAATAAATCGTAAATTTACAATAATAATAATGTCTGACAACAAATCCATCGTAGGACCCAAAATCAAGGGCATGCGCGAGTTCAAGCACATCTCTCTCGAAGAAATGTCACAACGTAGTGGTCTGTCTGTAGAACAGATCTCATCCATCGAAAACGATCAGTATCTCCCTTCATTGGGCCCGTTAATCAAGATAGCACGCGCATTAGGTGTGCGCCTGGGAACTTTCCTCGACGACAACAACGAGCTCGGCCCCGTGGTCTGTCGCGCTGAAAAGAGTACCAGTGGTATCAGTTTTTCCAACGACTCTGTTGAAGCCCGCCAGAATATGGTTTATCACTCACTGGCCCGCCAGAAGGCAGGACGTATGATGGAACCTTTCGTTATCGATGTACAGCCAAGCGAAGAAACCCATTTCAAGCTTTCATCTCATGAAGGTGAAGAGTTCATCTATGTGCTTGAAGGTCAGATTGAAGTGGATTATGGCAAAGACACCTATCGCCTCTCGGAAGGTGATTCCATCTTTTACGACAGCATTGTAGAGCATCATGTTCATGGTGTTGCCGAAAAGGCAGCGCGGATTCTGGCCGTGGTTTATATACCTTTTTAATATAGCATGACATGGCAGAATTAATGGCTTTGAAGGATGCACGCCTTTGGGAGCGCACCTTAGGTGACTGGCTCGAATACTGGGCTGAGACCACCCCCGATAAAGAATATATCGTTTACTCTGACCGTGACCTGCGCTTCACTTGGAGTCAGTTCAACGAACGCGTGGACAGCCTTGCAAAGGGACTGCTTTCCATCGGTGTGACGAAGGGCACGAACGTAGGCATCTGGGCCACCAATGTGCCCGACTGGCTCACGTTTCTTTATGCTACGGCAAAAATCGGTGCCGTGCTCGTCACCGTGAACACCAACTACAAACAGGCTGAACTCGAATACCTGTGCAAGGACTCCGACATGCACACCCTTTGCATCACCGATGGCACATGGGAGTGCGACTACGTTGACATGACCTATAAGATGCTTCCCGAGCTCCGCGACTGTCAACGGGGCCATCTCAACAGCAAGCGGTTCCCTTACCTGAAAAATGTGGTATATATTGGTATGGAGAAATACCGTGGAATGTACAACACGGCCGAATTGCTTTTGTTAGGCCGCAACATTGATGACGAGAAACTGCTCCAAGCCAAACGCAACGTCAACTGCCACGACGTGGTGAACATGCAGTACACAAGTGGCACTACGGGCTTCCCAAAGGGTGTCATGCTCACCCACTACAATATCTCTAACGACGGATGGTTCACGGGTCAGAACATGGGTTTCACTCAGGACGACAAACTCTGCGTCTGCGTTCCCCTATTCCATTGCTTCGGCGTGGTGCTGGCCACCATGAACTGCCTGACGCACGGCTGCACAGAGGTGATGGTTGAGAAATTTGATCCCTTGCTCGTACTCGCCTCCATCCACAAGGAACGGTGCACGGCCGTCTATGGCGTGCCCACCATGTTCATCGCAGAGCTCAACCATCCCATGTTCCCGATGTTCGACATGTCATCCCTGCGCACAGGCATCATGGCAGGCAGTTTGTGCCCTGTGGAACTCATGAAACAGGTTTCTGAGAAGATGTTCATGACCATTACTAGCGTTTACGGCCTTACCGAGAGTTCTCCTGGTATGACGCAGACCTGTCTGACTGACACCTTCGAGCAGCGTTGTACCACCGTTGGTCGTGATTTCCCCTTCGTAGAGGTCCGGGTTATTGATCCCGAAACGGGTAAGGAATGTCCTCCGGGTGTTCAGGGCGAGATGTGCTGCCGCGGCTTCAATGTGATGAAAGGCTATTACAAGAACCCCGAGGCTACCGCAGAGGTTATCGATGCCGACGGCTTCCTTCATTCGGGAGATTTGGGCGTGAAGGACGAAAACGGTTATTATCGCATCACGGGACGTATCAAGGACATGATCATCCGTGGTGGTGAGAACGTCTATCCCCGTGAGATTGAAGAGTTCCTCTATCACATGCCGGGTATCAAGGACGTGCAGGTGGCCGCCGTACCCTCAAAGAAATATGGAGAAGAAGTGGGTGCTTTCATCATCCTCAACGAAGGTGTGAAGATGGAGCCCGAAGACGTGCGCGACTTCTGCAAAGGCAAGATAGCCCGTTACAAGACCCCGAAATATGTTTTCTTCATCGATCAGTTCCCCCTGACGGGCAGCGGAAAAATTCAGAAGTTCAAACTCAAGGAAATGAGTCTCGAGCTCTGCAAGAAAATGGGCATCGAAGTTATTTGACACCACTTTATTTATTCATCAAACACATACACTACCATGGTTTTTTTGGAAATTGCAAGAAGCAGGTACTCCTGCAAGAAATTTGACAGCCGCCAGATAGAAAAAGAACAACTGAATACGATTCTGGAGGCAGGACGTCTGGCACCTACGGCAAAGAATCTTCAGGAGCAGCGTGTCTATGTGGTTCAGTCAGCTGAAGGACTGGCAAAAATTGACACTCTTACACCTTGCCGCTACGGAGCGCCTACGGTCATCATCATGGCTTTTGACAAGAACAATGTGTTCACTTATCCTGGTCAAAAATACGATTCAGGCATTGAGGATGCAACCATCGTGGCTACCCACATGCTGTTGGCTGCCAAGAGTGCTGGTGTGGAAAGTTGCTGGGTAAATTTCTTTGATCCCGACAAAGCGGCGGAAGCCTTCCAACTCCCTGAAAACGAAGAAATACTGATGTTCCTCTGCCTTGGTTTTGCCGCAGAAGATTCCGGTCCTTTGGCCAACCATTCAAGCCGCAAGCCCTTGGAAGAAACGGTTACCTATCTTTAAACGCAGGAGAGGTCTTCAAGCCGTTCCAGGGCTTCCTCGAGATCTAGTTGGAAACGGACATGTGACAGCAAGAAATCTTTGCGCCCATCGGCAAGTTTCCGATAGAGTTCAGTATTCATCTTTTCCACGTAGGAAGCGATGGCATATTCAATATCATCGCGCTGCCAGGCAAGTGTAGAATGTTGGTACACACGGAGCTTCTGATGAAAGAAGCAATAAGCGGTTTCAATACTATCGCGCATCATTGCTCATTGTAGCCAATAGGGCGCATCTGACGCTGCCGTTCACTATAGACAAAACCGTGACCATGAAGATATTGCTTGATTTCTTCTGGGTCACGTCCGAAACTATAGCAAAGGGATTCCAACGAATCGAATTCCTCATCGCGCAACAACATATTGATGCTGGAAACAAGAATAGCCGGATCTTTTGGCAGATAATCCATACGCTCAGTTTATATTAAAAAAGAAGAGGATTCAACCTTTATCGGTTTGAATCCTTCTTATCCTTGCGGAGAGACGGGGATTCGAACCCCGGATACGCTTTTGACGTATACACGCTTTCCAGGCGTGCCTCTTCAGCCACTCGAGCATCTCTCCTTAGCTGAATCACTTGCGTGATTTTGTTTGCGGGTGCAAAATTAGTGCATTTCTTTCACTTTACACAATTTTTCCCCAACTTTTTTCTTTCGAAACCAATTTTTCTTCTTGCGGGAGTTCTTTTCTTAAATGCCAAAAACCCGGGTCACATTGGCATTGGTCTTTTCGGCTATTACTTCAGGACTTACGCCATAACTCTCCGCCAACTTCTCCAAAACTAGCTTCACATAGGCACTTTCGTTTCGCTTGCCACGCATGGGAACCGGCGCCATATAGGGACTGTCGGTTTCCAGAACGATACGATCCAAGGGAACCACGGCAGGGAGCACTTCGGGCAAATGACTTTTCTTGAACGTCAGCACACCACCAATGCCCAAGACAAAACGCGGGAACTGGAGGAGTTCTTCTGCCTCTCGTTCATTGCCCGTGAAACAATGGAAGACTCCTCCAGGGAGATCTTCCTTGTATTTCTTCAATAAGCTGACCATTTCGTTCTGCGCCTTCCTACAATGAATCATCAATGGCAGACGAGTCTCGACAGACCATTTCACCTGCTCTTCGAAAGCCTCCAGCTGTTCCTTTTCAAACTCCCGGCTCCAATAGTAGTCGAGGCCTACTTCACCGATGGCGAGAACCTCTTCCCGACCCTCCCCTAGGTGGAGGGAGTCATAGTTTCTCCCCTTCGGGGACGTGAGGAGGGCTCTAATCTCTTTCAAGACGTCCTTCCAGTCAGCTTTTACCTCTTCGGGATGAAGACCTATCATGGGGTAGGCATAGCCAGGATATTGCCGACATACTTCCATCACGGTATGCGTGGAAGGAAGGTCGATGGCGGGGATGAATAACTTACACACACCTGCTTCTTTAGCACGTGCAATCACCTCGGGAAGATCATCTTTGAACTCTTCACCATCCAGATGAGCATGGGTGTCTATGAAGGTTATAGGTTTCAGGTTTCAAATTTAAAGATTAAAGTTTTAATAATCATGAGGTTCATGACGACGATAATAATAGACGACACCAAACTCACGGCACTTCTTGAAACGCACCTCAGGAGGCTCATTCTCAAAATGCTTCTCTATCTGATTCCAAAGGTCGAGCAAAATCTCATCCACTTCCGGACGTAGTCTGTCCACATCAGCTGCTGCTCGTTTGGTCTTGTTTTGCAATTCTTGCTGCTGATTACTGGCCGTGAGGAAAATGTCATAATGGGTGTTCACCATACCGATGGAGGGATTATAGATGGGACGTCCACCCTTCTTCAGGCGGGCAGTCTCGCCTTCCACGATCTTCTTCCCCCACTCCGTCAGGGCTTTTATGGAAACCATATTGGGCACACCAGGCTCTTCCACCGACAACCCATAGAGGGCCAAATTCTGTTTCTTGATTTCTCCACGCTCCACCGACATCAAGAGCACGCGGATGAAATGACTCAAATAAACTTGAGCCAGCTGCATCGAACGCTCCATCTTGTTCCGGTTACGAATCTGAGCGGCCATCGTCAATCGGTATTGCTCACAAGCGGTCAACAAACGGTCGTAAGCAGGCTGGGCTTTATTGAGAGTCTGCCAATCAATGAAACGATTGCGCACAGTATAGATTTCGTTGTTATCAAGCAACGTTTTCAACGCCTTCAGTCGGGCGGCATCCGTTTTGGGTAGTCGTCGGTATGGCATCGTTTTTAATAGTTTCGCTTCATCATTTTATCCGTATATGCCTCAAGTTCTAATTTACGTTCTTTAGGCAAATTTATGGCTTCCAGATACTTACGACTTTCATTAAAGTAATGCTTTATCTTTTGTTCGGCTAACTGACTGATACCTATTTCATTATAGATTTGAGTCACGGCTTCAATCTTTTGCCTCGGATCAGGATTCTCGGCGTTCACCCATTGCTGGAGTCTCTTGCGCTGCTCATCATTTGCCAGATTGAAGGCTTTGATGAGCATGTAAGTTTTCTTATTACAAAGAATATCACCGCCGATGGCCTTGCCAAACACTTCGGGGTCGCCATAGACATCCAGATAATCGTCTTGCAACTGGAAGGCAAGCCCCATTTGCTCACCGAACTTATAGAGATTATCAGCATCCTCCTGAGGAGCATCGGCCAGAATAGCCCCCATCTTCGTAGCACATGCCAGCAGCACGCTGGTCTTGAGTCGTATCATCTCAATATACTCCTCCTCCCGCACATCGTTACGCGTCTCGAAGTCCATGTCGTATTGTTGGCCTTCACCTATTTCCAGCGCAGTCTCCGTGAAAAGGTCAAGCACGGGCTTGAGTTTCTCCACAGGACATTTGGCCATACGCTCATAGGCCAGCACCAGCATCGAGTCGCCCGAGAGAATAGCCGTGTTAGCGTCCCATTTCTTATGCACGGTAGGTTGTCCGCGGCGCACACTGGCATTATCCATCAGGTCGTCATGGAGCAGCGTATAGTTATGATAGGTTTCCAAGGCGACAGCCGATGAAAGAATGCGCTCGGGGTCATCTTTATAGAGGTTATAAGCCAGTAGCATCAGTGTAGGCCTGATGCGTTTGCCGCCTATCGAGAGTACATACTTGATGGGGTCATAGAGTCCCGCTGGCTTGCGTTCATATGGCAAGTTGTCGAGGTACTCATTGATGAGACTCAGAATTTCATCAGATGTTTTCATATATCTTTATTCTTTAGCAGGATAGCCAGATTATATTTTCACAACGCAAACACCACAGGGATGGCCATCATCGTGCGACAGGGCTTGCCATGGTCTTCACCTGCCTTCCATTTCGGCATCATCCGGATCACGCGGAGGGCTTCACGGTCAAGAACAGGGGTGGCAGACTTCGTTACCTTGATGTCACTCGTGGTACCGTCCTTGTTGATGATAAACGAAACAACCACGCGGCCCTCTATCTTCTGTTGTTGGGCCGAAGCAGGATATTTCAGATTGCGCGTCAGCCATTTCATGAACTCCACAGGCCCTCCCGGAAACTCGGGCAAACGCTCCACGACCCTGAAATTCAACGGGTTCTCCTTATCTTCCACCTCAGGCGGAATGATAGGCTCAGCCTTTTCCTTTTCTTCCTTCGCACCCTCCCCGTCGAGTTGTTTCTCCTGATCTTTCTTCAACTCTTCAGTCATCTCTTCCGTTTTGGGCGTCTCCACCACGTTGAGCTTGGCCTTCATTTCGGGTTTCTCCTCCGGCATCTGATAGGCCATCATGTTTTCGTCAGGCCGTTTGAGTTCCAGGTCCTGAACAATCTTCTCGAGCATTTCCTCGTCCATTTTCTCTTCACCGGGATTGAACGAGATATTCATTGCAAGAGCTATCAGACCGATTGCAACGGCCAGTCCAATCAGGAAAAACCAGCCCCGCCGATGCTCCAGATCTGCTCGATATGATTTCTTTATCTCCACACTAAACGCGAAAAAATTCCGTTATATCTTTCGAAGAATATCAAAATTCTTTGCAAAGATAGACAAAAATGGCGTATATTTGCACTTAAAATAAATAAAATAGATGAAAAAAGTGGTATTTTCGCTTCTCGCCCTACTCTTTGCCTTGTTGGCAGAGGGTCAGGAGAGCCAGACGCAATACAATTTCCTGCGCCTTCCCGTGAGTGCGCATGCGGCGGCATTGGGTGGCGACAATATCACCATCATCGAGGACGATCCCACGCTGACGTTCAACAATCCCGCTCTTCTGGGAAGTGTAGGCGACAAGACCATGAACCTCAATTTCATGACCTACATGCAAGGAGCCGTCACGGGCAGTGCCTCTTTCTCGCGCACCATCAACGAGAAAGCTTCGTGGGCGGCCATGGCGCAATACGTTGACTACGGCACTATGAAGGAGACCGATGCCAGCAACATCCAGACGGGCGATTTCTCGGCACGTGACATTGCCATCGAAGGTGCCTTCAGCTACCTTTTGGCCAAAAATCTCATGGGTGGCATCACCGCGAAATTTATCACCAGCTATATCGGTCAGTTCAATTCCATCGCCGTGGGCGTGGACCTCGGACTCAACTACTACAACCCCGATACCGACTGGAGTTTCTCGGCGGTGGCCCGCAATCTGGGCGGTGAAGTGGACGCCTACGAAGAGGAATACGGCAAGATGCCCATCGACGTGATGGTGGGTGCCACCAAGCGCCTCGGCAACAGTCCCCTTCGGCTCTCAGCCTCACTTGTTGACCTCACGCATTGGAACTACAAGTTCATCAACCACTGGGTTTTCGGCATCGACGTTCTACTCGGCGAGCAGTTCTATGTGGCAGCAGGTTATAACCTCCGCAGAGCCAACGAAATGAAGATTGTGGCCAACGATGAAGAGAGAGGGAGCAGTCACGGAGCAGGTATCTCGCTGGGTGCTGGTATTCAGTTGGAACGTTTCAAACTCCAGGTAGCCTATGGCAAGTACCACGTGTCGAGTTCCTCCCTGATGATCAATCTCTCCTACAGTCTCTGAACTCGTTCCCAGGGCATAGATCAGAGCTCAATGCGCTCGCACCTGAAGTTGAGCGACACACAAAACTTGAAATCCTTTTATCAAATGAAAAATCCCCATGCCCTCTTGCTGCTTCTCCTTGCCATGGTCAACGCCATGGCCTGTAGCGGTTCGAAGGTAAGAAATACGGAAACACAAGATACAACTATGGAAAAGACCGTCAGACCAACTGCCGTGGCAGGAAGTTTCTATCCCCGCGGACGTGAAGAAGTGGAAGAACAACTGAAGGACTGCTTCAAGCCCTTTACCGGTTGTGAACAACGCACCGACATTCAGGCCGTCATTGTGCCCCATGCTGGGTGGGTGTTTTCCGGTGAAGTGGCCGCCTCAGCCTTTGCCCGCATCCATCCCTCCAAACACTACGAACGGGTGTTCCTCATCGGTCCCAGTCATCAGGTGTGGCTCGATGCCGTGTCAGTCAACACCGCCGTCACCCACTATGCCACGCCTCTCGGCGAAGTGCCCGTCGATACCGAGGCGTGCCGCAAGCTGACAGCCCGGAATCCCGAGCTTTTCAAGTATGACCCTCGTGCTCATGCCCGCGAACATTGTCTGGAGGTGGAGATCCCCTTCCTGCAATACCACCTGAAGGAGATGCCGCCCATCGTGCCCGTCATCATCTCCACCGACGAATTCGACAAGCTTATCGATCTGAACGAAGCCCTCGCGCCCTGGTTCAACGAGCACAACCTGTTCGTCATCTCCTCCGACTTCAGCCATTATCCCGCCTATAAAGACGCGCTCCTTGCCGACGGACGCACGGGCGAAGCCATTGAGAGCGGCAACGTGCAGATGCTCGCCAATGCCATCGACCGCAACACCCGCGAACGCATCACAGGACTAGCCACCAGCGCCTGCGGTTCATCAGGCCTTTTCACCTTGTTGATTTACACCCAGCGCAATCCGCAGCTTCATGTGGAACACGTGCTCTACCGCAATTCCGGCGACAGTCCCTATGGTGAGAAAGACCGTGTGGTGGGCTATCATTCCTACATCGTCTATCCCCAGCCACAGGACCCATCCGCCTACACCCTCACCGCCTCGGAGAAACAGACACTCCTCCAACTGGCACGCACCAGCATCAACGACAGCCTGAACCGTCGTCCTACCTCCACCAGCCATCTCAGCGAGAAGCTGATGACGCCCCTCGGCGCCTTCGTCACCCTTCATAAGAACGGACGTCTGCGTGGTTGCATCGGGCATTTCGGTGAAGACATTCCTCTCGGTAAGACAGTTGTCGAGATGGCTCGTTCGGCAGCCTTCGGAGACCCCCGTTTCCCCTCCGTTACCGCTAACGAACTAAAGGATATCGAGATTGAAATCTCCGTGCTCACTCCCCTGAAGCGCATCCACGACATCAGCGAGTTCCACTATGGCCGTCAGGGCATCTACATGCGCCAGGGCTACCGAAGCGGCACCTTCCTGCCTCAAGTGGCTTACGAAGTGGATTGGACGAAAGAAGAGTTCCTTGGCCATTGTGCCCAGGACAAGGCCGGCATTGGCTGGTACGGCTGGAAAGATGTCGAGCTCTACACCTACGAAGCCATTTTATTTAGTGAAGAGTGAAAGGCTACGGGTAGGCAAGCTTCGCTCGGGACTGGAGTGAAGAGTGATAAGTGAGAGTGATAGTAATGGAACACAGAACTCACAAAAGAACACTGAAGCATTTACGCTAATGCATACGTGACAAAACAAAATTCACAGAAAAACAACGAAAAGTTTTGTGAACGTACATTAGTGAACATAAGAAATGTGTCACTGACCGAAGGGAAGTAATTCTGTGTTGGACAAAAAATAAACTCCGTGTCTCCGTGTACAAAAAAGTCATCGTCAACGTCATAGTCATCGTCAAATTTTACCAGCCCGAAGGACGCTTAACCCATAAACCCCTAACAAACATGAAAGAGTGCCTATATTATACGAAACTGGAGGACCATGTCGTCCGTTGCGAACTCTGCCCCCACCAGTGCCTCATCAAACCCGACGGCCGTGGACGCTGCCGCAGTCGCGTAAACCGCGAAGGCACCCTCTATTCCGAGGCCTATGGCCATCCCTGTGCACTCGCCATCGACCCCATCGAGAAGAAACCCCTCTATCATTTCCACCCCGGCGAGAAATGCCTCTCGCTCGCCTGCACCGGCTGTAACCTCCGCTGCAAAGGCTGTCAGAACCACGACATTTCACAGATACGCCCTGCTGATACCGAATACTACCCACTCTCCCCCAAAGACCTGATTTCACTGGCCCGCAATCACCGTCAGCACATCATTGCCTACACCTACACCGAACCCCTCACGTGGTATGAATACACCCTCGACTGCGCCCGTCTGGCCCACGACAACAACATGCTGAACGTGCTCGTCTCCGCCGGCTATATCAACGACGAACCCCTACAGCAAATCGCCCCCTATATCGATGCCGCCAACATCGATTTGAAATACTTCAGCGACGAGACCTACCGCTGGATGTCAGGAGCCGCCCTTCAGCCCGTTCTCAATACCCTGAAAACTCTCCGCGAGCACAATGTCTGGTTAGAAATCACCCACCTGATGATTCCCGCCACCGAGACCGCCGAAGAGTTCCGTGCCATGTGCCGTTGGCTCCGTGACAACGGCTTTGCCGACACCCCACTCCATCTCACCCGTTTCTTCCCCCGCTACCAACTGCAAAAAGACTACGCCCCCACTCCCATTGCTACGCTCCATCAGGCCAAGGCAATCGCCCAGGAAGAAGGCATCCGCCACATCCATTTAGGTAATGTTCCGTCGTCAGATGAATAAATGGCAAATGGAATACGCCGTTTTTATTCCCCTTCTTCATTCATCTTTGAGGTTGATGTGAACAGGAAAACATCTCCGTTCACGCTCGTTCACACAGTTTCTGGGAATTAAGTTTTTTTACGCGTGAAATAATTGGATATGTCTGAATTAAACTGTATCTTTGCATTAAGATAAAATTCAATAATATGAAGAAGATTACAATCGCAATTGACGGGCACTCTTCGTGCGGAAAATCAACGATGGCTAAGGATCTGGCCAAGAAGATTGGATATGTGTATGTGGACACTGGGGCCATGTACCGGTCGGTGACGCTCTTCGCCCTCCGCAACAACCTCTTTGAGGAAGACGGGACGGTGAAGGTGGAGGAACTCAAAAAACGGATGAAGGAGATTAAGATTTCATTCAAGTTCAATCCTGAGACACAACGGCCTGACACGTATCTGAACGGTGAATTGGTGGAAAAGGAAATACGCGGGATGGAGGTGTCGAACCATGTGTCTCCTATCTCGGCCATCGGGTTTGTACGCGAGGCGATGGTAGCCCAGCAGCAGCGGATGGGAAAGAAAGGGGGTATCGTGATGGACGGCCGCGACATCGGTACGGTGGTGTTCCCAAATGCGGAACTGAAGGTGTTCGTGACGGCTACGGCTGAGGTGCGCGCGCAGCGGCGTTACGATGAGCTGAAGAGCAAGGGTCAGGAGGCTGACTTCGAGGAGATTCTGAAAAACGTGCAGGAGCGTGACTATATCGACTCGCACCGTGAGGTATCGCCGCTGCGTCAGGCGGAGGATGCCCTGCTGCTGGACAACTCGAACATGACGATTCCGGAACAGAATGAATGGCTGCTGAAGCAATTTGAATTAAGAGTTAAGAATTAAGAGTAATTACGGAACACAAAGACACAAAGTCTAGAAGTCATAGTCAAAAACTCTGTGTCTCTGCTTCAAAATAATGAATAATGTCATAATTAATCATGTGATAAAGAACTGTTTGCTTCCGCGCGACTTAGATGGCGGTAGCAAACTATTCATTATGACATTACTCATTAAGCAACTTCTCGCGGCATTGCTCCATCAGCCATTTGGGAGTGCTGGTGGCGCCACATATGCCAACGGTAGAGATTCCTTTTAACCACGACGGGTCAATTTCATCGGCACCTTCTATGAGGTGGCTGTTGGGGTTGACCCGTTGGCATTCCTCGAAGAGTACACGTCCATTGCTGCTCTTACGGCCACAGACAAAAAGGATGAGGTCGTGACGGGCGGCAAACTTTGAGATGTTGGGCATACGGTTGGCTACCTGACGGCAGATGGTGTCGAAACTCTGGAAATGGGCTTCGGGGGAGATGTGCTCCTGGATGTATTCGATGATGCGGTGAAACTCATCAAGACTCTTGGTGGTCTGGGAATAGAGATAGATATCGCGGGTGAAATCGAGTTTCTTCACATCATCGAAATGGGCAATGACGATGGCGTTGCCACCCGTCTGTCCAACGAGTCCTAACACCTCTGCATGTCCGGGCTTGCCGAAGATGACGATAGCCCCCCTCGTTCCCTCCTTGGGGGGATGATTTGATTGCGCATCAGGGTTCTCCCCCATGGGGGAGTTAGAGGGGGCTTCATATTGTTTTTTGATTTTCTTCTGCAACTGCAGGACCACGGGACAGGTGGCGTCGATGATCTCGATGTTGTTGCGCTTCGCTATCTCGTAAGTTTCGGGCGGTTCGCCATGGGCACGGAGCAAGACCTTCACGTCGTGGAGCTGCTTGAGTTGGCCGTGGTCAATGGTGATGAGTCCAAGTTTCTTCAGGCGCTCGCACTCCATGCCATTGTGCACGATGTCGCCAAGGCAATAAAGGGTGGTGCCCTTTGCCAACTCTTCTTCGGCCTTGCGGATGGCGGCGGTGACCCCAAAACAGAATCCGCTGCTACTGTCGATTTCTATTTGCATATTGATTTAAACTGAACACAAAGACACAAAGTCACAATTTTTTTCACTATTCTCTTCGTGTCTTTGTGTTCCATTAAATATAATCACACGTCCTTCATTTCCTTAAAATACATATCGAGAAGGTCGCCGGCAGCTTTGAAGGAAGTCTTTTCACCTCCCAGAACACTCTGCTCAGCGGCTTTGATATGGTCGGCAATGATGGGGTTGTTGTAGAACGAATTGCGGAGGTTTTCGTTAATGCTCTCGTACATCCAATACTTCGACTGTTCGTTGCGACGATACTGGAAGTAACCATTGGCCTTCACGAAATCGATGTACTGATAGATCATGTCCCACACTTCCTTGATGCCATAGCCATAGAATCCGCTATAGCATAGCACCTTGGGCAGCCAGCCGCTCTCAGGCATGGGGAAGAAATGGAGGGCATTGCGGAAATTGGTGGCGGCCATCTTGCAACGGTCCACATTCTCACCATCGCACTTGTTGATGACGATACCATCGGCAATCTCCATGATGCCGCGCTTGATGCCCTGCAGTTCATCACCGGTGCCAGCCAACTGGATGAGCAGGAAGAAATCTACCATGGAATGACAGGCGGTCTCGCTCTGCCCTACCCCGACGGTCTCTACGAAAATCTTATCGAAGCCAGCTGCCTCACAGAGGATGATGGTCTCACGCGTCTTACGCGCCACGCCACCCAAGGAGCCAGCCGTTGGTGAAGGACGGATGAAGGCTTCCTTGCGCTGCGAAAGTTTCTCCATGCGTGTCTTGTCGCCTAGAATACTTCCCTTGGAGCGTTCGCTGGAAGGGTCGATGGCCAGAACGGCGAGCTTACCGCCCGTACGTTCGAGCACATGAATACCGAACTCATCTATCGAGGTGCTCTTTCCTGCGCCCGGCACACCGCTGATGCCGATGCGCACGGAGTTGCCGCTATGGGAGAGGCATTTGTCGATGACTTCCTGAGCCTTGGCATAATGCTTGGGATTGACACTCTCCACCAAGGTGACGGCCTGGGAAAGAATGGTGACGTCACCCTTGATGATTCCCTCCACCATCTCTGCCGCCGAATATTCACGACGACGGAAATGACCGCGTTTCAGGTAGGGGTTGACAATACTCTGACTGCTCACGCCAGCATTGACTTGCAAGCCTTTATATTCTTCGCTATTCTCGGGATGATCCATGTTTTGAATTGAGAGTTAAAAGTTAAGAATTAAGAGTTGTTGCCTACGGCAATTATCAATTAACAATTAAAAGTTATGAATTAAGAGTAATCAATTTTAAATTATTGAATTAAGAGTTAAGAAATATCCGCTGCGAAATTCTTAATTGATAAATTGGAAATCGGCGAAGCCGACAAATCTTAACTCTTAACTCTTAATTCCTAATTAATTAACGTTTACATTAATGATGAGTTTAGGACGCTTCGGGTCGTTGGTGATCATCAGTATACGGGGCTTCGAACGGGCCTTCTTAATCTGACGGGCATCAACCGTGATCTTCAGCTTAGCCTCCTCATTCGGCATCAGACGCGTCTTGTTGAGCTTCACCTGCATGCCTTCGGTAAACATCTGCAGAGACGAGATCTCGAGTTCTGAGCGACCCATATTCTGAATCAGGATTGTCTCGCTCTTCTTTTTCTTTCCACCAAATGTGATGTTAAGCTCTTCGGCCGAAAGTTGCATCTGGGGCGCAATAGCCATTTGGGATTCGGTCATCTCGGTGAAAGCCGGCAGCAAGACGGTAGAGACGGAAATCTCCTTGTCGGGATGAACCTTGTCACCTGGGAACATGCCCAGGAAGACGCTCGTCTGTGTCAGTCCATAGTCGCGCACCTTCTTGGAATCGAGGATGAGCGAGATGACACCCTGACGGCCCGGAGCCAATGTGGTGGGAGATACCTGTGCCTCCATATAGGAAGGAAGGTGCATCACCACCGGCGAAACGCTCTTGGTGGAGGCATTCCGCACGTTAATCTTCTGAACGGGACGGTCACCACGGTTGACGTCATCAAACTCCACATTGTTGCGGTCGACATTCAAATCGGCAATCGTGAAGGGATATTGTCCGGCGAAATCAATGATTTCCTCCACCACCACACCACGAATCTGAAGGTAGAAAGGCTGTTGGGAGGCATCACTATAGAGGGCAATGTCCTTAAAGAAATGTCCCATCTGACGGGAGTCGTAAGTGGCATTGACCACGAAAGACTCACCAGGGGCTATCTGTCCTTTGGGATATTCCACCGTCGTACATCCGCAAGAGGTTCTCACATTCTTGATAACCAAGGGATTGGAACTCATGTTCTGGAGTTCAAACTTGGCGGTAACTGGCTGTTCGTAGACCACACTACCACAATCGATTACCTCATTCTTAGCCGAAATTTGCTGAGCATGGATATTTAAAGGTAAAAGGGTAAAAAGGCAGAAAGGTAAAAACGCTTTTACCCTACCTGCTACTCCTCTTACCATTGTACTGTTTTTTCTCTTCATATTTTATTTTTAGTTTTTCAGTTTTTTACTTTTTTACCTTTATCACCATGGCTTTCGTGCGGGCAGTGTATTCGGGAGCATAGGCACACTGAACGGTGCAGACACCCGTCTGATAGGTTCCCTCACGATCCACGTAGTATTCGGTCTCGATGATGTGCGTGCCCTTGGCCATCACATCGAAATAATAGTTGGTGGCATGGTCCTTCGGCGCGATGTAATAACCCCAATGATAGCCGCTGAGTTGCTGGACGGGCTCCAGACAAGCAGCGCGCTTATCCACCAACTGCACGAAGTCGTAATCGCGGTCAACCTCAATGGTCAGACGAATCTTGATGCGGTCGCCTACCTTCAGCTCGCGGTTACCCCCCACGATTTCACGCGTGACCTTCATACCGCTGGAGGCATCCTCCACATCGGTGACGGGTTGCATGAACTGCATGTAGAGCGCGCCCCAGCTCGTTCCCTGAGAAGTCTTTTCAGCCGTAAAGGTTGTGTTCTGCAAAGCGCCAGGGTTATCCTTCACCACCTTCACATAACCCAAGCCTGCCGTGGCCTGAGGCGTTTCCATGGGCTTGCCATCGAGTTTGAGAACTGACGGCTCCTGAGCAGCCAGGATACCCGTATTGCCATTGAGGAAGGCAAAGACGGCATTCACGCTATTGACGGGCGTATCCCATGCCTGCGTGCGCTTTTCCTGCAAGATCCAACGGCGCATCTCGTTGACGCGCTGCTCGTCGGATGGATTCACCAGCTGCAGGGCCTCAATGACGGCCGTCTGTGTGGGGATGCGGTAATCACACCAGCTGTAGCCAGCCCTCGGCGTGTCGTAATAGCGGCCTTTCTCCTCGGTATAAACTGTGTATTCCATCAGACTCTGGAGATATTCCTTAGCTTTGGCCTGCTCCCCATTCTTCGCAAGAATCACAGTCATAAGCGCCTTGGCATAGATACTCTCCTTGAGCTTCTGTTTTTCAAGATATTTCAGAAGATACTCCTTGGCAGCCGTTTCTTCCTTGGAAAGCGTGCGATGATCCACTGCACAGACATACAGCCACTGGAGGGCGTGATAGTCGTTGATATAGACGGGCTTGCCCTGCTTCTCACGTTCCTTGAATTCCTTGACTTCCTTGACGACAACCTTACCTAGGAAATCATGGGCTTTGTCGAGCAAGTTACGGGTCTTGGTGTCTGTAGTGGTCAGGAGATTCAGACGCGTGAGGAATTCCAACACCTCAGCGGTCATCACCGGCGAGCCCTTCATACCTTTCCACCAAGAGAAGGAGCCATCGGAAAGCTGCAGCCGACGGAGGCCCTCAAGTGCACGATTCAACTGATATTCCAATGAATTCTCATTGAAGAAATTGGCGAGTGCCTTCTTCTGGTCGCTTTCCTGACGGGCCTCGCTCACCCAAGGCGTTTCGTCGAGCACCAGGTTCTTGAGCTCCTGATTCTTCTCCAAAGCACTCTGCATGGAGTTCTCACGACCCTTTTCCTGCTGCCACTGGGCGAAGGTGTTCTTGATCTTCGGACTCTGACTGAGTATATATTGACCCAAGGAGTTCACATAATAGGAAGCAGCGAGGGAGATGGCATTCTCTTCATTAGCCTTGCTTACGAAAGGCAATGCCTGAACCATCAGCCATGCGGGGGAGTTGGTGTATTCCACGGTGAACGTCGTTTGTTGTGATGGAATCGCAACAGATGGAACAAGTGCGGAGAGGGCTATTTCCTTGGTGCCGGGACCATTCTGGGTGAAGGGAAGCGTGTTAGTCACCTGTTCCTTATTGGGAAGGAGCGGCAGATAGTGCTGCTCACCATCGCTGAAGTCAGTTCCTTCGGCAAGCACGCGGCAAATATAGAGATTCTGACCGTTCACCTTATTTAAATCTATAGTGAAAGAGGCAGAAGAAGTCTCGTTGGCATTCACGGTAAAAGGCACCGACTGCTCATAGAACGTTTGCTCCGTCTCAGGATCAAGGAGCAGCATCTTAGCGGTACCGCTCACGGCATGATCGGTGGTGTTGATGATACGCGTGCTCAAGGTGGGCACATCACCTTCACGGATGAAGCGCGGCACGTTGGGTTGTACCATCACATCCTTCTTGGCAACGGTCTCCGCCTCGGTAATGGCATTATTCATCTCCGCATCGTGAGCCAGCCCGATGAAGCGCCAGGTAGTGACACTCTCGGGAAGCGTGAAGCGAAGCGAGATGTTTCCCTCCGCATCTGTCTCCACAGCCGGATAGAAGAAGGCCGTCTCGTTGAGGTTCTCACGGATTTGGGGAGAAGAAGGCTGCTGCTCTTCCTGCGCTGCTTCCTGCACTTCATCCCGATCTTCCACAACGGCCCCTGTATAAGCGGTCTTCTTTTCTGCAGCAGACCCCATAACGACCACCTCTTGCAAAGCGTCATCACTAGCTTGCATCGAGACATTAGCACGCGTACCAGCAGCCATCGGGGCCTTGGCCATCAAGACACGGCCATTACGGTAGAACCTTGGACTGATGCATTCAAGCCGGAACTCATCGCTGAAGTGAGAGAAATTCCATCCCACGGTCTTCAGTTCCTGCCAGGGCAAATAACCATTCACGCCCATGCCTGTGGAGCCATTCCAACTCCAATAGGTGTTGGGCAGATTCTGATAAAGGCCCAGAGATAGATTCCAGTCGTGCTTATAGAGATCATCGAGACTCTTGTCGAACAAAGTGGCCAGAAGCTGTGCCTTGGCAGGAGTGCCGTCGGGATGCGTCACCTGAAGCGTCCATGTTTCCTTTTGTCCAGGAGTCAGGCGGTCACGGAAAGTAGTCCATTTGGTAATGAGCCGTTTATCGGGAAGCGGTTTGCGAATCACAGCCCGATGCGTGTACATCATTCCGTTCTTAATCCACGCATAATTAATCAGTAGTCCGCTGCCGTATTCCGCCTTGTAAGTATAGTCGAAACGGCGGTTGCTATTGGAAATCAGGAACGTACCATGGTCGATTTCACGGCTGCCGGAGAAAACGGAATAATAAACGGTGACATCCTTTTCGGAAGAACCCACAATCACGGAAACGGGCTTGTCGCCAAACTCAGAACCATTCTGATAGAACCAGTCTGGGGTTTCCACAGGCGGGCACTTGTCGTCGAGAGAGAAGATAACGAATTTCTTCTCCAGCGTGTCTTCCCCACAAGTGGCCTTCAAAAGATGTTCACCCGATGAAAGGGAACTGAACCCATAAGTCTTATCCGTGGCGGAGAGTTCGGTATTGGCTTTCACCGTGAATGACTTCCGACCATCAATGCTATAGGTCACATCGCCGTCGATTTCCTTTCCTGCAGCATTATGACGACTGAAACGTACGGTCTTCAGCGTACCTTTCAGCACCTTCTCAGGAATATCCACATTCAAGGCGGTAGGACGGGTTCCGATGGGGATGTAGGTATTGCCGTCATGACTTTCTCCAGCCTGATCGGTCACGTCAGCCTGCACTTCAAAATGATAATAGCGGGCAGCCCAACTATTCTCCTCCTCCAAATCGTCATCCAAATCCAAGAAGACCGGAACTTCAAAGGCTCCCTCCGCATTGGTAACGGCTTCTCCTTCGGAGATTATTGCTCCATTATCATTACGTCCCCACCACCAAAGGGCACGACGGCGCTTCACCGTGTATTTCACCTTGGCACCCTGAACGGGAACGCCAGCAAAACTCTTGGCCGTTCCGCGGACATTCACGGTATCGCCAGCCTTGTAGGCAACTTTCACCTCATCGAATTCCACCTCAAAGGTAGGACGCTTATATTCTTCCACGCGGAAACTTTGATAGCCACCGTTGTCGGTTCTCAATGAGAACATGCCCGTCAAACCCGAAGAGGGCAACTGGAAATCAGCGGAAGCAGAGCCATAGCTGTCAGTAGTCAGCGACTCTTCGCTCACCACCTTTCCATTGGCATCCCTCAAAGAAAGCGTGAAATTCATATTGGGGATGGCCTTTACCTCAACACCTTTCTTATTATTAAAAGCCAGAACAGAAGCATGAACCGTCTGCCCGGGACGATAAAGGCTACGATCTGTATAGATGTTCACTACATTCTGATTGGAACGCGGTTCATAATAAGTATAGCGCCCCCACCCTGAATTGTTTTTGGGCATGTAATGGTCTTCTGCCGTGTAGGCATAATAAGATATCACATGGTTTTCATTCTTCCATTCGCACTCGCCTTTCGCATTGGCCGTCACGATGACGGTCTTCAACGGTTTGTCATGCCTTTCCCTGATACGGAAAGACATCTTAGCACCAGGAATGGGCTTACCTGTCGTAGCGTTCACCACCACATAGCGAGTTGCATCGTTAGGAATATTCTCCGAGATAACCGTGATATTGCTGACATGATAGTCAATTGTTTCGGATTCAATCTTTGACTCGTTGGTCTTAAAGTCTATCTTATAATTACCCAAAGGCAATGCTGGAATCGTCATGGAATCCGTATGGATTTCATAGGCTTTCTTACCCGTGTAATGATGAGTCTGCGTGTTGACCTCCTTCTTGGTGTCAGCATTCGATATCCGCATGGTCAGCCACTGAATGTTGCGAAGATCGTGAAACTTCACCTTACACGTCTGTGACGGGATACTCAAACAGCGTTCCACATAGGCATGATAGCTGGGAAGCGTGAGGTGTTGGATTATATTAAGGAAATGATTGGCATTGCGATAATTGGGCCAGGTCTTCAAGGCATAGTTGGCATATTCTATCTGCTTCTCAGCACCGGTGAGACTGCTCAATTTCCGCTCTGCCAAATAACCGCATTCGGAAAGGTCTTGATAGCGTGCTATCAGGGAGTCAACATCCTGCCCCATTTCGTTAGCTGTGTACATGGCAGCCAGCCGATTGCCCTGCTGATCATAATAATCATGCATCAGGCGATAGGCTTCACTATAGCCATAACCTGCCGCATGAAGACCCAACAACGAGAGAAGGTCATCGTTGAAAATCTTGCTGTCAGCTCCTTCCTCCACTAACGGCTTAAACCGATTGGCAGGAGTATTGGCCAGCAGACTTACATTGCTGAAAACCTTTTTAAAATAGGCCAGACTTTTCTCCCCGCTGTCTTCACCCAGTTCGGAATTATCCTTATAGGCAGATGCCATCACCGCATCCATCACGGCACCGAGAGCAGGGTCTTTCTTCTCAGCCTCAGCGGTCTGCTGTTCCAGGCGTTCCATCACAGGCTTGAGGGAATCCGGAGCTATCTTCATCTGAAGATTCGCATGTCCGAGTTGGGCTTTCAGTAAGTGTCCATATGCTTTTTCTTTCTTTGCTTTCTTGACGATTTTCTCCAACACCTCCATCTGGGTCTTGGGAAGATCCTTCTTCGCGGCTGCTTCCGCCTGCTTCCACAATTCGCTGTAGCTTTGGGCAGAAAGCGACGAGGCTGACATCATGATAGCCATAAGCAATAGCAGTTTTTTAATCATTATTCCAGATTTAATGAGATTTTTAATATCAATGCAAAGTTACGAAAAAAAATCATTCCCCGCAAATCCCTAAATCTATTTAAGACCATTTTCATTTTATTATTAGGAAAATACCAGTAAAAAACAAAATAGTATCAATGTTTTGAAAAGAAAATCATTATCTTTGCACGCAGAAATATCAATAAAAACTCAAGAATATGAACAACAAAACTTATGGTCACTTCGACGATGCCCATCGCGAGTATGTCATTACTGATCCGAAAACACCATGGCCTTGGATTAACTATCTTGGCAATGAAGACTTCTTTTCCCTGATTTCGAATACCGCCGGGGGCTACTCTTTCTTCAAAGACGCCAAGTTCCGCCGTATTACCCGCTATCGTTACAATGGCGTGCCCATGGATAATGGCGGCCGCTATTTCTACATCAATGACGGAAAGGATGTATGGAATCCCGGATGGAAACCCTGCAAGACGCCATTGGACAAATACGAGTGCCGTCATGGCATGAGCTATACCCGCATCACGGGAGCAAAGAACGGCGTGGAGGCTTCCGTGCTTTTCTTCGTGCCTTTAAAGAAATGGTGCGAGATTCAGAAACTGACCCTGAAAAATACTTCCAACGAAACCAAGCATCTGAAACTCTTCTCTTTTGCCGAATGGTGCCTCTGGAATGCCGCAACTGACATGGAGAACTTCCAGCGCAATTTCTCTACGGGAGAAGTGGAGATCGACGGTTCGGTTATCTATCATAAGACGGAATACAAGGAGCGCCGCAATCATTATGCCTACTATTCGGTAAATGTTCCCGTTCAGGGCTTTGATACCGATCGTGAGTCGTTTGTTGGGCTTTACAATGAGTTTGCGAATCCCGATGCCGTGATGGAAGGCAAACCCCGCAACAGCGTTGCCCACGGATGGAGCCCCATCGCTTCTCATTATATAGAGGTGGAACTGCAGCCCAGCGAGCAGAAGGACTTCATTTTCATTCTGGGTTATGTGGAACAGCCACAGGAGGAGAAATATGAAACCCAACCTCAGTCCCTCCCCAAGGGAGGGATGTTGATTACCTCCTTAGGTGATTTGGATAGGACCATTATTAATAAGGTGAGAGCCCAGCAGACCATTGCCGAGTTCGATACCGTGGAAAAAGTGGATAAGGCTTTTGCCGAACTCGGGGCTTTCTGGGATGATTTGCTCGACCGCTACACCGTGAAGACCGGCAACGATAGTCTCGACCGCATGGTGAACATCTGGAACCAATACCAATGTATGGTGACTTTCAACTTCTCACGTTCTGCTTCTTTCTTCGAAAGTGGCGTAGGCCGTGGTATGGGTTTCCGCGACAGCAATCAGGACCTCGTGGGCTTCGTCCATCAGATTCCTTCAAGAGCCCGCGAGCGCATCATTGACATCGCTTCCACACAGTTCCCCGACGGCGGCTGCTATCACCAATATCAGCCTTTGACTAAGCGTGGAAACAACGACATCGGCGGTGGTTTCAACGACGACCCCATGTGGCTCATCTTCGGAACCGTGGCCTATATCAAGGAGACGGGCGACTTCTCCATTCTTGACGAAATGGTGCCTTGGGACAACGAGCCCGGCACCGAGGTGTCACTCTTTGAGCACCTGAGAATTTCTTTTAATCATGTTGTGGAAAACCTTGGTCCTCATCAGCTTCCGCTCATTGGACGTGCAGACTGGAACGACTGCCTCAACCTGAACTGCTTCTCATGGGATCCTAACGAAAGTTTCCAAACTACCGAGAACAACAGCGTGGGTTCCAAGGCAGAGTCCTTGATGATTGCCGGTCTCTTTGTGGTATGCGGAAAAGACTACGTAGAGCTCTGCCAGCAACTGGGCAAGGCAGAAGAAGCAGCGCGTGCCCAGAAGGAAATCGACGCCATGATTGCCGCCGTGAAGAAAGACGGATGGGACGGCGAGTGGTATCTCCGTGCCTACGACTTCTACGGCAATAAGATTGGTTCTCACGAAAATGAGGAGGGAAAGATTTTCATCGAGAGTCAAGGATGGTGCGCCATGGCCGGCATCGGACAGGAAGAAGGCATGGTTGATAAAGCCCTCGACTCCTGCAAGAAATACCTCGACTCCGAGCACGGTATGGTACTCAACAATCCAGCCTTCACCACCTACCACGTGGAGATGGGTGAAATCAGCTCCTACCCCGCCGGCTACAAGGAGAATGCAGGCATCTTCTGCCACAACAATCCTTGGGTGATTATCGGTGATACCGTTGCCAGTCGCGGTAACGATGCTTGGGAACTCTACAAGAAGATTTCTCCCGTATTCATCAAGGACCAGACGCTCCATAAGGTGGAACCTTACGTAAACTGTCAGATGGTAGCTGGTAAGGATGCTGCACGTCCTGGTGAGGGAAAGAACTCATGGCTTACGGGAACCGCTGCGTGGATGTGGCTCACGGCTTCGCAATATATCCTTGGCATCAAGCCATCCTACAACGGACTGCTCATCGATCCATGTGTGCCATCCACCGCCAAGGAATATACCGTGAAGCGCAAGTTCCGTGGAGGTGAGTATAACATTACCATCAAAAACCCGAACGGTGTACAAAAGGGCGTCAAGAGCCTCATCGTAGACGGCAAGCCCGTTGAAGGCAACATTGTGCCAACTTCCGAAGGCAAGCATATAGTGGAAGTAACGATGGGATAATTACTCACCCACCCACCACTCTACTTTGGCTCCATCAGCGAAATTACGCTTGATGGGGCCATTCTTTTTATTACCATTATTACCTGCATCATGGGTTCCTGCGGGAAGGAATTTGCAGACGATGCGCTTCAAGTGATGCCTGAGATTGAAGTCTTCCTTCTCGGCAACGCCCTCACTCTCAACCACTAAACGAAACCTTCCAAAACCATCGAGAACAACCACTTTGGAATCCTGCAACTGGTTTTTCATTTCTGAAACCAACTCATCGATAAGACCTTTCACCTCACCAGGGCGGAAGGTCGTGTTCTTACTGATGATTTCCGCAATCTCCGTTGTATGGATTTCGCCCGTATAAACGGTATCGGTGTACCACTTTCCATAACTACTCTTTGTGTGATTCTCATACTTTTTAAGTTTCACTAATAAGCTCATATCATTTCATTTTAAAAGTTTTATATATCAATCCTATTAACTTCGTTGAACAATCCTATTAAGATTGATGAACAATCCTATTAACTTTGTTCGACTATCTTAATAACTTCGTTCTTTATAGATTTATTGCGGACCATTAAAAAATACTGATAATATTTTGTTTTGTAGGCGTTTGTTCGTAACTTTGTAGGCGATACCATTCGTCTTTCAGGACAATAAGACAAACGCTTAAAACATTGAAAACCATGGAAATAAGGATTCCTTGCTTACGTAGAATCATATTCATAATGGCCATTCTCGTGGCTGTCACTACTCATGCCCAGCAAAAACCACGCGTGCTGATTAGTACCGATATTGGCGGAACTGACCCCGACGATAACCAGTCGATGATTCATCTGCTGATGTATGCCAATGAATTCGAAATCGAGGGACTCGTTTCTTCACCGTCGTATGGCAGCGGCAGTAAGGAGGAAATGCTGCGGATGATTGGGCTTTATGCACAAGATTATAAGAAACTCAAGGCACATGACAAGGCTTTCCCTAAACCGAAAGCTTTGCGAAAACTATGTAAACAGGGGCGCCGTGGGGCTGCTCCACTCTTGGGTTTCGGAAAATCTACGGAGGGTTCCGAATGGATTGTGAAATGCGCCCGCCGAAACGATGCGCGTCCTCTTTGGATATTGGTTTGGGGAGCTTTGGAAGATGTGGCTCAGGCTTTGCATGATGCGCCCAATATTGCCGACAAAATCAGAATCTACTGGATTGGGGGTCCCAACAAGAAATGGGGTGCCAATGCCTATAACTATGTGGCGGAACACTTCCCCAACTTATGGTTTATTGAGAACAATGCCACCTATCGCGGCTTCATCGGCAACAACAAAGACACCTCTTATTATCAGGCGTCTTTCTGGGAGAATGCCATGAAGGACTGCGGCACTTTGGGCAACGACTTCAAGAACTACTACGACGGTATCGTGAAAATGGGCGATACACCCACCCTACTCTATCTGATGGGCAACAGCACTGAGAATTTAGCAGAACGTGGCGGTCAGATATTCAATCCTGATAATCCCTGTAGCGATCATTGGGGAGGCCGTTTTGAACCCATGACTATTTCTCCCCGCTATATCATCACGGGACCTTTGGCAGAAACCGATACCATACCCGTCTATTCAATAATGGAATGGCAGTTGGAAGGTCCTGTGTTAAGTGATGATTTCCCACGCGACAGCGCTTGTTTCACCATGCGTACAGACAAGCAGAATTGGGCAGGTTATTATGTTGGCAATGGAAGCTACATGGTGCGCTATGCTCCGAAAGCTCCTGCAACGCTTCATTATACCATCACTTCTACCCTGTCTGGTTTTCCCGAACATGAAGGAACGTTCACCGTAGGCAATCAATGGCCTGCTCCCGAAACCTATCAAACGCATAGCAACACCATCCGTAAAGCGTCAATCAAAGTGGGCAAGACATGGTTTACGGATTGTGGAGATGCCACGCTGATGGGCGGGAACAGCGACTACGAGGACTATCAGAAGCTGAACGCACAATGGCAAGGCGCTGCCACCATAGCCCGTTGGAGAGAAGCAATTCTCAAGGACTGGCAGCAGCGCTTTGAATGGTTGAGATAATAAAAGAGGTAAAGGAGACTATCCGCAATGGAAATAGGTCTCCACAAGTTGCTTGATTTCTTCAGGCTTATCTTGGATATCCTGACGAAGCGTTTCGTCGTGGAACGAACGGAGCTGGGCAATGATTCCGTCAATCATGGCCTTACTAAATATGCCTTTTTCCTCAAAAGCAGCACGCTGACGTTCCAGGCAATCAGCAGAAGCCACACAACTATCGGGAAGCTGTTTTAACGTAGCCAGACGGTCCGCATTGGCAGCATCGTGAATATTTACGTTGACGTAGGTATCTTCAGCTACTTTCAAGGCATTGTCCATCTCGAAACCATGACGACAAGCCACGCACAAACCTGCCAACAGTTGATAGAGATCGGCACTACCATCAGGAGAACGCATCTCAACGGTTTGTTTGGAGGAAGTGTCGATATCACAAATCTCTTCCAACGGATTTGCAGCATGACAAAGGTCGACACCTGCCGTCCAACCTAAAGGAACACGTACCAAAACACTCCGGTTGCGGTCACCCCAACATACATTCGTGGGCGCTTCCTGATGCGGAACCAGACGGAAATAACTCGTGGGATTCTTATTACCGAAGGCCGTAATGCTGGGAGCAAGATCCATCATACCTGCAATGGCCTTGCGGGCAGCCTCACTAAGCACGCCATTTTCAATCATCTGATTATGTCCGTCCTTCACCATACGCATGTGGATATGGAGTCCGCTTCCTGCTTTTCCGACAGTAATCTTCGGCGCAAAAGTAACATTCAACCCCATCTCATAGGCCAGATTGCGAATCACCCATTTCGCCAGCATCAGCTGATCGGCGGCTTCTTCGGCACGAACGGGAAGGAATTCGATTTCATTCTGCTCATACACGAGTCCGTCCTGCTTGAAGTTACCCACCTCAGAATGACCATATTTAATCTGTCCGCCTGTTTGTGCGATGTAAAGCATGCATTGCTGACGGAAATCATTCATCTTGGCATAAGGAGCTGATTCATGATAGCCATGCTGGTCGATGGCAGGAAACATTTCATCGTCTTCCGTAATCACATAGTACTCCAGTTCACCCATAGCATGGAATTCCATGCCCGTCTGCTCCTGAAAAGCCTTACAGGCCTTCCGCAAAGTATTCTCGGGAGAAGAGGCCAGCGGCTGTCCGTCTTTGTCGAAAAAGCTGCAAAGCAGACATAAAGTCGGGATTTCAGCAAAGGGATCTACGAAAGCGGTAGAGAAACGGGGCAGCACATAAAGGTCGCTGCTTCCAGCCTCAATAAATGAAAACAGACTCGAACCATCCACACGTTCTCCACAGGTGAGAATGGTTTCCAGATAGGCTTTGTTGGTAATCACGAAGTTCAAGGTCTTCAGTTTGCCATCGCCGCCAGGGTACATAAAATTAATCATCCGGATGTCGTTGTTCTCTACGAAACGGATAATGTCATTCTTCGTAAACGACTCCGCAGGTTTCTGTAAATAAGCCACTACGGGGTTAGCATTCATCGTCAATTCTGCTTTTGCCATTGTTTAAAAAAGGGTTTTAGAAGTTTGATACATAATTACCGCGCAAAGATAGGCAAAGGTTTTGATAAAAGCAAATATTCATTTGTTTTTCTTGCAAAAATTTGAAAGCGTTGCATAGGCGTTTCACTAAGATACCGCAATTTCAAATTAGTAAAACGGGAGACAAATCGGCAGAAGAAACGGCCAGATTGTCAGTACGCAGATCTTCGGCACACGGTTTGATGGCAAATGAATGAACATCTTTTTCAAGGATAAGCTAATAATAATAATTAAACAAAAATATAAAGGAGGTAAGATTATGACTCTCGAAAATTTTACAATCAAGGCACAGGAGGCCGTGCAGGAAGCCGTCAACACGGCGCAAAGGGCCTCGCAACAGGTCATTGAACCTGTACATATATTAAAAGGTGTGATGGAGAAGGCTCCCGATGTGGTGAGCTTTATCT